>OGIL01001240.1_pt1 | contig 13933 bp, 9 predicted proteins | sample 1571751 | NCBI WGS metagenome assembly OGIL01 (sample SAMEA2581964, study PRJEB24529) | metagenome | biome: Human gut stool | place: China | collected 2011 | reverse complement strand
ACAGCCCCACCAGCGCCCCTACGATGCCCACGCAGAGCGCCGGCAGGGGATTGCCTACCCACAGCATCAGCAGAAATTCTCCAAAGAAGAGCATTGCGTCCACCGCCAGCGTGCAGACGAACAGATAGACCAGCTGCCCGGTGGGAAAGGCTTCGGTATAACCATGAATGCGCCCCAGCACCGGAACGCAGGCCAGCTCCAGCACCGTGACCAACAGCACCTCCAGCACTCCAAAGACCGCCTTGCCTGCAAACAGGCTTCGGCGGCTTTGCAGGGTGTAGAGCAGCTTGGCGGTGTTGCCTTTGATCTCCATATCCCACAGCCGGGAGGCCAGCACTGTCATCATCACCGGCATCAGAATGGCCTCAATGACGGGCAGGCTGAAAAGCAGGGCGCTGTAACCGTTGGCAAGCTCCTCCGGGTCTGCCGGGGCAAGGCCGCCCACCCACAGCACGACAATGCCGGGGATGAGCAGGCAGAGGGCAAGGTCGTGCCGACGGTGGGCTTTTTGCAGTTCTGCACGGAAAGCTGCCATCTTACGCCACCTCCCCGCTGTTCTGGGTCAGGCTGAGGAAGATATCCTCAAGGCTCTTTGTCTGGGCCGTCAGCCCCACGACACCTGCCCCGCGTTCGGCAAGCGCACAGACCAGTGCCGCCAGCGCGGCATCGTCCTGCGGCGGCAGCAGCACGACGTCCGGCTCCTCCGTCCGGGCTGCTGCCTGCATCCCCTGCTCGTTCAGCACGGCAAGGGCCTTTGACACATCCAGCACTCGCAGCAGAATGCCGCCCCGGCTATGTTTTTGCAGCTGCTGCAAAGAACCCTCGAACAGCAGTTTGCCGTGGTTCAGGATGCCCACCTGATCCACCATCTGCTCGATCTCGCCCAGCAGGTGGCTGGAGATCAGCACGGTGGCTCCGGTGGTCTGCGGCATGGCGGCGATGAGGCTGCGCATCTCCTGAATGCCCGCCGGGTCCAGACCGTTGGTGGGCTCATCTAAAATCAGCAGCTTGGGGCTGCCCAGAAGCGCCATGGCAATGCCCAGCCGCTGCTTCATGCCAAGGGAATACTGCCCCACCTTCCGGTCAGCGTCTTTGGTCAGGTGTACGATGTCCAGCACCCGGTCGATGTCCCGGCGCTCCACCTCCTTCAGGTCGGCCACGATGGCCAGATTCTCCCGCGCCGTCAGGTGCAGGTAGCCGGACGGTGATTCGATCAGACTTCCGGTCTGCCGCAGCAGGGCAATGCGGCTCGATTCGTTCAGGGTGTGCCCCAGCAGCTCCACGCTGCCGCCGGTGGGGTGCACAAGCCCCAGCAGCATCTTCATGGTGGTGGATTTGCCCGCACCGTTGGGGCCTAAAAAGCCGTAAACACAGCCCTCCGGGACAGTCAGGTTCAAATGATCCACCACCGGACGGCCATGGTAGCTTTTGCAAAGGGCATGGGTCTCGATCACAGGTTTCATAAATGGTCTCCTTTCGCATTCATGGATTTCGGAACGATGCCAGAATACACCCGCTGCCTTAAACTGACCGGAAGCGCAGCTTAAATTCCCCTTAAATTTGCAGGTGTTTTCCGCTGCGGCGCAAAAAGTGTGGTATAGTAAAGGCGGGAAAGGAGAACTGCCCTTATGGATACCATTTATGATGCAAAGCTCCTGCTTGTGGACGACAACGCCGAGCTGCTGGCACTGCTGTATGAACAGCTGCGGGGCGCAGGATATGGCCATATCAGAACCGCCCAAAGCTGCGCCGCTGCCCGTGTCTGCTTTGCGGCAGAGCAGCCGGAGCTGATGATCCTGGATATCAACCTGCCGGATGGGGATGGATTTTCGCTGTTCCGGGCGCTGCGGGCAAAAGCGGATGTCCCGGCGCTGTTCCTCTCCGCACGGGATGCGGATGCCGACCGTCTGTTCGGGCTGGGTCTTGGCGCAGATGACTACCTGACCAAGCCTTTTCTGATGCAGGAACTGCTACTGCGGGTGCAGCATATTTTGCAGCGGGCGTACCGGGCAGAGCTGTCCCGTACAAAACCGGCACCTTTGCAGCTGGGGGAGCGGTGCGTAGACCTGAATGATGCCATTGTTACCCTGCCAGAGGGCAAAACACTGGCGCTGACCGCTACCGAGCTGGCGCTGCTGCGGAAATTGGCAGAGAACCGGGGACACATCGTTACCTACGATGCCCTTTGTACTGCGGTCTGGGGCGCAGATTACTATGGCTACGAGAACAGTCTGGGGGTACATATCCGGCATCTGCGGGAGAAGTTGGAAGCCGAACCCGGTGCGCCGCAGTTTCTGCGGACGGTGCGGGGCATTGGCTATAAGCTGACAAAGGGGGAAGAAGCATGAAAACCTTTGTGCGCCTGATCCGGCGGTATGTGCTGGCGGCGGTGGGCATTGTTCTGCTGCTGCTGTTTTCCGGTGTTGCGGTGCTGGGCTGGCTGGGTTGGCAGGAGGGCTGCCGCCTGCCGCAGCGGGAGTACTCCTCCAGCGAGATCGCGGATTCCATGGTGGAGACTGCCGAAGGGCTTGCCTTTGGGGCAGAACGCACCCCGCAGGAGTGGATGAACGGCTACGAGTGGGCGATGGTGCTGGACGATGTGGGAAACATCCGCTGGAGCTACGGCCTGCCGCAGGAGCTGAACCATGCCTACACGCCCGGCGATATCGCCAAATTTGCCCGCTGGTATCTGGCGGATTACCCGGTGTTCTGCTGGACAGAACCCTACGGACTGTTCGTCATCGGGCTGCCAAAGGGAAGCCTGTGGAAGTACAGCATTTACAGCTCACCGGACTTTGCCCTGAGCATGGTGCGGGTGCTCCCGGCGGCAGCGCTGGGAATGCTGCTGCTGGGTCTGGCGCTCTGCTTCTGGCTGAGCTGGCGGGGGGCAAAGCGGCTGGAGACCGTGGCAAACGGTCTGGAAGCACTGGCGCAGGGGCAGACCGTCCGGCTGCCTACCGACGGTTTTGCCGGGGAACTGGCAGAAAAGCTGAACCGGACCGGGGCGCAGCTGCAAGCCAAAAATGAGATGCTTTCCCGGCGGGACAACGCCCGTACCCAGTGGATCGCAGGGGTCAGCCATGACGTGCGCACCCCGCTGGCGCTGATCTTAGGCTGGGCGGAGCAGCTGGAACAGGATGCACTTTTGCCGGACAGCTCCCGGCAGAAAGCGACCGGCATCCGCACCCAGTGCGAAAAGCTGCGCACCCTCATTGATGACCTGAACCTGACCAGTAAGCTGGAATACGGTGCCCAACCCCTGCGCCGGAAAGACCTCCGGGCAGGGCCGCTGTTCCGGCAGCTGGTGGCGCAGTTCTGCGAAAGCCCGCTGGCAGAGCGCTGCGGGATCACGCTGGAACAGGAAGAACCAGCAGAGCAGACAGTGCTTTCGGTGGATGAGGCGCTGCTGGCACGGCTGCTGGAAAACCTGCTGAACAACAGCGTCCGGCATAACCCAAAGCCGGTGAACATTACCGTGCACACCCGGCGGGCAGGGGAGCGCTTCTGCCTGACCATGGCAGATGACGGCATCGGCTATCCGGCTGCCGTTCTGGCGGCACTGAACGCTGCGGAGCCTGCCGAAAATGCGCCTCATATCCTTGGCTTATATGTAGTGCAGCAGATCGCCGCCGCCCATGGCGGCACGGCAGTGTTCGGGCAGAACACCCCCCACGGTGCCAAAGCGGTGGTGTACCTGCCGCTGGGCTGAAAATTGATCGGAATCCTTGCTTTTCCCGGCCGGATTTCTTATACTTTGAACAAAGAAGTCTTTTTTGGTGCAAAACACAGGAGGAATCATGGCTGAAATTTCAAGTCTGCTGACATTGCAGGGCCAGCTTGCGCTGCTGACCCTCATTGGCTTTTTTCTGGCCCGCAAGGGCATCATCAATGCGCAGGGACGCAAGTGCCTGACCGATCTGCTCATCAATGTCATCCTGCCCGCGAACATCATCCAGTCGTTTCTGGTGGAGTTCAGCTGGGATGTGCTGAAGAGCAGCGCGTCGATCCTTGTGATCTCGCTGGCGCTGCAGATCGGCTGTGTGGTGCTGTGTGCCCTGGGCTACAACTGGCTGCCCTTTGCAAAGCGGAGCGTTTACCAGTATGGCACGGTCTGCTCCAACGGTGCGTTTCTGGGCAGCGCACTGGTGGACGGCATCTGGGGCAGCAGCGGCCTGCTGCTCAGCTCCATCTACCTTATCCCCCAGCGTGTGGCAATGTGGTCGGTGGGCGTGAGCTACTTTCTGCAGGACGAAAAGCCCGCTTCCAAAGAGGAGATGCGGGCAGACCGCAGGGCCGTGCTGCGGAAAACATTTACCCACCCCTGCATCCTGGCGGTCGTGGTGGGCATGGTGCTGATGGCCTCTCAGCTGCCGCTGCCCGGCTTTTTGGGCCGCACCGTCAAGAGCCTGAGCAACTGCAACATGGGTGTTTCCATGATCCTGATCGGTGCCATCATCGGCAGCAGCCGGATGGGCAAACTCTGGGATAAGGACTGCTTCCTCTACTGCCTCATCCGGCTGGGGCTCATCCCGGCGGCGGTGCTGCTGGGATGCAGGCTCTGCGGCGCGGACAGCCTTGTGACCGGTGTTTCCGTGGTATTGGCCGCCATGCCCATGGGCGGCGTGACCGCCGTTCTGGCGGAAAAGTACGGCGGGGATTCCGCCTTTGCCAGCAAGTGTGTTGCGGTCTCCACGGTGCTCTCCCTCATCACAACCCCGCTGTGGTGCATGGTCGTGTAAGGGTGGGACCGACCGCTGCGCCCGCGGCAAAATGCGAAAAACACCTTGTCAATGGCAATCATGGCCGAAGAATCACGGCTCTTTTTGTCCAATCGGCGAATAGCCTTTGCCGCCGGATGGTGATACAATAGGCAAGGTGTTGCGCGGCGGTGCCGTGAAATGCCATAACATGACAAAAACAAGGAGAGCGCGTGGAAAATGGAACCATTTTATCTGATGCCCGGGCAGGAACGCTGTGAACAGTTTAAGGATGCGAACGGTGTGCCCAAAGTCCGCTACTCCTATTGTTCGCTGAACGGGGCGCTGTTCCGCTGTGTGAGCCGCAGCGTGGAAGAAGCCGAGCGCCTGTGCGAGGACTGGCTGGTGGGTCAGGACCGCTGCTACATCAACTGAAAAATGCACCCTCTGCTCCTTTGCGGAATAAGCTGTAAGAGAATCAGCTTATCGGCAAAGGAGTTTTTTTATATGATGAATGGCATCCTGCGTATCCAGACCTATCGGCCCCGGCAGTCGGCTCCGGTGGAGGGAGTGACTGTTGTGATCACCGGCAGCGGCTTCACGGCTCACCGCATCACCGATGCCGAGGGCAATGCCGAGGATGTGGCCATCTGTGCCCCGGCCTGCGCCCTCTCGCTGGACGAGGACAACACCATCCGCCCTTACGCCGTTGTCAGCCTGACCGCCGCAAAATCCGGCTACCGCACCGTGCGCATTGAGGGCATCCAGATCTTTGCCGGACAGGTAACGCTTGCACAGCCCCAGATGCTGCCCGACACGGAGGAAGGCAAGGACATCCCGAACGCGCCCATCATCATCCCGCCGCACGCTTTGTTTGCGGGCAGCGGCGGCAGCGGCCCGCAGCCGGTGCAGCACTGCACGCCCCGGGTGCTGGATCAGGTCGTCATCCCCAAAAATATTACGGTGCATCTGGGCAAACCGGCAGCTGCCGCCCGCAACGTGACGGTATCCTTCCGGGATTATATCGCTAACGTTGCTTCCAGTGAGGTCTACCCCACATGGGCGGACGAAAATACCCCAACGGGCAGACAGGGTGTTTTCCGGCTCAGAACGCCCATTCGATCGTGATCTCCTGCTGCCCGGTCAGCGGGTCTTTTGTTCCGACAATAACCCGCCGCACCAAAAGCACCGCAAGCTCCCGGGTCAGATGGGAAACCTGTGCCAGCTCCCGCACACGCTGCCTTTGCGCCGGAGCGGCGTCCGTTTCCTCCGGCTGCTGTTCCAGTTCTGCTTCCAAGCCACGGATACGGTTTTCCGCACTTTTTATTTCCTCCCCAAACGCCCGGTTCATCTCTGAAAACTGCGTGGCATCGATCAACCCAGATACCTTATCCAGATACAGCTGCTGCAAAGCCCTGCGCCGCCGGTCTGCTTCGCATTGCAGCCGTTTCAGCTCGCTGCGCTTTGCCTGCGCCCGCTGCCGCACCGGGTCATCCCGCTGGGGCAGCTCCACCTTTTCCGGGTCAACATAGACCTCTGCGTATTCTCGGATACGCTCCCGCACGGTGTTTTCCAATGCGTTCAGGTCAGTGCAGGTCTTATTGCTGCACCGTTCCGGCGCACGCTGGTGCATCCGGCAGCGGACATAGCGTCTTTGAACGCCATCCGCTCTTGGCTGATGGGCAGTCTGCTCCATATAGCTGCCGCAGCAGCCACAAACCACCTTTTTGGCAAGCGGATGGATCGTCCCCTGCACGCCGTTCCGGGTGCGCGCTGCCAGCATCCGCTGTACCGTTTCAAAGGTGTCACGGTCTATGATAGGCTCGTGGGTATTTTCTACAACGATCCACTGGGACTTTGGCAGCCAGACCGTCTTTTTGGATTTATAGCCCACCTTTTTGTGCCGCCCCTGCACCAGATCTCCGATGTACGTCTGATTATGGAGCATCTGATAAACAGTCGGGCTGCCCCACAGCGAATAATCCGTTTTTTTCATGGCAGCGTGGTACTGCGCACCGTGCAGCTGTTTGTATGCTGTCGGGCTGGGAATGCCTTCATTGTTCAGGATCTGCGCGATCTTATGCGCACCCATCCCGCTAAGCGCCAATGCAAAAATGCGCCTTACCACCTCAGCCGCTTCCGGGTCGATGACAAGCTTTCCCTTGGCGTCCGGGGCTTTGCAATACCCATACAGTGCAAAGGAGCCGATGAACAGCCCCTCCCTGCGTTTGTGGTCCAGCACGGCGCGGACATTGTTGGACAGGTCCTCCAGATACCACTCGTTGATCAGCCCATTGATCTGGCGGGATTTTTTGTTTGCCGCCTCGCCGGTATCCACATGGTCCACCACGGCAATAAACCGGATGCCCCATTCGATGAACTTTCCGTGCAGATATTTTTCCACCAGCTCCATATCACGGGTAAAGCGGGACTGCGTCTTTGCCAGCACCACATCAAACTTATGTTCGCTGGCAGCTTGGATCATGGCATTGAATGCCGGGCGCTCCCGGTCGATGCCGGAATAATCCTCGTCCGAATAGATCTGGTAAACTTCAAAGCCCTTTTCTGCGGCATACGCGGTCAGCATGGACTTTTGGTTCTGGATGCTCTCCGATTCACCGTTTTTCCCTTCATCCTCCTTGCTCAGGCGGCAGTAAATTGCCGCTTTCATGGTCTGCGCCCTTTGTTTCCGGCACAGGTATCCCTGCACAGCATCTTAATCGCCCTCCCTTCTATGCTCCGTCCTGCAAGGGTATGGGCGTATCGTTTTGCAGTGCATCCGTGAGATAGCGCTCAAACGCCTTTTTAAACTGTTCCCTGCGCTGTTCCCCGCTGTCGGAGCAGAATTTTTCGTACAGAATAAAAGCCGTGTTTTCCATAAGCACCCTCTTTTCGGTCTGCATGGTCGTTTTGTGCATCACCTCAGTCTATTTCCGGCTGCTGCGGTTCAGAACTCCGCCGGACGGAAAGCACCTGCAAAGCACGCGGTTTTTCGCCTTTTTCCATGCAAAACCCTTTAAAAACAGCTTGAAACGCTTTTGTTACAATGATACAATAAGAATGTCATTTTATGGGAAAATCGGCGTATGCCCAGTGCGGACAGGCCGCGAGCGTGGGGATTCCTGTGGGGTGTGTAAGAAAAGCTACTGCAGCACTGCGCTACTGCACCTGCGTGGTACTACTTTCTGAAAATGTGAGGAAGATATATTTATATGATGAAAAAGATCTCCCGCCGCTCTTTTTTGCAGGTTTGCAGTATTGCTGCCGCCACGGCAGCGCTGACCGCCTGCGGCGGCGGCAAGACCGAAACGGCGAAAAAAGACGATGCGCACGAAGCCATCACCTTTATGGCACCTTATAAGGAGATAGAAGCCTTTATTGAGCAGGTACACAGCGTTTACCCGGAAGTGAACATCGAGGTCGTGCCCTACAGCGGCGATAACACCACCACCTGTTTGCAGAATATGTTTGCGGCGGGCGACCTGCCGGACGTCTGCACCTTGACCTACTACGACCCCAAAATCGATCTGGTCTCCGACAAACTGCTGGACCTTTCCGGCTACGATTTTACGGATAACTATGTGGAGTCTCGTCTGCAGGACGTGTTCGATAACGGCGCCATCTACCTGCTGCCCTCGGTTTACAACTGCTACGGCATCACCTACAACAAGACCTTGCTGCGGGAACACGGCTGGGAACTGCCCAATTCTTTTGCTGAGCTGGAAGAACTGGCTGCAAAGGCCAAGGAAGCCGGGGTCGATCTCTGCCTGCCGCAGATCCAGTATCCGGGCTACGGTTTCCAGTATCTGTGCAACATTGCAGATGCCGATTTCCTTGGCACGCTGGACGGCAGACTGTGGCAGAAGGATTATCTTTCCGGCAAGGCAAACGTCAGCAACACCCCCGGCATGATGCAGGCCATGGCCTATGTCAAAAAGTGGAAGGATATCGGGATGCTGAACGGCTCCGGCGATGCTCTTGACGACAACGTGACCCGGCAGAGGATGGCCGAGGGGAACACCCTGTTTTTGATTGGAAACACCAACGGCATTGTGGAGGCAGACGGCAACGCCGATAAATTTGGGCTGATGCCGTTTCTCTCGGAGGACGGCACCCAGAATGTTTTTGTGCTGAATGTGAACCGCTTCTACGGTCTGAACAAAAAGCTGGAGCAGAACCCCCAGAAGCTGGAAGACGCGCTCAAGGTGATGCGCGTGCTTTCCACCGTTGCAGGCACCAGCGCTCTGCAGCCCGCAACGGCGCTGAAAAGCAGCCTGCTGCCCTTCAAGGACGCAAAGGCAGATGACACCTACTATGCTGACATCGCCGATGCCCTGAACGCAGGCAACACCGCGCCCTTTATCTATTCCGGCTGGGAAAACACCATCGTGACCACCGGCCTTAAAATGCTGGACTTCATGAAGGGCAACGCCACCATGGAGGACGTCATCCGTCAGCTGGACGAGGATCAGGATAGCGTGGTGAACAACACCCCAGATACCATCACCACCGTCACAGAGGAACTTTCGCAGGAGGATTGCGCCATGCTGGTGGGTCGCTGCTTTGCACAGGCTACCGGCAGCGACCTTGCGCTGGTCTCGCTGAGCACCTGGATCCCCGGCAACCCCACCGATCAGAACCACCACGGCGTAGCTGCCAAACTGTACGCCAAGGATATTACGGATTACGACCTTTCTGTCATCCTGCCCACCGGCTGGAACCGCACCATCCAGACCGTCACCCTGACCGGGCAGCAGATCAATGACCTGCTGGCCACGGGCTACGACGCCTACGGCAACGGCAAGGGCTACCCCTATGTGCTGGTCAGCCCCACAGAACCGGAAGCGGGCAAGACCTATCAGGTGGCCATCTGCGGCGTGAGCAAGCAGCTGGCAGCCGAAGCCGATGTCGTGGACAGCGGCGTTGTGGGCATGGATGCCGCAAAAACCTTCTTTGGTGCTTACACCACCATCAGCCGGGCAGACACCGCATGGAGTTGAATAAAACGGACAGGAGATACTGGATGTGAACAACAAAATCTATAAAAAGCTGTTTGTGGGCTTTGGCTTTGTCATCATCGTGTTGACCCTGACCCTTTTTGTCATGAGCAAGACCTACATCCAAAACCTGGTCTACCACGAACGGCTGAGCCAGATGGAAGAGGTCACCCACCAGATGTTCCACAGTCTGGAGGATGTGATCAACAACCACTGGGACGATGTGGACGTGCAGTGCAATTATCTGGCCTATACGTCCATGGAGACGACCGATGATCTGTTTTCCTATCTGGAGAAGCTGTCCGAGCTTGCCAATTACAAAGAAAAACAGATCGAACTGATAGCCGTGGATGCTGCCGGACATTATTATACCGCGCGTGGCCGCATGGGGCTGCTGCGGGAAATGACCTATCTGGAAGACGCGCCGGAGCGGGTCAGCTACGTTTCCAACTCCCTGACTGCGGACGATTCCCGCATGGTGTTTCTGGAACAGCTCTCCACCCCCATCACCCTGCAAAGCGAGACCGGCGAGATCACCCTGCGCTACTTTGGCATTTCGCAGAGCATGACCCAGCTGAACGATTATTTCCGCTGCGACGCCTACGAAAATAACAATAGCGTCTATGTGCTGGATCACGACGGCTTCAAGCTGTTCAACGCCAATGATACCGAGCTGTTGAAGGGGCACAACGTATACACCGTGCTCTCCCAGATGTCCTATCTGCACGGTTCTTCCTTTGCAGCAGCAAAGGAGCGGCTCGTCCGCACAGGCTCCTGCTATTCCAACGCCGTGCTGGACGGGACCGAGTATTACTATGCGCTCAAGCAGATGGAAAACGCCCGGTGGACGCTGGCGTTCCTCGTCCCGGCAGAGTACGTGGCCGTCAACACCCAAAAGCTGGTCAATCTCGTCACACTCGTCATCGTCAGCTTTGCCGTGGTGCTCTCGGTCACAGCGGTTTTCGTCGGCTGGTTTCTCCTGCGGCAAAAGCAGCAGCAGGAACTGCAAGCAGAAAAAGAAGCGAACCTCCGTCTGGAGCAATACAACACCCATCTGACGCAGGCAAACGACGAGATGCGGCGGGCACAGGATGCTGCCGCCGAGGCGCTGTACGCGGCCGAGCGCGCCAGCCAGGCCAAGACCGACTTTCTCTCCAACATGAGCCACGATATCCGCACCCCCATGAACGCCATCGTCGGGTTGACGACCCTGATGGAGAACGAGCTGGACCAGCCGGAAAAGCTGGCCGAGCATCTGCACAAGCTGGAAAGCTCCGGCCAGCTGCTGCTGGGCATCATCAACAACATTCTGGATATGAGCCGCATCGAGAGCGGCAAGACCACCCTGAGCGTTGAGCCGATGCACCTTTCCCAGCAGCTCGACCAGCTCAGCACGATGATCCGCGCACAGGCCAGCGAAAAGGCGCAGACCTTCACCGTCTCCACCCATCTCCGGCACGAAAACCTGCTGGCCGACCCCACCCGCCTGAATCAGGTGCTGATGAACATCCTCTCCAACGCGGTCAAGTATACCCCCCGCGGCGGGCACATCCGGTTCGAGGTCGAAGAGCTGCCCCGGAACGAGCACTACGCCAAATACCGCTTTGTGGTGCAGGATGACGGCATCGGCATGAGCGAAGCTTACCAGAAGACCCTTTTTGACCCCTTTACCCGCGAAGAGCGCTCCGGCACCAACAAGGTGCAGGGCACCGGCCTTGGCATGGCCATCACCAAAAACATCGTGGACCTGATGGGCGGCTCCATCAGCGTGGAGAGTGCCACCGGCAAGGGCACCCGCTTTGAGGTCGTGCTGGAATTCCCCATCGACACCGAAGCGGACGCGGTGCCAAAGGCGCAGGCGCTCCCGGAGGAGCCGGAGGACGTCTCTCCCCTGTGCGGGATGAACTTCCTCTGCGCCGAGGACAACGCCATCAACGCCGAGATCCTGGAGCTGCTGCTGGAATCCAAGGGCGCACACTGTAAAATTTACCCCAACGGGCAGGAGCTTGTGGATGCGTTTGTCCGCGTCAAGCCCGGCGAGTATGACATGATCCTGATGGATGTGCAGATGCCGGTGATGGACGGCCTCGAAGCCGCCCGCCGCATCCGCAGCAGCGAAAACCCGCTGGGCCGGGTCATCCCCATCCTCGCCATGACGGCAAACGCCTTTTTGGAAGATATGCAGAAGAGCAAGGAAGCCGGGATGGACGAGCATCTGTCCAAGCCCGTGGACATCGACGCGCTGGAACAGACCGTCAAGCGCTTCCGCGTTACCCCCCCGAAAATAAATAGTGGAATCGCACGGTTTCGCAGATGACCGACACCCACGACCTGGCAGAGCCGCCCATTTGCGGCCCAGCTCTTTTTTGTGAGAGAGCAATCATGATGAATCAAAGGATTGGATGGTATTGCGTATGGAACGACAGCCAAATAAAATTCAGCCTATGTTGCTATCGGCACTTGCCCAATTGAGCGCCTGCCTGATCGTCTGGAATTTTCATATTCCAAATCCAAATATCGTGCTTTTTGTTGTTCTTTCTGCTGTGCTCGTGAAATGCGGCTATGCAGCAGGAATCGTAAGCGGCCTCATTGCATTCCTATACTCCGCGTTTTTCTTTTCTACCGACCACAGCTTTTTTCTTTACACCTCTTTGAACCTTCAAAAGCTCATCGTGATCGGCCTTGGTATCGCTGCGAACATTCTGCTGATCGGTCATCTGCAAAGGCAGTTCGAGTGTTCCAACATGGAAAAGATGCAGGCCGAAACCGAGGAAAAGCTTCAAGAAACAGCAGAGAGCTACCGTGCAAAACTTTACCACGATGTCTTGACTGGCACATACAACCGCCGCTACTATGAGGATATCGCATCCCGTATCGTCGGCCCCGCAGGCATCGCGCTGATGGATGTGGACGATTTCAAGATCTGCAACGACACCTATGGGCATCACGCCGGAGATGTGGCGCTGAAAACGGTGGCAAGCGCCATTCAGTCCTGCATCCGCAGCTCCGATCTGCTCATCCGCTACGGCGGGGACGAATTTCTGCTGGTGCTGCCCGGCATTCCGGGAGACTTTTTGCAAACCAAACTGGAACAGATCTGCACTGCCGCGCAGATGGCATCCGTACCCGGCTATCCGCATTTCCGTGTTTCTCTGAGCATCGGCGGAACGATGCAGGCCATCACCGACTCGATGGAGAATGCGGTTCGCCGGGCAGACCGGCTGATGTATCAGGCAAAGGGCCGCAAGAATGCTGTCACGGTGGAACTCCCCGAAAACGCGCTGACCGCGCAGGAAGAACTGGTGGAGGAGAAGCCGCAGATCTTACTTGTGGATGACTCCGCAATGAACCGCATGATACTAAAGGAGATCCTGGGCGGCGATTACAGCATTCTTGAAGCAGAAAACGGACAAGAATGCCTGGAAAAAATGCAGGCGGAGGCCGGGAACATCGCGCTGGTGCTTCTGGACATCAATATGCCGGTCATGGACGGCTTCGAGGTGCTCAAGGCTATGAACGTCAACCACACCATCGAGGACATCCCGGTCATCATGATCTCCAGCGACGACTCCGACGCCGCGATCCGGCGCTCCTATGAGCTGGGGGCCAGCGATTACGTCACCCGCCCCTTCGATGCTCGCATCGTCTACCGCCGCGTGACCAACACCATCAAGCTGTACGCCAAGCAGCGGCGGCTGGTGCAGATGGTGTCGGACCAGATCCGCGCCCGCGAAAACAACACCGATATGCTGGTGGGTGTGCTGAGCCATATCGTGGAGTTCCGCAACGGCGAGAGCGGCGCCCATGTGCGGCACATCCGCATCATCACCGAGCTGCTGCTCCACCGCCTGCTGGAGATCAGCAGCCAGTACCCCATCACCGCCGAGCAGCAGGACAACATCCCGCTGGCCTCCGCCCTGCACGACATCGGCAAGATCGGTATCGACGAAAAGATCCTCAACAAACCCGGCAAGCTGACCCCGGAAGAATTCGAGGTCGTCAAGACCCACAGTATGCTGGGGGCCGAGATGCTGCACCAGCTGGAAGACTTCAACGAGCAGCCGCTGCTGCAGACCGCCTACGAGATCACCCGCTGGCACCACGAGCGCTGGGACGGGCGCGGCTACCCGGATGGGCTGAAGGGCGATGCGATCCCCATCAGCGCACAGCTGGTCGCGCTGGCCGATGTGTACGATGCACTGACCAGCGAACGCTGCTACAAAAAAGCCTTCTCCCACG
>OGIL01001239.1_pt1 | contig 13947 bp, 13 predicted proteins | sample 1571751 | NCBI WGS metagenome assembly OGIL01 (sample SAMEA2581964, study PRJEB24529) | metagenome | biome: Human gut stool | place: China | collected 2011 | reverse complement strand
CCACCACGATGATGGCGATGGCCACCAGAGCCAGCCACCAGCAGGTGGAGGCGTTGGCGATGGCGGAGCCGGACAGGTTCAGGCCGATGAGGATGATGATGGGTCCGGTGACGATGGGGGGGAAGAAGCGCATGACCTTCTGGGGACCCACCAGCTTGAACAGCAGGGCCAGGATCAGATACAGGGCGCCGGCCACCACAATGCCGCCCAGGGCGTAGGGCAGCTTTTCCTCGCCGCTCATGCCGGCGAACTTGCCCACATCCAGGCTGGCCACCGCCTCAAAGCCGCCCAGGAAGGCGAAGGAGGAGCCCAGGAAGGCGGGAACCTTCAGCTTGGTGCACAGGTGGAACAGCAGGGTGCCGAGACCGGCAAACAGCAGGGTGGTCTGGATGGACAGGGGCAGACCGTACTTGGTGACCAGGATGGGCACCAGCACGGTGGCGCCGAACATGGCGAACAGATGCTGCAGGCCCAGCACCAGCATCCGGGGAACACCCAGCTCCCGGGCGTCGTAGATGGCGTCTTGTCCAAGGTTTTTCTTCATGTGACAGTTCCTCTCTTTCTTTTGCGCTGATCTATGTGATGTTTATTGCTGACGGAAGGGTGGATAATGGCCAAAAAAAATGACCGGTAAAAATACCGGTCAGAAGGGAAAAACGGAAATAAAAACAGCGGGAGCGGAGATTTTGTTGCACAAGACGTTGAACTTCATCCCGATCACTCCCCTCAGAATTTTCTTGCCTATTATACGGGACCGGAGGGCAAATTGCAATGCATTCTTTTCCCAAGAAAACGGCGCACAAGCGCCGCCTTACTTGTCTATTCTGCATAATAAAGGCCCCGCAGCAGCCGCCCGGCCATGCGGCGGCCCAGCTGCGGCAGGTCGAACCCGCCCTGATAGATGCGCCACTCGAACAGGGCTCCCCGGTGCAGCACCACCAGCTCCTCCACCACCTGATCCGGGTCGTGGGAGGGGTGGATGCTGCCCTCCTGCTGGCACAGCGTCACCAGTTCCAGCAGCACCCGGAAGTATACCCGCCCGGCGTTTTTCTGCAGCACCCGCTGCTCCGGATACCGCAGCCCGTGGATAAACGCCTTATACAGCACCGGGTCCGACACGCTGATCTCCAGGGACCGGCCCACAAAGTCCAGCAGCTTTTCCCGGGCGGGCCGGGCGGTGTCCGCCAGATATGCCTCCTCCAGCTCGCTGTATGCATCGTCCACATGGCTGGTCACCTGAATGGCCAGCTCGTCCTTGCTTTTGAAATAGTGATAGATGTTGCCCACGGAGCATCCGGCGGTCTGGGCGATCTCCTCCACGGAGACGTTTTCAAAGCCCTCCCGGTCAAACAGGTCCAGGGCGGCGCTCTGGATGCGGCTGCGCATCTCCAGGGCCTGGCGTTTTCTTGCGGTCATTCTCTCGGACATAGTCGTTCCTCTTGCAAATCCTGTGATACATCTATATTATCGCTTTGAACAGGCAAAGTCAAGCCCCCGGGGCCACCGGGCGGTAAGCGCGGCGGCCCCGGGAAAAGGAGCTTTGCCTTTGCTTGGCGGACTATTCCATCTCCGCCAGGGCGGCGTTATACAGGTCGTTGCGGGGCAGACCGGTGTCCTCCGCCACCCGGCGGACGGCGTCCTTCATCCGGGCCCCCTCCTGCCGCAGGCGCAGCACCTGCCGCACCCCCTGGTCCAGGGTCACCGCCGGGGCGGCGGCTTTTTCGGCTCCGCCCACCACCAGGACGTATTCCCCTCTTGGCTCCTTCTCCTGATACAGCTCCACCGCCTGGGCCAGGGTGGTGCGCACCGTCTCCTCATGGAGCTTGGTCAGCTCCCGGCACAGGGCCACGGGCCGGTCCCCCAGCACCTCCAGCATATCCGCCAGGGTGGGCCGCAGCTTGTGGGGAGCCTCGTGGAACACCATGGTCCGCTCCTCATGGGACAGCTCCTCCAGCCGGGTGCGGCGCTCCTTTTTGTTGGCGGACAAAAATCCCTCGAAGCAGAAGCGCCCCGTGGGCAGGCCCGACACCGCCAGGGCGCACACGGCGGCGCAGCAGCCGGGGATGGCCTGCACGGTGATGCCCTCCTGGCCGCACAGGCGCACCAGGTCCTCTCCGGGGTCGCTGATGGCCGGGGTGCCGGCGTCCGTCACCAGGGCGCAGCTCTCCCCGCCCAGCAGGCGCTCCGCAATGGCGGGGCCGGCGGCGGCCCGGTTGTGCTCATGATAGCTGACCAGGGGCTTCCGGATGTCAAAATGGTTCAGCAGGCGCAGGGACACCCGGGTGTCCTCGGCGGCGATAAAATCGGCCTGGGCCAAAGTCTCCACCGCCCTGGGAGACAGATCCCCCAGGTTGCCGATGGGCGTGGCCACCAGATACAGGATTCCGGCCATGCTTCATTCCTCCTTGTCTCGAAAATACGCCCGGCGGACGTCCTCGGTCTCGCCGCCGTCGGGGCCATGCAGCAGCAGCGGCGGCTCCACGGTGAGGCCCACGCCGCCGCCCAGCCGGGCCTCCAGCAGAAACAGCGACGGCCGGGCCGCCGCCGTGTGGTGCACAAAGCGCAGGCGCTTGGGCTCGATGCCGTGACTCCGCATGGCGCAGAGCACGTCGGCGAGGCGCTCGGCGCGGTGAACGAGGGTGAAGCGCCCGCCATAGCGCAGCACACGCTGCGCCGCGGCGCAGACGTCGTCCAGTTTGCAGGAGGTTTCCTCGCGCGCGATTTGGCGCGCTTCGCCTTTGGCGCTCTCGCCGCTGCCGGCGGGAAAGTACGGCGGGTTCGAGATCACATAGTCGACGCTGCCGGCTTTCGGCAGGACGGAGACGTCGCGAAGGTCGCCTTCGTGGAAAGCAGCCCTGTCCGCCCAGCCGTTTTCGGCGAACGTCTTTCGCGCAAGCGCTGCCGCGGGCGCGGAGAGCTCAACATTTTCGATAAAAAGCGATTCCTCGCGCGCGAGCAGGAGCGTTCCGAGAAGACCGATCCCGCTGCCGAGGTCGCAGACCGTGTCGCCGCGGGACGGGCGGGCAAAGTAGGCGAGGCAAAAGCTGTCCGTCCCCGGCGGGAAGAGGGCGGTGTCGTAATAAAAGCAGGGGCCGCGCGGCCAGAGCTCGTCGCGTTTTTCCATGTGATGACCCTTTCTGATGATAAAAATAAGGACGCGCTTTCGCGCGTCCTTATTTTTTAAGTACCCTTAGACCTTAGGCCTGGGAGATGGCGCCGTTGGGGCAGGTATCAGCGCAGGAGCCGCAATCCAGGCAGGCATTTGCGTCGATCTGATACTGGGAATCGCCCTGGGAAATAGCACCGACGGGGCAGGCGTCTGCGCAAGCACCGCAGCTGACGCAGGCAGAGCTAATCTGATAAGCCATAATTAGTACCTCCATAAGTTGATGACGCTATTATAGCATGTCAAAGCGAAAATGCAAGAGTCAGAATGCAGGAAAATATTGAATTTTCTGTGTCATTTGCGGCGTTTATTTTTGAATAAACCGGTCAAAAATGAAAGGACGAAAAGGAAGCGGAGGGTAGAGCAATGAATGACCGGAAATTCAGCCTGAAGGCTGAGCATGTGCTGCGCTGTGCGCAGGCGGCGGCGGGCGAGCTGGGGCACGGCTATGTGGGCTGCGAGCACCTGCTGCTCGCGATGCTGCGCGAGGAGGACGACGCGGCCTGCCGCGCGCTGAATGCCTCGGGCGTCTACGAGCCGGCAGTGCGCGAGAGGATGATCGAAAAGCTGGGGCGCGGCACGGCGGAAAGATCGACCGTGCAGGGGCTCACCCCGCACGCGCGCTGCGCGGTCGAGCTGGCCGTCGGCGAGGCGCTGCGCGCGGGCAGCGGAGAGATCGAGGCGGGACACCTGCTGCTCGGTATCCTGCGCGACAGCGGCAATATGGCCGTGCGGCTGCTGCGATCGCTGGGTGTGGATACCAAAAAGCTGTACAGCGACACGCTGCGCGCGATGAGCCTGTCGCCGCGCAAGCTCCCGCTGCCCGAGGTGCGTGCAAGCCGCGCGGAGGCGAAAAACGGCAAGACGCTCTTGGAATTCTCGCGCGATCTGACGGCGATGGCACGCGAGGGGCGGCTCGACCCCGTGATCGGGCGGGAAAAGGAAATCGCCCGCGCGCTGCGCATCCTGACGCGGCGGACAAAAAATAACCCCGTGCTCATCGGCGAGCCGGGCGTCGGCAAGACGGCTATCGCCGAGGGGCTTGCCGAAAAGATCGCGGCGGGCGACGTGCCGGAGGAGCTTATCGACAAGCGTATCCTGCTGCTCGACCTCTCCGGCATGGTGGCGGGGACAAAGTACCGCGGCGAGTTTGAAGAACGCATCCGCGCCGTGCTCGACGAGGTGCGGCGCGACGGCAATGTCATTTTGTTCATCGACGAGCTGCACACCATTGTCGGCGCGGGCAGCGCCGAGGGGGCGGTGGACGCGGCGAACATCCTAAAGCCCGCGCTCGGGCGCGGGGAGATCCGCGTCATCGGCGCGACGACGCTCGAGGAGTACCGAAAATTCATCGAAAAGGACGCCGCGCTCGAGCGGCGCTTCCAGAGCGTGCAGGTCGGCGAGCCGGACGAGAAGCAGGCGCTGCAAATTTTGCATGGCCTGCGGCCAAAGTACGAGGCGTATCACGGCCTTTCCATCGAGGACGAGGCCCTGCGCACGGCGGTGACACTCTCAAAGCGGTATCTGCCCGACCGTTTTTTGCCGGATAAGGCTATCGACCTTATTGACGAGGCGGCGGCAAGCGTGAAACTGTCCGCGCGCAGCGCCTCGCCCGAACTGAAAGCGCTCGAAGAGAAGGCGAGCGCCGCCGCGCGGGACAAGGAGACTGCCATCCGCGCGCAGGACTATGAAAAAGCGGCGCGGCTGCGCGACGCGGAGGAGAGCTTCCGCACGCAGGCGGCAGCTGAGCGGAAAAAACAGGCGCGCGAGGCGGAAAAGACCGCTGTGCGCGTGACGGCGGAGGACATCGCCGCCGTGGTGTCGAACTGGACGGGCATTCCGGTGACAAGGCTCAACGAGAGCGAAAGCGCGCGGCTTTTGACGCTTGAAGAAACGCTGCACGCGCGCGTCGTCGGGCAGGAGGACGCGGTGCGCGCCGTGGCGCGCGCCATCCGCCGCGGGCGCGTCGGCGTCAAGGATCCGAAACGGCCTGTCGGGTCGTTCCTCTTCCTCGGCCCCACGGGCGTGGGCAAGACGGAGCTCAGTAAAGCGCTCGCCGAGGCGGTATTTGGCAGCGAGGACGCGATGATCCGCATCGACATGAGCGAGTATATGGAAAAACACACCGTCTCGCGCCTGATCGGCTCGCCGCCGGGCTACGTTGGCTACGACGAGGGCGGGCAGCTGACGGAAAAGGTGCGGCGCAAGCCATACTCCGTTGTGCTTTTCGATGAGATCGAAAAAGCGCATGAGGACGTGTGGAACATCCTGCTGCAAATTTTAGAGGACGGCGTCGTGACGGACGCGCAGGGCCACAAGGTGGACTTTCGCAACACGGCGGTCATCATGACGTCGAACATCGGGGCGAAGAGCATCACGGCGGCGGGCACGCCGCTCGGCTTTGCGCCGGAGGAGCAGAAAAGCGCCGACGCGCAGTTCGCTGCCGTGAAGGCGGCGGTGATCGCGGAGCTGCGGCGGACGTTCCGGCCGGAATTTTTGAACCGCGTGGACGAGACGATCGTCTTCCGCCGCTTATCGCGCGAGGACTGCGCCGAGATCGCGCGGCGGCTGCTTGCGCAGACCGTTTCCCGCGCCGCGGCGCTCGGCATCACGCTTGAGGCGGACGAGGAGTGCGCGGTCTCCCTCGCCGAGCGGGGCTACGATGTTTCCTACGGCGCGCGTCCCCTGCGGCGGCTCATCCGCGGCGAGGTGGAGGACGCGCTCGCGACCTGCCTTTTGGACGGCACGCTCGCAAGCGGCGACACGGCGGTTTTGGCGGCGGAAAACGGCACGCTCTGCGTGCGCCGGCGGGAGAAAGCGGCGGCCGCCGCCCTCGGCGACGTCGGCGCGCAGAAGGCGTGAAAAAAGTGTATCAGAACAGAAGACCCGACCGATGGATGCTCATCGGTCGGGTCTTCCTGCTTGTGTACGGATTTTTTGCGGTTCGAATGATGCGAGGCCTTTTTGCCCTTGAAGGGATGAAGCCGGCTTGGCAAACCGGAAGCTGTTAAAGAGGATGATTCCAATATTCTACAGCATTTCCGTTCACGTCATAAAAAGTAATGCTGCCCGCATTGATCGGCAGGACGATCGCAAAGGGCTGATCGCTGTCGATATCGATCGCTTGTTTGGCGCGGCCATCATCGATTTGAAGCTGCTGCACCTGCTGCTGATTCATGGAAATCAATGCGCGCTCATTAGCACCCTCTGTGGTGAACTCTGCAATTCCTTCCTGGATCTCCGAGAGTTTTCCGCCCGCGCGGAAGAAATATCCGAAGGAAAGTCCCGGGCGATTGACATAGACGGAAAAAGTGTGGTCGCTCATGTCCTGCGGATAAGAAATATATGCAGCCATCGTGTCAGAAACACTTCCATCGACCGCCCAATCCTCCTTGATCTTCTGCGACGAACGAATGTCAGCCTCTAGATTGCCCGATGCTATGCCAATGTCGTTACTTACATAAAGAAAACCAACAAATAAGCTGCAAGCAAGAAGAATCCCTATCACAGTTTTAAGGACCATCTTTTTCATAGCTATCAAAACTCCTTAGTAGATTCCTGATTTTTTTGCCCCGGATGCGCCCTTTCTCATTCAAAGCGCTCAACGGTCGTTGCGAGGTCGTAGCTTGCCTTGAGCGCCTTGAGCTTTGCCATCGGCTCGCCCGCGGAGTGCTTGTCGAGCGCGGCGCGGTCGCGCCAGTGCTCCACGAGCAGCACGCAGTTTTCCTCGGCAAGAGGCCGGTAGTAGTCGTACTGCATGCAGCCCTCTTCCGCGAGGACGGCGGCGCGCAGGCCGCTTCGCTCCATCTCCGATGCAAAGTCATTAGCCTTTTCGCCGCGATAGAGAACGTGAAGTAAAATGCCTTCCATAAAGTAAGGCTCCTTTCCTGCTTGTTCGTATTACGATACGTCGATCATTTCGAGGTATTTGTAGCCGTTTTCGGCAATGTGGTCCTTGCGGCCCTGCAAATTGTCGCCGAGCAGCAGATCAAACGAGCGCGCCGTCGCCTCCGCGTCCTCGGGCATGACCTTGATGAGACGGCGTGTCTCGGGGTTCATGGTCGTGAGCCACATCATTTCGGGGTCGTTCTCGCCGAGACCTTTCGAGCGGTCGACCTTGTAGCGCTTGCCCTCAAGGGTCTTGACGATGTCGTTTTTCTCCTTGTCCGTGTAGGCGAACCACGTCTTTTCGCCGCAGGTGATCTCAAAAAGCGGGGTCTCGGCGATGTAGACATAGCCCTCGCGAATCAGCGTCGGGCAGAGGCGGTAGATCATCGTCAGGATGAGCGTCCGGATTTGGAAGCCGTCGACATCGGCATCGGTGCAGAGGATGACCTTGTTCCAGCGAAGATTGTTGATATCAAAGGCGTTCAGGTCCTTGACAAACTTGCCCGGCACCTCGACGCCGCAGCCGAGGACCTTCAAAAGGTCGGTGATGATCTCACTCTTGAAAATGCGCGGATAGTCGGCCTTGAGACAGTTTAAGATCTTGCCGCGCACGGGCATGATGCCCTGAAACTCGCCGTCGCGCGAGAGCTTGACGCTGCCGAGGGCGCTGTCGCCCTCGACGATGTAGATCTCGCGGCGCGAGACGTCGCGCGTGCGGCAGTCGACAAACTTTTCGACGCGGTTTGAGATGTCGATGCTGCCGGAGAGCTTTTTCTTGATGTTCAGGCGCTGCTTTTCCGCGCTCTCGCGGCTTCTTTTGTTGATGAGCACCTGCTCGGCGATCTTGAGCGCGTCGACGCGGTTTTCGATGAAATAGGTTTCGAGGCGGGACTTCAGAAAGTCCGTCATCGCCTCCTGCACGAACTTGTTCGTGATGGCCTTTTTCGTCTGGTTCTCGTAGCTCGTCTGCGTGGAGAAGTTGTTCGAGACGAGAATGATGCAGTCTTCGATGTCTTGCCAGGCGATACGGGCTTCGCCCTTCTGGTATTTGTTGTTGTCCTTCAAATACTTGTCGATGGCGTAGACAAAGGCGGTCTTCGACGCCTTTTCGGGGCTGCCGCCGTGCTCGAGCCACGAGGAGTTGTGGTAGTGTTCGATGCGCTGCACCTTATTCGAAAAGCAGCACGCGCAGGAGAGCTTGACCTTGTATTCGGGCTTGTCCTCGCGGTCGCGGCCGCGGCGCTCCGTCTCCCAGAAGACGGGGGTGGTCAGGGCGTCTTCACCCGCGATCTCGGCGACATAGTCGATGATGCCGTTTTCGTAGACGAAGTCCTGCGTCTCAAAGTGGCCGGGGAGGACTTCGTTTTTGAAGCGGAACGTGATGCCCGCGTTGACGACGGCCTGACGGCGCAGCGTTTCGACATAGTAGTCGGCGGGAATGTCGATATCGGTAAACACGTCGAGGTCGGGCAGCCAGCGCGTGCGCGTGCCGGTTTTGCGGCCGCGGTCGGTCGGCTCGATCCTGAGCTCATCGCCCTTTTTGCCCACGGGCTCGCCGCGTTCAAAGTGCAGGGAGTATTTGTTCCCGTCGCGCCAGACGGTCACGTCCATATAGCGCGAGGAATACTGCGTCGCGCACGCGCCGAGGCCGTTGAGGCCGAGGGAGTATTCGTAGTTGTCGCCGTCCAAGTTGTTGTACTTGCCGCCGGCGTAGAGCTCGCAGTACACGAGCTCCCAGTTGAAGCGCTTTTCCTTGGGGTTATAGTCCACAGGGCAGCCGCGGCCCATGTCCTCGACCTCGATGCTGTGGTCTAAGTAGCGGGTGACGGTGATGAGCCTGCCGTGGCCCTCGCGCGCTTCGTCGATGGAGTTGGAGAGGATCTCGAACACGGCGTGCTCGCAGCCGTCCAGCCCGTCCGAGCCGAAGATGACGCCCGGGCGCTTGCGCACACGGTCCGCGCCCTTGAGGGACGAGATGCTCTCGTTGCCGTAATTCGTTTTTTTTGCTTCTGCCATTGGGGTTTCTCCATTTCGCCGAAATTTACGATTCTGATCTTCAAACACAAAACTTAGTACATTATACGATTTTTTGACCACAATGGCAAGTGGCCGCGGCAGATTTTTGCCTTTGGCGGGAAAATGCAGAAATTCGCGGAAATTTCTGCGCCAATTATGCCGAAAGACGTCGAGCATAACCAATTGTCAACCGGCGGGAACGCACTGGAACAACAAAGTTATTCACAGTTTCCACAGAGTTTTCCACATCGTTATGTCAACAGAATAACCGCGGATAAACCATGAATGGACACGCTTCCGCCTCTTCAGCGCGGAAAGGGCATTTTCGTCAATTTAACACTTGACGGCATTTGTCGCTTGCACTTGTCGGGAGGACATGCTAAAATTTTGTTAAGAATTTATGAAGAAGCGGAGCGGTGGGGAGATAAAGACCGCTCCGCCGTGCCCAAAAAGGCAGGGAACGCTATGGAAAAGAGACAAAACCTCCCTGACGATGTGTCTTGTGGCCATCGGCATCGTGTACGGCGATATCGGTACCTCACCGCTGTACGTGATGAAGTCCATTTTGGAGGGGAACGGCGGCATCACGCAGATCAACGAGCCGTTCATTGTCGGCGCGCTGTCGCTCATCATCTGGACGATCACGCTGCTCACGACCATCAAGTACGTGCTCATCGCCATGAAGGCGGACAACCACGGCGAAGGCGGTATCTTCTCGCTCTATTCGCTCGTGCGCAGCTGCGGCAAGTGGCTCATCGTGCCGGCGATGCTTGGCGGCGCGGCGCTGCTTGCCGACGGCGTGCTGACGCCTGCGGTGACCGTGACCTCGGCGGTTGAGGGACTTCGCAGTATCGCGATGATGGACAGGCTCCTCGGAGGCCGCCAGACGGGCGTCATCATCATCACGCTCTGCATCATCGCGTCGCTTTTTGCCGTGCAGCACGCGGGCACGAGCCGCATCGGCAAGGCCTTTGGCCCGGTGATGCTCGTGTGGTTCCTCTTCCTCGGTGCGACGGGGGGCGATGAACATTTTCTCCATGCCGCAGGTGCTCCGGGCGTTCAACCCCGCGCACGCGGTGGAGCTTCTCGTGAGCCCTTATAATAAACTCGGCTTTATGATCCTCGGCAGCGTGTTTCTGGCCGCGACGGGCGCGGAGGCGCTGTATTCCGACATGGGCCATGTAGGCCGCGAGAGCATTTACATCAGCTGGCCGCTCGTCAAGATCTGCCTGATCCTCGACTATCTGGGGCAGGGGGCGTGGCTGCTCAGCAGTCGGGGCGACGCGGCGCTTGCATCGCTTGAGAGCCTGAACCCGTTCTTTTTGATGCTGCCCGGCGCGCTGCGTCCGGTGGCGGTCATTTTGAGCGCACTCGCGGCGGTCATCGCCTCGCAGGCGCTCATCACAGGCTCCTATACGCTGGTATCGGAGGCCATCCGCCTCGACCTGATGCCGCACCTGAAGGTGCAGTATCCCGCCGAGACCAAGGGTCAAATCTACATCGACACGGTCAACAAGATCCTCTGGGTGGGCTGCACGTTCATCGTGCTGCTGTTCCGCTCAAGCGCGCGCATGGAGTCGGCCTATGGCCTTGCCATCACGGTGACGATGCTGATGACAACGCTGCTTCTGTTCGTGTATCTTTCTTTCCCGTGTGCGAGGGAAGAAAGCGCCCGCGTGGGGCGTGCTCATTGTCTTCGGCGCGATCGAGACGGTGTTTTTCCTCTCGAGCCTGTCGAAATTTGCGCACGGCGGCTATGTGGCGGTCATTATGGCGCTGCTGCTTCTGTCGATTATGATCATCTGGCACCGCGGCACGCAACTCGAGCAGAAATACAGCGTGCGCCTCAAGCTTGATGACTATACGGAGAATCTTGCCGCGCTGCGCGGCGACAATGCATTGCCGGAGTTGACGCAGAACCTTGTCTACATCGGCAGCAGCGACGATATGGAGACGATCGATCGCAACACACTCTACTCCATCCTCGATAAGGATCCCAAGCGCGCCCGCGCCTACTGGTTTTTGAGTGTGCATGCGCTCGACGAGCCAAACGCGATGAACTATCAGGTCGAGACGTTTGGCACGGACTATATTTTCCGCGTAAAGCTCAACCTCGGTTTCAAGAACGACCAGCGCGTGAACATCTACCTGCGCCAGATCGTGCGCGACCTGCTCGAGAGCGGGGAGCTGCCACCGCAGGAGAGAAAGTATTCGATCTACGGCCCCTCGCAGGTGGGCAGCTTCAAGTTTCTGATGCTGCGCCGCGCAGTGCCGCTGATGTCGGAGCTGAGCCGCACGGACGAGATCATCCTGAACCTCAAATACGCCGTCCGCCGCGCGGCGGGCTCGGTCATCCAGTGGTACGGACTGGACACCTCGTCGGTCATTGTGGAGCAGGCACCGCTGGTCATCCCCAGCGCGCACGAAAACGAAAAGCGCATCCAGCGGGCGAAATGAATCAAAAAGGAGAGATGCCGCGGTATCTCTCCTTTTTTACAGCAGCATCAGGATAACGCCGTACACGACGCTTGCGAGCGTGCCGAACACGATGACCGGCCCCGCGACGACGAACATCTTTGACGCCATGCCGGTGATGAAGCCCTCTGGTTGTGTCAAGATAGACATACAGTTTTTTCGGAATTTTTTCAGCTGCCTCCAAAGTGGGGGGCGCTTATTGTTTTAGCTTGCCGTTACAAATGCAAACCCGCTCGAAGTACGCATATCTATCTCAATCTCTCCTGAAGGGTACACAAGAACCCGCTCTACAAAATTTCTAATTATTTCCGGATCATACTCTTTAAGCAGGATGATCTGATCTGCTGATCTTTTTCCCGCCGCATGATTGCCTCGAGACTCATAGTGCTCTACCAGAAGCCGCTTGATCTCTTCAGCTCTACTTGAGAGTCTTGCCAGCTTCTCTGAATCCTTCTTCTGGATATCAGCAAATTTCTCTCTGCTTATGCTACCCGCTCGGTATTGCTCATATAGTTCAGCCTTTCTACTTTGGAGCCGTCTTGTCATATTGGTGTTAGCATCAAGCTCCGTTTGAATACTTGAAAGCTTTTTGTCAATGCATGCCTGCATCAAACAATGCTGCTCAAGGAAGATCCTACTTTGTTCCCGCAGCATCTGAAGAACAGCTTGCTCAATTTGGGCCTGATTGACAAAGAGACCTGCACACTCAGCACCCTTAATACTGTCATTTTTCGGGCAAACAAGGTGTGGTTCCTTTGCTGGATTCTTTCGAAGTTTCCTCCCGCAGCAGCCACAAACAAACAGATTGTTGGCTCGGTTTCCGGCAGTATTCTTGTTAACATTCCGAATACGCTCCTGGAGCGCATTCTGTGCCGCTCGGAACATCTCCTCCGAAATGATTGCTTCATGTGTACCTGGCACTATGATCCATTGATCTCGGGGCAACGACCGCATCTTAGGCTTTCCTACTTCTTCTGTCTCTCGAATATTGGTAATCATCTTACCGGTATAGCGTTCATCAGTCAAAATCTTTCGAACAGCCCCCTTGAGCCAGATTCCAGTCTCTTCCTTGACCACCCCATTATAAAACCCGCCATTTCGCCGTTTATGCTCTAACGGGGATGGAATGCCCATATCATTCAGCATTTGAGCGACCTCGCTCGTGGTCATTCCTGAAACGCAGGACTCGAAAATCATGACAATGATGTCACGAACCTGCTCATCTACGATTAGATGAGCTGTTACAAGAGGAGAAGTGCTTCTCATTAAAAGACCTTGCTGTCAATGGAAACGACATGATGGCGATCGGGCTGAAGGGAAAGTCAATCGGCAATGCCTTGCAAGCCTGTTTGGATGCGGTTATGGATGAAAGAGTGGCAAATGACCACACAGCCCTACTGACACTCGCTCAGGAACAAATGATAGCAGATACCGATCAGATATTATCTGATTTCGCGAATGACTACAAAAGAATGTCCTGACTCTAATGCGACCGCAAATGACAAGAGGGATACCGGCAAAGGGTATCCCTCTTGTTTTAGTTAGATGTGATTATACCATGTTGTCAGTTCAGATCACCGGCGGCCTTGATCTTCACCCGGTTGGTGTTGCCGGGATAGTAAGCCAGAGGTACATCCTCCATTTCGATGATCTCCACAGTCTCACGCACGGCGCCGGCCTCGACCGCAAGCTCAATGGCTTCGTTCTTGGCCTTTTCCAGCGACTGCTCACGGGGCAGCTCGTCGTAGTTCATCAGCTTTTCATAGGTGCCGCTGACCTTGGAAATGGCAGAGCCGATGGCGTTGGCGCAGCCGAAATGCTCCGGCTTCAGGACCGTTGCCGCGCCGCTGATCTTCTCAGGCAGGATGATGGAGCCGCCGCCCACAAGGATCAGATCTACGTCCGCGTTGGAGACCTTCATGGCGTCCACGCTGTCTTCCACCAGTGCGCGGATCGCAGCCATGGCCTTGTCCGCCACTTCCTGAGAAATGGTTTCCACCTTGGACTTGTCGCCCAGCTCCACCATGCCCAGCCGCACGGCGATATCAGTGGCGGTCATCACATCGCCGCCGAACACAAGCGCCTTTTTTGTGATCTCATAGCCCACGCTGTCGGGGCCGACGGTCACGCTGCCGTCATCCCTGACACGCACGATGGAGCCGCCGCCCAGGCCGATGGAGATAACGTCCGGCATCCGGAAATTGGTGCGCACACCGCCAATGGTGACGGCCACGCTGGATTCTCGGGGGAAGCCGTTCTGGATCACGCCGAGATCGGTGGTCGTACCGCCCACATCTACCCCGATGGCACCCTTCAAGGAGGAGAGGTAGCTGGCGCCGCGAATGGAGTTCGTGGGGCCGCAGGCAACCGTCAGGATCGGATAGCGGCGGGCGTGCTCCATG
>OGIL01001238.1_pt1 | contig 13953 bp, 10 predicted proteins | sample 1571751 | NCBI WGS metagenome assembly OGIL01 (sample SAMEA2581964, study PRJEB24529) | metagenome | biome: Human gut stool | place: China | collected 2011 | reverse complement strand
CCCCTCCCGCGCTCGCGCGGGAAAATCAGGGCACCCCTTTGGAAAAGGGTGTAAAAAAGACCTGCCACGACTGTGACAGGTCTTTTTTCATAGGATCTTAGTAATAACGCTTGTTGCGGTTCTTACGGGCGGCCTCGCTCTTCTTGCGGCGCTTGACACTGGGGCTCTCATAGCACTCTCTCTTGCGGACCTCCGCCACGATACCGGCCTTGGCGCAGCTTCTCTTGAAGCGCTTGAGCGCGCTGTCGAGAGATTCGCCTTCCTTGACGTGGATCTCGGACATTTATGTTTTCCCTCCCTCCGATACACCCGGCTTGATCCTGGGCGCTCTTTAAGAGTCATTCACATGACTAACGGTGGTATTATATGAGAAAAATCATGGCTTGTCAATAATCTTTCCTCATATTTTTGAAAAAATCCGAAATTCCGCTCAGCAGGGCTTCACGATCAGGTTGACGAGCTTGTTCTTGACGTGAATGACCTTGACGATCTGCATGCCGGCGATGGCCTTGGCGACCTTCTCGCTCGCCTTCGCCGCTTCGACAACAGTATCCTGATCGCTGTCCACGGGGACGATGATCGTGCCCTTGAACTTGCCGCTGACCTGAACGGCCATCTCAACGGAGGAGGCGACGGTCTTGCTCTCGTCATACTCCGGCCACGCGCACTGCATCGCCATCTTGCCCTCGTACTTGGCGGCAAAGCCCTTCTGCTCCCACAGCTCTTCGACCATGTGGGGCGCGAACGGAGAGAGCATGAGCAGCAGCGCTTCAAAGTCGCCGCGGCTGAGGCCGTTCGAATAGAACTCGTTGACCATGGCCATGAGGGCGGCGATGGCAGTGTTCATCTTCAGCGTGTCAATATCGTCCGTGACCTTCTTGATGGTCTTGTGGACGATGGGCGCGTTCTTTTCGGAAACGCCATCTTCCTCCGTCACCTGATCGGCGAGGTTCCACACGCGGTCTAAGAAGCGCTTGCAGCCCTTGACGGCATCGTCCGACCAGGTGGCGACCTTTTCAAAATCGCCGATGAACATGATATAAAGGCGCATCGTGTCCGCGCCGTAAGCCTTGACGACATCATCGGGGTTGACGACGTTGCCGAGGGACTTGCTCATCTTGACCGCCGGGCGCAGCGCCTGATTGCCGTACTTGGCGATCAGCGCGTCCTTCTCCTCCTGCGTGGAGACGTTGCCGACGTAGTGCGGGTTCTGGCCGAGGATCATGCCGTGGCTCGTGCGCTTGGCATAGGGCTCCTTCGTGTGGACAACGCCGATGTCGTAGAGGAACTTGTGCCAGAAGCGGGAGTAGAGAAGGTGCAGCGTGGTGTGCTCCATGCCGCCGTTGTACCAGTCCACAGGGCCCCAGTAGTTTTCCGCCTCGTGAGAGACAGGCTCATGGTCGTTGTGCGGATCCATATAGCGCAGGAAGTACCACGAAGAACCCGCCCACTGGGGCATGGTGTCGGTCTCGCGCTTGGCGTCGCACCCGCACTTGGGGCACTTGGTATTGACCCAGTCGGTCATCTTGGAGAGCGGGCTCTCGCCGTCGTCGGTCAGCTCGTAGCTGTCCACCTGCGGCAGGACGAGCGGCAGCTCCTCTTCTGGCACGGGCACCCAGCCGCACTTCGGGCAGTTGACGAGGGGGATGGGCTCACCCCAGTAGCGCTGGCGGGAGAAGACCCAGTCGCGCAGCTTGTAGTTGACCTTTTCATGGCCCCATCCCTGCTCGACGGCGTACTTCTTCATCGCGGGGATAGCCTCCTTGACGGTCATACCGTTTAAGAAGCCGGAGTTGACCATGATGCCCGTGTCATCCTTGAGCGTGAAGGCCTCCTTCGTGATGTCGCCGCCCTCGACGACCTCAACGATGGGCAGGCCGAACGCCTTGGCGAAGTCCCAGTCGCGCTGGTCGTGGCCCGGAACGCCCATGACGATGCCGGTGCCGTAGCCCATCAAAACGTAGTCCGAAACAAACATCGGCACAGCCTTGCCGGTCGCGGGGTTGATGACTTCAATGCCATCGAGGCGAACGCCGGTCTTATCCTTGTTGAGCTCGCCGCGCTCAAAGTCGCTCTTGCGGGCGGCGGCAGCCTGATATGCCTCGACCTCGTCCCAGTTCTTGATGATGCCCTTCCACTTCTTGAGCAGCGGGTGCTCGGGAGAGATGACCGTGTACGTCACGCCGAACAGCGTATCGACACGGGTGGTGTAAACGGTGATATCATCCTCGGTGTTGGTCTTGAACGTGACCTCGGTACCGGTGGAGCGGCCGATCCAGTTGCGCTGCTGCGTCTTCACGCGCTCGATGTAGTCGACGTCGTCGAGATCGTCGATCAGGCGGTCGGCATACTTCGTGATGCGCAGCATCCACTGGCTCTTTTCCTTGCGGATGACGGGCGCGCCGCAGCGCTCGCACACGCCCTCGACGACCTCTTCGTTGGCCAGCACGCACTTGCAGCTCGTGCACCAGTTGACGGGCATCGTCGTCTTGTAGGCAAGGTCATTCTTAAAGAGCTGAAGGAATATCCACTGCGTCCACTTATAATACTGCGGGTCGGTCGTGTCGATCACGCGGTCCCAGTCGAAGCCGTAGCCGAGCATCTTGAGCTGACGGGTGAAGTTCTTGATGTTCTGCTGCGTGACGATGGCGGGATGGATGTGGTTCTTGATGGCAAAGTTCTCCGTCGGCAGGCCGAAGGCGTCAAAGCCGATGGGGTTCAAGACATTGTAGCCCTGCATGCGCTTTTTGCGGCAGATGATGTCCATCGCCGTGAACGGGCGCGGGTGGCCGACGTGCAGACCCGCGGCGGAGGGGTACGGGAATTCGATCAGGCCGTAGAACTTGGGGCGCTTGTCCCCCGTCACGGCGGCGTAGGGCTTTACCTGCTCCCACTTGTCCTGCCATTTTTTCTCAATGGCTGCGAAATCGTACTTCATGGATCTTCTCCTTTATGTGAAATAGTATTTTGATGCGAAAAAAAGTCCCTGACCGTTTTTCAAACGGTCAGGGACGTAACGAACACATTACGCGATACCACCCTGATTCAGCGCACGGTTTCCCGTGAGCCCTCAGCGGCTTCATAGCCTTGCCCGTAACGGGGGCGACCGTTCCGCCCTTTCAGGCGGACTGCTCGGGAGTGAGTCATCCACGCGCATTTTCCCACCGGCTCGCACCGACCGCCGGCTCTCTTCAGGTGAAAATCACGCGTCTTTTTGCTCCGTCATCGCGTTTTGCATAAATTCAGCATGACCATTTTAGGCGTTTTGTCCCGCCTTGTCAAGCGTTATTTTTCCTCGGCGTGGGGCAGGATGGCGCTCAGGTCGACTTCCTCGCCGTCGGCCCACAGGTGCTCGAGGGAATAGAACTTGCGCGCCTCGTCGTTGAAGATGTGCACGACGACGCAGCCGTAGTCGAGCAGCACCCACGTGCCGCCGCGGTAGCCCTCGCGGTGCAGCGGTTCCTCGCCCGCGAGCGTCAGCTCCTTTTCCACCTCGTCGCCCAGCGCGTTGATCTGCGTGTTGGACGTACCGGTGCAGATGACAAAGTACTCCGTGAGCGTCGTGATCTTGTCGATGCGGATGAGTCTGATCTCCTTACCCTTTTTGCTGTCGAGTGCCTTGACGGCGATCTCGGCCAATTCTCTGGAAGGTAACATAGGGGGTCTCCTTTTCTTATTTTGAGTTTTTGATCTTTTTTATTCTTTTACGTTACGGACGCAGCCAATCAGGCATCTCGTCGCTGCCGCTTGTTCCGCTGTCGCCGGTATTGCTGCCGTCACCCGTGCTTGGGTCGGTCGTTCCGGTATCACCGGTGTCGGGCGTGGTGGGCTCGCTTGGCGTGGTCGTACCGCTGTTATCGCCAGTGTTTCCGGGATCAACGGTCGTACCGCCGCTGTTGTCACCGGTATTGCCGGGGTCGACCGTCGTGCCGCTGTTGTCGCCGGTATTGCCGGGATCGGTGGCCGTACCCGGGTCGGTCGTCGTGCCGCTGTCCCCTGTGCCGGTCTGTGAGCCGGAGGAGGAATGGTGGTTCTGCGGCTGGGCGGCCTTGCTGTCCTCCACATGTCCCGTGGACGAGGACACCGAGCCATCCGCGTTGACGGACATGATGTCAAGGTCGCGCATCGTGAACTTCTCGACAAACGGGCTGAGCTCGTTGTTGACGAGGTCCAGCAGCTCCTGCGCGTTCGGCGTCACGTAAGACTGCATCCTGTGGTACACGCGGCTGTAACACGATTTGTTCGTGTTCGGCATCGTGACGAAGTTGACATTCTCGATCTTGAGCCCGCCCATGACGGCCTGCGAGCCGAACCACAGCATTTCCTCAAACGTCAGGTCGGAGGTAACGTTGTTTTTCACCGCGCGGGCAAAGTCGCCGATCTTCGTCACGTTCTTGAGCTGCAAAAGCTGCTCGATCATCGCCTTTAAAAGCGACTGCTGCGTCTTGATGCGGCCAAGGTCACCGTCCGGATAGCCATAGCGCGAGTCGGTGTCGTGGCGGTAACGCAGCACCTGCATCACGTCGCTGCCGCTGAGAAGCCGGTAACCCTTCGTCTGGTGGATGTGCAGGTCCTGATAGGGGTCGTCGTAGTTCATGTTGCGCGGCACATCGTAATAGACGCCGCCCATGGCCTTCACGATCTCGCCGACGGCGTCCCATTCGACAATGACCTGATAGTCCGGTTCAAAGCCGACGAGCTGGGCGATCTCCTTGTAAAGCGCCTTGATGCCCTTTTCGCCCCCGCCGTAGTAGTTGTAGACGGAGTTGATACGCTTGATATCCCACGGGACGTTGACCATCGTGTCGCGCGGGATGGACATGACGGTCGCCTTCTGGTTCGTCACGTCATAGCTCGCGAGCAGCATCGTGTCGGTGTTGCCGCCGCCGCCCGTGTCGCGGCCGAGAATGAGCACGGTGTAGAAATCCTTGCTCTTTCGCTCGCCGCCCGCCTTCGGGCGCACGCCGTCACCATAGTCGATATCGTCGATCTGCTCACTATTGTTATTCTTGCTGTCAGTGTCCTTGCTCGGCAGCTCCGGCGCGCGGATTTTCAGCAGATAGCTGCCGCCGGCGACCACACCGCACAGCAGCGCGATGAGCAGCACCTTGGCAAAGAGCCTCCCTGGGTGGGAAAAGGTCTCCTTGACCTGCTCCCAGGCCTCGTCGCAGTTGCGCTCGAAAAAGCCCTCTTTCCGGTGCGTGTGCCGCCCCTCGTAATAGGGGTCTTCCCTGTCTCTCTCGTAAATTTCTCTTTGATCACTCATGGGTATGTCCTCTCAGATACTCCAGCGCTTGCAGCGTGTTATGGTGAACGGGGTTGCCCATCTGCTCCATTTCCTCCACGGTCATGGCAAGGCCCATTTCAAGGCCCTTGTCCAGATCCTCCCACACGACCTTGCGGAGGTCCTCCACGCCGTCGAAGTCGCGGTTCGGCTCGATGTAATCGGCAAGGTAGATGACCTTTTCAAGTAACGTCATATTTGCCTTGCCCGTCGTGTGCCACAGGATCGCGTTGTAAATCTCGTCATCCGCGCCGTACATGTCGCGCGCGAGCGCCGCGCCGGTCTTGGCGTGCAGCAGCTTGAGCGCCTTTTTCTCCAGCTCGTCGAGTTCGATGTGGTAGTGCTCGCACATCGCGAGCTGCTCTTCCATCGAAAGGCGCTTGGTCGCGTCGTGCAGGAGCGCGGCAAAGCGCGCCTTTTCGACGTCCGCGCCGTACTTTTCCGCGAGCGCCTTGGCTGTCTGCTCGGTGCCGAGCACGTGCGGGATGCGCTTGGCCTTGAGGTAGGAGAGCGCGATGGGTCTCAGGTCCTCTAAGGTTAGACGTTTTAAATCGAGATTTGTTCCATAAAGATGCTTGCGGTAAATATATCCCAGCACCGCGGGGGCCAGAAGCCCATCCGTCTCCCTCTTCGGGATGCGCGCGCGCAGCTCCGTCGACGAGACGTCGACAAGGTTCGGCAGCGTCATCGTCACGACGCGGCTGCCCGGAAAGCGCTGGCCGAGGTACTTGCGCTGCGGGGCGAAAAGTTCCTCGCCATCCTTTTCCGTGCGGCCAAAGGCGCACAGGCCCGCATAACGCATGATCTCGTCCGGCTTATACCAGTACTGGAACGTCAAGAACATGTCCGTCCCCATCAGAAGCCACAGCTCATCGTCTGGATGCTCCTCATGCAGAATGCGCAGCGTGTCCGCGGTGTAGCTCTTGCCGCCGCGCGCGATCTCCATGTCGGAGACTGTGACCTTCACGCCCGTGTCGAGCGCGATCTGCTCGCCCATCAGGCGCGTCATCGCAAGGCGGTCGTCCGCCCCCGCCGCGTCGGCGGAGAGCATCTTGTGCGGCGGGATACCCGCCGGGATGAGCAGGAGCTCGTCGAGCCCCAGATATTTTGCCGCGCTCTCAGCCGCGGCCATATGACCCAGATGCGGCGGGTTGAAGCTGCCGCCGTAAATTCCGATCTTCAAGTTTGTTCGACCTCTTTTTCTCTTTTACACGGTCTTCTTCGCTGCCTTGGGCAGCACGATCTTGTCCTTCTTGTCCTTTTTGTGCGAGGGGCGGTAGAGCACGAATTTCGTGCCGATGACCTGCACCTGCTCGCTGCGCGTCAAGGCGCTCAGCTCGTCGCACGCCTCGCGCGCGGTGAGCATGCTGTTTTCAAGCACGCGGCACTTGATGAGCTCACGCGCCTCCAGCGCGTCGTTCGCCTGCTTGACGAGGTTGTCGCCGATGCCGTCCTTGCCGATGTGGACGATCACGTCGAGGTCATTGGAAAGGCTGCGCAGATACGCGCGCTGTTTGCTGCTTAATTCCATAGTATTTCCTTATCCTTTTTATTGATGTTCCGCAAGATAATTCTTGAGCGTTTCCTTGAATGCCCGCAGTGCCTTGCCGCGGTGCGAGATCTCCGCTTTTTCTTCTGCCGAAAGCTGTGCAAAGGTCTTCCGCTTGTCAGGCACAAAGAACACGGGATCGTAGCCGAAGCCGTTTTCGCCCATCGGCGCGAACGCGATCGTGCCCTCGACCTCGCCGTCGTCCTGCAAGACGTCGCCGTTAGGGAACGCGCAGGTGATCGTCGTGTGGAAGTGGGCGCGGCGGTCGGCCTGACCGTGCATCATCTGCAAAAGCAGGCGGTAGCGGCCGGTGTCATCCAGCCCCTCGCCGCCAAAGCGCGCGCTGTAAACGCCGGGGCCGCCGTTCAGCGCGTCGACGCACAGACCCGAATCGTCCGCGATGGCGGGCAGCTTCGTCGCCTCCATGACGGCCTTGGCCTTGAGAAGCGAATTCTCGGCAAAGGTCTCGCCCGTTTCCTCCACCTCGATCTTTACGCCGAGGTCGGCCTCCGACACGACCTCCACGCCGAGCTCGCCCAGAATAGCGCTCATTTCCTTCAATTTCTTGGGGTTCTGCGTTGCTAAAACAAATTTCATCGTCAAACCTCCCACGGGTCTTTTTCCCGTCTCTTCCTGCTTTTTTCTTCGCGCTTTTCTTCCTCGCGCTGCGCCTTGCGCTCTTCGCGCTGCGCGCTCATCTTTTCCTGCCATGCCGTGAACTTTTTGTCGAGCTTATCGAGCGGCCACTCGATCTCCGGCACGGGCACGATGACCACCTTGCAGCTCTCACAGTAACGGGCGGGCGTGTAATAATCTCCTAACAGCCCCGCTCTGCCAAGACAGACCTGTTCCTTCTCGTCGCCAAATCCGTCTTTGAGCATGCCGTCCTCACCTCTTGGACACCAGTAAATATCACGCAAGACAGGGATGGCTCCGTCTCGCATTTCCTTTCCGCAATAGGGGCAAACAGAAGTGATTTCCATATTCGTCTCCTTATTGTCTCGCAGGTTTATGATTTTCCCATCAGATGAGCGCCTTGACGTATTCCTCCGCGTTGAACGGCTGGAGATCGTCGATGCCCTCGCCGAGGCCGACGTACTTCACCGGCACGCCCAGCTCCTGCGCGATGGCAACGCAGATGCCGCCTTTGGCCGTGCCGTCGAGCTTCGTTAAGATGATGCCGGTGAGCCCCGCCGTCTCGCGGAAGACCTTCGCCTGCTGAAGACCGTTCTGCCCCGTCGTCGCGTCGAGCACCAAAAGCGTTTCCTTCGCGGCGTCCGGCGTCTCGCGGTCGATGATCTTGCGGAGCTTCGAGAGTTCGTTCATCAGGTTCACCTTGTTGTGAAGTCTGCCCGCCGTGTCGCAGAGGACGACGTCGACACCTCTCGCCTTCGCCGCGGCGAGCGAGTCGAACAGCACCGCGCCGGGGTCCGCGCCTTCGACCGAGCGGACGATCTCGCACTCGGCGCGGTTTGCCCAAATTTCAAGCTGATCCGCCGCCGCCGCGCGGAACGTATCTGCCGCGCATAAAAGCACGCGCTTACCCTCGCCCTTCAGACGGTGGGCGATCTTGCCGATGGACGTGGTCTTGCCCACGCCGTTCACGCCGATGACCAGCACGACGCTCGGCTTGGTCGACAGGTCAAGCGCGGTGTCGCCCACGTTCAGCTTTTCAATCAAAATATCGCGCAGCGCCTGCTTCACATCGTCGCCGCGCTGGATGCTCTTCTGGTACACGACATCGCGCAGCTTTTTCACCGCGTCGTGCGCGACCGTTGCGCCGAGGTCAGCCATAATGAGGCTGTCCTCAAGCTCGTCATAGAATTCGTCGTCAATGGTCTCCCACACGATGGTGTCGAACCACGCCTTTTTGATCTTTGCAAAAATACCCATTTGTTTCTCCTCGCGCTTTATTCCTTAATGTTGAGTTCCTTCGCCATGTCGTTCATATTGATCGTCAGCACCTTGCTCACGCCGCGCTCCTGCATCGTGACGCCGTAAAGAACGTCCGCTGCCTCCATCGTGCCGCGGCGGTGCGTGATGACGATAAACTGCGTTTTGCTCGTGATGCGGCGCATGTAATTGGCCACGCGCACCACGTTCGGCTCGTCGAGCGCCGCCTCGATCTCATCCATGACGCAGAACGGCGTCGGATGAACCTTCAGGATGGCGAAGTACAGCGCGATGGCGACGAACGCCTTTTCGCCGCCCGAGAGCAGCGTGATCGTCTTGAGCGCCTTGCCCGGCGGCTGAACCTTGATCTCGATGCCGCAGGAGAGCACGTCGTTCTCGTCCTCGAGCTCGAGCGTGGCCTTGCCGCCGCCGAACAGCTCCAAAAACGTCTCCTGGAAGCTCTCGCGGATCAGCGCGAACTGTTCTTTAAAGATGACGGTCATCTCGCTTGTGATGCTGTCGATCACGCCGACAAGCTCACCCTTCGCCTTTTCCACATCGTCGCGCTGGGTCGTGAGGTAAGTGTAGCGCGTATTCACGCGCTCGAATTCCTCGATCGCGCCGACGTTGACCGCGCCAAGGCCGCTGATGGCGCGCTTGAGCTCGCCGATGCGGCGGCTCGCCTTGGCGACGCTCTCGAGCTCGATGCGCTGCTCCTGCGCGGCGGAGTGCGACAGCTCGTAGTTTTCCCACAGCTTGTCGAGGATCTGCTGCTCCTCCATCGCGCTCGTCGCGCGCTTCTGTTCAAGCTTGCTGACGCTGCGCTCGACGTTGAGCACGTTTTCGTTGAGCTCGCGGCCGCGGCGGTCGCTCTGGCTGCGCTCGGCTTCAAGTGCGAGTTTCGCTTTGGAAAGCGCTTCGAGCTCGGCGCGCTTTTCCGTCATTTTGCCGCTCAGCGCGGCGATCTCAGTCTCATGTGTGCCGATCTCGCGCTGCGACTGCTCGCTCGCGGCCCTGTACTGCTCGATGAGCGCGCGTCTGCTCTGCTCGTCGCCCTGCATCTGAGCGCGCAGGCTCTCCAAGCTCGCGAGCGACTTCTCCGTCGTCTCGCGCTCGGCGGCATAGCCTGCGAGTACGCTCTTTTTCTCGGCGATCTCGTCGCCGAGGCGCGAGGTCGAACGCAGCAGCTCGCTCTGGCCGGAAAGGCTCTTTTCCGCCTGTGCACGCAGCTCGCCCGCTTCCTTCTCCTGCGAAAGCGCGAGCGCTTCCTTTTCCTCCGCCACGCGCTTCACTTCGCCGCGGCGGCGCGCGATGGTCTCGCGCTCGGTATCCAAACTCTCGAGCCGCTCGCGCAGCGACGAGAGCAATAAGTCATAATGATTTTTATCGCCCTGCAATTTGAGCACGGCGTCCTCCGCCGCGCGCTGCTGGCCCTGTGCGACCTCCAGCTCGTAGCGCGCTTTGGCAAGCTCGCGCTTGGCGTCCTCGGCGGCCTTGGCGGCAAGGTCGAGCTTTTCGGCAAGACTGCCGCGCCGCGCCGTCAGCTCGCGCAGCTCGCCTGCGCGGCTCAGAATGCCTGCGCTGCGAGAGATCGAGCCGCCCGTCATCGAGCCGCCGCGGTTCAAAACCTGGCCGTCGAGCGTCACGATGCGGAACGCGTTCGAAAACCGGCGCGAGATCGTGATGCCGCAGTCAAGGTCCTCGACCACGACCGTGCGGCCGAGCAGATTCTTGAAAATGCCGTCGTATTCGCGGTCGTATTCCACCAGCTCGCTCGCAAGGCCGACGTAACCGTACTCGTTCTGCACGCGCGCATCGCGCAACGCCTCGCCGCGGATCGACGAGAGCGGCAGGAACGTCGCGCGTCCGCCGTCGCGCTGCTTTAAGAGTTGGATGGCGCTCTTCGCGTCCTCCTCGCGCTCGACGACGATGTTCTGCAAGCCCGCGCCGAGCGCGATCTCGATCGCGACGGCGTATTTTTTGCCGACCTTCATCAGGTTGGCGACCGGCCCGCGCACGCCGCGCAGCGCCTTGCGCTCCGACGCCTGCATGACCGTGCGCACCGCCTTGTTGAAGCCCTCGTACTCCTTTTCCATCTCGCCGAGCAGGCGGATGCGGGAGTCTAAGTTGTTCATCTCCATCGTGAGGGAAACGTGCTGCTCGCCCGTCTCCTTCTCTCGTTCGATTCTGCCCTGCATCTTCATCGTGTGGCCGGCGATGATGTTGCGGATGGCGTCGGCCTCCTCCTGCGCACTTTCGAGCGCCTTGCGGTTCTCCGCGGCGCTTTTGCGCGTTTCGGAAAGCTGGGCCTCCCCGCTCTCCTGCTCGGCGGCGATGGCGCTCTCGCGCTCGTCCATTTCAGAAAGCGTCGAGCGCAGGGCCGCGACCTCGGCGCGGCTGTCCGCCGCGGCGGACAGGGCGAGCGCCTCGCGCCCGCGCAGGGTCTCGGCCTCGCTCGCGGCCTCGCCCGCGTTTTTCGACAGCTCCTCCGCCTGCTTCAAAAGCTCGGAGAGCGCCGTTTCGACTTCGTTTTTGCTTCTCTCCAGCTCTTCGATACGCGCGCGCTGCTGCGCAATCTGCGCATCCATCGATCCCACGCGGTCAGACTGGCTTCTGAGTTCCTCCTCCACGCGCGCGATGTTCTCTTCGTTGTGCGCGATGCCCGTTTGCAGCACCGCGACGGCAGATTCCTGCTCTTTGACCTGCGCGTCGAGCTCGGAAAGCTGCGCGCGCTTTTCCTCCTGCGCGATGTCATTCTCGTGGATGCGCGCGGAGAACTGCTCGGACGCAGCGTACAGCGCCTCTAAGTCCGCGTTCGCCTTTTTGAGCTCCTCGCGCGCGAGCGACAGGTCGGTGTCGAGCTTGATGGCGTTCGTCTTGAGCGTTTCCAGATTTTCAAGCCACACGGAAATTTCCAAAAGGCGCAGTTCGTCGCGGTAGATAAGATACTGCTTCGCCGTCTCTGCCTGCGCACGCAGGGGTTCGACCTGCAATTCCAGCTCGGCGATCTTGTCGTTGATGCGCATTAAGTTTTCTTCCGTGCGCTCCAATTTACGTTCCGTCTCCTCCTTGCGGTAGCGGAAGCGCGAAATGCCCGCCGCCTCTTCAAAGATCTCGCGGCGGTCGCCGCTCTTCTGCGAGAGTATTTCGTCGATGCGGCCCTGACCGATGATGGAATAGCCCTCGCGGCCCATGCCGGTGTCCATGAAGAGCTCATTTACGTCACGAAGTCGGACGGACTGCTTGTTGATATAGTATTCCGATTCGCCGCTGCGGTAGTACCGGCGCGTGACGGCGACCTCGGTCTCCTCCATGCTGGGGAAGATGTGCTCGGTGTTGTCGAGCACGAGCGTCACCTGCGCAAAGCCCATCTGGTTGCGCGTTTCCGTGCCGCCGAAAATGACATCCTCCATCTTCACGCCGCGCAGCGACTTGCTCGACTGCTCGCCCATGACCCAGCGAATGGCGTCCGAAATATTCGATTTGCCGCTTCCGTTCGGCCCGACGATGGCGGTGATGTCCTCACCGAAGTTGAGCACCGTCTTGTCCGGGAAGCTCTTGAACCCTTGGATCTCCAATGCCTTTAAGTACACGAGCGATATCCTCCTTGGAAAAAGGCGTCATCCCCCACGATAAGGGTATAATGACACATTTTGACTAATACTATATACCATTTTTCCGCCGTCTTTTCAAGTGCATTCGATGAACAAAGCGCAAAAAGACGCCCGAAGGCGTCTTTCTTTGTCTTCAAAAAAGCTGCCAAGGCAGCTTTTTTGAGAAAGTTTCGCTGCGCTTCGTGCCTCACAGGTTCGACACGCGCTCCGCGCAAAGTGTTTTTACCCACGTACACGCCGCGGGTAAAAACGATTCAAATGTTTCGCGTCTGCGGACGCGAAAATCAGCGGCGCAGGGGTATGTTTTTCCTTATTTTCCCCTGATACCGTGCGGAAAATCGCGCACAATGCTATTGCAAACTCAATTTCGAGCCGTTATAATAAAAACATCATGGGAAAGTATGAGCATCGCTCATTTCAGTTTTCAGAAAAATAAGAGGTAACACGCTATGTTTTCTTTTACCAAAGACATCGGCATGGATCTGGGCACCGCGTCGGTGCTGATCTACATTAAGGATAAAGGCATCGTGCTCAACGAGCCCTCGGTCGTGGCGCTCGACAAGAACACCGGCAAGCTCTTGAAGGTCGGCGCGGATGCGCAGGCCATGCTGGGCCGCACGCCGGGCAACATCATCGCCATCCGTCCCCTGCGCGAGGGCGTCATCTCCGACTACGAGGTCACCGAGCGCATGATCAAGGAATTCCTGCATAAAGTCATGGGCTTCCAGCTCTTCAAGCCGCGCATCATCATCTGCGTTCCCTCCGGCATCACCGAGGTCGAGGAGCGCGCGGTCATCGACGCGGGCATTCAGGCCGGCGCGCGCCGCGTCTATCTGATCGAGGAGCCGTTCGCTGCCGCGCTTGGCGCGAAGCTGGCGATCTCCGGGCCGGAGGGCCATATGGTCGTCGATATTGGCGGCGGCACGACGGATATCGCCGTTCTGAGTCTGAACGGCATTGCGACGTCCTCTTCCATCAAGGTCGCGGGCGACACGTTTGACGAGGCCGTTGCGGCCTATATGCGCAAGCACTACGGGATGCTCATCGGTCTGAACACGGCGGAGGAGGTCAAGATCACCATCGGCTGCGTATACCCGCGCCCGCAGGAGCTTTCCATGCTCGTCAAGGGCCGCGACGCAAAGACGGGTCTTCTGAACGAGGGGACGATCTCGTCCACGGAAATGCTCGATGCGTTCAAGCGCCCGGCGCGGCAGATCGTCGACGAGGTGCTCGCCGTTTTGGAGCATTCCTCGCCGGAGCTGGTAGCCGATATCGCGCAGACCGGCATCGTCCTCACCGGCGGCGGCAGCCTGCTCTACGGCTTTGACAAGCTCATTTCCGAGCGCACGGAGATTGCCTGCTCCATCGCGGACGATGCGGACTCCTGCGTGGCCAACGGCTGCGGCCGGAGCCTGCAATGGATCAGCTCCATGCAGGAGGGCACGATCAATCTGGCCCGCCGCAAGCTGATGAAGGAGCAATAATTCAATTAGGGTGTATCTGAAAACTCCCAACGCACCCGGACAGCGGACCTTTTCACGCTGCGCTGCACCATTTTTCCTTGAAATACGTCAGTATTCCTGCGAAAAAATGTCTTGCTCAGCGCAAAAATT
>OGIL01001217.1_pt1 | contig 14125 bp, 7 predicted proteins | sample 1571751 | NCBI WGS metagenome assembly OGIL01 (sample SAMEA2581964, study PRJEB24529) | metagenome | biome: Human gut stool | place: China | collected 2011 | reverse complement strand
GGAAGTAGAAATCTACTACCGCTTCATCGGCAAAATCGACTGACCTTTCTTTTTTTACCCAACAATATCTTTAATTAAGGGAAACGGGCATCGGCCTGCCGGATATCAACACTTTGGAGCCGCTGGCGGACGCACTGGGCTTGTCTCTTGCGGACCTGATGCACTGCCACGACCCGGCACAGGAGCCGCCAACTGCGCCAGTCCCACTGGAAGATTTCTTTTCCATGCTGCGCCGCCAGCATACCGTGGACTGGTATTCGGTCCGCGTCGCGATGCTCCGGCTAAGTATCGCCCTGGCACTGTGGGGCATATTCGCCTGCCACGGAACACTTGCAGTTCACTGGCGTTCCCTCAGCGATGGTTCTTTACAAGCCGATGGCTGGATGTCCTCGTGGGTCGTTTTTCCGCTTCTGGCCGGAATGGAATTTCTCATGCTGGAACTCTGGAACAGCTTTGAACAGAGCGGTTTCTATCACCGTTACCTTGAAGCGTGCACCCTTCTGGATACACCGTTTTTACGCCTGACGCGGGTCATATTGGAACTGCTGCTTTTCTTCGGCTTTGGATTTTTGGTGCCCTGCGCGGAAATAACCATCATGCTGTTCAACTGAGATAAAAATCAGCCCCGGAACGACCATCATCGTTCCGGGGCTGGTTGCTTTTTATCGTTTATTTCGCCGCTTCAAATTCGGCTTCGATGTCCGCACCGGGGGCCGGGGTGGCAAGGCTGACCACCACGCAGGCTGCCAGCGAGAACAGGAAGGCCGGCAGCAGCTCGTAGATGCCGAATACGCCGCCCAGCGGGCTGATGAGGTACTTCCACACAAAGACCATCAGGCCGCCGCAGAGCATCCCGGCCAGTGCACCCTGCCAGTTGCAGCGCTTCCAGAACAGGGCGCACAGCACCACCGCACCAAAGGCACCGCCAAAACCGGCCCATGCAAAGCTGACAATGCCGAACACGCTGGAATCCGGGTCGCGGGCCAGCACCACGCCCACCACGCTGACGCAGATGATGGTCAGGCGGGCTGCGAAGAGGCTCTGCTTCTCGCTCAGCTTGAGGTGGCCGAACTCCTGCAAAATGTTCTGGGACACGCTGGACGCAGCGGCCAGCATCTGGCTGTCCGCCGTGGACATGGTGGCCGCCAGGATGCCTGCAAGGATGAGTCCGGCGAGGACTGCCGCCAGCACACCGTGCTGGCTGATGAGACTGGCGATGCGGACGATGAGGGTCTCACTGGACGAGCCGCTGAGGAATTCCAGCGCACCGGCCCTGGTCATGCCGAGGCCCACCATGCCGATGACGATGGACGCCGCCATGGCGATGACCACCCAGACGGTGGCAATGCGGCGGCTGAGCACCAGCTTCTTCTCGTCCTCGATGGCCATGAAGCGGAGCAGGATGTGGGGCATACCGAAGTAGCCGAGACCCCACGCCATGGTGGAGACGATGTCCAGCAGGCTGTAGGACGTGGCCCCGCCGGTCACGGCGTCGTGGCTGGCCGTCATGGTCAGGTAGCCGGAAAGGCTCTGGGCGTTCTCCACCACAGCACCCCAGCCGCCGGCCACGACGATGCCGTAGCCCAGCACCGCGATGAGGGCCAGCGACATGACCACCGACTGGATGAGGTCGGTGGTGGTGACGGCGCGGAAGCCGCCCAGGATGGTATAGCCCACGATGACGAGGGCCGACACCAGCATTGCCGCCATGTAATCTACGCCGAAGAGGCTGTGGAACAGCTTGCCGCAGGCCGCAAAGCCCGAGGCCGTATACGGCACGAAGAAGACGATGATGATGACTGCGCCCAGAGCGTTCAGCAGGTTGCGCTGGTCATGGAAGCGAAGCGACAAGAACTGCGGTACCGTGATGGCGTCGAGGTTGGCCGAATAGCGGCGGAGCCGCCGGGCCACGATGAGCCAGTTGAGCCAGGTACCCAGCGCAAGGCCGATGGCCGTCCAGCCCGGCGAGGCAATGCCTGTCAGGTAGGCCAGACCCGGCATACCCATCAGCAGCCAGCTGGACATATCGCTGGCCTCGGCACTCATGGCCGTGACCAGCGGCCCCATCTTCCGGCCGCCAAGGTAGAAGTCGGTGCTGTCGTTGTTGGTCTTGCTATAGGCGAAACCCACCAGCAGCATGGCCGCAAGATAGACGACGATGGTGACGATGATACAGATCTCACTCATATACGTTCCCCCTTTGGTGCTTTTTTCCTCTATGATAAAAGCATGGCCTGATTTTACCACAGTAAAGCGTCAAAGTGCAAGACCCCTGGGCAGATTCTTACCCTATGACCGAAATTTCGTCCTTTGCAGCGTCCAAAACCGCTCAATATGCCAACAGGCCGTCCTCTTCCAGAGGACGGCCTGTTGGGTCAGATGAAGAAAATGATGAAAATAAAGAAGATGACAGATTATTTTGCGGCTTCGCCTTCGGGGAAGATGATCTTGTTCACGAAGAAGAAGATGACCATCGAGATGCCGCCGTTGAGCACCGTGGTGCCGATGTTGTAGATGAAATCAGGCACCAGCAGACCGGCCACAGCCACCCAGATGCAGTTGATGGAGTTGACGATGCAGGTGATGAGGCAGAAGGCCAGCAGATACCAGCCGATCTGCTTGGCGAGGTTGCCCTTGCTGCGGAAGACGAGGCTGCGCTGGATGGGGAAATTGATGCACTCGCCGATGACCATGGCCACCATGTAGGCGCAGAAGTAGGGCAGGCCGCCGTGGGCCGCGTCATAGCCGAGGATGTTCCACTTGAAGGTCTCGCCGAACAGGGTGATGTCGATGCCCGGCCAGCCGAAGTCCACCACCGGCAGGTTTGCAAATGCCTTGGGCAGGAACTGCAGAAGCAGATATTTGAACACGGTGATGAGGTTGGACACGATGACGAACAGTCCGCCCTCCCGCACCCATTTGGCCGCGGCCGGATGCTTTGCGGCAAAGTTATTCCAGAAATTCATGGCCTTATTCCTTTCAGCTGTTTTTGAGCCGGTTTTCCATCTGGCTGTTCAGGATGAGATTCTTGCCGAACTCATAGATGACCCGAAGGATGCCCACGAGCCAGAAGCCTTTCAGCTCCCAGACGAGGCCGTCCACCATGCCCATGCTCACCATGCCGTTGGTCATCTTGGCCAGCGCGCGCAGCGGCATATTATACTGGAACACGGTGTTCAGGTCGGGGGTGCCTTTTGCAAAGCTGCTGTCCAGACGGCAGCGCAGCACCTTCTGTGCCACCCAGCCCAGCGGACTGCGGCCATGGTCCATCTCGCCCAGCGTCATGTTCCGGTCGATGCGGACGACATCCTCCGGGATCGGATGGCCCAGCAGAGCCTCGAACTCGGCGTCGGTCACATAGGTGATCTGACCGGAGACGTAGTGGAGCAGGTCGAGACCCTCGTAGGGGTCGGGAGCGTTGGTCCCCTTGACGGAGACTTCCGCCGTCAGGCGGATGTCTGCGCTGGATGCACCCACGCGGAGCTGATAGCTTCCGCCTTCGACTTCCCAGCGGTCAGTCTTGACGTTCCAGTAGCGGAACACCTTGTCGTCCAGAGCGATGCTCACCGTCCTGCTCTCGCCGGGGGCGAGGAAGACCTTTGCAAAGCCCTTCAGCTCCTGCGCCGGGCGGAAGATTTTTGCGTCCTGCTTTGCGACGTAGAGCTGGACGATCTCGGCACCGGCACAGCTGCCGGTGTTGGTGACGGTGAGGGTCACGCCCTTCTCGTCTGCCTTCAAATCACTGTACTCGAAGGTGGTGTAGCTCAGGCCGTAGCCGAAGGGGAACGCCACCGGCACACCGGCGGTCTGATAGTACCGGTAGCCCACATACAGGCCCTCGCGGTACTCCACGTTCCGGCCCTCGCCGCCGAAGTTCGCCTTGGCGGGGGTGTCGTCGTGAGCCTGCGCCCAGGTCTGGGACAGCTTGCCGCAGGGGCAGAGCTTGCCGGTGAGGATGTCTGCGGCCGCGCCTGCGCCTGCCTGTCCGCCCAGTGCGCCGTAGACCAGCGCCCTGCACTGGCCGACCCACGGCGTCTCTACCGGCGCACCGGCGCTCAGCAGAACGACGACGTTCGGGTTGACGGCAGCCACAGCGGCCAGAAGCTGCTGCTGGTTCTCGGCCAGCTTCATGTCAGAGCGGTCAAGGCCTTCGCTCTCCCGCAGCTCATCGAGGCCGAGGCAGAGCAGAACGGTGTCAGCCTTCTTTGCGAGGGCCACAGCCTCTTCCAGCTTCTCGGCGTCAGCTGCACCCTGACGCTCGAAACCGGAGGCATAGCCCACGAAGGTGATGCCGCTGTCGTCGGCCTTGATGCTGTCCAGCAGGGTGTCCACCTGCAGGGCGTTGACGGCGCTGGAGCCTGCGCCCTGATAGCGGGGCGTCTCGGCAAAGTCGCCGATGACGGCCAGCTTCTCATTGGGCTTGAGCGGCAGGATGCCGCCCTCGTTCCTGAGCAGGACGATGCTCTCTGCGGCCGCGCGGCGGGCAAGCTTATGGTGCGCGGCAGCGTCGAAGGTGCGGGGCGCTTTTTCCACCGCAGCGTGGGTGGAGAGCACCAGTTCCAGCATCTCGTCGAGACGGGCGTCCACGTCGGCCTCGGAAATTTTGCCGTCCTGTACGGCCTTCATCAGCTCCCGGATGGAGTCGCCGCCGGGGCAGGGCATTTCGAGGGTGGAGCCGTTCTTCACGCCGAGGGCGTGGTCATTGGAGCCGCCCCAGTCGGTGACGACGGCCCCGTCGAAGCCCCAGTCCTTCCGCAGAATGTCCTGCAGCAGGTGGGCATTCTCGTTGGCGTAGGTGCCGTTGATGAGGTTGTAGGAGGTCATGATGGTCTTGGGCTTTGCCTCTTTCACCACGATCTCGAAGCCGGTCAGATACAGCTCCCGCAGGGTGCGCTCATCGAGCACCGAGTCGCTGGCCATGCGGCGCAGCTCCTGACTGTTGACCGCAAAGTGTTTGGGGCAGGCAGAGATGCCGTTTTTCTGGATGCCGCGCACATAGGCGGCGGCCATCCTGCCCGCGAGGATGGGGTCTTCCGAGAAATACTCGAAGTCACGGCCGCAGAGGGGGCTGCGCTGGATATTCAGGCCGGGGCCGAGCAGGACAGCCACTTCCTGTGCGGCGGCTTCCTCGCCCAGTGCCTCGCCGACGGCTTCGCCCAGCTTCTCATCCCAGCTGCACGCAGTGGCGGAAGAGGTCGGAAAGCAGGTTGCCGGAACGCTGGGGTTGAGGCCCAGATGGTCGGCGGCACCGGCCTGCTTGCGGACACCGTTGGGGCCGTCCGAAAGGGTGATGGCCGGGATGCCCTTGCCCGGCAGAGCGCGGGTGGTAAAGACAGTCTCGCCCGAGAGCAGAGCGCATTTTTGCTCTAAGTTCAGTTTCTGGATGATGTCGGTATGCTTCATCGCATTTTCCTCATTTTATCCTGAGCAGGGCAAAGGCCCGCTGTCTGGTGCAGCGGGCCTTTGCCGTTGGTTCAGTTCAGGTGCTGCATGGAGAGAGGGTCCGGTTTAGACTTCTTCCTCTTCTTCCTTGCGCTTCTTGTAGTTCTTGATGGCGGTGTACTCCAAGCCAACGATGAGCAGCGCGACCACGACGTCAGCACCGATCATGATGACCTTCCACTTTGCCATGCCGGGGTTCAGGTTCTCAGCCTCATAAGCGCGGCTGTTGACCACAGTGTAGAGGATGTTCTTGGCAGAGGTGCGCATTGCCTGCTTGCTGCTGTTGGTCAGAACGGTCACATTGTTGTAATCGTTGCCGGTGGTGCAGAGCATCAGGTCGCCGCCGTTGCGGACAGCCTGATCGGCGGTCATGTAGCCGTAGACACCGAAGTAGTCGGTCTCGACGAAGCCGAGGAAGCCCCACTCGCCGCGCAGGACGTTCTGCAGCAGCTCAGAGCAGCCGCCAGCCCAGCGATTGCCGATGTAGTTGAAGGAAGACATGACAGCGTGGCAGTCAGCATCCTTGACAGACATCTCGAAGGGCTTGAGGTAGATCTCGCGGATAGCCTGCTCGTTGGACCAGGTAGCCGCCATGCAGTTACGGTTGCCTTCCTGATCGTTCAGGGCGAAGTGCTTCATGTAAGCGTAGACGCCGTGCTCCTGTGCGCCTGCGATGGCGTTTGCGGCCATAGCACCGGACAGGACACCGTCCTCAGAGTAGTACGCGAAGTTACGGCCGGAGAATGCAGTGCGGTGGATGTTCATAGCCGGGCCATACCAGCCGGAAGTGTTCATCTCATTGGCCATCTTGCCGATGCTGTCGCCGAAGTCGTGAGCCAGGTCCTTGCTCCAGGTCATACCGATGAGGGTAGCCGCCGGGAAACCGACAGAGCCGACGCCGGTGAAGTTGTTGTTGATGGACGCAGGGCCGTCACAGTCGTTGGTGCGCACCTTGCCGATGCTGTCCACGGCTGCGGTCTGGTAGCCGCCGAAGCCGATGGTCTGCTGCAGGTCGTCGATGCTCATCTCATCCAGCAGGTCATCCCACTTGGAATCGTTGTAGTCCACGCCGCGCAGGTCAGCCAGCTTGAGGCCGTTCTTTGCGCCGGTGGTGATGTCCTCTGCGTTGGGGTCCTCGTCCTTCTCGTAGCCGGACTCGGTGTAGGTGAAGCAGTTCTCGAAGCCAGCCTTGACCTCATCGCTCATCTCATAGGTAGCCGGAGCGGCAATGGCCTCGTCGTAGTTTGCAAAACCGTCTGCACGGGACAGATAGGTGATCTCGCCTTCGGCGAAATCGAACTGGTTGATCGCCACGACCTCGTCGCTCTCGCGCTTGTTGGACTCGTTGTAAACGATGTCGGAAGCGACAGTGTAGGTCTTGGAATCCAGAACATTGTGGGAGTCAGAGTTGGTGCTGATGATGTAATCGCCAGCCTCCAGCACATAGCAGCCGTTGTTCTTGTAATCGTAGGAAGCCAGATCCTCGACCGGGATGGTGAAGTCGATGGTCTCGCTCTCGCCGGGGGCAAGCTCGCTGGTCTTGGCGAAGTCCAGCAGGTTTGCGGAAGCCTTCTCAATGCCGCCGTTGGTGTACGGAGGATCATTATAGATCTCCACGACATCCTTGCCGGCAGCAGAGCCGGTATTGGTGACGGTGACAGAGAACTTCAGGCTGCTGCCGTCGCTGGTGATGTCGCTCATCTTCTGGGTGAAGGTGGTGTAGCTCAGGCCGTAGCCAAAGGGATAGACAACTTCCTTGTCGTAGTCGATGAGGCCCTCATCGGCGGCAGTCTCATAGAACTTGTAGCCGACATAGATGCCCTCAACGTAGTTGACGAAGGAGGGAGTGGTACCTTCGGGGTCAAAGCCACTGGCGTTGGAATTGAACTCGGAAGCGTTGGTGTACTTGAAGTCGCCGAAGTTGTTCCACCACGGAGAAGCGGTCAGGTCAGCAACATAGGTGTCAGCGGTACGGCCGGAAGGGTTGACCTCACCGGCGACCACGCGGCCAAAGCCCTCAAAGCCGGACTGGCCGGTGCCGGGGCAGAGCAGGACGCCCTTGATCTGGGGGTAATCCTTGACCCAGTCCATCTCGAAAGCGTTTGCGCCGTTGTAAACGACGACGACCTTGTCGAAGTTGGAAGTGACGAGGTCGATGAGCTCTTCCTCGCGGTTGGACAGCTGCAGGAAGTGGTCGCCCTTATCCCAGTCATTGCCCTCGTTCAGGCTGTCATCGTAAGTGCCGTTGTAGTAGCCGGCACCCTTTTCACTGCCGCGATACTCAGCCACACGGCGGATCCAGCTGCCGTCCACGACAGCAGACATATCGGTGGGAAGGTCTGCGCCCTCACCGCCGACGCGGGTGATGACGACCATGGCGGTGTCAGAGTATGCCTTGGCGTTTTCCATCATCTCGTCGGTGTACAGGCTGACATTCGGCTCGGGCAGAGTCCAGTCCTGCTGTGCCATGCCGACGCTGGGGCGGGTGGAGCAGTAATCGGTGTAGAACTTGCTCAGCTCGTCGTTGGTCTCGATGCCTGCATCATGCAGACCGGTGAGCAGGTCGGTGACAGGGTAAGCGTCGTTCAGAGCGCCGGAACCGGTGCCGCCGTAGCAGGGACTGGTGGAAGCCCAGCCGAAGACGTTCAGCTTGGAGCCGGAAGCCACAGGCAGGATGTTGTCATCGTTCTGTGCCAGAACGATGCCCTCCTGCGTGATCTCGTTCACCAGCTCGGTCGCCTCTGCGGAGGTCTCCTCGCTGATGGAGCCTTCACCGGAGACCAGATCCAGCATGGTGGACATGGGGCCGGTGCAGATGAGGTTGACGACAATCGCCAGCGCCAGCAGAATGGCGAGGCCGGACTGCGCACGAATCATCTTCTTTTTCGCTTTGGGCATCTTCCGCACCGCGAACATCACGAGGAGCGCGAGTACGAGGACGACACCGAATGCAATCAGATAGTTCTGAATGTTCGAAACTACCTGCATTACATCATCCATATTGATGGACAACATAATTTTCTTCCTCCTTATTCTGAATCCATATTTTCCGGGTACAGCTCCCGGAGCATTGTCACTATTATAAATGGATTCAAAGAAAATTCACAAACATCTTCACAATCTGTCATTTTGGAGGCATATTTTGCAGAAGTTTCAATTTGGTTTCAAATTTTATTGTGCTAATCCACAATTTCGAGAACGGTTTTATTGTGCAGAATAACAAAACGTCTCTGTCATCGCTGTGCGATGACAGAGACGTTTCTCACGATGGGACCGGCAGCAGGATCCGCAGGGTGAACCAGCCGTCGGCCCAATGAAGGGTCATGGTGCCGTCGTGGCGCTGGGCGGTCGCCTGCACGCCCTGCAGGTCGTAGCCGCCGTGGGCGTTGTGGACGGGCAGACCGTCCGCGCCCATCTCCACGGGCTGGGCGCAGTAGTTCTCGAAGCGGAGCATCACGCAGCCGCTCTGGTTGTAGATGGCCACCCGCAGCAGACGCTTTTCGGGGTCGGACTCGGCCAGCACGCTCTCGATGGCGTTGTCCAGCGGCGCACCCACGAGGGTACACAGCTCCCGCGTGCTCAAAAAGCCCAGCTGGCTGCCGTCGGCCACGCTGGTCATGTTGATGCCGCGCTGCTGGCAGTCCATGCTTTTGGCGGTCAATAGGGTATCCAATACCGGGTTGCCAGTCTTGTTCTCTGCTTCATACTGCCGGATGCCGCTCTCCATCCGGGCCAGAGCCGCGTCCTGCTTGGCCCGGTCGCGCTCGGCGCGGATGTCCGCGATCTGGATCTTCAGCTCGTGATAGCGGCTGTTGATGAGCCGGATGCCCTCCTTGCTCCGCTTGTACTGCTCGTACTGGCGGTGGAGCACCTCGTCCATGGCGGCAAGCTCGCTGTGGAGCGCCGCCTCCCGCAGCTGCTCGTGCTGGACCGTCAGGATGAGCACGCCGCAGAAATCCACCAGCGTACGGATGCAATAGACGCTCATGTCCACCTCGCGGTCACCCAGAAAGAGCAGATTGCTCACCGCAAAGGCCATCACCGCCATGACGACGGCCACGAGGCCCGCTTTTCCGCTGATGACGATATGGCCCTTGGGACTTTTGTGCTTATGCTCCAGCACCCAGATGCAGCCGAAAACGCCGCCATAGACCACCACCAGAAGCAGCAGTGACAGGCCGTCGGCCCCGCTGCGCTGAGGCCAGAGGAAGCAGTGCAGCTGCCACTCGGCGCTGGCCGCCAGCTCTGCCAGAACGAAGGCCCGGGCGCAGACATAGCCCGCTTCCAGCAGGGAGATGGTGCGGGTGACCCAGAGGTATAAATACTGTATCCCCACAGCTGCCGCCATGCAGGGGATCCACCACGCCAGCGGGACGCTGCCCGTGGCCTGCAAAAAAGCACTCAGGGCCAGCGCCCATGCCGCACTGGCAGCGATGGTGGCCGTTTTGCCGAAGCGGATGCCCAGCGGCAGGGCGTAGATGCCCACGGCCAGACACTCGGCCAGCGCCGTATACAGGCGCGGGATGCTGGGCAGTGCCGTCATGCACCCTCACCCCCGATGTGGTCGGCCAGCGCCGCGAGGAAGGCTTTCCGCCGGGGGCGGCTGACCTGCAATTCGTAGGGTCCCACCTGCACCATCCCCTGCTGCACGCTCTTCACCTGTGCCAGATTGACAAGGTAGCCGCTGTTGCAGCGGGCAAAGGGCCGCTCGGCCAGCTTTTCCTCAAAGGCTTTCAGGGTGCCTGCCGCCACGAAATCGCCCTCTTCGGTATAAAAGTGGACGCGGTGTCCCTCGCTTTCCAGATAATAGATGAGGGACGAATCCAGCCGCCGCATCCCGCCCTCCACCGGCAGGGCCAGATAATGCCGTGCGCGGCGGCGCAGCTGTTCTTCGGCCTTGCGCAGCTGCTGCGAAAACGCAAAATAAGGCACCGGCTTGAGCACATAGTCCAGCGCGCCCACCGCGTACCCGCCGATGGCATACTGTGCCATATTCGTGATAAAAACGATGATGACGTCCTTGTCCAGCTCCCGCACTCGCCGGGCCGTCTCCATGCCGTCCAGATGCTTCATCTCCACGTCCAGAAACAGGATGTCGTACACCGGGCGGTAATCATCCAGCAGCTCCATGCCGTCGGCGAACTCCGTCACCGCGAACTCGGTGCCGTACTGCCGGGTGTGCCGCTGCACATAGCCTTGCAGCTGCGCCCGCACCTCTGCCTCGTCCTCGACCAGAGCAATGCGTATCATTGCCGCACCTCCTTTTTTCCGCTATTTCTCTGGTTTTTATTGTAACACGAAATAGGGCGTGTGGCAAATAGGAGAATAAAACAGCAGCCCCGCTTCATCTGCCGCGAGGCTGCTGTTCTGTGATTGGAAAATTTCAGGCTCAGTTCGTCTTGACGGCCACAAGGATACGGATCTTCCTGCCGCCGGAGCAGCCGAAGTTGTCGTACCAGCCGATGAGCTTATAATCCTCGGTGTTGATCTTGGGCAGCGAGGTGGCGAAATACTGGCCGTTCGACCACAGATACACTTGCATATCGTCGGCAGTCTCATAGCGCTTATCGCCGCTCATGACCGAAGCTGCGCCCAGCTTATCGACGACTACCGGCGAGAGCTGGAGCATCCGGTTGATGGCCTTGCCGTCAGCAGAACGACCGATGGCGATGCCGCCTGCGATAACGGGGTACTTGGTGGCGGTGCTGTAGGCCACCTGCTTGCCGCCGGAGTAGCAGACGTAGGTCGCACCCTCGCCCAGATAGTTGAGGAAGTCGCCCAGCGTACCGCCCACGCTGTCGCCGGTGCGGCGGAGCACATAGCTGAACAGCTGGTCCGTCTTGCCGGTAAGGGTGTTCCAGGTAGAGCTGACGACACTGCCGTCGATGAGGCCGTAGAGCACATCGCTGGTGCTGGGGACAAGGATGTTCTTCACATCCTGGAAGGTCTCCTCATCGGTCTTGTCTACCTTGGTGGTGGTCGCAGCGGGGAGGCCTGCGGCCTCTCTTGCGGCGTCCTGTGCCTTGTCGCTGATCTTTTTGTCGATCTTCTTGGCGGCTTCGTCCGTCAGGCGGCGGACAGAATCCAGCGCAGCGTACTCCCACAGGTCACCGGTCACATCGTCGAGGATGACCCGGTCGATCTGGCCCGCAGAATTGGTGGTGTAGTAGCGGATGTCGCTTTCGCTCAGAGTTACCCCCGATAGGCGGCTGGGGCGAACTGCCCCAGCCACACCCTCCGACGTCGTATCAATGATCTGCACGTTGTCTGCAAACGGGGTGTCGCCCAGCGCGGTGCCGTCGGCGCTGACGGTGCCGCTGGTCGAGCGGGGCGAGATGGACCGGACGCTTTCGCCGTCACCGTCCACGCTGATCTCCACCAGCTTGCCGGCCGGGAAATTGAGCTTATTGTTTACGTTGACGGTGCGGGCCGTGCCATCGGTACACATGACCGAGACAGCCTGCTGCACCTCAGCGCTGTTCGTCTCCACGAGGGTGCGGGATGAGGACTGGACCACGCCGTAGAACACAGCGTCTGCCGCGTCGCCGGTGAGGACGGAGACAGCTGCATCGTTCATGCCCAGCAGCAGAGTGACCACCTGACCCACGCCGCCGCCGGACAGAGAAGACAGCTGATAGGCCACAGAGGGCGAAGCGATGGTGTAGGTGACGCCGGCCACAGTCACAGAGGTCGGAGCGCTGGCCGAGGGCGAGACCGCCGTCACGCGGCCTGCGGCACGCTTATTGTAGATCCACACGGTGCGGGCGCTCTCATTATAATAGTAGACATCATAGGGAGAGAGGGCCGCAGAGGTGGTGACTTCGTCGTTGCGGTAGATGGCCGCCGGGGCGAAGGGCAGAACTGTGGAAACATCAGCCACGAAGGGACCCTTGACGTTGTCCAGCAGGACAGAAGAGATGTCCACCTGACCGTTGCTCACCGCAAAGCCCAGCGTGGAGGCGTAGACCTGACCGCTGCCGTTCATGGCGGTGAGGGCGTTGTAGAAGAGCATGGTACCCTGCTCGAGGGTCAGAGTCTCGCCCTGACGGGCATTGATCTCATTGCGCAGGCCCAGTGCGCTGGCCTTACTGAGCTGAGCTGTGGGGAAGGTACCGCCCAGCTTTGCCACATCATAGCCCAGCAGGCGCAGCGCCATGGTGCAGGCTTCTTCCAGCGTGACGGTGTTGTCCGGGCGGAAGCTGCCGTCAGAGTAGCCGGTCATCCAGCCGTTCTGGACGGCAGTGCGGATGTAGACCGCATAGGGAGAGTCGCTGTCCACATCGCTATAAAGGCGGCCGGTGCGGCCCTGTGCCGTGGTGGTATCGCGGTAAGCAGAGAATGCGGTGAGGAGGCGGGCCGCCTGCCCACGAGTGAGGGGCGCACCCAGAGAACCGGCCTGCTCGGCGGTCAGACCGCCCAGTGCCGTCGCCGTCTGGACTGCCGCGTTGGAGCCGACCGCAGAGGCGGGCAGCACCAGCATGGAAACAGCCACGCAGACAGCCAGCAGGAATGCGAGGAATCGTTTTTTCATGGTAAACTCCTTAATCATATCTGAGCGCTTCGATGGGGTTCAGGCGGGCGGCACGGCGGGCAGGCAGGAAGCCGAACAGGACGCCGATGCCGCAGGAGATGCCCACGGCGATGGCCGCCGCGTCCGCCGAGGGGGTGACGTTCAGGGTGATGTCCGTCAGGATATACGGAAGGATCTGGTTGATGATGGCCGAGACGATGTAGCCCAGCACGATGCCGAAGCAGCCGCCCAGCGCCGACGTGACGCCGGCCTCCACGACGAACTGGGTCAGGATGGTGCTCTCCTGTGCGCCCAGTGCCTTGCGGATACCGATCTCACGGGTGCGCTCGGTGACAGACACCAGCATGATGTTCATGATGCCGATGCCGCCGACCAGCAGCGAGATGCCTGCAATGGCCGTCAGGACGCCCACCATGACGTTGATCATGGAGGACATCTGCTTCATGGCTGCGCTCAGGCTCATAACGTAGACATAGTCGTCCTTGCTGACCAGCTTCTTGATGCTTTTTTGCAGATACTCCTGCGCTGCATCCGAGTGGTCTGCATCCTGCAGCACGACGTAATACTCGCTGACACTGCTGGTGTTGTTGACGCTCATCAGGGTGGTATAGGGAATGAGAACAACGTCGTCGTTGCCGCCCTCGTACTGAGAGGCGGGTTTGGAGCGGCCTTCCAGCACGCCCACGATGCGGTACTCGCTGGCGCCCACCTTGAGGGTGCTGCCGAGACCGTTGCCGCCGAAGATCCTGCGGTCCACATAGTCGCCGATGACACAGATATTCTTGTTGTCTATCAAATCGGTGTACTGGATGCCCCGGCCCTTGGCCACCTTGTAGTTGTTGATGGTCGTGTAATCTTCGTTGACACCGCTGATGCCGGTGCGGCGGTACTTCTCGCCCGCCACCCGCAGCGTGTCGCCGCCGGCACTGGCAATAGGCGAAAGACCCTTATAATACTCGGGCTTCTGGTTGATGATGTTATACACATCGCTGACCTCCACCGTGCGGGTGCTGGCGGTCATGACGTTGACGGCCAGAATATCGCTGCCCATGTCGGAGTAGAAGTCCTGCATCATGTTGGTCATGCCGTTGCCGAGACCGACGATGACGATGACGGCCATGACGCCGATGATGATGCCCAGCATGGTGAGGA
>OGIL01001200.1_pt1 | contig 14250 bp, 10 predicted proteins | sample 1571751 | NCBI WGS metagenome assembly OGIL01 (sample SAMEA2581964, study PRJEB24529) | metagenome | biome: Human gut stool | place: China | collected 2011 | reverse complement strand
TGCGTAACAGTGGGAGAGTAGGTAGCCGCCGTTTTTAGAGAAGCCCCTTGATTCATTTTGAGTCAAGGGGCTTTCTGTTTTTTTATCACTTCTGAATTAGGGCCTTCTCTAAGGCCGGATAAAAGATAACCTCTTCTCTTCTTCTGCAAATAAAATAGCTGTATTTACTAATGCTAGATGTGAATATGCCTGCGGGAAGTTGCCCAACTGTTCTTTGGTTTCGAAATCAATATCTTCACTAAACAATCCGAGGTGATTGGAATATTTCAGAACTTCGTCAAACAGGCAGCGTGCTTCTTCTTTATGGCCGGTTACAAACAATGCCCGTATAAGCCAGAATGTACAAATCGTAAAAGCAGAAGTAGGCAACCCAAAATCGTCTTTGCTGTTATAGCGATACATAAGTCCTTTATGGAAAAGGGCTTTCTTGACTGCTTCCACTGTTTTATGATAGCGTATATCATCTGCTTCTATAAATCCATAGGGTTCCATCAATAGTAATGAGGAATCCATTGCTTGATTATTATATGTCTGTGTGAAGCTTTGAAGTTCCTTATTCCAGCCATATTTCATCACATCTTTCTTTATTTTTTCGGCTTCCAGTTGCCAACGTTCGCTATAATTATATTTGTTAAGCATTTGAGCGATTTTAGCTCCGCGATCTAAAGCTACCCAACACATCACTTTGGAAGAAACAAAGTGTTGTCCTTCTCCCCGGATCTCCCAGATTCCCTTATCGGGCTTTCTCCAGTTTTCTACTACTTTTGCTAAAATGGTCTTTACCATTTCCCACATGTCTTCAATTTCATCCAGTGTGCCGGGCATGAGGCGATAATATTGGTAAATCAGGTCCATCAGGTAACCAAAAGAGTCGTTTTGTTTCTGATGGTATGCATCATTTCCTATTCGTACAGGTTTGGAGTTCTTATAACCGGATAGATGGTCGAGTATCACTTCGGTTAGTTGGTGCTCGCCCCGGATGCCATACATAATTTGATAATCATGTTTGGAAACGAATGTGGATTGGATAAATTTCATAAAGCGTTTGGCTGCACCGGTATGTCCGATTTGAAACATGGTTTCGATGGACATGGAAGCATCCCGAAGCCAGCAGAAACGATAATCCCAGTTGCGCACTTCTCCTACAGCTTCCGGAAGGCTTGTCGTTAGTGCTGCCAGCACAGCTCCGTTGTGGTAGGACATTAGTTTCAGAACCAATAAACTCCGTTCGATTACGTCATTATATAGAGTGTATTTCTTGCTTCTGTCTGTCCAGTTCAGCCAATATACCAGCGTACGGCAATATTCTATTTTCTCCCTTTCTATGTCGATTGGGATCACTTTCTCGTTATAGGAGAGCAGGAGAAATTCGTCTTTCTCAAGAATGATTTCTTTTTTCTCTTTGATGTCCTGAAGAGACAGGGAAGCATATAAATATTGTCTGTCCTTGTTGTCAAAGGAGCAGTAGGATTCGATATACTGTGGAGTGATATTAAGGATCACTTGTCCCTGCGCATAGTTCGGGGCCGGATGATAGTTGATCTTGAAACGCGGTTTCCCTTTTATCCAATGTATGTAGCGGTATAATTCGGCAGGTAAATAATGCCCTGTTTCGTCTTGTGAACGATAGCAGGGCATATAGTCGAGCACTACGAATTCTCCTTCATCGGAGGAGAATTGGGTAGAAAGAATATTGGTGTGGGGGACATAATTTTGTGTGATGCGATAGTCTCCGGAAACTTCGAATCCGAAAGCTCCTCCTTTCTCCCGGTCGAGCATACTGGCAAAAATAGAAGGAGAATCGAAATCGGGAAAACAGAGCCATTCGATATTTCCGTTCTGCGAAATGAGAGCTGCCGTTCGGCAGTTACCTATCACTCCATAATTTAAATTATTCATATTGATTGCTTTTTATTGAGTTTTTAATAGATCTTTGAGAAAGTCGAAAGCGAAAGTCAGGCGATTCTTAATACTTCCTTCTTTTGTGGCAGTTTTTTGTTTGCCTAGTAAAGACCGTAAGAAAGGAAGTACGTCAGATTGGGCAGACAGGTGATAGTTGGCGGCTTCGGATACGCTACCTATTTTAATGGCGATAGCGCTCTTCGGTAATGCCTGAAACATATCTTCATCTGTAGTGTCGTCTCCCATCGCTATAACAAAATCATAACGTCTGTTGGCTAGCAGACGACCCACCTCGGAACCTTTATTGCAATCCGGTGATTTGATTTCGATCACTTTATTTCCTTGTAGAATTTGTAGTTTCTGCCGGGTACAGAGCGAAATCAGCGTGTTGACGAGTTGTTGGGCTCTTAATGTGCCGAGCCATGCGTCACTTTCACGATAATGCCATGCCAGGGCAGTTTCCTTCACTTCCAGATGGGAACGGGGAGTACGGTCTACAAACATTTGAAGAATAGAGAGAATACCTGCTCCCCATTCTATCTTCTTTATGTTTTTATGCCAAACCCCGTTCTCTTTGTAGAAAGCCCCATGTTCGGCAGCCATAGACACAGGAAGGGAGCCAAGCCATTTTTCTAATGTAAAGTGATCCCGCCCGCTATTGATAACAATATGATTGGCGGGATCGCTAGCCAGTTGTTGTAGAATAGAAATGAGTTCCGGTGTAGGTTGTGCATCCTCGGGACGTGGTTTGAGAGCCGTCAGTGTACCATCATAGTCCAGCAGAATCAGGCGTTGTTTGGCTTGGTTATACTTGAGCTTGATTTGTGCGATGGTGGCAGCTACGATGCGTTTTTTCCGTAACATATCATTTTTCATACATGTCGCGTTCAGTTCATTGACAAAGTCGGCTGCCCATTTGTTGACTGTCTGTACGGACAGAATGCTTTGCATACGTTGCAGGCGTTGTTTTTGTTCCTCTTCGGGCATTTCAAGTGCCTGGCAAATAGCATTTTCTATTTGTTCTGTATCGTTCGGGTTGATTTGGATAGCGTCCGTCAATTCTACGGCGGCACCTGCCATTTCGCTAAGGATAAGTACACCGGGATTGTCGCATTTGGTAGCTACGTATTCTTTGGCTACCAGATTCATTCCGTCCCGAAGTGGAGTGACGAGGGCTATGTCGGCCACATAGTACATGGCAGTCAGTTCTTCCAGTGAAAAGCCATGATAGAAATAACAGACGGGAGTCCAGTTCATTGTGGAGTAACGTCCGTTGATTGAGCCGATTTCTTCGTCAATTTTTGTTTTTAGTTCCGCATAACTGCCTACATGGTCGCGTGAAGGGACAATGACCATTGCCAATGTAACTTTACCGTGATATTCAGCATGATGTTCGAGGAAGGTGGCAAAGCCACGAAGACGGTGCAATATGCCTTTGCTGTAATCCAGTCTGTCTACTGACAGGATCAGTTTATGCTCGCCGAAAAGTTTCCGGGTACGTTCAATAGCTTGGTGCACTTCTTTATTTTCCGAGGCCTTATGATAAGATTCATAGTTGATTCCCATTGGTAATGCCTCTACTCTGGTCACCCAGTTGTTGATCTGTACTTCATCCAATTTAAAATCGAGATGTAATACACGTTCTACAGCACTGATGAAATGACGCATATAGTCGTGGGTGTGGAAAGCAATGAAGTCGGCTCCTAATAAGCCTTTCAGTATCTCGGCGCGCTCCGGCAGAATACGAAAAAGTTCGTAGGAAGGGAACGGGATATGATGGAAATATCCGATACAGAGTTCCGGATATATTTTCCTCAACATTCCCGGAAGTAGCATCAACTGATAATCCTGTATCCATACTTTGTCGCCGGGACGTACCAGTCGGCAAATCTCCTCACAGAAAAGACGGTTGACTTGCTGGTAGGATTGCCAAAAACAGTTCTTATATAAGGTATAAGCATAAAAGTAATGGCATAAAGGCCAGATAGTACTGTTACTGTATCCTTCGTAGTAATTTTCAATTTGCTTTTCCGACAAGAAGACCGGATGAAAATTCATTTCCTGTAGTTTCTCGTTAATCTCCTGTTGGTCCTTTTCTTCATTGGCACATATTCCGGGCCAACCTATCCAGTGCTTCTCATAAGAAGTCTGAAGAGAATCCAAACCTGTTGCCAGTCCGCCTTCGCTACGCGAAAATGCGAATTTACCGTTTGTGCCGGCTACTTTGACAGGTAATCTGTTTGCAATAATATAAAGTTTCATATCTATCTCTTTGCAAAGCATATACCAATAGACCTATATTAGTTGTTAATCTCTTATTATCAGTGTATTATAAGTATTATGTTTCCTTCTCTTGCCTTTTCAAAATGAAAATCCCCCTTTCAAAGTGATAATTTGCTTATTTTTTCTCTTCTGAAATTCTGGAAAAGTACAAAGCTTTTCAAAATAGAATCCTTTTTTCAAAATGGAAGGGTATGTTGGATGGATAGAAAGTTTCTTGTGATGTGTATTTTGTTGAATATTAGTCTGTTATCTGTTGTGTGCTTTTTGTGGCACGCATTTGGCATGAAGGGTGGCGAGTAAAAAAATAATAGTAATCATTTAAAAGGTAAAAACATGGGAATAACACTATCATTTATTTTCTGCCTGTTAAGCGGTTTCGCTTGTTTCTGGCTATTTTGGAAATGTGTAGACTGGTTTGAAAATATTTAAAGAAAAAGGAGAATTGATTATGTACACAGCATTATTCGTATTAGGTATTGCGATCTTCGGTTATTTGATGTACGTGCTCGTCAAACCCGAAAAGTTTTAAAGTAACACACACAGTTTAAGGTAAAAAGTATATGAATACAGAAATTTTAGGCGTGGTTGTTCAGATAGCCTTGATGGTGATTCTGGCTTATCCACTGGGAAAATACATTGCTAAGGTCTACAGAGGAGAAAAGACCTGGTCTGATTTTATGGCTCCTATCGAAAGAGTCATTTATAAAGTTTGTGGAATCGACCCCAATGAAGAAATGAACTGGAAACAATTCTTGAAAGCATTGTTGATTTTGAATGCTTTCTGGTTTTTCTGGGGAATGGTACTCTTGGTTTCACAAGGATGGTTGCCCTTAAATCCGGACGGCAACGGACCGCAGACTCCGGATCAGGCATTTAATACCTGTATTAGTTTTATGGTGAACTGTAACTTGCAGCACTATAGCGGTGAAAGCGGACTGACTTATTTTACTCAACTGTTCGTCATCATGCTATTCCAGTTTATTACCGCAGCAACAGGTATGGCTGCTATGGCAGGTATTATGAGGAGTATTGCTGCAAAAACAACCAAAACGATTGGTAACTTCTGGCAATTTCTGGTAATAAGCTGTACACGTATTTTATTGCCTCTTTCTCTGATTGTAGGTTTTATCCTGATTCTTCAGGGAACCCCGATGGGATTTGATGGTAAGATGAAAGTGACTACGATGGAAGGCCAGGAACAAATGGTTTCTCAAGGTCCTACGGCTGCAATTGTTCCTATCAAGCAATTAGGAACGAATGGTGGTGGTTACTTTGGTGTAAACTCTTCTCATCCGTTGGAAAACCCGACTTATCTTACTAATATGGCAGAATGTTGGTCTATCCTGATTATCCCGATGGCGATGGTACTTGCGCTGGGTTTCTATACTCGCAGAAAGAAGTTGGCTTACAGTATATTCGGAGTAATGCTTTTCGCTTTTTTGGTAGGCGTATGTATTAATGTCAGTCAGGAAATGGGCGGTAATCCACGCATTGATGAATTGGGAATTGCGCAGGATAATGGTGCGATGGAAGGTAAAGAAGTTCGTTTGGGGGCCGGAGCAACGGCATTATGGAGTATTGTAACTACTGTAACCTCTAATGGCTCTGTGAATGGTATGCATGATTCTACTATGCCGCTGTCCGGAATGATGGAGATGCTGAATATGCAGATTAACACCTGGTTTGGCGGTGTAGGTGTAGGATGGATGAATTACTATACATTTATTATCATTACAGTGTTTATCAGCGGTTTGATGGTAGGACGTACGCCGGAATTTCTCGGTAAGAAAGTGGAAGCCCGCGAAATGAAAATCGCTACGATTGTAGCTCTGCTTCATCCGTTTGTAATTTTGGTATTTACAGCACTTTCAAGTTATATTTATGTGCACCACCCTGATTTTGTGGAAAGTGAAGGTGGATGGTTGAACAATTTGGGATTCCACGGTTTAAGTGAGCAACTTTACGAGTACACTTCTTGTGCTGCCAATAACGGTTCCGGTTTTGAAGGTTTGGGAGATAATACTTATTTCTGGAATTACACGTGTGGTATCGTTCTGATTTTGAGCCGTTTTATTCCTATCGTCGGACAGGTTGCCATTGCCGGGTTACTGGCACAGAAAAAATTCATTCCGGAAAGTGCCGGCACATTGAAGACCGATACTTTGACTTTCGGAGTCATGACATTTGTGGTTATCTTCATTATTGCTGCGCTGTCATTCTTCCCGGTACATGCATTGAGCACAATTGCTGAACATTTAAGTTTGTAATACTGAATTAGAGAAGATATGAAAGATAATAAATCAGCTTCTTTGTTTCCAAAGGAGCAAGTTATAGAAAGTTTGAAACAGTCATTCGTGAAACTGAACCCGCGGATGATGATAAAGAACCCGATTATGTTTACAGTAGAAGTGGCTACAGTGGTCATGCTGCTCGTAACGCTCTACTCCATTGTAAACTCTTCACAAGGTTCGTTTGCTTACAATATTGCCGTGTTTATCATTCTGTTTGTAACCTTGTTGTTTGCCAATTTTGCTGAAGCTATTGCCGAAGCACGTGGTAAAGCACAGGCCGATAGCTTGCGTAAGACTCGTGAAGAGACACCGGCTAAGAAAGTGGAAGGCAATAAAATCGTTACTGTCAGTTCTTCACAGTTGAAGAAAGGAGATGTATTTGTTTGTGAGGCCGGAGACGTGATTCCTTCCGATGGTGAGATTATTGAAGGCTTGGCTTCTATTGATGAAAGTGCTATCACCGGCGAGTCTGCTCCGGTTATTCGTGAGGCAGGTGGCGACAAGAGTTCTGTAACGGGTGGTACGAAGGTATTGTCCGATCATATAAAAGTAATGGTGACTACTCAACCGGGAGAAAGTTTTCTCGACAAGATGATTGCACTGGTAGAAGGTGCTTCCCGCCAGAAAACCCCGAATGAGATTGCGTTGACTATTCTGTTGGCAGGTTTTACGCTTGTTTTCGTCATAGTGTGTATTACCTTGAAACCGTTTGCCGACTATAGTAATACGGTCATCACCATTGCTTCGCTTATTTCTTTGTTTGTGTGTCTGATTCCGACAACTATCGGTGGACTTCTCTCTGCTATCGGTATTGCCGGTATGGACCGCGCGCTTCGTGCCAACGTGATTACTAAATCCGGTAAAGCAGTAGAGACTGCCGGTGATATTGATACGTTGTTGCTGGATAAAACAGGTACTATCACAATCGGTAACCGTAAAGCAACTCATTTCCATACGGCTCCGGGTGTCAATTTGCACGATTTTGTGGAGACTTGTCTGTTGTCTTCCTTGTCCGATGAAACGCCGGAGGGTAAGTCTATCGTAGAACTGGGACGCGAGTCGGGCATCCGTATGCGTAACCTGAATACAACGGGAGCGCGTATGATTAAGTTTACGGCTGAAACTAAATGTTCGGGAGTAGACTTGGCAGATGGAACACAGATTCGTAAAGGTGCTTTCGATGCTATCCGTAAGATGGTGGAAGGTGAAGGAAATGAATTTCCGAAAGAAGTGGAAGAGATCATCTCTTCTATCTCTAGCAATGGTGGTACGCCGTTGGTAGTATGTGTAAACAAGAAAGTGACCGGTGTCATTGAGTTGCAGGATATTATCAAACCGGGTATTCAGGAACATTTCGAACGTCTGCGTAAGATGGGAGTGAAGACGGTCATGGTGACAGGGGATAACCCGTTAACTGCAAAATATATTGCTGAAAAAGCCGGTGTGGATGATTTTATCGCTGAAGCTAAACCGGAAGATAAGATGGAATATATCAAGAAGGAACAGCAGGCTGGTAAATTGGTTGCAATGATGGGAGACGGAACGAACGATGCTCCTGCTCTGGCACAAGCCAATGTGGGTGTAGCCATGAATAGCGGTACACAGGCAGCAAAGGAAGCCGGTAATATGGTCGACTTGGATAACGATCCGACGAAATTGATTGAGATTGTGGAAATCGGTAAACAATTGTTGATGACACGTGGTACGCTGACTACTTTCTCTATTGCCAATGACGTGGCCAAATATTTCGCAATTGTTCCTGCCTTGTTTATGATTGCTATTCCTGAACTGGCTGCTCTGAATATCATGCATCTGCATAGTCCTGAAAGCGCCATTCTTTCGGCAGTCATTTTTAATGCGATTATTATTCCGATTCTGATTCCGCTGGCTTTGCGTGGTGTGCAATACAAACCGATAGGTGCAAGTGCTTTGCTTCGCCGTAATCTGCTGATCTATGGTGTGGGTGGTGTGATTGCTCCTTTCGTGGGAATCAAATTGATAGATTTAGTAGTAGGTTTATTCTTTTAATTAAAAAACAATAGCAATGAAAACTTTATTGAAGTCATTAAAAATAACACTTGCTTTTTGTGTCTTTTTCTCTGTGTTCTATATCCTTATCCTGTGGGTGTTCGCACAGGTAGCAGGTCCTAATAAAGGAAATGCCGAGGTGGCTACGCTGGATGGGAAAGTAGTGGGAGCAGCCAATGTGGGTCAGATGTTTACAAAAGATATTTATTTCTGGGGACGTCCTTCTTCTGCCGGTGACGGGTATGATGCGACGAGTTCCGCAGGTAGTAATAAAGGGCCTACGAATCAAGAATATCTGGATGAAGTGAAAGCGCGTATTGATACCTTCCTTGTACATCATCCTTATTTGAATCGTGCGGATGTGCCTGCCGAAATGGTTACGGCCAGTGGTTCGGGACTGGATCCTAATATCACTCCTCAATGTGCGTATGTACAAGTGAAGAGAGTAGCACAAGCACGTGGATTAACAGAAAAACAAGTAAGAGCGATTGTTGATAAAAGCATAGAAAAACCGTTTTTGGGGTTGTTGGGAACAGAAAAGGTGAATGTCTTGAAATTGAATATCGCTTTAGAGGAAAGCAATAAGTAGATGAAGATTGAGCAGCGTTCCTGTCCGGACCGTTTGGGTTATGCCGCGGTTCAAATTAACAGGGTTGGATGGGGCGCTGCTTTTTTACAGGAACATAAAATAGAATTAGATAAAAAGTATGAAAAGTTTTTTTAGTAAAAAGAGTATTTTAGGAACAATGGCTGTAGCAGCCGTATGTATGTTGGGAACTAGCAATGCACAAGCACAAGAGTTTACTATACAAGGTGATTTGGTAAGTTCGTATGTATGGCGTGGTATTTATCAGGGGGGAGCCGCTTCCTTTCAGCCGACTTTGGGATTTAGCGTAGGTAATTTCTCGCTTACTGCATGGGGCTCAACCAGTTTGAGTGAGAGTAATAAAGAAATTGACCTAACCGCAGCTTATAAGTTTGGTGAAGCGGGACCGACACTTTCTGTAGCCACTCTTTGGTGGGACGGACAAGCTGATGTGGCTAATGGAGAACTTACCAATAATTATTTCCATTTTAAAAGTGGAGACACCGGACATCATTTTGAAGCAGGGTTAGCTTATACGCTTCCTATTGAAAAGTTCCCGTTATCTATCGCATGGTATACCATGTTTGCCGGTGCTGACAGAAAAACGACTGATGAGGGGGAGGAAAAGCAGGCATACTCTTCTTACGTAGAACTGAATTATCCGTTCAGTGTGAAAGGAGTTGATCTGAATGCTACTTGTGGAGTGGTTCCTTATAAGACTCCGCAGTATAATGTGAATGGGTTTGCAGTGACGAACCTAGCTTTGAAAGCAACGAAAGCAATAAATTTTAATGATAAGTTTTCATTGCCTATATTTGTACAGGCTATATGGAATCCACGTTTGGAGGACGCCCATTTAGTATTTGGCGTAACTTTAAGGCCATAAAATAAACTCATGAATTTTTGTGAAACCCGTGGTGATCGTGATGATTACTACGGGTTAGGATGTTTAAAATAACAGATTGACGTAATGGATGATAGAGAACATAGTGTACAGTATTTTTTGGATCTGATAAAGAAGTCCCACCGGGGCAAATTCAAGGTCTATATCGGTATGATAGCCGGTGTGGGAAAGTCATATCGTATGCTTCAGGAGGCGCATGAACTGCTGGAGAACGGTGTGAACGTGCAAATCGGCTATATCGAAACTCATGGACGCGCCGGGACGGAAGCATTGCTGCAAGGGCTCCCTGTCATTCCGCGTCGCAAAATCTTCTATAAGGGGAAAGAATTGGAAGAAATGGATCTGGATACGATTATCCGTGTCCATCCGGAAATTGTAATTGTGGATGAACTGGCTCATACCAATGTAGAAGGTAGCTTGAACGAGAAACGTTGGCAGGATGTGATAACTTTGCTGGATGAGGGAATCAATGTGATTTCGGCAATCAATATTCAGCACATCGAAAGCGTGAATGAAGAAGTGCAGGAGATTACGGGTATTGAAGTGAAAGAACGGGTGCCCGACAGTGTTCTTCAGGAAGCGGATGAGGTGGTGAATATTGACTTGACGGCAGAGGAGCTGATTGCACGTTTGAAAGCGGGTAAGATATATCGTCCGGAAAAGATTCAGACGGCATTGGATAATTTCTTTCGGACAGAGAATATTCTTCAGTTACGTGAGTTGGCTTTGAAGGAAGTAGCGTTGCGGGTAGAAAAAAAGGTGGAGAATGAGGTGGTGATGGGAGTAGCCGTCGGACTCCGGCATGAGAAGTTTATGGCTTGTATCAGTAGTCATGAGAAAACACCCCGGCGGATTATCAGAAAGGCGGCAAAGTTGGCAACCCGGTATAATACTACTTTTATAGCCCTGTATGTTCAGACTCCGAAAGAGAGTATGGATAGAATTGATCTAGCCAGTCAACGGTATCTGTTGAACCATTTTAAGCTCGTGGCGGAACTTGGGGGAGAGGTGGTGCAGGTGCAGTCGAAGGATATTTTGGGGAGCATCGTCAAGGTTTGTAAAGAGAAACAGATATCGACTGTTTGCATGGGAACTCCTAATTTAAGGTTGCCATACGCTATTTGTTCTATACTGGGATATAGAAAGTTTTTAAATAATTTGTCACAAGCTAATGTAGATTTGATTATACTTGCATAATATTAATCGTATGAACGTTATGAATATTAAAACGAAACTGATTCTCGGTATCGGAATGCTGGCCGGAATGATTATTTTGCTGGTAACACTTTCAGTTGTGAATCTTCAAATTCTGACAGCGACAGAACCTGATAGTCCTGCTGCTATGCCCGGATTGGAACGTGCTTTGTTATGGATTTCCGTAACGGGAGGAATCTGTATCTTGACCGGACTGATATTGCTTTATTGGTTGCCCCGTACTATCAGCAAGCCTATTAAAGAGCTGAAAGAGGGAATTCTTGAAATAGCCAATCATAATTATGAGAAGCGTCTGCAGATGAATAATAATGAAGAATTCCGGGATGTGGCGGATAGTTTTAACCGGATGGCGGAGCGTTTGACCGAATATCGTGCCAGTACTTTGTCGGATATTCTTTCTGCAAAGAAATTTATTGAAGCAATTGTAAACAGTATAGATGATCCGGTGATCGGCTTGAATATGGAGCGTGAAATTCTGTTTATCAATGAGGAAGCACTCAATGTCTTGAATCTGAAACGGGAGAATGTGATTCGTCAATCGGCGGAGGAACTGGCTTTGAAGAATGACCTGTTGCGGCGGTTGATCCGTGAACTGGTGACGCCAAGCGAGCAGAAGGAACCATTGAAGATATATGCTGACGACAAAGAGAGTTACTTTAAGGCCTCTTATGTCCCTATCATTAATACGGAGGCTGAAAAAGGGGAACCCCGCAAACTGGGTGATGTTATTTTATTAAAGAATATCACGGAATTTAAGGAACTGGATTCTGCCAAGACTACATTTATCTCGACGATATCTCATGAACTGAAGACTCCGATTGCTGCTATTATGATGAGCCTCCAGCTGTTGGAAGATAAGCGTGTCGGTGCATTGAATGATGAACAGGAGCAACTGTCTAAGAGTATCAAGGAGAATAGCGAGCGTTTGTTGAGTATCACCGGAGAATTGCTTAACATGACCCAGGTGGAAGCCGGAAAACTACAGTTTATGCCGAAGATCACCAAACCGATTGAGTTGATCGAATATGCGATCAAAGCTAATCAGGTGCAAGCGGATAAGTTTAATATCCAGATAGAAGTGGAATATCCGGAAGAGAAAATCGGCAAACTCTTTGTCGACAGTGAAAAGATTGCCTGGGTATTGACAAATCTGCTAAGTAATGCTATCCGTTATTCTAAAGAAAACGGGCGTGTGATTATCGGTGCCAAACAGGATGAAAATATGATCGAACTCTATGTTCAGGATTTTGGAAAGGGTATCGACCCGCGTTATCACAAAAGCATCTTCGACCGTTATTTCCGTGTACCCGGAACGAAAGTACAAGGCAGTGGCTTGGGATTATCTATTTCGAAGGATTTTGTGGAAGCTCATGGTGGTACGCTGACGGTAGAGAGTGAATTGGGGAAGGGAAGTCGGTTTGTGATGCGGTTGAAAGCATAAAAATAAATGTCTTTTTGGCGAATCAATATATTGTAGCGTCTTTTAAAATATTTATATTTGCAGGTGAATTGAAACTAAGGTCAAACTATTGGCTATATAAAAACTTAAAAGAACCAGAATCAGATGAAACAGGACATGATTGTTATCCTTGACTTGGGTAGTCACGAGAATACGGTATTGGCTCGCGCCATCCGTGCATTAGGAGTTTATAGTGAGATTTATCCTCACGACATCACCGTAGAAGAACTGAAAGCATTGCCCAACGTAAAGGGTATTATTATCAATGGCGGACCGAATAATGTGATTGATGGCGTTGCCATTGACGTAAATCCGGCTATTTATACAATGGGACTTCCTGTTATGGCTGCCGGTCATGATAAAGCGATTTGCACTGTGAAATTGCCGGAATTTACAGATGATATCGAGGCTATTAAGGAGGCTGTAAAGTCTTTCGTATTTGATACCTGCAAAGCGGAAGCTAACTGGAATATGACAAACTTTGTGAACGACCAGATAGAACTGATTAAGCGTCAGGTTGGCGATAAAAAGGTATTGTTGGCTTTGTCAGGTGGTGTTGACAGCTCTGTGGTTGCTGCTTTGCTTCTGAAAGCAATTGGTGATAACTTGGTGTGCGTGCATGTCAATCATGGTTTGATGCGTAGAGGGGAATCTGAGGATGTGGTTGAAGTTTTCAGCAATCAGTTAAAGGCAAATCTTATTTATGTGGATGCTACAGACCGTTTCCTGAATAAATTAGCAGGAGTGGCGGACCCTGAACAAAAACGTAAAATCATCGGTGGTGAATTTATTCGTGTGTTCGAGGAAGAAGCACGTAAGTTGGACGGTATCGATTTCTTGGGGCAGGGTACTATTTACCCGGATATTGTGGAAAGTGGAACGAAGACTGCCAAAATGGTGAAGTCGCACCATAATGTAGGTGGTTTGCCGGAGGACCTCAAGTTTGAATTGGTAGAACCGTTGCGTCAATTGTTCAAGGATGAAGTTCGTGCTTGTGGACTGGAGTTGGGCTTACCGTACGAAATGGTTTATCGCCAACCTTTCCCGGGACCAGGTTTGGGAGTGCGTTGTTTGGGAGCTATTACACGTGACCGTCTGGAGGCTGTGCGTGAATCTGACGCTATTCTGCGTGAAGAATTCCGAATTGCAGGATTGGACAAGAAAGTATGGCAATACTTTACAGTAGTTCCTGATTTCAAATCCGTGGGTGTGCGTGATAATGCTCGCTCTTTTGATTGGCCGGTAATTATTCGTGCAGTCAATACGGTAGATGCTATGACAGCTACCATCGAACCGATAGATTGGCCTATTCTGATGAAAATTACAGACCGAATTCTGAAAGAAGTGAAGAATGTAAATCGTGTCTGCTATGATATGTCACCGAAACCCAATTCAACCATAGAATGGGAATAAGAAAATAGAGACTAAAATTCAATCAGCCCCGAATGTCGGTATATCCAGCTTTCGGGGCTCAGTTGTAATTTTTGGGGGATTAAGTTTTGTCAATTCCCTTCATGCATATACCTCTGCTAGCCTAAAAAGGAAGAAGCTCATATCCACTACTCCTCTAAATGATGCCCTA
>OGIL01001183.1_pt1 | contig 14367 bp, 11 predicted proteins | sample 1571751 | NCBI WGS metagenome assembly OGIL01 (sample SAMEA2581964, study PRJEB24529) | metagenome | biome: Human gut stool | place: China | collected 2011 | reverse complement strand
TGCCCATGGAGATCGAGGAAGCCGCCATGATCGACGGCTGCAACCCCATCCAGATCTTCTTTAAGGTCGTGTTCCCCATCCTGAAGCCCACCATGATCTCCACCGCTATCCTGGAGACTATGTGGGTGTGGAACGACTACCTGCTGCCCACCCTGGTGCTGGACATCAAAAAGTACCGCACCATCCCCATGGCTATCCAGTACTTCCGCGGTGGCTACGGTCGTGTGGAGCTGGCCCCTATGATGGCCTGCATCATCATTGCCATCATCCCCATCATCATCCTGTACATGACCTGCCAGAAGTACATCATTGAGGGCGTTGTGGCAGGTGCTGTCAAGGGCTAAGGAGGTGCGCACCATGCGTGCAAGCGGCATTCTGATGCCCGTGTTCAGCCTGCCGGGGCCCTTTGGCATCGGCACGCTGGGCAAAGAGGCCTTCGCATTTGTCGATTTCCTCGCCGAGGCAAAACAGACCTACTGGCAGATTTTGCCCATCGGCCCCACCGGCTACGGTGACAGCCCTTACCAGAGCTTTTCCGCCTTTGCCGGCAACCCCTACTTCATTGACTACCGCCTGCTGGCCGACACCGGTCTGCTGACGGCCGATGAAGCGCCCGCCGCACGGCCTGTAGGCCCCATCGACTACGGCGCACTGTACAACGAGCGGCCTGTGATCCTGAAAAAGGCAGCCGACCGCCTGCTGGCAGCCCCCTCCCCCTCCTATGAAGCCTTCTGCGAGGCGCAGAGCTTCTGGCTGGAGGATTACGCCCTGTTCATGGCTGTCAAGGCCGAACAGGGGCAGGCAGGCCTTGCCGACTGGCCGGATGACCTGCGCTGCCGCAAACCGGAAGCCATTGCTGCCGCAAAACAGCGTCTCGCCGGTGCGGTGGATTACTACAAGGCGGTGCAATTCTTCTTCTACACTCAGTGGAACGCCCTGAAGGCTTACGCCAACGGCAAGGGCGTCCGCCTGGTGGGCGATATTCCCATCTATGTCAGCCCGGATTCCAGTGACCTGTGGACCCACCCGGAGCTGTTCCAGACCGACGGAGAAATGCATCTGACCCAGGTGGCCGGATGCCCGCCGGACGCCTTTGCAGCAGACGGCCAGCTGTGGGGCAACCCCCTGTATGACTGGCCCACGCACAAAGCCACCGGCTTTGCCTGGTGGAAACGCCGGATGCAGCACGCCACCTCCATTTACGATGTGGTGCGCATCGACCATTTCCGCGGTTTTGAGAGCTACTACTCCATCCCCGCCGGAAACAAGACCGCAGCGGGCGGCCACTGGGAAAAGGGCCCGGACCGTGATTTTATCCACGCCATGCACGAAGCTTTGGGCGAAGGCGGCATCATTGCCGAGGACCTGGGCTACCTGACCCCGGAGGTCAAGGCCATGCTGGCAGAGAGCGGCTACCCCGGCATGAAGATCATGCAGTTTGCCTTTGACAGCCGGGAGTCCGGCAATTACCTGCCTCATACCTACCCCCGCAACAGCGTGGTGTACACCGGCACCCATGACAACGTGACCACCGAAGGCTGGCGCACCAATGCCAGCCCGGAAGATGTGGCCTATGCCTGCCGCTACCTGCGCTGCAAGCCGGAGGATCTGACCGAGGCCATGATCTGCGCCTGCCTTGCCAGTGTGTCGGACATGGCGATCATTCCGCTGGCCGACTGGCTGCATCTGGGCAGTGAGGCCCGCATCAACACCCCCAGTACCCAGGGTGCCAACTGGCAGTGGCGGCTCGGCAGCCCTATGCCCGGCAGCCTTGCAGCACACATCGCACAGTTGACTGCACTGTACGAGCGCACCCCCTGCGGCGAATAAGTGTTTTCTCCCCTTTTGGCATCCGCAGCTTCCGGCTGCGGGTGCCTTTTTTTGCGTTTTTGCGGAACATTTTTTCAGCGGCCGAAAGCGCCGCATTCACACTGTTTCCATCGTCTGTTCGCAGTTATTCTCTCGTCCGTTCACAGTTTGTTCACAAATGTATCATCTTTTTTTTCGCCGCATCCCTTGTTATTTTTATACAGATATGCTACAATTCAGATAACATATCGTCTGCCTTTGGGCGGATTTCACGAGTGAAAGGAGCCTTTCCATTATGGATCATACATATCAGAGCACCATGCTGATGCCCGCCTCCTATGCGGTTCTCTCGGAAGAAGAAATGACCTACCTCGACGGCGGTGCCGACTACAGCTTCAACGTCGGTGACTACACCGTTACCTTACACCCGGAAGTTTTGGTCACCTATGCCATGAATGTGGTGGTGAACGGCGTTTATATGCTGAGCCAGGGTTCCTTCCAGTACTTTATCAATACCTTCAAAGAGGGTCTGTCCGACGGCCTGAGCCTGACCGGTGTGGTCAAACACAATTGGAATCGTATGAACACCTGGAGCCGCGTTGCCACCGTCGGCATGGCAGGACTGGCCGGTTACTACGCTTATGCACAGGTGCGCAGCATGTACCTGTCGCTGAAGAACCTGTTCGGCTCTATGTTTGGCACTACCACGAATACCGACACACAGGATCCTTCCGTGGCCGCAGGTCTGGCCGCCTGAGTGTTTCGGATTTCTGCCTGAAAGGAGTGTTCGTTCATGAAAAAGCTCCAACTGCCTTCGTCGTATGCTGTGCTTTCGGAGGAAGAACAGCGGACCGTTTCGGGCGGCGGCGAACTCAAGGACTCTCTGGATGAGTTTTTGGGCAGCCTTCATCTGCACGATTTTACACTGGGCGAAGGGCTCATTTCCTTCTCTGTTACCTTCGTGCCGATGCTGCTGTTCACAGCGGTCAAGAACGTGGTGCTGTTTGGCTACCGTGTCTACAACAAGCTGCTGGCATCCTCCATTTTCCGGCTGGGCACCTCGACCTCGGAAACGGTCCAGCATCTTGCAGCCCAGCAGGAGACCAATTCCTTCCCGCTGCGCTGAGTACATTTGAACCAAAAATTGAAAAGGGTCTGCTGCAAATTTGCAGCAGACCCTTTTTTGTTGCTTCTGCAGTTACAGCACTTGTCTTGCGCCCTGTTCCCGCAGCCGGAGCACATAGCAGCTGCCCGGGCCGAACACCCGCTCCATGGCGGTATGGTAGCGCTGCAGCAACGTTTCTGGCACATAGGCCTGAATGGTGCCCGCAAAGCCGCCGCCCTGCATCCGCCATGCGCCGTTGCTGCCCTGCAGGATGCTCTGGCTCAACGCAAGCGCCACCGACAGCCCCTGATGCCGGACATCCGTGGCGCAGTACACATTCTGGCACAGTGCAAAGGAGGAGCGCCCGCTTTCCAGCACCAGCGCGGCAAAATCGGCAAAGCGTTTTTCCAGCAGAGCCCGGCGCTGGGCCAGCGTGCGGGCATTTTCTTCGTAATAGTGGATGGCACGCAGCACCGCGCGGTCACCGCAGGCGGTACGCAGCCGGGGCAGTGCTGCCCAAAAATCGGTTTCCGGCACCTGACCCAACACCTTGCCGCCCAGGCAGGCCGCCACAGCCTCCATCTCCTGCCGGATGGCCGCGAACTCCCCGGTCAGCTCGCTGTGGCTGCCCCGGGTGTCGGTCACGCACAGGGTCATGCCGGGCGGCAGCAGGCCGTCTGCGTGGATCTTTTCCACCTGCGGTGCGGCCGGGTCTGCGAAGTCGGCAAAAATGACGCCGCCCACCGCGCTGGCCAGCTGGTCCAGCTGACCGCTGGGTTTGCCAAAGTAAGTATTCTCCGCATACTGGCAGATGCCGGCCAGTGCCCGGGCATCCAGCCCACAGGCGTACTCCCCGTTCCAGATGCAGGCCATGCCCATCTCAAAGGCCGCAGAGCTGGAAAGTCCGGACCCGCGCAGCACATCGCTGGCAGTATAGGCATCAAAGCCGCCCACCTTTTTTCCAACGGCCCGGAAGCCCTCGGCAATGCCCCGGATCAGGCTGGCCGAGTGGGTGCTCTCCCCTTCCTGCGGCTCTGCCGTGGCCAGGTCGATCACATCCAGCTTGTTGAACCCGCGGGACTTGACCCGCACATAGCCGTCCGTGTTCCGGGCCGCTACCGCCACCAGATCCAGCGTGACCGCCGCCGCCAGCCCGTAGCCATGCTGGTGGTCGGTGTGGTTGCCGCCCAGCTCCGCACGCCCCGGGGCCGAGTACACCTGCACCTGCCGCCCCGGGCCGAAATACAGCTCGAACTGCTCCAGCGCCGCGCAGTACCGCGCCCGCTGCCGGGCCAGTTCCTGCGGGGCGGTGCCGTAAAGCGCGGCAAGGGGCCCGTCCCACCTCCCTGCCGCGATCTGTTCCCTGAGTTGTGCGCTGGTTGCCATCCGCGATCCCTCCCTGAAACATTCAAACAGTGTTTGTAGGTTTGTTAGGTCTATTGTAATGCATCCCTTCTGTTTTTTCAATTTCTATCGAAGAAAAAGCGCGAAATTTGGCGTCCGGCTCAAAGAATAAGATGTACTTTTGTTGAATTTGCAGGCGGTTCTGTGGTATACTGGTCAAAAGACGTGACAACGAGGGAGGTCAAGCCGCCATGGCAGACGTTTACAAGCAATCCTTCAAACAGAACTACACGAACAACATCGAACTTTCCATCTTCAACTGCGGCATTGAGCGCTGCGCCCCGTCCAAGACCTGGGGTCCTGGAATCCGTGACCATTACCTGATCCACCTGGTGCTCTCGGGCAAGGGCGAATTCGAGGTAGGCGGCCGAACCTGGCAAGTCAGCACCGGAGATCTGTTCTTTGCGCGCCCCAGCCAGCTCATCCGCTACACCGCCGATGAGCAGTACCCCTGGGAGTACAGTTGGGTGGGCTTCAACGGTGCCTGCGCCCACAAGCTGGCAGCCCAGCTGCCCTTTACCGACGACGCCCCCGTACACCACACCAGCGACCCGGACGGCATGCGCGCCGCCCTGGCTAACATCTACTCCTCCCGCGGGCTGCAGCCCCAGGACGAGGCCGCCATGGTGGGGTACCTTTATTTGTTCATTGCCGCTCTGATGAAGGAAACCATCGCCGGCAAGCCGCACTCCACCTCGTCCTCCAGCCAGTATGTGCTCAACGCCATCAAATACATCCAGTTCAACTACTCCCACGACATCTCCATTGACGATGTCGCCAAGAGCGTGGGCGTTTCCCGCAGCCACCTGTACCGGGTGTTCATGCTCAATGTGGGCAAAAGCCCCATCGACTACCTCACCGAATACCGCATCAACGAAGCCTGCAAGCTGCTGCGTGCCGGTCACCTTTCCATTGCAGAGGTGGCCGTGTCAGTAGGCTTCTTCGACCAGTTCTATTTTTCGCGGGTGTTCAAGCGCGCCAAGGGCGTGCCGCCCAGCAAGTATTTTGCCACCCAGGCAGATGCTTCCCCCGCCGAACCGCAGCCGTGACCCGGCGCATTTCCACTACCAAAGGAGACTATGACCCATGCCCTTACAGAAGAACCAGATCCTGACCCTGCGCATCGAGCGGCTTTCCAGCGACGGCAGCGGTGTGGCCCACAGCCCGGACGGCGAGACCGTTTTTGTGCCGGGTGCCGCCCCCGGTGACGAAGCCGATGTGCGCATCGTAAAGGACTGCAAGCGCTACGCCTTTGGCATTCTGGACCATCTGCGCACCCCCTCGCCGGACCGCATTCCGGTGGACTGTGCCGTGGCGGGACCCTGCGGCGGCTGCAGCCTGCGGCATCTGGATTACACCGCCGAGCTGCGTGCCAAGCAGGAGAATGTGACCGATGCCTTCCGCCGCATCGGTGGGCTGGACGTGCCGGTGCTGAACATCTGCCCCTCCCCGGAGGCAGACCGCTACCGCAACAAGGTCCAGTTCCCGGTAGGGCTGGACAAGAACGGTAACCCCTGCATCGGCTTCTACGCCGGGCGCACTCACCGCATCGTGCCCTGCCCGGACTGCAAATTGCAGCCCGGCGTGCTCAACGACATCGGCAATGCACTGTGCAGGTTCTTTGCCGAAAACGGCATCCAGCCTTACAACGAAGAAACCGGCCGGGGCCTGGTGCGGCACATCTTCCTGCGGCGGGGCGCGCACAGCGGACAGATCATGGTGTGTCTGGTGTGCACCCGCCCGAACCTCCCCCACACCGATGCGCTGTGCACCCGTCTGCGGGAGCAGTTTGCGGACATTGCCACCATCCTGCTCAATGTCAACAGCAAAAACACCAACGTGATCCTGGGCATCGAGACCCACACCCTGTACGGGCCGGGCTACATCGAAGATACGCTCTGCGGGGTTCCGGTGCAGCTGGGGCCGCTGTCGTTCTACCAGGTGAACACGCTGGCCGCCGAGCGGCTGTACGGCATTGCCGCACAGTACGCCCAGCTGACCCCGGATGACCTGTTGCTGGACCTCTACTGCGGCATGGGTACCATCGGCCTTTCCATGGTGGACTACTGCCGGGAGCTGGTGGGCGTGGAGATCGTGCCCGAAGCCATCGAGAGCGCCAAGGCCAATGCCGCCCGCATGGGGGATGCTGTGGCCGCAAAGAGCTGCTTTTTCTGTGCCGACGCCGGGCAGGCGGCTACCCGCCTGGCTGCCGAGGGCCTGCACCCGGACGTGGTGATGCTGGACCCGCCCCGCAAGGGCTGCGACGAGGCCACCCTTTCCGCCGTAGTACGCATGGCTCCCCGCCGGGTGGTCTACGTCAGCTGCAACCCCGCCACCGCCGCCCGCGATGCCGCCTGGCTGGAGCAGAACGGCTATCACGCCGAGAAAGTGCAGCCCGTGGATCTGTTCCCCAGGACGAAGCATTGCGAAGCGGTCATTCTTCTAACCAAGGTCCATGTCAACTGACACATCGAAGCGGAGGTAAGCATGGATGAGCTGGATGTGACTGCCGCCGAAAGCAAGGCCGCTTACAAAGAGGTTCGGGATTATGTGTGGGAACACCACCTAACAAGCAAATCCCCAGTCTGTGCCACCTGGAATCGGCACAGACTGGGGATTTTTTCAGGTTCTGTAATATCAGATGCCGGCGGCAGCGTTCTGACCGGCAAAGCGGCCGAAGGTGGCGCTGCGGCCTGCGGCGGCACCGGCCATCAGGCAGGGATAGCTGCCGGAGAAGTAGTTGCCGCTCATGTCGCCGATGACGTACAGGCCCGGGATGGCCTTGAAGTCGTGGTCCAGTGCGTGCATGTTGTCGTCGATCTGGATGCCGTCCATGGTGCAGAGGAGGTAGCCGCCGGACTGGCGCACACCGTAGAAGGGAGCTTCGCTCAGGGTGGACAGACGGTAGTCCTCCTTACCGTAATCCTCGTCCTCGCCCTTGGCAGCCAGCTCGTTGTAACGATCCACCGTTGCGGTGAAGGTGTCCTTGGGCAGGCCCAGCTTGTCGGCCAGCTCCTCCACGGTGTCGGCCTGCACGATGTAACCCTGGTCCTGCAGATCGGCGTTCATGCCCTCGATGTACTCCATGGGGAACACCGGAGCGGTGCCGTTCACATGCGGGTACAGACGGCTGCAGCCGTGGGTGGCAAAGCGCTCCACATCCTCGGGGTACTTGCTGTCCCACACAGTGCAGTAGGTGTGGTAGGGCTGGCTGGCTGCAGCGTGCAGCACCAGATCGTAAGGCGTGTACTCGTTCATGAAGCGCTCACCGTTCAGGTTCACCTTCAGGAACGGCTGGCTGCCCATCCAGAACAGGGCACCGTCGTTGGCCTTGCCGTACTCGCCCACCTGGTCGGGCTTGATGGCACCGCGGTCAAAGATCATGGAGGTGTGGGTCTGGTCCATGATGGCACCGGCCCACAGGCAGGCCTTGATGCCGTCGCCCTTGGCACCGGGCTTGGAATAGTTGATGCAGGTCTGCTCCACGCTCTGGGGCTGCAGGGCGTTCATCATGGTTTCATTGCCGCTGTAGCCGCCGCAGGCCAGAATGACGCCCTTGGATGCGTTGTAGCGCACATACTCGTCGTTGGCATTCTTGGCGATCAGGCCGGTGACGCAGTTGCCGTCCTTTTCCAGCTTGACCATGGTGATCTCGTACTGCACTTCCAGCCCGTCGGCCTCGGCGTGCTTGAGCACGGCGTCCATGGTCAGCTGATCGCTGTACTCGTCGCCGTACTGGGTGCTGTGGCCCACGTCCAGCACCTCGTAGTTGTCGTTGTCGTGCTTTTCGTCGATCTCGTGGCGGAAGTCGATGCCGCTCTCGGCCAGTACGTCGGTGAACCAGTCGATGGTCTCACCGCTGCGGTCTGCCCACACCTGTGCCAGGCTGCGGCGGGTATAGCCCTGGCTCCAATTGCACAGGTAGCGCACAGCGTCCTTCTTGTTCACGTCATCGCCGTCCTCCTGCTGCTGCTTGGAGCCGCAGGCAGCCAGCGTGTCGCGGATGCCGCTGGCCATGTCGTGGCCAAACTTCTCGATGAGGATGGTCTTGGCACCGGCCTCGGCCGCGGCGGCAGCGGCAAAGCTGCCGGAGGAACCGGCACCCACCACCAGCACCTCACACTCCACGGTCTGCTTGATGTCGCTCTCGGCCACTTCGGGCTCCTCGCCCAGCCAGTCGGCGGTGGAGGCAGTCTCCTCGGTGGTCTGCTCAGCGGGGTTGATGGCACCGCCGCTGGCCTGACGGATGCAGTCGGCCACAGCGTTCTGCACAGCCTTGCTGGTCACGGTGGCACCGGTCACACCGTCGATCTGGCTGGTCTGAGCGTTCATCACCTGCTCGATCAGCTTGTCCTTGGCGGCCTGGCCGATGCTGTCGGTCTCGCCGGACAGGTCCAGCTCCACCTTGGTGATGGTGTTGGCATCAAAGGTAACGGTAGCGGTGATCTCGCTCATGCCCTTGGCGGTGGCGGTGTAGGTGCCGGGGGTGTAGATGCCGGTTGCGCTGGAGGAGCCGCTGGCTGCATTGCAGGCAGCCAGACCGGCAGCGGTAACGCTGCTCATGGCGGCAGCGGCAGCGATTTTCAGAAAGCCTTTGCGGGAGATCTTTTCCATAATAAGGTTCCTTTCTCTTCTTTTTCTTCGTGCTTTGTTCCAGAATGGCAAAAATGCTTTGCCATTCTTGTTAAAAGTATCACATTTACAACCAAAGAAAAAGAAGTTATAATATCCCTGTAGGTATCAAGAAAAACTTGCGTTTTATTTCTGGAAAGGAACCTCCCATGACCATTCAGCAGCTGCGCTATTTTCTGGCCCTGTGTCAGGACCTGAACTATACCCGCACGGCCGGGCGGCTGTATCTGTCCCGGCAGGCTCTGCGGCTGAGCATTGCCGCACTGGAAGAAGAACTTTGCGGCCCGCTGTTCACCAATGTGCGCAATCACCTTGCCCTGACCGAAAAGGGCCAGCGCTTCCGGGCACAGGCCGCGCCGGTGGTGGAGCAATTTGACCGGATGTGCGCGCAGGCGTATCAGGATATCCGGTCCCCCGCCCTGCGGCTGGGCATCAGTGTGGCGTTGGTGCCCAGCTACCTGCCCATGCTGGGGGATGTGCTGGAGCAGTTCCGGCAGCAATACCCGGGCATCCCGCTGGAAACCGCATCGTTCTCCAACGACGCCGTATGTGCACAATTGCAGAACGGCACGCTGGACGCCGGGCTGGTGATGGACCTGGGCGGCTGTGCGGCCGGGCTTGCCCGCACCGCGCTCACCCGGCACACCGCGGCCCTGCTGGTGCCCCGCTGCAGCCCGTTCTGGGGGCGCAGCAGCATCGCCCCGGCAGAGCTGGACGGCCAGCTGCTGTTGGTGCCGGGCCTTGCGCCGGAGCCGCTGGCCCCGCTGTGGAATACCCTGCGGCAGGCCGGTGCCCGCCCGAAGGTAGAGATCGGCGAGCAATACTATCAAGTGCTTTACCGCACCCAGGAGCGCAACGGCCTGGCCCTGGACCGGTTGGAGATCACCTCCGACCACAGCATGGACAATGTTCAGGACGTGGCACTGGACGGCATGCCGCCCATCTGCGCCGCCTTTTTGCAGCCGGAGCACGCAGAGCACCCCTGTGTCCGGCTTTTGTGCAGCTTTTTGCAGGAACACCTGCGCAATCTATGAAAGAAGGGACTCCTTATGCATTTTTATGGAACCATCGGCCCGGCCTGCGCCAGTGCCGGAACTCTGCGCCGCCTTGTGGACGCCGGCATGACCGGCCTGCGCATGAACCTTTCCCACGGGGCGCTGGCCGAACACGCTGACTGGCTGGCAATGATCCACGCTGTCGGCATTCCGGACCTGCTCATCGACCTGCAGGGGCCGGAACTGCGTGTCGGGCGGCTGGCCAGCCCGGTCACCCTGCCGGAGGGCGGCACGGTACAGCTGGGTGCAGGCGGCATCCCCTGCCCTGTCCAGCTGGTACAGGCAGCCCGCCCCGGACAGCAGCTTCTGCTGGACGACGGGAAGCTTCTGGTGCAGGTCACACAGGTATTGCCGGAAGCCCTTGTGTGCACCGTGGTGCGCGGCGGCACCCTGCAGAGCCGCAAAAGCATTGCTGCACCGGGCCTTGCGGTGCCCTCGCCTACCCTGACGGAGGAAGACCTGCAGAACCTGAAAATTGCAAAGCAGTGCGGTGTTACCGGTGTGATGCTGCCTTTCGTGCGCGGCAAAGCAGATATTCTGGCCCTGCGCCATGCGCTGGAAGAAGCCGGGGCTGCGGATATCCGTATCTTTGCCAAAATTGAAAACATGACCGGTGTGCGTGCCCTGCCGGAATTCATCCACCTTGTGGATGAGGTGGTGATCGCCCGCGGAGACCTTGGCAATGCCATGCCGCTGTGGGAGCTGCCCCGCTGCCAGAAGCAGATTTCTGCTGCCTGCCGGGCTGCCGGTGTGCCTTTTATGGTGGTGACCCAGATGCTGGACAGCATGTGCACCCGCGCAGTGCCCACCCGTGCCGAGGTGAGTGACATTTACAACGCCGTGCTGGACGGCGCGGCCAGCGTGATGCTGACCGGTGAGACTGCTGCCGGACAGTACCCGATGCAGGCCATGGAATATCTGGTGCGCACAGCGCAGACAGCCCTTGCCTGACCTTTGCGGAGTTTTTGCGCAAAAGGGATGGCGCATTGTGTCAGAACACGGTATAATAGACGTAAATATTTCTTGTTCAGAAAGGTTTTTGCTATGGGAATCGTTGTGCTCGGTGCTGTTTTTGTGGATATCAAAGGCTATCCCCTTTCCGCCTATATTCCGGGCGGGCGCAATGCCGGCCGCATTGAGCAGGTACACGGCGGGGTGAGCCGCAACGTGGTGGAGGATATCGCCAATGTAGAGCTGCGCCCTACCTTTGTCAGTCTGGTGGACGACACCGGCATGGGACAGGATGTGATCAACAAGCTGGAGAACCACAAGGTGAACACCAAGTACATCCAGCGCGTGCCGGACGGCATGGGCACCTGGCTGGCCATCTTTGACAACGACGGCGATGTGCATGCAGCCATTTCCAAGCGGCCGGACACCACTCCCCTCACCGGCCTTTTAAAGGAAAAGGGCGACGAGATCTTTGCCGACTGCGACGGCATCGCCATCGAGTTTGATCTGGAGAAGGAGACCGTCAAGCAGATTTTGCACTTCGCCAAAAAGTACCGCAAAAAGGTCTACGCCGCGGTCTCCAACATGAGCATTGCCATGGAGCGCCGCAGCCTCCTGCAGGAGATCGACTGCTTTGTCTGCAACCAGCAGGAGGCCGGGCTGATGTTCTCCGACGATTACGACCACCTGACGCCGGACGAGATGCGCGCCACGCTGGCCTCCAACGTGCGCAGCGCCAACATTCCCTGCATGGTCGTGACGATGGGTGAGCAGGGCGCCGTCTACGCCCGCGCCGACGGTGAGAGCGGCATGGTGCCCGCCAAGAAGGTCGATGTCATCGACACCACCGGCGCGGGGGATGCTTTCTTCGCCGGGACGGTCATCGGCCTGACCTACGGCAAGACGCTGGCCGAGGCCTGCGAGATCGGCAGCCGCCTGGCCGCGTCGGTCATCTGCATCTCGGAGAATGTCTGCCCGCGGTTCCGCCCGCAGGAGTTCGGGCTGGATGTGCCGGTCACAGACTGATTTTTTCGGTTTTTGGCACGCATTTCCCTTATTTTTCCATTTTTCCGATTTCGCACATTTTGCCTTTTTAGCAGTTTTCTATCCGCACATTTTCGGCAAGCATGGCAGTTTCAGTGCATTTCAGTATCGGAATTTTGCGCACAGTTTTTCGAAAATTCAAAATATTTAGTTACTGTATAACCAAACATGAAAACAGACAACCTCATCCCCGCAGCCCCGCTTGACCGGCGGGAGCTTGCACCCGGCGTGCAGCTCTGCTTCACCCGGCTGGACGCACCCTCGGGTACACCGGCAAAGCTGGTGTAGTCGGCGAGGCGGCTGGTCATCTCTTCCACCACAGTCTGCAGGGCGTGGAGCTGGTCGGCGTCCAGCGCACCGGTGAGCTGAGAAATGCCCTCGTCGTTGAACTGCACGAGGCCGCCGCTGAGCTGGTCGGTGCCGTTCTGGAGCTGGAGCACGCCGTCATACAGGGCGGATGCGCCGCTGGCCAGCTGAGCGCTTCCGGCCTTGGCGGTGTGCGCGCCGTCGGCGGCTGCAGCCACGCCGTCGGCGTACTGGCCGACGCTGGACACGAAGAACTGTATCTGGCCCAGATTTTCTTTCAGGGCGCGGACGCTGGCCATATCCTCGCTGTTGGCGGTCTGATAGACCAGCTCGTCGTGGACCTTCTGCTGGGCGTCGCTGTCGGTGAGTTTTTTCAGCCAGCCCATGATGAAATCGGGCGAGAAGCTCTGCATCAGGCGCAGGGCGGCCTCAAGGTCGTGGTCGGTCCTGGTGGCCGCGAGGTAGAGCGCGATGTCCAGCTGGCTGGCCTTGAACTGGGGAGCCTGCTCCCAGATGGTGCGCACCATCTTTTTGCGGCCCGCCGCCAGCGTCTTGTCGCCCAGCGAGAGGATGTCGTCAATGACAGCTTCATACGTATCCCACGTCATGGGGGTGTCGATGAGGCCGTTCTCCATGAGGGTCTGGTTGGCGGAGTCCAGCACGCCGTCGGCCACCTGCTGTGCGCCGGAAGTCAGGGCGGCGTTGTTGGACGTCAGGGTGTCCAGCCCTTCCGTCAGCTGGCCGAGGCCGCTGTCCAGCTGTTTGGCCCCATCCAGCAGAGCCAGTGAACCGGCGGCAAGTTGTGCCGCGCCTGCTTTCAGCTGCGACGCACCGTCCAGCAGCTGGTTCATGGCATCATTCAGCGCCGCGATGCCGTCGGTCAAGTCGTTGAGGCTGTCAAGGTCGAAGACCTCATCCCCCTGCCCCAGTGCCTCGGCGCTCGCCGCACAGGCCAGCAGGATTTGAGGTGCCGTCAGCGACTCCACGTCGGCCTCCACGGTCACACTGTCCTGTAAGTACTCGGCGAAGCCGTTCACCTGCTCGGGAAGCAGGCCGTCGAGGGAATCTTTCACGCCCGGCAGGGTGACGAAGGCCGCGACGCTGCTCTTGGCCGCACTTTCCAGCAGGCCGTTCACAGCGTTGACGTTGCTGGCGTCATCGCCCAGCACGACGCCCACCGCCGTGACCAGCGGGGTGACGATGGTGCGCTCTTTGCCGTTCACGGTCACCTTGCCGGTCTCATGGTTGGTCAGGTCGATGGTGAGCACGAGGTGGCCGCTCTGGCCCAGAAGCTCGCTGAGCGGGGCGGTCTTGCCGTCCAGCGTGTAGGTCACTTTGGCAGCGATGGGCAGCTGACGGTCCGTGTCGCCCTTGTAGTAGACATCGGTGTCGTCAGTGTTCCAGACCAGCGTATCGCCGTTCCGGGTGTACTCGGCAAAACTCTCGGTGTTCACGATGTTTTTCAGGGTGGACCTGTCCTCCACACCGGCGAGGCCGTCGGCATTGTAAAGATGCTCGCTGACGGTGGTCTTGGTGACAGAGCCGTCCGCTGCCATGACGGCATACACCGTCTCATCCTTCGAGAAGGGGGCCTTGGTCGCCGCAAAGGCGGGCTGACAGAGGCTGACCGTCAGGGTCAGGGCAAGCGCCGCAGAGCCAGCGCGGCGCAGAAAATTCTGAGTTTTTCTCATAGCATTCACTCCTTTGCAGCGTTGGGGGCGTTGAGCCAGTGGTAGGTGGTGCGGCAGATGAGGCCGTCCAGCAGCATCAGGCCGGCGGGCAGCACCAGCAGGATGACCACCATACTGATGAGCGCACCTCGGGAGATGAGCATACAGATACTTTCCAGCAGCTCCACCTTGCTGATGGCCGCGACGCCGAAAGTGGCCGCGAAGAAGGTCAGGCCGCTTGTCAGGATGCTCTGGCTGCAGTGCTCGAGGGCCTGCTGTGCCGCCGCCTTGGGCGAGCGGAGGGCCAGACGCTCTTCGCGGTAGCGGGTGGTCATGAGGATGGAGTAGTCCACGGTCGCGCCCAGCTGGATGGTGCCGATGACGATGCTGG
>OGIL01001181.1_pt1 | contig 14385 bp, 10 predicted proteins | sample 1571751 | NCBI WGS metagenome assembly OGIL01 (sample SAMEA2581964, study PRJEB24529) | metagenome | biome: Human gut stool | place: China | collected 2011 | reverse complement strand
TGGGCGCGCTTCTGGAATACCGGCGCACCACCCAGATCAAAGGTGTGGAGCGCCTGAAGACCGTCATCAGCTACAATGAAGCCCAGTATATGCAGCTTTCGCCGGTGACGCGGGCCAACCTTGAACTCACCGAGACCCTGCGGGGCCGTGAGAAGCGGGGGACCCTGCTCTGGGTGCTGGACAAGACCAGCACTGCCATGGGCAAGCGTCTGCTCCGCACCTGGATCGAGCAGCCGCTGCTTTCCAGCGATGCCATCAACCACCGTCTGGATGCTGTGGAAAGCCTGGTCAACCAAACCGTACAGCGCGGCGATCTGATCGAAGAACTGCATTACATCGCCGATCTGGAGCGTATGATGACCCGCACGGTCTACGGCTCGGCCACGCCCAAAGAGATCTATGCCATGGCGCAGACCTGTGAGCGTCTGCCCAGCCTGCGCCAGCAGGCCGGAAGCTGCGGCTGCGCCGAACTCAGCGAGATCGTCTCCAGGATCGACCCGCTGAGCGATATCAAGGACAAGATCTATGCCGCTGTGGACCCTGATGCACCTTCTACCCTGAAGGATGGTGGTGTCATTGCCAAGGGCTACCACACCGAGGTGGACGAGCTGCGTTCCATCCGCGATAACACCAAGGGCATCCTGGCCCAGCTGGAGACCCGCCTGCGGCAGGAGACCGGCATCCCCAAGCTGAAGATCGGCTACAACCACGTCTTTGGTTACTTCATCGAGGTCAGCAACAGCTACAAAAATCTGGTGCCGGAGACCTACATCCGCAAGCAGACGCTCACCAGCGGCGAGCGCTACATCACCCAGGAACTCAAAGAGCTGGAAAGCAAGATCCTCGGTGCCCACGAGCGCCTCATCGCGCTGGAACACCGCCTTTTTGCTGAGCTGCTGGAGACCATCAGCGCCCAGCTGGACCGCATCCAGCGGACGGCCAATGCCGTCGCCGAGCTGGATGTGCTGGCAGCGCTGGCGCAGGTGGCGGCCGAGAACAACTACTGCCGCCCCGTTGTGGACGACGGCGACGAGCTGACCATTGTGGAGGGCCGTCATCCGGTGGTCGAGCAGATGCTCAAGGGCAGCCTGTTCGTGCCCAACGATACCACCCTCAACTGCTCCACCGACCGCTGCCTCATCATCACCGGCCCCAACATGGCCGGTAAATCGACCTACATGCGTCAAAATGCCCTCATTGCTCTGATGGCGCAGATCGGCTCCTTCGTCCCGGCCAAAGAATGCCATGTGGGCGTTGTGGACGCCATCTTTACCCGCATCGGTGCATCGGACGACCTGTCGGCCGGGCAGTCCACCTTCATGGTGGAGATGACCGAGGTGGCCGAGATCCTGAAGAATGCCACCACAAAGAGCTTGGTCATTCTGGACGAGATCGGCCGCGGAACCTCTACATTTGACGGCATGAGCATTGCCCGCGCCGTGGTCGAACACATCTCCGACCCGGCCAAGGGGCTTGGCTGCAAGACGCTGTTTGCCACCCACTACCACGAGCTGACCGACCTCGAAGGCATTCTGGAGGGCGTGAAGAACTACAACATCGCGGTCAAAAAGCGCGGCGAAGATATCACGTTCCTTCGCCGGATCGTCCGCGGCCCGGCCGATGACAGCTACGGCATCGAGGTGGCAAAGCTGGCCGGTCTGCCCGGCACCGTGACCCGCCGCGCCCACGAGGTGCTGCGGGCACTGGAAGCCAGCGCCCCCAAGAACAACGTCGAACAGATGGATTTCGACGCCCTGCAGGAGTACAATTCTCCGGCCGTGCCCAGCGAAGTGCTGGAAAAGCTGGAAGCCCTCGATGTGGAGACGCTGACCCCCATTGAAGCGCTGAACTTCCTGTACGAGCTCAAAAAGACCCTGAAGGGCAGCCTGAACGGCTGAAACTGACGCAATACCAACGAAAAGGGGAGGGAACCTATGGCAGTCATCCATGTTTTGGACAAACACACCGCAGAGCTGATCGCCGCCGGTGAGGTCGTCGAGCGACCGGCTTCGGTGGTCAAAGAGCTGCTCGAAAACGCCATCGATGCCGGTGCCGCCCAGATCACGGTGAGCATCGAGTCCGGCGGCGTCAAGTTGATCGAGATCAGCGATAACGGCACCGGCATCGAAGCCGCTTACATCCCCACGGCGTTCATCCGCCATGCCACCAGCAAGATCCAGACCGAGGAGGACCTGAACCATATCCACACCCTCGGCTTCCGGGGCGAAGCACTGGCCTCCATTGCCAGTGTGGCGCGGGTGGAGGTGCTGACCCGGACCGAAGCGGACGAATGCGCCTCGGTCTACCGCATCGAGGGCGGGGAAGCCTATCCCATCGAACCCGGTGCCCGCAGCGTGGGAACCACCATCCGGGTGAAGGACCTGTTCTACAACACGCCCGCCCGAATGAAGTTCCTGAAAAAGGATTCCAGCGAGGGCACCTTTGTGGCGGACACCGTCGCCCATGTGGCCCTGAGCCACCCGGAGGTCAGCTTCAAGTTCATCCGTGAGGGAAAATTGCAGTACGTCACCCCCGGCGACGGTCAGCTGCGCAGTGCAGCATATGCCGTGCTGGGCCGGGAGTTCAGCCGGGACCTCATCGAGCTGGACAACCGCGAGGGTGTCTACCGGGTGTGGGGCCTCATCACCCAGCCCAGAAGCTGCCGTGCCAGCCGGAGTATGCAGTATTTCTATATCAATGGGCGCTATGTCCGCAACCGCACCATGATGGCGGGCATGGAAATGGCGTTCAAGGGCACCACGATGCAGGGCAAGTTCCCTGGAGGAATCTTGCTTCTGGAAATGCCGTCAGACCTGGTGGACGTCAACGTGCACCCGGCCAAAACGGAAGTCCGCTTCGCCCGCGAGAATGATATTTTCGACCTCGTGTACCACGCCACCAAGCTGGCGCTGGCTCAACCGGGCACCGGCGAGCGGCTGTTCGCTTTCGAGGAACCCAAAAACGAGAAGAATAACGAAAAATCCAACAGTTCAGAAAAAGACGAAATTCCGAGTCAAAATACTGTAAAGAAAAATAACTTTACAGCACTTTCTGCCGTTATTCCGGGGCAGGCAGAGCCGGGCACGTTGGAACAGCACCCCACAACTGCCCCTTCCGTGGCACCCGCTGCACCGGCGGTCCTGGCTCCGGCTATGCCCACCCGGCCAGTCCGCCCGGCAGCGGCGGAAGCGGACATCCTGCCGGGGCCGTCTACGGCATCCCCCAATGAGCACAGCTGGACAACGGTTGCACCTTCGGCTCCCCTGAATCCGGATGTCAGCCTGCACAGCCCGAAGCGGCCGGAAGAGGAGGCAGACCTTGCCGAACCGGTTGCGCCGCGTTTCCGTGCAGCGTCCAGCGAGGCCCAGCTCGACATCGAGCCAGATGCAGACGACCTGCCCGGAGCACAGGACCGCATGGCGGCATGGGACCCGGCCCCGCAGCCCAAAACGACAGGACCGGAACCCGCTGCGGCCGGACCCGCCGAAACGGAAGGAGCGTCGGCCCCCGCCGGGACGCCCGAACAGATGGGCTTTGATCTTCAGGAGGGGCCGGAGCCGCTCCGCTATGTGGGCGAACTTTTCCGCACCTACATCCTCGCGGAGCGGGGGGACGAGGTGTGCATCATTGATAAACACGCGGCCCACGAGCGCCAGCTCTTTGAAAAGCTGGCCGCGTCCTACGGCGATGTGCCCAGCCAGCTGCTGCTGGAACCGGTGGTGGTGGAGCTTTCGGCCGAGGAGAAGACGGCACTGCTGGCCAACATCGACCTGCTGGAACGTGCCGGGCTGGAGATCGACGACTTTGGCGGCAATTCGGTCTTTCTGCGCGCGGTCCCTGCCGATGTGGAGCAGAGCAGCGCCGAAGACCTTCTCGTGGAGCTGGCGGCGAAGCTGGCCCACGGCAGCCGCGACGCCTTGAGCGAAAAGACCGAGTGGGTGCTCCACTCCATCTCCTGCCGTGCAGCCATCAAGGCAGGGGACCACACCTCCCCGCAGGAGCTTATGGCGCTGGCCGAGAAGATCCTGTCCGGCGAAGTGCCGCCCTTCTGCCCGCATGGCCGCCCCTGCGTCCTCAAATTGACCCGAAAGGAGCTGGAAAAGCAGTTTGGCCGAATCGTTTGAGAAAAAACACCCGGTCCTCGCTGTGGTCGGCCCGACCGCGACCGGCAAGACCGCGCTGGGCGTTGCGCTGGCCGAGCAGTTCGGCGGCGAGATCATCAGTGCGGATTCGATGCAGATCTATAAAGGCCTCGATATCGGCACCGCCAAGGTGACGCCGGAAGAGACCCACGGCATCCCACACCATGCTGTCGATCTTCTGGAGCCGGACCAGACCTTCAGCGTGGCGGATTTCACTACGCTGGCCGGAACACTGGAAGCCGACCTCTCCGCCTGCGGAAAGCTGCCCATCCTGGTGGGCGGCACTGGGCTGTACGTTCAGAGCTTCCTCTACGGCGTCCGCTTCACGGCCGAAAAAGCCCCGGACGGCCTGCGGGAGAAGCTGGCGGCAGAGCTGGTCGAAAAAGGCCCGGCTGCCCTGTACGTAGAGATGAAACAGGTGGACCCCGAAGCCGCTGCCGCCATCCACCCGAACAATCAGGTGCGGGTGCTGCGGGCGCTGGAGCACTACCGCGCCACCGGCCGACGCCTCAGTGAACAGAAGGCGGCTTCGCTCCCGCCGGAGCGGCCCTACCGCGCACTGGTGCTGGGGCTGGACTTCCCGGAGCGCGCCCAGCTCTACCGCCGCATCGACCTGCGGGTGGACCGGATGATGGACGCGGGCCTTCTGGCCGAAGCCGAAACCGTGTTTGCAAACCGGACCCGCTTCAAAACGGCAGCGCAGGCCATTGGCTATAAGGAATTCTTTCCCTACTTTATGGGGGAGTCGGAACTGACGCCCTGCGTGGAGAAGCTCAAGCAGGCTTCCCGCAACTACGCCAAGCGTCAGCTGACCTGGTTCCGCCACATGGACGGTGTGGTCTGGCTGGACGCAGCGGCACCAGACCTCCAGGCCCGCGCCGCCGCACTGACGCAGGAATTTATCACGAAAGGATGAGCAGAATGCAGGAAGAGAAGGAAAAACGTGAGCTGCCCGGCGCACTGAAGACGCTGGCAGGCGTTGCCATCGTCTTTTTGCTGCTGGCGGCCGTGTATGTCTTCTATCAGGCCATGCAGGTGCTGTTCCCGCCCAACACCTACGAAACGGCCCTTCTGGCTACGGTGGAAGACACGGTGGATGCCGAGGGCGTACTGCTGTTCAACGAAAGCTACGTGGCCGGGGACGGCACGCTGGGCTACCTTGTGGCCGATGGCGAGCGCGTCTCGGCGGGCACTGCGGTGGCGGAAGTCTACAGCGATGCTTCCCAGGCCGGTCTGCGCCAGCAGCTGACCCAGATCAACGACCAGATCGACCTGCTGCAAAAATCACAGAACACCACCTCGGCGCAGATGGAATCCCTGCGCAAAGACCGCTCGGCGGCGCTGTATGATCTGATGGATGCGCTGGATGCCTCCGACTACGAGGATACCGACGCCCAGACGGAGGACTATCTGCTGGCCCAGAACAAGCTCTGGATCATCACCGGTGAGGTCTCCACCTTCTCGGACCAGATCGCCGCGCTGGTGCAGCAGGCGTCCAATGTGCAGGCCCAGCTGGGCAGTCCCACCCAGATCACCGCCCCGCAGACGGGCTATTTCATCCGTTCGGCCAGTTCCGGGCGGCTCAATGCCGGCATGGAGGACATCCTTGCGCTGGGTGCTGCGGACCTGAAAGCCTACATCGAGTCCTCCCCGGAGATCAAACTGGACGGCTGCGCGGGCAAGATCGTCTCCGGCTTCACCTGGTACTACGCGGGCATCTGCTCGGCCAAACAGGGCGAAAAGCTGCTGGGCTCGGACGGAAAACCGCGGAAGACCTCGGTGGAGATCCGTTTCCCCGGCCAGGCGGAAACGCCCCTCAAGGCCACCGTGCAGGAAGTGAACATCGACACTGAGAACGACATGACCCGCTTCGTCCTCTCGTGCGAGGTCATCAACGGCGACGTGCTGCGGCTGAACCGGGCCAATGCGCAGGTCATCGTGGGGCAGAGCACCGGTCTGCGGGTGCCGCAGGCGGCGGTCCACTACCTCAAGGAGGACGGCTCCGAGGCCGAGGGCCAGGGCGAGAACTACATCCCCGGCGTCTACGTCAAGTACGGCAACCTGGCCCGCTTCTGCAAGATCGACCCCGTGGACGACCAGCACCCCCAGGTGCTGGATGGCGATCATCTCATCGTTTTGCCCAGCGGAACGGCCGGTTCGGTCAGTCAGGTTCGCCTTTATGACGAGATTATCGTCTCCGGACAAAATTTGTATGATGGAAAACTTTTGTAGTTATTGACATCTGCGGCAAAAAATCCGATAATAGTAAAAGCTATTTGCATCTCTTTGCAAAATCAGCCAGGCAGCGCAAGCCGCCCGAATGAAAGGAGCAGTTTCTATGTCTTTTGTGGATAGTCTGAAGAAGGGGCTTTTCGGCAGCGAGGACGAGTACGACGATCAGTACATCGACGACGGCCCCCAGATGGTGAACAACAACAACGGTCTGGGCGTCGGGGCAGATGAAGAGGATGAGGAGCCCGCAGAGGGCACCCCCAGAAAGAACAAGGTGGTCAACATCCATGCGACCACCCAGCTCAAGGTCGTTCTGGTCAAGCCGGAGCGCTTTGAGGATGCCAGCACCATCGCCGACCACCTGAACAACAAGCGCACCGTGGTCCTGAACCTGGAGTCTACCAACAAGGAAGTTTCCCGCCGCCTGGTCGATTTCCTCTCCGGCGTCGCCTACGCCAACAACGGCCAGATCAAGCGCGTGGCAAACAGCACCTTCATCATCACCCCCTACAACGTGGATATCATGGGCGATCTGCTGGACGAGCTGGAGAACAATGGCGCGTTCTATTGATCCTGCCCCCAAAGCCGTGCGGGGCTTCGTCCCCGCCCGCAGCGATGAAGAGCGCTATCTGATGCGGCACATCGAGGATCTGGCCCGCACGGCGGAGAGCCGCGGCATCCCGCGCTATTCCGCCTTTCTGAGTGACCGGGAGCAGGATCTTGCCAGAGCAGCGCTCAACCGCGCCGCAGTCCCGGAGAATGTGTATCATTTCGAGGGCGGCTGGCCCGGTGCAGAGCGCCGGCTCCTCTGCCTGGAGCCGGAGGGCAGCTGGCCGGACAGCCCGCTGTGCTGCGTCCGGCTCACCTGCCGGGTGCAGGCCGGGGCTGCTCTTCCGGCGCACAAGGATTACCTCGGCAGCCTGATGGGGCTGGAATTGCGGCGGGAGGCGCTGGGCGACATCGTCCTGCCCTCCGATGCGCCGGGCACGGCCTATGTCTTTGCGCTGGAACCGGCGGCGCAGCTCATCTGTCAGGAACTGCTGCAGGCGGGCCGGGTGGAGGTCACGACTCAGCTTCTGCCGCTGGAGGAGCTTCCGGAGTTCCCGCAGGCGGAGCGGACGCTGCAAACGGCGACCGTTTCTTCTCTGCGGCTGGATGCGGTGCTGGCAGCCATGCTCCACTGCAGCCGCAGCATGGCAGCGGAGCTCATCACGGCAGGCCGGGTGGAGATCAACCACCTTCCGGTGGAGAGCGTCCACGCCCCGGTGTATGAGGGCGATGTCTTCACTGTGCGGGGCAAGGGCCGCTTTGGTCTGACGGCACTGCCCGGAAAAAGCAGAAAAGACCGGGCGATCATCGAGTTTTTTCAATATTAAATGAATTTGGGAGGAAACTACTATGCTGACCTCGCAGGACGTGCGCAGCGTTCAATTTGAAAAAAACCTCCGCGGCTATCGCACCGAAGAGGTGGACCGTTTCCTGGATAAGGTCGAGGAGCAGCTCCGGCAGGACGATGCCCTGGCCGAGGAGCTGCGCAAGCAGATCGCAGACCTGACAGCGGAAAACCAGCGTCTCCACGAAGAGATGAAGAACTACGAGGCGGACGGCGACATGCTCAAGAGTGCGCTCATCAATGCACAGCGCATGGGCGAGAACGTCATCCGCGAAGCAAACCAGAAGTCGGAAGAGATCCTGCACCGTGCAAATCTGCGCGGGGATGATATTATCCGCGATGCCAATGAGCTGCTCCAGAAGGCCAGTGACCGCGCGGATGAGATCATCAACGAAGCAAACGATAAAAAGCTGGCAGAGGAGCGCGAGTATGACCGCGTCCGTCTGGAAGTCACCCGTTTCAAGTCTGACGTGCTCAACCTGTACCGCAGCCATGTCGAGTCTCTGAGCCGCCTGCCGGAGTTCCAGAAGGAGGAGCCGGAGGCTGCCGAGCCCGCTGTGGAGGAAAAAGCAGAGGAGACCACTGCTGCGGCTCTGACCGAGGAGATCGAGCAGGCACAGCCGGAGACCGATGCAGCCCCTGCGGACGAGGAAACCGCAGAGGACGACAAGAGCGAGGATTTCTGGTCCAAGGATGAGAGCCAGCTCAAGATCAAGCTGGACCCGTCTCAGGCACCCGTTGGCGCAGAGGAAGAGGAAGAACCGGCAGAGCCGGATTATGCCGCTTTCAAGGGCGTCAAATTCAGCGAGTGACCGGAGCGTTTCAATAAATTAGAGGAGTGTGTAACCATTGGCTAAGAATAAGTCTCAGTACGACAGTACGTTGAATCTGCCCAAGACGCTGTTCGAGATGCGCGCAGGCCTGCCCAAAAAGGAGCCTGCCATGCTCAAGGACTGGGAAGATAACGACCTGTACAATCAGCTCATCAAGCACAACGACGGCAAGCCCAAGTTCGTTCTGCACGACGGCCCTCCGTATGCAAACGGCAACATCCACATGGGCACCGCGCTGAACAAGATCATCAAGGATATCATCATCCGCGACAAGAACATGGAGGGCTTCCAGGCTCCCTATGTGCCCGGCTTTGATACCCACGGCCTGCCCATTGAGCTGAAGGCGCTGTCCTCCGTCGGCGAGAAGAAGAAGGATATCTCCAAGCTGGAGCTGCGCCAGATCTGCGAAAAGTTCGCCACCGAGCACATCGACATCATGAGCGACCAGTTCAAGCGTCTGGGCGTCATCGGCGACTTTGAGCACCCCTACCTGACCCTGAAGCCGGAGTTTGAGGCCCGCCAGATCGAGATCTTCGGTGAGATGGCAAAGAAGGGCTACATCTACAAGGGCCTGAAGCCCGTTTACTGGTGCCCCGACTGCCGTACCGCTCTGGCTGAGGCCGAGATCGAGTACGGCGAGGACGACTGCGATTCCATCTTCGTCCGCTTCCATGTCACCCAGGACCCCAACGGTGTGCTGGCAAAGCACGGCATCCCGATGGATCAGACCTACTTTGTGATCTGGACCACCACCACTTGGACTCTGCCCGCCAACGAGGCCATCTGCCTGAACGGCCAGTTCGAGTATTCCTTCGTCAAGATCGGCGAGGAGTACCACATCATGGCCACCGAGCTGGTCAAGAGCGTCATGGATGCCTGCCACATCACCGACTATGAGGTCGTGGGCGAGCCGGTCAGCGGCGCAGAGTTCGAGCTCATGCGCTACCAGCACGTCTACCTGCCCAAGGAGGGCTGGGTCATCCTGGGCGACCACGTCACGCTGGAGAGCGGCTCCGGCTGCGTCCACACCGCAGGCGGCCACGGCGTCGATGACTTCAACGTCTGCCAGAAGTATCCGCAGGTGCCCATCACTGTCCCCGTGGACGACGGCGGCTATCTGACCGACCTGGCCGGCAAGTACGCAGGCCAGCGCGTCTGGGCAGCCAATAAGACCATTCTGGCCGACCTCACCGCGTCCGGTGCCGTCATGGGTCAGGTGCACATCAAGCATCAGTACCCGCACTGCTGGCGCTGCCATCACCCCATCATCTTCCGCGCCACCGAGCAGTGGTTCTGCTCGGTCGCAAAGTTCCGTGAGGATGTCTACAAGGCCATCGACACCGTGCAGTGGATGCCCGACTGGGGCCACGACCGCATGAAGGGCATGGTCCGCGACCGCAACGACTGGTGCATCAGCCGTCAGCGCACCTGGGGCGTGCCCATCCCGGCCTTCTACTGCAAGAAGTGCGGTGCTTACCACATCACCGACGCCACCATCAAGGCCGTCAGCGAGCTGTTCCGCAAGGAAGGCTCCGATGCCTGGTACAAGTACGAAGCCGAGCAGATCATCCCCGCAGGCGAAGTCTGCGAGAAGTGCGGCGCTTCCGAGTGGACCAAGGACACCGACATCATGGACGTCTGGTTCGATTCCGGCTCCACCCATGCAGCCGTTCTGGAAGAGCGCCCGGAGCTGCACTTCCCGGCTGACATGTATATGGAGGGCGGCGACCAGTTCCGCGGCTGGTTCCAGTCCAGCCTGCTGACCAGCGTTGCAAGCAAGGGCTGCGCACCCTATAAGTCCGTTCTGTGCCACGGCTGGGTCGTGGACGAGCAGGGCAAGCAGATGCACAAGAGCGCCGGCAACGGCGTGGAGCCCAGCGAGATCATCAAGGACTACGGCGCTGATATCATCCGCCTGTGGGTGGCTTCTTCCGACTACACCGTGGACGTGCGTGCCGGCAAGAACATCTTCAAGCAGCTGAGCGAGGCTTACCGCAAGATCCGCAACACCGCCCGCTTCATCCTGGGCAATCTGGATGGCTTCGACCCCAACACCGACTGCGTCACCGACGACCAGCTGCAGGAGATCGACCGCTGGGCACTGGCTGCGCTGGACGACCTGATCGTCAACGCACACGCCGGTTATGCGGTCTACGACTTCAACAAGGTCTACCACGCAGTTTACAACTTCTGCGTCGTGGCCATGTCCAACTTCTATCTGGATGTCACCAAGGATCGTCTCTACTGCACCAACGGCGCAGCCCGCCGCGCAGCACAGACCACCATGTACAAGATCCTGGTCGCACTGGATAAGATCATCGCCCCCATCCTCTGCTTCACCAGCCAGGAGATCTGGGACTTCATGCCCAAGACCGAGGGCATGAACAAGTACGTCGTCTTCGAGGATATGCCCAAAGCGGGCCAGTATGCCGCCGACGATGCCTTCAAGGCCAAGTGGGCACAGCTCATCGCTGTCCGCGACGAGGTCAAGAAGGTGCTGGAGCAGGCCCGTGCCGAGAAGACCATCGGTGCTTCGCTGGAAGCTGCCGTCACCCTGTACTGCAACGATGCCGTCTATGACCTGCTGAACAGCATCCCCATGGACGAACTGGCTGACCTGATGATCGTCTCCCAGGTGGAGCTGGTCAAGGGCGAGGGCGGCGCTGCCTCTGCGGTCGAGGGTCTGGGCGTGGCTGCGGCTCACGCCACCGGCGACAAGTGCGAGCGCTGCTGGAAGTATTCCGCAGACATCGGCACCCATCCGGCTCACCCCACCCTCTGCGCCCGCTGCGCAAGCGTGGTGGAAGGCTAAGGCTTTTTCCGTTTGAACGCTGCGGCGCTCCTTTCGAGCAGGGGAGCGCCGCTTTTTGATATCAGAAGACCGGCGGGTCCGGCCCGCTGTTGGGAGTATTTCGTTATGGCTTATGTGATCTTTAACCTGCTGTGTGTGGCAGTGCTCATCGGCATCGACCAGGGCATCAAGTTCTGGGCGGTGCATGTGCTGATGCCCGTGGGCACTCTGCCGCTCATCCCCCATGTGGTGGAGCTGCGGTTCGTGCTCAACCAGGGCATGGCGTTCAGCCTGCTCAGCGGCAGGCAGCTGTTTTTGATCGTGGCCACCAGCGCTGCGCTGATCCTCGTCGCATACTGGCTGCTGTTCCGCAGCCGGAACGATCGCCTGCAGCAGGCGGCGCTGATCCTTGTGCTGGGCGGCGGCATCGGCAACCTCATCGACCGTGTGCTGAACGGTGAGGTCGTGGACTACATCAACCCGCTGTTCATCGACTTTGCAGTCTTCAACTTCGCCGACATCCTCGTCTGCGTCGGTGTGGCGCTCTGGGTGCTGGTCATCCTGCTGGAAGAAGCGGAAGATAAGCCCTCGAAGGAGCGGTAAACCATGGAACAGCGTGAATTCATCGTGGAAGCGGAGGCCGCAGGCCAGCGCATCGACCGCTTCCTCAGCGGGGAGGACACCGGCCTTTCCCGCAGTGCGCTGCAAGGCCTCGTGGCTGAGGGTCATGTGCTCTGCAACGGCAAAAGCATCGCCAAGAGCCTCAAACTCAAGGCGGGGGACACCATCCTGTTGGAAATTCCTGACGCAAAGCCTATCGAGGCTGTGCCGCAGGACATCCCGCTGGACATCGTGTACGAGGACGACCACCTTCTGGTGGTGAACAAGCCCAAGGGCATGGTCGTCCACCCGGCCCCGGGCAACCCGGACGGCACGCTCGTGAACGCCCTGCTCTGGCACTGCAAGGGCAGCCTCTCGGGCATCGGCGGTGAGATACGCCCCGGCATCGTCCACCGCATCGACAAGGACACCAGCGGCCTGCTGGTGGTGGCGAAAGATGACGCCACCCACATCGGCCTGTCCCAGCAGATGGCGGTCCACAGCGTGGAGCGCGCCTACCAGACCGTTGTCTACGGCGGCTTTGCGCAGGACGAGGGCTTTGTGGAAGCAAATCTGGGCCGCTCAAAGACCGACCGCAAGAAGATGGCGGTCTACCCGGCCGGCGAGCCCCACACCAAGTATGCCTACACCGGCTATAAGGTACTGGAGCGCTTCGGCGGCTTCACCCTGCTGGAATGCCGCCTCAAGACGGGCCGCACCCATCAGATCCGCGTCCACATGGCGTCCATCCAGCATCCCGTGGCGGGCGACCCGGTGTATGGCCCCCACAACTGCATCACCAAGCTCCACGGCCAGTGTCTCCACGCAAAGACATTGGGCTTCATCCACCCCATCACGGGGGAACATCTCCGCTTCGACTCGGAGCTTCCGGAGTATTTCACCCACTTTATTGCATCGCTCAGGAGGGGGACTGTATGACGAAACTTCTCGATTCTACGCTCGTACTCTGCGATCTGGACCATCTCCTTTTGGCCGGTGACGGCAACATGCCGCAGGTCGTGCGGGATGTGCTCCAGCTGTTTTCCAGCCGGGGCGGCAGGCTGACGGTTTTCAGCCAGCGTTCGCCCCGGGCCGTCCGCGCCGTGCTGGGTGGACTGCGCCTTGCTGCGCCCGCGCTCACCTGCGGCGGTACGCTGGCCTACCGGTTCTCGGAAGGCAGCGGCCAGCCGCTGTGCAGCTTCGCGGGCTGTGAGGAGTCTATCTTCAAAAAGCTGCCCGCAGCTGTGGGCCTCGGCATTGCGCTGCAGATGGCCGACGGCTCTACCCGTGTGCTGCGGATGAGCACCGCCCTCGAGCGCCATCTGCGCCGGGAGTTCACCCCCTTTACGCTGTGCAGTCCCGCCGACGTCAAGGGCGAGGACGTGCTGCGCATCCTGCTCTATCAGGACCGTCAGCAGCTGCCCATTCAGGCCCTTCTGGAAAAGGCGCTGGGGGACAATGCCGCCATGCTGCGCTCGGAGCGCACCGGCATGGATGTCATGGTGCTGACACCGGGTGCCGTCTCGGCGGAAGCTATGCTGGGCGCGGTCTGTCTGCCCGTCAACTGCACGGCTGACCAGCTCACCGTCGCCGCCGGGTGCAGCCAGATGCTCGAGCTGGTCCGTCAGGCCAAGCAGAGCGTCGTTCCGGCAGATGCCCCGGTGGAGCTGCGCCTTGCTGCCAGCCAGACGACCCTGACCGACCACGACACCGGCGCAGCCGCAGAGTTTTTCTATGGCCTTGTGCGAAGTGCCGAAGCCGCATCATAAAGATTGTGTAAAGTCTCCTGCAAATTTTCCGCAGGAGACTTTCTTTTTGGAAGGATTTCGAGTACAATGAGAGAAACTATGTTAAGTCCTGGTGAGCGCCGCTTTCTGGCACTGGCGGCAGCAGCGGCGGTCTGCATTGTCAGTCTGGCGTTCTGGTATGCCGTGCCGCCATCCCCGGCGCAGGCTTCGTCAGCGGTGGTCGAGCCTCTGCGGGAGTCCTTCCGTGTGGACCTCAACACCGCCGGGATAGACGCTATGACCACACTGCCCGGCCTCGGGGAGAAGAAAGCGAGAGCTATTCTGGAATATCGTCTTGCCCATGGCCGGTTCCAGAGCCTCGATGAGGTGGCACAGGTGCCGGGCGTTACGCAGGATATGATAGACGAATGGCAGGGCCTCGCCTATGTGAGCTGAGAGGGGAGACCTTCTCGGGAAAAAGGAGTTATCATGAGTGAAGAGAGCATTTTTATCAACCGGGAATTGAGCTGGCTGGACTTCAACCGCCGCGTGCTGGTGCTGGGCAAGGATAAAAATGTCCCGCTGGCCGAACAGCTCAAGTTTCTGGCCATCTACGGCTCCAATCTGGACGAGTTTTTCATGGTGCGCGTAGGCTCCTTGCAGGAGC
>OGIL01001178.1_pt1 | contig 14396 bp, 11 predicted proteins | sample 1571751 | NCBI WGS metagenome assembly OGIL01 (sample SAMEA2581964, study PRJEB24529) | metagenome | biome: Human gut stool | place: China | collected 2011 | reverse complement strand
ATTTATATAAATTTTAAAAAATGAAATAATTAGAACAAAAACCTCAAAATATAGTACAAATTTATCATTACAAAAATTCTGATATAAAAAGAGCAATATTAAACAAAAACCAACTAAATTAAACCTAAAACCATGTCGTATTTTGTCGAAAACTGCTAATCACCTATCAATATTAAATCTTCTAATAGAAATCTTCAAAATACAAGCGCGTAACGCGCCTAGAATATTGATATATTATATGGAAAAATGAATCCACCAACAAAGAGTGAAATTTCGCAAAAGCGATAAAATTTCAAAAGAAAGACAAAAAAAGAAGTTCTACGAAAAATACAATCGATGGAGGGATGAAATATTTGGGAAGAATTTATTATGAACAGAAAGGACTTATTAACCTCGATGATATCGTAGATATATTTATTGAGGTGGGAAATATACACAATTACCTGGAAAATGCAGCCTTGCGGATTTTGCTTTTTGGCAATCCTGAGCTGAATTTTTATCAGTGCCGATTATTAGTATTGAAGTACGGAGAATCACTTTCACAGGATGATTTGCACGGGCGGATGGTATTTATGAGAATGATACAGCTGCTGGAAGCCAACACAGTTTAAAATAAAATGAGAATTTCTTTTTTGACCGGGCAACCGGTCTTTCTTTTTTGCACAAATGGTGTTATAATTTTGAAGAAATTATGTTGATTACTCATAGCTTTAAAAAAGAAGCATTGCATTGTGTTTAATTAAACCAAAGCATGATAATTCAATCAAAGAAAAGAGGACAAAAATGAACATCGTAGTACTTGCCGGAGGGCTCAGCACAGAGAGAGATGTTTCCTTCAAGACAGGAAGCATGGTAGCTAAGGCGCTCAAAGAGAACGGCCACAAAGTTATATTATTGGATGTATTTATGGGATATAGTGACAGGGAGGAGGACCTGACAGGTATATTTGACCGCGCGGACGAGATAAGCGTGCATGTCAGTGATATTCCGACAGAGGCACCTGACCTCGCAAAGGTAAAGGCTTCCAGAAAGGACCAGTCACCTTGCTTCTTCGGACCAAATGTCATCAAAATGTGTCAGATGGCGGACATTGTTTTCATGGCACTCCACGGAGAAAACGGAGAGAACGGAAAGATACAGGCAGCATTTGACCTCTTCGGTGTCAAATATACAGGCAGCGATTATTTAAGCTCAGCCATCGCTATGAACAAGGAGACATCAAAGCAGTTCTTCCTTGCAAACGGTATCCCTACTCCAAAGGGTATTTCCATGACAAGAGCGACCAGACAGGACGATATCACAAAGCTTGACCTGACACTTCCATGTGTAGTAAAGCCATGCTGCGGCGGTTCAAGCATCGGTGTCACTATCGTTAGGGATGCGGCAGAGTTCAAGGCGGCACTTGACGATGCCTTCAAGTGGGAAAATGAGCTGGTTATCGAGGAGTTTGTACAGGGCAGGGAGTTCTCTGTCGGCGTTATCGAGGGCAAGGCTCTTCCTATTATAGAGATTGCACCTAAGGAGGGCTTCTACGATTATAAGAATAAATACAAGGCGGGCAGTACAGTAGAGACATGTCCGGCCGAGCTTCCTGAGCAGGTGACAAAGGATATGCAGCACTATGCCGAGGAGGTTGCGCGCGTTATCGGGCTTGACACATATTCACGCTCAGACTTTTTGCTCAATGACAAAAATGAGATGTTCTGCCTCGAGGCAAACACACTGCCTGGCATGACTCCGACCAGTCTTCTGCCACAGGAGGCCGCGGTTATCGGTATGAGCTTTAATCAGCTCTGTGAGCATCTGATTGACATATCTTTGAAAAAATATGAGGTGTAGCATGTCGGATAAGTACATGAAGAATCTTACATTTGCAAATATCGCTAAGGCCTGCGAGGGCACATACATAGGCGATGAGACACTGCTTGATACGACAATCACCGGCGCCGTCATAGACAGCAGACAGGTGAAGGAGGGCTATCTTTTTATCCCGATAAAGGGAGAAAGGGTGGACGGACACAAATTCATTCCGACTGTGTTTGAGCAGGGGGCGGCAATTGTGCTCTCTGAGCATGAGCTGACGGATCCGGCAGGCCCATATGTGCTTGTTGAATCAACCACCGATGCCATGAAAAAGCTAGCGGCCTTTTACAGAAAAAGCCTTGATATCAAGGTGGTGGGTATCACCGGAAGTGTCGGCAAGACCAGCACCAAGGAGATGATATCATCAGGCCTTGAGCAGAAATACAGCGTTCACAAGACAGCAGGCAATTTCAACAACGAGATAGGCCTGCCACTCACCATTTTCGGAATCAGGGAAAGCCATCAGGTTGCAGTACTTGAGATGGGCATATCTGACTTTGGCGAGATGCACAGACTTTCTACCATGTCATGCCCGGATGTCATGGTCATCACCAATATCGGCTACTGTCATCTGGAGTTTTTAGGCGACAGGGATGGTGTGCTTAAAGCAAAGACAGAGTGCTTTGAGCATATGATGCCGGATGCGGTCGCAGTGTTGAATGCAGATGACGATAAGCTGGCCACAGTGCAGACGGTAAATGGAAAGCCTGCCATATACTATGGCAAGGAATCGGCTTCGGACGTTCATAAATCAGTATATACCACAAATATTGAAAATCTGGGCTTTGACGGCATGAAGGCTCATTTTGTCACTCCGGAGGGTGAGTTTGATGCACACATCCACATCCCGGGTGAGCACAATGTATACAATGCCATGGCGGCAGCGGCTGTCGGATTGCAGCTTGGCCTCACAATAGCTGAGATAAAATCAGGAATCGAGAAAGCAGAGACAATCGCAGGGCGTACCAATTTCATCAAAACACACGGCATGACAGTGATAGATGACTGCTACAATGCAAACCCTGTATCCATGAAATCCTCTATCGAGGTGCTTTCACATGCAAAGGGCAGGACAATAGCAGTGCTTGGCGACATGGGCGAGCTTGGAAGCGATGAGAAAAAGCTGCACCATGAGGTAGGCGAAGCAGTTGGAGAGAATCATATCCATACACTTTTTGCCGCAGGAGAGCTTGCAAAGGAATATGCTGCCGGAGCAGCGGAGAAATCATCCGATGTAGACATCCACTATTTCGAGGATAGGGAGACTATGACACAGGAGCTTCTTTCATATGTGAAGGAGGGCGACACCATACTGGTGAAGGCATCACACTTCATGGAGTTTCCGAAGGTAGTAGAGGCTCTGAGTAAGTAAAATCAGGTAAAATCAATCAGGTAGAAATTAATTTGATATTTAATAATTGCGAGGAATGGATATTCTCCAAGCCTCATAACATTATAAAAGAAAGAGAGAAAAATAATGGCACAGAATCCAATCGTAACAATCACAATGGAAAACGGCGATGTGATCAAGGCGGAGCTTTATCCGGAAATCGCACCAAACACAGTAAACAACTTTATCAGCTTAATCAATCACAACTTCTATGACGGAGTATGCTTCCACCGTGTAATCAAGGGCTTTATGCTCCAGGGCGGAGATCCGGACGGAAACGGCACAGGCGGCCCTGGCTATGAAATCAAGGGCGAGTTCACACACAACGGCTTCAAAAATGACTTAAAGCACACAGCCGGTGTACTTTCAATGGCACGTACCATGATACCTGACTCAGCAGGCAGCCAGTTCTTCATCATGCATCAGGATGCATCACATCTCGATGGTGAGTATGCGGCATTCGGCAAGGTAATCGAGGGCATGGATGTGGTAAACAAGATCGCAGAGGTGCGCACAGACTACATGGACAAACCACTTGAGGCTCAGGTCATGAAGACAGTTACAGTTGAGACCTTCGGAGTGGACTATCCGGAGCCGGAGACAGTTTAATGATAATAATTATTGATGAGGCAAGCGCAAAACTTGCCTCTTTTTACTATCATGACGAGATATTCAAGCTGCAGTGGAGAAGTGTGGCAGGCAAGGCATCTATGTCAGAAGAGCTGCAAGAAAAACTGTATGTTGCACTACTGGGAAAATTGCTGGATGAGTTGCAGAAGAAACTGCCAGATGAGCAGCAGAATAATTTGTGTGTGTATGAAATAAAAAATAATTCAGGATATACAGAATCTGCAGATAACACCGCGAAAGCTAATACGGGAAATCTAAGAATACCGAAAGCTCCCACCGACTGCATCTGGATAGTCTCAAACCGGCAGCAGAAGCAAATAGCTGACTCACTCGGCATAGCATCAGTAGGAGAACCGCAGTGTGGCACGCGCTATGCAGTGGAAAGCCTTGCAGAATTAGACATTGAGTATCTGGAGCGGGTGCGCAGGCGGTATAATCACATCCCGTGGGATATTGGCGAGACAGACAGATGCCTGATACGTGAGCTTTCACTGTCAGACCTTCCGGCGCTCTATGAGCTTTATGACAAGCCCGGCATGACAGACTTTGTGGAACCGCTTTACGACTACGAGACAGAGCTTGAATACCAGAAAGCATACATAGAGAACATGTATGGCTTTTACGAGTATGGCATGTGGCTTGTATTTTCCAGGGAAACAGGTAAGCTGATAGGCAGGGCAGGGCTTGAGCATGATGAACTGGGCTATATGATAGCACCAAAATTTCAGAACCAAGGCTATGCCACGGAGGTGTGCCGCTTCATCATAGACTACGCGCGCGAAAACACAGACTTTGAAGAGCTTTACTGCCGGATAGATGAGAGAAATGAAGCATCGGTGCGCCTTGCCAAAAAGCTTGGATTTACAAATAGCGGGCATATGGATGATGATATAAACGCTTCTATATATAGAAAAAACATAAAAAACAATGAAAAACATTGAAAAATATGCAATTAGGCAATAAAATATAAACATAGTTTAACGATTTGGAGGACGAAAAAATGAAACAATATGCATATGGAGTAGATATAGGTGGAACAACTGTAAAGATAGGCTTTTTCGAGACCACAGGAAAGCTTGTCGACACATGGGAGATTCCTACACGCACAGAGAATTCCGGCGAGCTCATTCTGCCTGATATCGCAGCATCCATCAAGGAGAATAACGAGAAGCACGGCATCGAGATGGGTGACATCGAGGGCGTAGGCATGGGAGTGCCGGGACCTATAAAGGATGACGGAACAGTATTGAAGTGTGTCAACCTCGGCTGGGGCGTGTTCAACGTGGCACAGTCACTCTCAGTGCTGTGCGGCGGCATCAAGGTAAAGGCCGGAAACGATGCCAACGTAGCTGCACTCGGTGAGATGTGGCAGGGTGGCGGAAAGGGTCATCAGGACGTAGTCATGATCACACTCGGCACAGGCGTAGGCGGAGGAATCATCCGCGAGGGCAGAATCGTAGCCGGAGTAAACGGAGCAGGTGGAGAGATAGGACATATGCCTATGGTAGATGATGAGTCAGAGTGCTGTGGCTGCGGCAAGAAGGGCTGCTTAGAGCAGTATGCATCAGCAAACGGTCTCGTAAGAGTGGCAGAGAGATACATTGCAGCACACAGGGATGTGGCAACAAAGCTTGATTTAAATGCAGGCTTCACAGCAAAGGATGTATGCGATGCGGCAAAGGCTGGCGATGCAGCAGGCATTGCGGCAGTGGAGCAGTCTATGAAGCTTCTCGGCAAGGCAATGGCAGCAGTAGCATGCGTTATGGACCCTGAGGTATTTGTTGTAGGCGGAGGCCTCTCAAAGGCAGGCAGCATCATCATCGATACTGCGGCAAAGTACTATAAAGAGTATGCCTTCCATGCAAGCCGCGAGACTGAGATAAAGCTTGCCACACTCGGCAACTCAGCCGGCATGTATGGCGGAGTAAAGATGGTTATCGGCTAACATTGGATTGCAATTTTTAAAGAAATAAAATATAATGGCTACTAAAGATACACTACAATCGAGGTGAGACTATTGGCAGATTACTCAACAGAAGAATTAGAAAAAATAGCGGACAAATTTCGCTCAGATACCAGCGGCATAAGGGGAACAAAGGATTTTACGAGCCCAGAGGAGCTTTACGATGAGCTTAAAAAGGAAATCAAAAAGTACCATCCGTCGGATGATACGAGCCTTGTGGACAAAGCCTACAGGGTAGCTTATGATGCTCATAAGGGTCAGGCACGTAAGTCAGGAGAGCCTTATATCATACATCCGCTTTGTGTTGCCATAATACTCGCCGAGCTCGAGCTGGATAAGGAAACCATTGCAGCAGGACTGCTCAATGATGTGATGGAGGACACAATAATGACAATGGATGAGATGCGTGCGGAGTTTGGAGACGATGTCGCACATCTGGTGGATGGTGTCACGAAGTTAAAGCACCTGCACCTGACAGACAGCACCAAGGATCCGAAGGACAAGAATGCGGACAGGCTTGAGATGCAGGCTGAGAATCTGCGCAAGATGTTTCTCGCCATGGCAAAGGATATCAGAGTCATCCTCATAAAGCTGGCAGACAGACTGCACAATATGCGTACACTCAAGTACCAGTCCAAGGAGGCACAGCAGCGTATCGCCAGAGAGACACAGGATATCTACTGTCCTATCGCGCAGCGACTTGGTATCAGCAAGATAAAGATAGAGCTCGAGGATCTTTGTATGAAGTACCTCTATCCGGATGCCTACTACGATCTGGTAGAGAAGGTAGCCCTCAGAAAGGCAGAGCGCGACACCTACATCCAGGGCCTGGTAAACGATGTCAAGAAGTATGTTACAGATGCCGGTATCAAGGCAGAGATATACGGCAGGGCAAAGCATTTCTTCAGTATATATAAGAAGATGGTCAATCAGGACAAGACTATAGACCAGATATATGACCTCTTTGCCATCAGAATTCTGGTGGATACCATACCGGATTGCTACGCAGTGCTGGGTATCATACATGAGAAGTATAAGCCTATACCGGGCCGTTTCAAGGACTATATTGCCATGCCGAAGCAGAATATGTACCAGTCGCTTCACACGACACTCATAGGCCCGAGCGGACAGCCGTTTGAGATACAGATACGTACCTATGAGATGCATCGTACAGCTGAGTACGGTATCGCAGCGCACTGGAAGTACAAGGAAGCAAACAACGGCAATGCCACTACCACCACTGTCACAGAGGAGGAGAAGCTCAGCTGGCTGCGCCAGATACTCGAGTGGCAGCAGGACATGTCGGATAATAAGGAGTTTATGACTTTATTAAAGAGTGATTTAAATTTATTCTCCGACAATGTATTTGCATTCACACCGTCCGGCGATGTAAAGAACCTGCCAAAGGGCTCCACACCTATAGACTTTGCCTACAGCATACACTCTGCGGTCGGCAACAAGATGGTCGGTGCCAAGGTAAACGGCAAGCTGGTGCCGATAGATTATGTCATCAAAAACGGTGACCAGATAGAGATAATCACCTCACAGAACTCCAAGGGACCAAGTCGTGACTGGCTCAAGGTCGTAAAGAGCACACAGGCCAAGAACAAGATCAACCAGTGGTTCAGAAGTGAGCTCAAGGAGGAGAATATACAGCACGGCAAGGATCTGATAGCAGCCTATGCAAAGGCAAAGGGCATCAACTTTGCTGAAATAAATAAGCCTGAGTATCAGGAGAAAATACGCCGCAAATACGGCTTCCACGACTGGAACTCATGCCTTGCAACCGTCGGCCACGGTGGACTCAAGGAGAGCCAGATAGTCAACAGGATGTACGACGAGTACAAGAAGGATCATGTGGTGCCGGTGACAGATGCAGATGTGCTTGGCAGCATCGCAGAAAAGCAGCAGGCGGCGGCAGGCATACAGCCCGAGCACAAGTCAAAGAGCGGCATTGTGGTACACGGACTCTATGACGTGGCTGTGCACTTCTCGAAGTGCTGCAATCCTGTTCCGGGAGATGAAATCGTGGGCTTTGTTACAAGAGGCCGAGGCATCTCAATCCACAGGACAGACTGTGTGAATATCATCAATCTGTCCAAGATAGAAAAGGACAGGCTCATAGAAGCAGAGTGGCAGGATACAGCCCTCATGGACAATGGTGCCGAGTATCAGGCAGACCTAAAGATATTCTGTCATGACAGGCCGGGACTGCTCGTAGATATCACAAAAATATTTACCGAGAAGGAAATCAATATCAGCGGTATCCAGTCCAAGACCAGCAAGCAGGGCATCGCTACAATCGAGGTATTTTTCAATATCAGAGGCAGGGACCAGATAAAGGTTCTAGTGGAGAAGCTCAGACAGATAGAAAGTGTAATAGACGTAGAGAGGACCACCGGCTAAATCCCGGTGGTTCTTGCGTGAAGCATAAAATATAAACATAAGGAGTACACTCATATGGTAAATATGAAGATAGACCACTTCGTAGTGGGACCGGTGCAGACCAACTGCTACTTTGTCACCAATATAAAGACAAAGGAAATGATAATAATAGACCCGGGCGCGTGTGCTAAACAGCTCGCCAAAAAGGTGGACGAATCAGGCGCAAAGCCTGTAGCGATACTGCTCACACACTGACACTTTGACCATGCTACAGATGCAAAGCCACTCGCAGACCGCTACGGCATCAAAATATATATCCATGAGGCAGACAGGGCCACACTCGATGACCCGCAGCTCAATGTCAGCTACATGATGGGCCAGTCAAAGACCTTTTATGCAGATGTATTTTTGAAGGATAAGCAGGAGCTTGACATCGCAGGCTTTCATATAGTAGTGCTTCACACACCGGGGCATACACCGGGAGGCTGCTGCTATTATTTCCCGTATGAGGACGTGATCTTTACAGGCGATTCACTGTTTTGCGGCTCAATCGGACGTACGGATTTCAAGGGCGGCAGCATGTCAGACCTCGTGCGCACGGTGAAGGAAAAAATCATGACACTGCCTGAGCATACAGAGGTGTACCCGGGCCACAATGACACAACAACCATAGAAAACGAGAGGATGTATAACCCTTACTTATGATAGTAGTAGTATTTAATAAACCGGATTTTGAATATGATGTGCACTCACTGCTCAAGGAATTCTTCCCGCAGGAGGATGTGCAGATGTACTATAGCTGCTCACCTGATGAGGTGGAGGGAAAAAATTTAGCCTGCACACACCACGAGATGACAGATGATGGCGTAAAGGAATTTGCGGATGCCTCACAGGTATTTAAGATAGACTATGTGGGCGATGAAATTGCGGTGGAGTGGACGCTGAATAGAGCCGGTGGAAATAATTCCATGACAGGGGATATGCAGCAAGCCGACGAAAGTGACATTAAAACAGCCGGAAAAAGTATCTGCACAAAAATATCCGTGACCGGCACAGACCGCAAGGAGACCAAAAACCGCCTCAAGCTCGCTCTGTATTCCATGATAGAAAAGGGCACAGGAAAGAGCCTTCCGTGGGGCACACTCTCAGGCATCAGACCGACCAAGATAGCCATGAAATGCATAGAGGACGGCATGAGCGATAAGGAAGCCTACGACTATCTGAAGGAAACCTACCTCGCAAGCGATGAGAAAATCGACCTCTCAATAGGCATAGCAAAGCGTGAGAAGGCACTGATCGCCAAGGTGTACTATGGCTCTGACTACAGCTTGTATATAGGCATACCCTTCTGCCCGAGCACCTGTGCATACTGCTCGTTTACCTCATACCCGCTGGGTGTGTGGAAAAACCGCGTAGACGATTACCTAGACGCACTCGAGAAGGAGATAGACTACACGGCGCAGAAGTTCTACCACAAGAAGCTAAACTCCATCTACATAGGAGGCGGCACACCGACCACACTAAGCCCTGCACAGCTTGACAGGCTTATCAGAAAAATCAAATGCAGCTTTGATTTAAAGGACTGTCTGGAATTTACCGTGGAGGCAGGCAGACCGGACTCCATCACGAAAGAAAAGCTCATGGCACTGAAGAAAAACGGCATCAGCCGTATATCAGTCAATCCACAGACTATGAAGCAGCAGACACTTGATATAATAGGAAGACACCACACAGTAGACGATACTATACAAAGCTTCAAGCTCGCGCGTGAGCTGGGCTTTGACAATATAAATATGGACCTCATCATGGGGCTTCCGGAGGAGACGCTTGATGACGTAAGGCACACAATGGAGCTCGTAAAGGAGCTGGCACCTGACAATGTCACCATCCACTCACTCGCAGTAAAGCGAGCTGCAAGGCTCACCATCTTTAAGGACCGCTACAGCGATATGCAGATGGTCAACACTCAGGAGCATATGGATCTCTGCGCAGCATACTGTAAGCAGATGGGGCTTGAGCCATACTACCTCTACAGGCAGAAGGGCATGGCAGGCAACATGGAGAACGTGGGCTATGCGGCAAAGGGCAAGGCCGGCGTATACAACATACTTATCATGGAGGAAAAGCAGACCATCGTGGCCTGCGGAGCAGGCGCAAGCACCAAGCGCGTCTGGCCTATACCAAATCCGGATGGCACTCACCGAATTGACAGATGCGAGAATGTCAAGGATGTAGGGCAGTATATCGCAAGGATTGATGAGATGATTGAGAGGAAGATAAAGCTCTTTGAGGAAAAATAAGCAGTATGCCGTAGATATAATGTATAATTATGGAACTGATAATACTATACAGATTAGCGAATATGTCAAAAATTATAAAGAAAACCTAATATTCGTTGACAATGAATAAAAAAAGAGTGAAAATAGATTATTGAAAAGCCCGATTAGATACAAAAAAAGATACGCTAATCCGAATAAACATACAAAAAATAAAACAGGCTAAAAATATTCGGGGGGGGGGTACAAAGGTACCTCCCCTAGAGTGAGTATAAAGGGAAATAAAAGATACCATAAGGAGAATTTAGAAAGAATGTACAGAAAGAAAGGCAGAGGATGGACAAAGCATATAGACTTTATGCTTATAGATATCGCATGCATTGTTATAGCATTTTTTATTTCATATGTGATACGCTTCGGCTTTAATAACCCGTACGTGGACAAGGACTACCGTATACTGGGGGTAGCATTTCTTCTGATAGATTTCTTTGTGGAGATAATGGCAGACTCATTCAAGAATGTCCTAAAGAGAGGATATCTGGATGAGCTTATATCGACCTGCAAGCACGCAATGCTTGTATTTCTGGCGACAGCGCTATTTCTGTTCACTACACAGATGGCTGATATATACTCGCGATTATCATTTTATATCATGTTTCCAATCTATGTGACAATATCATATGCAGCAAGAATTGCACTCAAGAGCTTCCTTAAGAAAAAGGGCTTCGGAACATCTAAGAAATCACTGCTTGTCATAGCACCGGATGCCATGCTTCGTGAGACACTGCGCACAGTGGAGAAAAGCTGCATAGGCTATACAAGGATAGTAGCAGCTTCACTGGATACAGACATGAAGGGCAAGACTATATGCAGCATACCGATAGTTGCAAACCACGATAGCATAGTGGACTATGCGTGTGATGAGTGGGTGGATGAGGTACTCATCCCGCCGTGCAGCGAGGATGAATATCCGGAGAAGATGGCAGATATATTCCTGGAGATGGGAATAGCAGTACACACAGGAATAGCCAAAAACGGCACAGCCCAGGGCGGCTACAAGCAGATAGAAAAAATAGGCGACTACACAGTAGTCACATCAAGCGTGAACTATGCCAATACCAGTGCACTTCTGGTAAAGAGGGGCATGGATATAGTCGGAGGATTGGTGGGCTGCCTGTTCACACTTATCATCATGATATTTGTGGGACCGATGATATACATAGCATCGCCTGGACCGATATTCTTCGCACAGGAGAGAATCGGCAGGAACGGCAGAAAGTTCAAGATGTACAAATTTCGCAGCATGTATATGGATGCCGAGGAGCGAAAGAAGGAGCTTGCGGCGCAGAATAAAGTGGGCGACGGAATGATGTTCAAGATGGACTTCGACCCGAGAATAATAGGCAATAAGGTGCTGCCAAACGGAAAAAAGAAAACCGGAATTGGCCAGTTTATCAGGAAAACAAGCTTGGATGAATTCCCACAATTCTTCAATATACTAGTAGGAGATATGAGCCTGGTAGGCACCAGACCACCAACACTTGATGAGTGGGAAAAGTATGAACCACATCACAGAGCCAGGATGTCATTCAGACCGGGACTGACCGGGCTGTGGCAGGTGAGTGGCAGGAGCAATATCACGGACTTTGAGGAAGTGGTGAAGCTGGATACCCAGTATATTGGGGAGTGGAGTGTAAGAGGGGATATTAAAATTATTTGGCAGACTGCTGTGGGAGTATTAAGAAATGATGGAGCAATGTAAGGAAAAGCTTAGTATTGCAATGTTTGGACAAAAAAGGATTCCTTCAAGAGAAGGCGGAGTTGAGATAGTTGTTGAGGAACTTTGCACAAGGATGGTTTCCCAAGGGCATAATGTGACCTGCTACAACAGAGGTGGTCATCATGTAAGCGGTTCAGAGTATGATTCAAAACGACTTAAAGAATATAAAGGAATAAAGCTTAAGACAGTTCCAACAATAGAAAAGAAAGGTCTTGCGGCTGTTTCATCTTCATTTTTTGCAGCATTATGCTGTGCTTTTGGAAGATATGATGTGGTTCATATTCATGCTGAGGGACCTGCTTTTTTTGCATGGCTGCCAAAATTATTTGGTAAAAAAGTGATTGTAACAATTCATGGGTTGGATTGGCAGCGTGAAAAATGGAAAAGTGGATTTGGTTCAAAGTTCATTCATCAGGGAGAAAAAAATGCCGTAAAGTATGCTGATGAAATTATTGTACTTAGTAAAGGTGTTCAGGATTATTTTGAAAAAATATATGGCAGAAAAACTGTGTTTATTTCAAATGGCGTAAGTGATCATATAGAAAGAAAACCACAGATTATTAAAAATAAATTTGGATTAGATAAAGATGAATATATTTTGTTCCTTGGACGATTAGTTCCGGAAAAAGGAATCAAATATTTAATAGAAGCATTTAAACAGGTTGATACAGAAAAAAAATTGGTTATTGCTGGTGGCAGTTCGGATACAAGTGAATTTGAAAATGAAATGAAAGAAATTGCTAAAGAAGATAAACGAATTTTATTTACAGGATTTGTTCAAGGGCAAGAATTAGAGGAGTTGTATAGCAATGCATATGTGTATGCACTCCCATCTGACTTAGAGGGAATGCCGTTAAGCCTGTTAGAAGCAATGAGCTACGGCAACTGCTGTCTGGTTTCTGATATTCCGGAGTGTGCAGAGGTTGTGGAAGATAAAGCTCTGATTTTCAAAAAGGCTGATGTAAAGGATCTACAATCGAAGTTGCAGGACGCCTGTGACCATTCTGAAAAGGTGGATGCACACAAAAAGCAGGCGGCTGATTTTATTTGTAGTAAATATAATTGGGATGAGATTGTGCAAGCAACATTGAAATTATATAGGAGAAAGAAATAAATGAGAATTTTAATGATAAATAAATTTCTATATCCTAATGGTGGTTCAGAAACTTATATATTTAAATTGGGCGAGGCGCTGGAGCAGCATGGACATGAAGTTCAGTACTTCGGAATGGAGCACGAAGGCCGCTGTGTTGGCAACCGGATCAATGCTTATACGTCCGATATGGATTTTCACGGTGGGAGCAAGCTGTCGAAGCTGACCTACCCAATCAAGACGATTTACAGCAAGGAAGCAAGAGTACAGCTGAGAAAAGTTCTGGACGACTTCAAGCCCGATGTATGTCACCTGAACAACTTTAACTACCAGCTGACACCTTCCATCATTTTGGAAATCGTCAAGTGGCGTAAGGAGACTGTAAGGGATTGTAAGATCGTTTTCACTGCACATGACTACCAGCTGGTTTGTCCTAACCACATGCTGAACAATCCGAACATCCACCAAAACTGTGAGAAGTGCCTCGGCGGCCATTTCGTGAACTGCATGAAAGGCAAGTGCATCCACGGCTCCACGGCGAAGTCTGCCATCGGCATGATGGAGGCCGAGTTCTGGAAGTGGAAAGGGACTTACAAGTACATTGATACCATGATCTGCTGCTCTGAGTTCATGAAGAGCAAGATGGACAGCAATCCGCTGTTTGCAACGAAGACCGTGGCAATGCACAACTTCATCGATAAGGTGAAGTGGAAAGAGACTCCGAAGAAGGATTATGTCATCTACTTCGGACGCTTCTCTGAAGAGAAAGGCATCGGCACACTCATTAAGGTATGCAAGGAACTGACAGATGTGCAGTTCATCTTCGCAGGTACTGGTCCGCTGGAAGAGAACATCAAGGGCGTAAGCAATATCAAGAATGTCGGCTTTCAGAAAGGCGAAGCACTGGAAAAGTTGATCCGTGAGGCGCAGTTCTCCATTTATCCGTCTGAGTGGTATGAGAACTGCCCGTTCTCTGTGATGGAATCCCAGATGTACGGCACGCCGGTGCTGGGTGC
>OGIL01001168.1_pt1 | contig 14502 bp, 9 predicted proteins | sample 1571751 | NCBI WGS metagenome assembly OGIL01 (sample SAMEA2581964, study PRJEB24529) | metagenome | biome: Human gut stool | place: China | collected 2011 | reverse complement strand
CGACGAATGAACAGTTCGGCAGGAGCTTTACGCTCGGCTGCATCTTTCACCAGCACTAAAATGCGGGCTAATGCGCTTTGTTCATAGGGACGGTTCACTTCTATGCGGACGGTTTGTCCCAGTACGATCATTCCCGCCAGGACTTCATCCCCTTTCCGAAGTATGCGGGGCATGCTTTCGCCTGTCAGGGCGGAGGTGTCGAACGATGCTTCGGTTTCCTGTAAAATCCCGTCGAGCGGTATGCGTCCGCCCGGTTTTACCTCGATTCGTTCACCTGTCCGTACCTCTTTCGGGGAGACATTGATATAATTACCTTCACGAAATACGTTCGTACGTTCGGGACGGACATCAAGCAGACGGCTGATATTTTGTGAAGCACGTTCGACAGCCCTGTTTTGCAGCATTTCTCCAACCGTATAAAAAAGCATGACAGCTACAGCCTCCGGATATTCGCCGATGCTGAAAGCTCCGGTCGAAGCGACCGACATCAATGTAAACTCGGTGAAGAAGTCTTTTCGCAAAGCCTCGTGATAAGCTTCCCGTATGACAGGCAGTCCTACTGGGAGGAAAGCAGCCAGATACCAGACGAGTTTTACTGTCGGCGAGAACCAGCCTTGTCCGGTATGGTCTAAGATGAGCCCCACAATGAGCAGGATGAAAGACAGGATCGGCAATACCACGTTCGGCCACCAGGTTAATCATGGCATTCAACATATCGCCCGACCCCGCCATTACAAAACGAATATTACGAGTACGCTGCAATACAAGCGCAGCAGCTTCTACAAAATATTCCGGTCCTTTCTGCATCGTAATACGTCCGAGGAAAGTGACCACCTTTTCTTTTGAGTGATCGGGACGCGGAATATCCAGCAGTTCCTGCGACAACGGATAAACGGCATTGTGCATGGCAAACACTTTTCTTGGATCCTGATGGTATTCATTTATCACTGTACGCCGGGTAAGCTCGGACACACACATGATACAGTCGGCATGATCCATACCGTTCTTCTCGATCGAATAGACAGTCGGATTGACTTTTCCGCGAGAACGGTCAAAATCCGTAGCATGCACATGGATACAAAGCGGTTTTCCGCTCACCATCTTGGCATGCACACCGGCAGGATAAGTCAGCCAGTCATGTGCATGGATAATGTCGAACTCCTGCTGACGGGCTACTACTCCGGCAATAATCGAAAAATTATTGATTTCCTCATGCAGATTACCGGGGTAACCTCCTGCAAACTCCATACATCCCAAATCATTGACATGCATATACGAGAAATCTGCATAGATATGGTCGCGGAAAGCATAATATTCTTCCGGTGACGTATATCCCTGCAAGCGTGACTTCAAATAGTCATAATTGACATCACGCCACACAACAGGCACCTGGTTCATGCCGATTATTTTCAAGAACTTTTCTTCTTCACCACAAGGCTTAGGCATACAAAATACTGTTTCCATATCACCCTGCAAGCTCAATCCTTTAGTTATTCCGTAAGAAGCAACTGCAAGACCACCATATATTTTCGGGGGGAATTCCCATCCAAACATTAAAACTTTCATCTTCGTTCCTCCTTTCTTTAATAATATTTAGACAGCAGCTTCAAAACACGCAATATTTCCGCTACATTCATGGCAAACGACACGGCGCCACGTCCTCTGAAAGGCGGATTCCCGTCAAATAGCTCGGCAATGGACCCCACACAATGGCTGGTCATTTCATCATCATAGCTAATCAACTGACGTTCGACGAACGACAGTCCGCTGGTCTTATAAATCCGTAAATAAGCCTCCAGATAGAATCCCATCAACCAAGGCCAAGCTGTTCCCTGATGATAAGCATAGTCACGCTGTACCTGCGGACCTACATAATTCGGATTGTATCCCCCACTCTTCGGGCTCAGCGAACGAATCCCCTTAGGAGTGAGCAATTCTTTGGTTACGATATCGAGCACCTGTTTCTTCTGCCCCCGGTCCAGAGGAGAATAATCAAATGCTACGGTAAATATCATGTTCGGACGTACACTCCAGTCCATCATATTGCCGTCTACATAATCGAGCAAATATCCATATTCGTTACGGAACACCTCCACGAATGATTTACCGGTCACTTCGGCCTGCGCATCAAGTTCATCTGCAAGGATTACATCACCACCTTCGCGTACCAAATCAGCCACAAAGCGCAACGCATTATACCACAACGCATTAAATTCAACAATATATCCCGTACGCGGAATCACCGGATGACCGTTTACCGTAGAGTTCATCCAAGTAATCGCCTTCTCCGTACCGTTGGCATACAACAGTCCGTTCTCATGCAGGAAAAGGTTGTCATGCTTCCTTTGACGGATAAATACCATGATATCTTTCAAAAGCTCTCCATATTTCTGGCGGCACTGTTCGCGCGAAGTTTCTTTGGTATATTGCTGCAAAGCCCATACAGCCCACAGCAACACATCTGGGTGTTCCATTTCATAAATTTTGTACCCCACAGGTTCTTCATTGATGAAGTTACGGATTGCCTTTTCCGCCGTTTTCATCACATCTTCAAACTGATCTATCTCGTCAATGGCAAGTGTCAGTCCCGGCAAAGCGATGAACATATCGCGCGCCCGACATTTGAACCACGGATAACCGGCGAGAATATAGTGTTCGCCCTCCTGCTGATTGTGGAATTGATGAGCAGAGTTCTCCAAACAGTGGTAGAAACTATCACGCGGTGTACGATCGGCCACTTCCGCTTCAAATGTCTGTTTCAGCCTGCGAGTCGTCGTTTCTGAAATTCCGGCAGAGAAAACAATGCTTTCTCCTTTCTTTATATCTACTTCAAAATAACCAGGTACATAAAGATCTTCATTGAAGTCATATCCGCGCTCCTGTTCCTTCGGATATTCGATTCCCCGATACCAGTCGGGTTGGAAATGGAATTCACATTTTTTATTCAACTGCATATAAAGTTCCGGATATCCGGGATACATACAAGTCTTGATTCCGTTCTCCACTAATTGATACTCACGGCTCGCCTGAGCGTTTTCATGGGTATATTCGCGTACACTTCTGAAAGCAAGAAACGGCCGGAAACGCAAAGTTGTCGCCGAATGAGCGTCCAGCAACGTATAACGAATCAGGATTCTATTTTCATGATGTACAAAGATTTTTTCTTTGCGGAGAATCACACCTCCAACACGGTAAGTTGTCGCCGGGATATGTTCACAATCAAATTCACGGATATACTTGTGCCCGTTAGGACTGAAGTTATTTCCTTGATATTTATGCAATCCCAAGTTAAACTCTGCACCGTGTTGAATTACCGTTTCATCAAGAGAAGATAGCAGCACATGATTTTCATCGTCGATATTGGGAACGGGAATCACCAACAGGCCGTGATATTTGCGTGTGTTACAATCAACAATCGTTGTACAATGATAAGCTCCTGCCTTGTTCGTCCGAAGAATTTCTCTTTGAAGAGACTCTTCGAGATTCGTCATGAGGGTCTTGTCAAATCGTAAATAACTCATAGTTGTGCATTATTTAAAGGTTAATTATTGGTCATTATATCGTATACCTATTTATTGTTACATACCGTATATATTGGCTGTAGCAGCATATACAATAGGTATAACGCCCAAATGTACAAATTATAGATAAAAACAAAAATAAAAAGGCTTTTTATTTTCAGATTTTGTGCAAATATTCGTAGTATTGCGTAAAATATCTAAAGAAAAGAATGTCATGAAGCAAGATATTCAGCGTATCATGCTGGCTACAGCAAAGCCTTTGTTCCTTATTTTTATTCTCTATATACTCAAGATTATGGAAGTCGGGATGGACTGGGACTTCTCTCGCTTGGGGGTATATCCTATGGAGAAACGGGGACTGACCGGCATTTTAACCCATCCGCTGATACACAGCGGGTTCAGTCATTTATTAGCAAATACAATCCCTTTATTCTTCTTGTCATGGTGTCTTTTTTACTTTTACCGGGGAATAGCCGGTAAAATTTTTATTCTCATTTGGCTCGGAAGCGGACTACTTACTTTTCTGATCGGAAAACCGGGATGGCACATCGGTGCCAGCGGACTGATCTATGGCTTTGCCTTCTTTCTCTTTTTCAGTGGTATTCTCCGCAAATATGTTCTACTCATTGCCATCTCTTTACTTGTCACCTTTTTATATGGAGGAATTATATGGCATATGTTTCCTTATTTCTCCCCTACCAATATGTCGTGGGAAGGACATCTTAGCGGAGGAATTATGGGAACGCTCTGCGCTTTCGTTTTCGTAAATCACGGACCGCAACGGCCGGAACCTTTTGCAGATGAAATGGAAGAGGAAAATAATGAAGAAGAGAAAGGAAAAAGCCCTTAAAGGGCTGAAATAGCAGAGTAAACAGACCACATTTAATTTATCAAATAAAAGTAAAGCTGTCAAAAGCCTGTTTTACTATCTGATTGATTAGAGACAAAATATCCCAAACATAGTAAATCCAAACTTCTGACAGCCTCAAAAAGCTTCTGCCCTACCAAAGGAAACAGATAAAGAATCTTTTATTCCAAAGGAATCCACTTATACTCTCCAAGCAACTTAGCAGAATATTTGCCTGTCAAATCAGGTATATTAGTATCATCCTCCACTGTTGCATCAAACTCCCATCCACAAACTAAATCATCTTCCTGTCCTGTAACCTTAATTTCCTCATTCATCAGCTTTTTAATTTCTCCCTGTGACTTGGCAGATTTCCAAAGATGGAAATGTTTGATATATCCAGATAGTTTCCAGTCATTTGTCATACCAAGATTCCCCCCCATATGTCTAAAAGCAATCATAGATGTTCCCAAATCATTCGGATTATAAGGATTACCATCAAGCCCTGTCGCCTGATCCTTCAATTCGCCATTCATATACACTTTTACAACAATAGGTTTTCCTTCTGAATTAACATCTCCATCAACTCCTTTCTCGTTAATAACTGCTGCAAAATGAACCCATTTCTCTGTCGTACTGAAATCAATGCCAGGTTCCAACAATCCCCAATTATCCATTCCCAACGACATACGTAGTCTCTTATTATCAAAGTTATTAATTACCCATCCTTTTCTATAATGTCCGGGACTATCTTCGATAAAGACATCCACCACACTACCAAAACCGGAAGTATATTTCAACTTCACCCACAACTCAACAGTAAAAACTTGTTCACCAGTATTACCAAACTTAGAATAGTTCTCACTTGCTCCAAAATCAATATACCCGTCATTTTGTCCGTCTACATACAATTCTGCAGCTACAGAAACATATTCTATAATCACAGTTGCTTTAAAATCCTCCATCGCTTTTTTAGCAGCCTGAATCAATTCATCCACTTTCTCCTGTGAAGGATTAGTCTCTTCTCCGTTTTCAATTTGCCGGATACTCTTTTTTATCTGGATTAATACCAGTTCAAGTATATCCCTGCTCTCTTCCGGATACATTCCCGTCTTATTTCCATACTGCGATCCATCCCTCAATGTTTCCAGCTGATTTTGATAATCAGTCAGTTGGCTTATAAAAGCTACTGTGTCTACCTTTAGCACATTATCGTCGTCATCAGAACAAGAAATAGAACATACTGATATAAACAATGCATATAGCATTATTAACAACATCTTTACTTTTGTGACTTTTTTCATGGTTTATTTTTATTAACAAATATAATTATTGTTTGCTTTCTCTAAATTTCCCAACCCAGTACGCAGTGCGGGTGAGATAATAATCAGGTTCACGGTTCTCATAATCCAAATAAGTAAACTCGGAACTTGTGTAAGGCACAGCCGGTTCTATCTGGCTCCCTTCATGCCATTCATTAAAGGAGGTAATAGAAATAGCCGAAACCCCAGCTTCAATGGCCTTTCGATACATAGCGTCATAATACTGCCCATCCGTTCTATTCCGGATTACCGAACCATTCCAAGGACGTATACGTGTGTCTATATATCCGGGACCCACACTTGGAATAAATATCTTACCATTTTCCTTTGCCCATTTTTGCATACTTACCCAATTAGTCGGGGTAGAACCATACGTGAACCCGGTAGCTGCAAAATATGTATAGAAACCATCAAAATGAGCATTCAAAATAAAAGGCCGTTGCACTGTCGGACTAGAAGTCCATAATCCAATCATCAAAGCATCATAGGCTGTATTTCTGATTGTAATGGAGCCACCAGGACTTAATAACTTTTCCCATTCACTAGGTTCGATTAAATAAGAGTCATAAATAAAAAACAAAGGTTTGCCATCCTTTCTGTAGAAGGCCGGGTGATTTCCATACCTCGTTATCAATTTAACTATGTTCTCCCGAAGATTCTGCACATTTCTGCTGGGATATGGCTCCAAGTGAAAACATACTTTTATTTTTTTCTTATCTGCTGCATCCAGTATAAGACCGATTCTCTTGGCTTCAGTCTCATCCTGTTCATTCCACCAGGTAAGTGCCAACACTCCGGTACGCGCCATAACAAACATATCCATATGTTTGGCCAAAATATTAGGATCACTACTACTATATCTTCCTAATTGAGGATAAAAATTACTGGCTATACTCTCCTGTGTACCCGGAATGGTCCCCGGATTCTGACCGGATCCACCATTAGGATCGGGTGCTATAGCATGGGCCCAATGTTTATATTGACCGTCAATAGCCTCACTTCCATACCAATCATAATAAAAGCAGAAAGTATCATAATCCAACTCTGTACCTAAATTATTATTTCCTCCGTTATTCTCCGAATTAGAAGGATTATTATCATCTTCTTTGCTACAACTTTCCAATGAAAGTGACAAGAAAAAAATCATCATAAAAAAGAGTCTCTGCATCATAATTGATTTAATTTTAATTATTCATATTCTTTATTTTCTCATTTCAAATGAAGGAGGGACAGACTGGTCTTGAGACGCCCACTCCTTATTGGGATAGGCCCCCATCGTTACTTCTAATTTATTTCCCTTCATCAGTTCCTCATGACTAAACCAAGATTTATCCCATTCCACTCCATCCAGCTTAACCGATTGAATGTATTTATGTTTCGGCGAATAATTATGGCAATATACTTCAAAGGTTTTGTCATCACTCAACTGAATTTTTGCCCGTTCAAACACCGGACTTCCAATGACATATATAGGTAATCCTGGCGTAACCGGATAAAAACCTAGCTGCGAGAAGACAATAAATGCACTCATGCCACCACCATCCTCATCTCCCGGCATCCCCATCAAATCATTTCTAAACCATTCCTCCAGTAATGTCCTAATCTTTTTCTGGGTCATCCAGGGTTTATTGGCATAGTTATATAAGTAAGGAATATGTAAACAAGGTTCATTTGCCATAGAAAACTGTCCGACATTACCTGTATGATCAGGAAAACGGGAGAAAAATTCATACTTGCTTTTTCCTAAAGGAGTATCAAACATCTTTTCCAGCTCATCAACAAACGCCTCTTTCCCTCCCATCAGTTTGATAAGATCCGCTACATTATGGGGGACATCCCAACGATAAACCCATCCATTATTTTCGCCATAATAATCCCTTCCACCCATTCCACCGGAATAACGATAATCAAACGGAGTGATAAAATTTCCTTCACTATCTTTAGGATGAAAAAATTTTGTTTCTGCATTAAACAATTGATGATAGTTCAAACTTCTTTGCAAAAAGTAATTGTAATCCTCTTTATTATCCAGCAGTCTGGCTATTTGTGCCAGACACCATTCATCGTACACTGTACCTAATGTCACAGCAACAGCTTGCCTTTTCTCAAAACTATGTACTTCGGAAACAACTTCCTCTTCACCAGAAGCTAACGCCGGAAAATATCCGTTTGACACATAAAAAGAATCTAGCTTTCCGGCTTCCATATCCGACCACGGTGCTAATGTCTTTTCAGTGATAGCATTTTTACAAGCACGATATGCTTCCTTTAAATCGAAATCCGTAATTCCTTTTACATAAGCATCAAGTACAGTAGCCACCCCATGATTTGAATTCATCCGTCGGCTATCACCTGTTATCTCCGGAAAAGTAGGCATCCAAAAATGTTTCATCTGACCAGCCATCCGGATAAAAGACTGAATCATATATTTCTCGCGTTCCGGTTCCAGTAATATTCTCAATGGATGGGTAGCTCTATACGTATCCCAGATCCAATCATCAGTATAAAAAGGAACACCGCTATCCTGATGAACCTGATTGTCAAAAGCACTATAATACTGTCCATCTTCAGAAAGACAAACCATTCGTTCATATGTTCTGTATAAAGAAGTATAGAATATAGTCTTACTATCCTCACAGTTTCCCTTTACCTGAATCTTTCCAAGAGCATCATTCCAAATAGTTCTACCTGTTCGTGTAAGAGTTTCCAAATCCTTTCCAGCCACTTCGCGTTCCATATTTTTTTTCGCCTGATCTACACTTATAAAAGAGATTCCATAACGAAGATTAATCCTTTTATCATTCTCTGGAAATTTCATTACGACAGTATTTCCTTCTTCCGTTTGTAAAGGAACCACGTCCGTTTCCAGATAAAGATACACTCTTGTCTCATAGGAACCGATTTGCTGATAACCAAAAACTTTGTTTTTCTCTACATGCAACTCTCCATTTGTCGCCCCGATCAAAAGCCCAGGTTGCCCTGTCCGGAAATCTAATTGATATAAAGCCGACTGATGAGAAGGGACATATTTTACCTCTATATCATAGTCACTCAAAAAAACACTGTAATAATAAGGCTTGATCTTTTCATTATCGTAATTATACAATATAAAAGAAGACCTACTACCCTTCTCTAAACTATCACAAAAGCTATTGAACGGATTGATAGAGAAGGCCGAATTTCCTCTATGACTTGTCACTATCACAGGTAATCCCTTCAATTTATTACTTGTATAATCCTCCCTTTGAGGATATATTCGTAACATACTGTTAGGTAAATGGACAGTCGGATAAGTCGGTACCAACAAGTGACTAATATTTCCCATATATGGATTTACGTAATCAACAGGAGCTTTTATCTCCACACATCCTCCAAACGAGAAAAGCGGTAACAACAAAAACAGTCTGTATGCAAGGCAATCTTGTATTTTTCTTTTCATAAATGTCCTATTCCTTTATAAGTCGATTTCTACTGCAGGAGAATAATTATATTTAGCTTCCGACGTATTGCTCAATGCTCCGATTCTGAAAAAATAACTATGTTCCCGTTCAATTCCAGTAGTCTGGCTCAAATCCATGCTCAATTCGTACTCCGTCAAAGGTGATACAGCAGTATTTATTTCACTACTCACTTTAGCTGTCTGGATATTACTACTTACATGGGACTCTGTATGTGCAAATAGAGCGATTGTTTTTACCGGATCTACCGTATATTGCTGTAAACTGAATTTTGCTACTACTTTATTACCTTTATATCTAATATCAGGATTCACGATACGTATGTAAGGCAGAACCTCAAACACCTTATAATTCTTTCCTTTATTAATTCTAAAATCAATCGTATCTTGAGGAATATAATTCCCCTTATTCAGAATTATTTTGTAATCGCCCGCAAACATGAGATTATTTTGGAATGTTCCGTCATTTTTAACAGCCATTGCCTGAACAGGAGGATTGTCCCATCCGAGTTCAATAAAATAAATCTGCGAACCTCTGATTATCTCTTGCTCCACCAACTCACCTGTCTCCATATCCCGGATTTCCCCACCGAATGTAGCATTTGGGGCTATATCCAGATTGTCCTTTTCACATGCTACAAAACATATGGAAAAGAATATTATTTTCAATAAATAAAAAGTTGCTTTCATATTTTCTGTCTTTAAAGTAAAGTTTTGATATATCAAGGATTCTGAACAAGTCCGTTACTACCGGTACCAGGAATATCCTGATAGTACCAGGAATAATCAAACGAATGTTTGTTCACTCCAGGAGCATCCATGCGTACAAAGATGTATTTAGGAGTTTCTCCTCTTAAATCGAGGAACGGAACCAAGGATTTCTTTATTCGGTTCTCATATTCCTTATGAAATATCCTCCAACGAATCAGATCCCATCTGCGTCTATTCTCAAAAGCAAATTCAACAAAACGCTCTTTACGTACATTCTCTATTGTTAATGGAATTTCGTCTTTGTGTGCAGCTCGCTTTCTAACAGCATTAAGCGCTTTTTTCCCTTTTTTCAGCTGTTCACCCGTTGCAGACGAATGTTCTATGGATGCTTCCGCATAATTCATCAGAATCTCAGCATAACGAAATTCGATCCAATCTGTAAATCCCTTATTCCACTCAGAAGTCACGTCTTTACTTTCCTGCAAGAATTTGCGAAGAAGAAAACCAGAACGGGTGTAGTTACCACCAACAGAACTAAATCCCGAATACATTTTCTGATCCTGCGCACCAAACGAATAGTAGGTCTTTCCATCTTTCCCCTGAGTACTGGCATCTGTTCTGAACACATAACTTCCATCGGGACGAATAAATCCTCCCTGAATAATGATTTTCTGTCCCTTCCATTGCGTACCCGGAAGAATCATAGTAGCCCACATACGAATATCCTTATCATTGAATATTTCATAAGGAGCATCCATTGGATAAGAATAATAGTTAGCATTTCTGTCAAAACCAGAAAAAATTTCATTATTATCCACACGAGTACGGATAGGCTTACTTAATCCTTGCCCGTCATCCGTATAATCTTCATAAATATCGGCCAGATCTAACGAAGGATTCATACGTCCCGGATGCGGCCAGCCGTTTGCTACCTGATTAGGACGATACCAAATATCATAATTGTGTGCAAGTTGGGTACCAGATGTATATCCTTTAATAAAAATAGGTTCCTTCGTTCCATTCAATACACTGCTTGGATCCTCAAACAGTTTTTTATAATTTACGATAGCTTCGTCTCTGCTTTGAGGTTCTGCACCATATAAACCATACAACCCACTCTTCATTATTTCATCAGACGACTGCATACAAATTTCATAATAACGATCTGCTTCCGAAGCATCAATACCCACAAGTTTCTGTTCTACAGCCGGCCCCGACAGACCCACATAAGGCTCATGAGTATATTTGGCAATCGAAGCTGCATATAAAGCTGCCCGAGACTTCAGTGCCAATGCAATCCATTTATTAGCACGACGAGTATCTTCTGAAGACTCACTTAGTTTCCGGATAGCGTCATCACAATCGCTCAAGATAAAATCCCATGTATCCTTTTCTGTGCTGCGGGGCACTTTCAATTCTTCTACATCTCCATTATACACCTGAACTTTCTTGATAATCGAAACTCCACCATACCGCTTTGCCAAAGCAAAATATGTATATGCACGTAGAAAAGCTGCTTCACCCTCCAATAATATTTTTTTATCATTGGAAGTATTCAACGTAGGAATCGTTTCCAACAGGTTATTAATATCCCTTATCAATGTGTAAATACCAACAGAAGCATTATACAAACCTTTATCATCCGTATATCTTTCCCAAAAATTAAATCCTTCACTTCCCCATTCGTCGAATTCAGAATGCATAGCTTCGTCACAGTACATAGCAGCAGCCCGTCCACCATTATTCGGGTCAGTATTCCCAATTCCCAAATTAAAGCCCTTATCAATCGCATAAGAGAAGTCCTCGATAGGAAGACGGCCGTAAAGATTTGCCATGTGCATCGCAATCCCCTCTTCAGTAGTCAGGACTTTGTCTGCAACCACCTTATTATTAGGCTCTATATCCAGAATATCCGTACATCCTGCAAAAAGAAGAGCCATATTCAGCAATAATATAATCTTATATTTCATAATCTATCAGAAATTAGCAGTAAAACCAATATTAAAACTTTTAGTCAGAGGATAATTCATTCCAGCACTATAAGAGCCTTCCACCTTTTCCGGATCAAACGCTTTCACAAAAGAATCACAGAAGGTTAAAAGATTATAGCCATTAATATAGAATCGTATATTACTAATACCGCTCTTTCTCAAAATACAGTCTGGCAATGTATAACCCAGTTCCAAAGTTTTGAGTCTTAAATAAGAAGCATCACGACGCCAGATATTACTCTCTTTATACATAGCTCCAGTATCCTGTATTAAACGGGTAGCAGGCCATTTCCCGGCAACCCATTTACTATTCGGATTGTAAGGGTCTTCTTTGCGCCATCTGTCATAGAAATAGGCTGGAGTATTCGCTCCTTTTGACCACAGTACCTCGGCATAAACCTCTGAAAACTGGACAGTATACATTCCCGCTCCCTGAAGCAAAGCGTAGATATCGAAATTTTTCCAAGAAGCCTCCAAATTAAAGCCATAATGAATCAGTGGAGTACCTGACCAAAAGAGAGGCATTCTATCATTATCATCGATAATACCGTCACCATTAGCATCTACATAACGGTAATCCCCCGGCAGTTCCTTGCTATTTCCCAACTCTCCATCCTGAACAGGAGCATATTTTATTTCCTCTGTAGTTTGGAATTGCCCATTAGTTTGATACCCCCATGTGAAATCATTCCAACGTCCGGAAGACTGATTTCTCCAACGATCCATGCTACTGGTGAAAGGTCCTCTTTCTACATGCTCCATCCGGGTGCGGGCTAAGTTCATATTCGCTTTGACGCTATAAGAAAAATTTCTGATCTTATTAGTATGCCCGAGCGTTATGTCAATACCCCTCGTCAAATCACTATTCAAATTTTCCTGTGGCAGTTGCGAACCAAATGTATTAGGTAATGCCACCACTCTTGTAGCTAACAATCCGCTTCTTTTTCTTTGGTATAAGTCGAACTCCAAAGAGAATAATCCTTTGAATATAGAAAGATCGAATCCTATATCAAGTAACTTAGCTTTATACCAAGTTAAATTCGTATTCGTAATAGAGGGAGCAGAAATGCCCGAAGTAGTAGTTCCGTCATTAAATTCATAAATACCAACATTAAGATTATAACCCGACACATATTGGAACGGATCACCTGCATCCTGTCCGGACTCCCCGTATGAAGCCCTGATCTTCAGATTATCAAGAAAGCCCAACTTTTCCTTCAAAAACTTCTCTTCCGACAAACGCCAACCAATAGACCCCATAGGGAAAAAAGCCCATCTGCTACCAGGAGCATAGCGGTAAGAACCATCATTTCTGAATCCTAATTCTAATAAATACCTTCCTTTGTAATCATAGTTAAACCGACCGACATACGAGATAAAAGCCTGTTCGTTGGACATCCCCCCTGAAACAGCATCTTTCAATCCGGCATAATCTACTTCATCATAAGTCAATAAATCAAACTTACGTTCTATATTCGACCAATCGCTTTTTTCCTGTCTCCTTTCATAAACCAATGTAGCACTTACATTATGTGTATCATTAAACAACCTATTGTAACTGATTTGTGCTTGCATGTCAAGCCTGCTCGCTTCGTTATTATTCACTTGTATCATAGAAGGATTATTGTATTCATTCTCTATATATTCATCCGTTTCGATAGCGTATGTATAAGTAGAAAACTTCTTTCTCAATCCTTTATGTTTATTGTGATTATAATCATAGCCTAATTGCCCTTGTATAGATAATCCCTGCACAAACGGTACTTCATATTTTAAAGTGAATGTCGATTGAAAGTTTTTATTATAATAATAATGATAACCTGTCATATCCGCATCCGCCAAAGCAATGGGATTAATTCCCATACTTTGAGTTGCCAAATAGTCCGGATTGTTATTGGCATACGCAGGCACAGTCGGCACATTCACACGGGTCTGCTTGAAGATCTCATAGAAAGAGTTCCATGGCTGGCTGGTCTTATCATATCTACCTGCCAAATTAACTCCTGCGGTCAATCCTTTAGCTATTTTTATATCAGTATTCGAACGAAAAGTAAATTTCTCATATCTCAAATCACCGGATTTCAACAACCCTTCATCAGATGCATAGCTAAAACTACCAAAGTATGAGACAATATCCGAACCTCCTTGCAAGGACAAAGTATATTGCTGCTGAATAGAACTATTCTTAATCACATGATCGTATAAATCAGTACTGGCATATCCAGAAGCACCCGTCTTCCATAATTCCAGTTCTTCTTTTGTAACCAATGGATTACCTTCTCCTAATATTGCAGCATCATTTCTAAGCTCCATATATTGAGCTGCGTTTGCCATCCTAGGAATATTAGTCGGTTTAGACCATCCCCAATTAGCCGACAAGGATATTTTCGCTTTTCCTTTATATCCTTTTTTTGTTGTTACAACAATGGCTCCATTAGCGTAGGCTCGGTACAGAACGCCTTACTGCCTTTCGGCAGTAGGTTTTCCCGTACCTGCCCCCAAACCGTACTTGCATGTCTCCACGCATACGGCTCTCCGTTGATAACATGACTTTATTTAGCATGGCTGTGTATTTTGGCATAACACTTTTCACAGACAACCAATGTCTTCCTATGCTTTTCAAGCATCAGCCTGTCGCATTCAGTTTTTCCTT
>OGIL01001166.1_pt1 | contig 14503 bp, 15 predicted proteins | sample 1571751 | NCBI WGS metagenome assembly OGIL01 (sample SAMEA2581964, study PRJEB24529) | metagenome | biome: Human gut stool | place: China | collected 2011 | reverse complement strand
GGGAGGCGCGACCCACCGCAAACTCCATGGTCATGATGGGCAGGCCCAGGATGACCAGGAACACCAGATAAAACAGCACGAATGCGCCGCCGCCGCCCTGACCGGCAATATAGGGGAACTTCCACACGTTGCCGATGCCGATGGCGCAGCCCGCGGAAAGCAGGATGAAGCCCAGGCGGGACTTCAGGGTTTCTCTTTCCATGATTCCATAAACTCCTTGTTTCCAATCTGCTCTGCAGGCCGGGCCCACCGGGCCGGGCAAAGCGTTGCTTTTGTATTATAGCACAATTTCCGTCGAAGAACAGAGTTGCTTCAGGAGGATGAACTTTTGTTGTCGAAAGCATCTCCTGTTTCTGGCAGGCACACAGTTCCCCTCCCGCAAAATCCCGGTTTCATCTTTTGGCGGTGATGCGCGTATTTTTATTGTCGCATCTTCTTGAATCAATTTTGCTCATTTTTCAGATGAAGATATGACGATTCTTCACTTGTAGGCGCTGCAGTACGTTCAACCGCAAAAAGGGACCTCCGCGCAAAATCATGCACAGGGGTCCCTTCTCCTACAAACGTGCTTACTTCCGCTTTTTCGGGGCACTCTTGCCCACCGGACCACGGGGACGGCGTTCTGCTGCCTTGGACTGCAGTGCTGCGCTGCGGGTCTGGGCGCGGCCCTTGGCCGCTGCAGAGCGCAGGCCGTTGATCTCTGCCTTGGTCAGCTCCCGGTAGGTGCCCGGCTTGAGCATGCCCAGCTTGACCACACCTTCGGCGTTGCGCTTCAGGCGCACCACTTCCAGACCGACGGCCTCGCACATGCGGCGGATCTCGCGGTTCTTGCCCTCTTTCAGGGTCATCTCCATCACGGTGCGGCCCGGCTCGTCGGTCACGACATTGATGGCACAGGGCATGGTCTTGGTGCCATCATCCAGCACGACGCCGGAACTCATCTTCAGGATCTGGCTCTCGTCGGCACGGGGCTGCACGGTAACGCGGTACAGCTTGGAAATGCCGCCGGACGGATGGGTGACGGCCTGCGCAAAGGCACCGTCGTTGGTCATCAGCAGCAGGCCCTCGCTGTCCTTATCCAGGCGGCCCACCGGGTAGAGGCGGGCGGGGATGTCGCTGACCAGCTCCATGACGGTCTTGCGGCCCAGCTCATCGCTGGCGGTGGTCACGTAGCCGCGGGGCTTGTACAGCGCCAGATAGTAGAGCTGCTGGTTCTTCTGGATGTAGATGCGCTCATCATCCACATGCAGCACATCGCGGTTGGGGTCCATCTTGTCGCCCACCTTGGCCGGGTGGCCGTTGACCTTGACGCGGCCCTCAGCAATGATCTGCTCGGCCGCGCGGCGGGAGCACAGGCCCTGCTCGCTCATGATCTTCTGAATACGTTCTTCTGCCATTGTTCGTTTACTCCTTGTGCGCCTCCCGGCGCTCAAAATGCACCGCGCTGAAGAGCCCTGCCCTTGCGGGAAAGGTGGCACGCAGTGCCGGATGAGGATGCGCATGTTCGCGCGTTTGCCTCATCCATCTTGCTTCATTCGGCTGCTCCCCTCAAGGGGAAGCTCATGCACCTTTTCTTACGCGTTGGGCGCTTCGGGGCCAGTCTCCGCAGGGGCAGCCTTGCCGCCCTTCCGGTCGATGAGGACGCTGACCTTCTCCACCAGTTCGGGGATCATGGTCAGGGCGCGGTCCACGGTGTTGGCCCCGTCGGACAGCTGGATGGTGCGGACACAGCCGTCCTTGATGACAAGGAAGGCCACCGGCTGGATGTTGACGCCCGCGCCGGAACCGCCGCCGAACAGGTCCTTGTTGGCAGCATTCTTGCCGTCAAAGTCCGTGCCTGCGGATGCAAAGCCAAAGCTGACTTTGGACACCGGAAGGATGGTGGTGCCGTCCTCGGTGGTGATGGGCTTGCCCACGATGGTGTTGGAATCCACCATCTGACGGACCTTGTCCATCGTGACGTTCATTAAACCCTGGATCGGATGCTCAGCCATAAAATCGGCCTCCTTATTTCAATGAGTGGGAAAAAGCGGGAACGCTTTCTCCGGAACTGCCCCCGCCGCAGCGGACAGGCAGAACACACCATACAGTTATATTATAACCAAATTACAGGAAGACGTCCAGCACTTTTTCGCGCCAGAACTCGTAAAGCACACGCACTGCCGTAAAGACGATGGCATACGCCTGTGCCGACACCCGGAAGAACACCCGGTCCTGCACCGCCGGCTGGGCCGAGCCAAAATCCGGAAGCAGCCGCAGCTGCTCAAAATCGAGATAGACGAACCGGTCGAGGAAGCCCAGTGCCGGATAGAGCCAGGCGTTCAGCCTGCCATAGCTGCGGGCAGCTTCGGCGGGGTCCTCGCCCCGGACGCCCAGCACGACGTCGATCTTCGTGATGCGCAGCGACCCGATGATGGCTCTGGTCAGCCGGCCCGCCCCCCGCAGGATGGTGCAGAGGATGTTCAGGGTCAGCCGGGCCTTTTTGCGGGGCGGGGTCTCCGCCCTGGGCTTCTTGTCCGCTTTCTGTCCGGCCGGTTTTTTCTTCTTTTTCTTTTTCTTTTTCGGCTTTTCCGGTGCAGGATACTGGAACACCGGCAGGGTCAGCCCCAGCGCACCGGCCCGGATGGTCAGCACATCGTTCGCCCACTGCACATCCGCGCAGAAGGGGCAGAACAGCAGCACCACCGCCAGGACCAGCACCACCAGCAGCAGGATGCCGATCCCTTTCAAGAGAACGAGCAGCACCGCTCCCAAAACGCTCAGAACACTCATACCTCTCCCCCGCTTTCTTCGCTGCTGTGGATGGGCGGCAGGTCGTCCAGGCTGGACAGGCCAAAGCACCGCAGAAACACATCCGTCGTCCGGAACGCCACTGGCCGTCCGGGCAGGTCCAGCCGCCCGGCCTCTTCGATGAGGCCTTTTTCCAGCAGGCCGGATACGCTGGACGAGGAGTCCACGCCGCGCACCTGTTCAATGAATGCGCGGGAGACCGGCTGGTTGTAGGCGATGACGGTCAGCGTCTCCATCGCCGCCGGGCCCAGCGGCACCGAGCGCCGGGTATCCAGCACCCGGCGGACCGGCTCGGCAAAGTCGGCCTTGGTGGCCAGCTGCCAGTGGGTGTTCAGGTGGAGCAGGCACAGGCCGCTGTCCTCGCGGGCATAGCGGGTGCGCAGCTCTTCCAGCACCGGCTCCACGCTGGAGACCGGCATCTGAAGCGCCTGGGCCAGTTTGTCGGCTCCGATGGGTTCCGCATAGGCAAAGAGCATCGCCTCCACGGCGGCTCGCAGTTTTTTCTGGTTCATTCGTTCTCCTTTGTGCGTTCCAGCCGCCCGCGGCGCATGGTCATCGCACCGTCCGGGCCGAGGGTGACACGCCCGCCGCGCACCAGTTCCAGCAGGGCCAGAAAGGTGGCCACATGGGTGCTCCGGCTCTGGCGGCGGGAAAACAGCTGCCCCAGCTTCCGGGCACTGCCCCCGATGAGCTGGCGCAGGATATAGACCACCCGGCTGTTCACCGACACCACCGGCGCGGATACCAGCGGCTCGAACTGCTGCTGGGTGGGCTGCCGGACGACGGCCGCTTTCCGGCCCGCCAGCGCCTGCCAGCAGTCCGCCAGCACCTGCGGCGAGTGGAAGAGGTCGTAGGTGTTGTCCTGCTCCACTTCCAGCGGTCTCCGGACGAAGACCTGGGCCTGCTCCCCTTTTGCGCGCAGCGCCCCGGCCATCCGGCGGCACTGGTCGTACTCGATGAGCTGGCCGGTCAGTTCCTGTTTCATCCGCTCGCCCTCTTCGCTGCGGGGCAGCAGCAGATAGCTCTTCATCTCCACCAGATGCGCCGCCATCTCGATGAAGGCGCTGGCCGTCTCCGGGTCGGCTCCGGCGTCCGCCGCCACAGTGCGGGTGTACTGGTCGATGAGTTCCAGAATGGGGATGTTGTGCAGGTCCATCTTGTGCTTCTGCACCAGCGTCAGCAGCAGTTCCAGCGGTCCTTCGAAGTCCGCCAGATGGAACGTCAGCTCTTCTGCCATTCAGATCACCGTCCCGATGGATGCGTAATACATGGAATAGGCGATCTGGTCGATGTAGCCGGTGCCCAGATCCAGCAGGTCCCACACGGCATCGTTCAGCAGGGTGAGCGGGCCGTCCAGAAAGCCGCTCCAGACCACCGCCAGCATGACGATGAGGATCACCCGCTCATATTTCATGATGCCGAAGTAGATGCGCTGGGGCAGCACCGCCAGCAGCACCCGGCTGCCATCCAGCGGCGGCACCGGGATGAGGTTGAACACTGCCAGACTGACGTCCATCATGACCAGATATTGCAGGAAGCGGGCTGCAAACACGGTTCCGACCGTGACCGGGGCCCAGTAATACAGCAGCTTCCAGACCACCATCGCGAGGTAGGCCAGGAGCAGGTTCGCCACCGGGCCTGCCAGCGCCGTGAGCGCCATGCCCGCCTTGGGGTTCTTGAAATTGCGCGGGTCGGTGGAGACCGGCTTTGCCCAGCCCACGCCCGCCAGCACCATGCACAGGGTGCCCATCAGGTCAAAGTGGCGGAACGGGTTCAGCGACAGCCGGCCCTCCCGCTTGGCCGTAGGGTCGCCCAGCAGCCAGGCGGCGAGGGCGTGGCCCGCTTCGTGGAACGGGATGGCGACCAGCGTCACCAGCGCCCGGATAAGATAGTACAGTCCGCGTGAGGTCATCGTATTCTCCTAACAGTGGATTATTTTGTCTTATTGTACTATGTTTTTTGATTTCAGACAAGGGTTTGGCCCACAGATAAAAAAGGTTACAGAAATTTCAAAAAAATGCTTGCAATTTCTCCCCGACTCTGGTACAATAGTCAAGCTGATTATTTTGAATTCCTTACTTCACTGCTAGGAGGTGCAAGTATCATGGCTAAGTGTGAATGCTGCGGCAAGGGCGTTACCTTTGGTATCAAGGTCTCCCACTCCCATCGCCGTTCCAACCGTACCTGGAAGCCGAATGTCCGTCGTGTCAAGGCGGTCGTGGAGGGTTCTCCCAAGTATATCTACGCATGCTCCCGTTGCCTGCGCGCTGGCAAAGTTACCCGCGCTGTCTAAGTAGCTGCATCTGCCGGTCACTTTGTCGAGTGACCGGCTTTTTTGTTTTCCAGGAGGAGGTTTTTCAGATGGCTCTGCCCCATGACCCCATCATGCTTTTGAGCATGGTGAACCTGAAGCTGCGCGACTTCTACCCCAGCCTCGACGCACTGTGCGACGACCTGGACGAGGACAAGGCCGCGCTGTGCGCAACGCTCGCTGCCGCCGGGTATGGATACGACCCGGTGCGGAATCAATTCGTATAAATTCAGGAGGATGCTTTCATGATGCAAGGTACCTATTATAAAGAGTGGAGCCGGATGCTCGGCCGCGAAATGGAGTTCAAGGTCTATGGCACGGCCGGTGTGCCGGTGCTGGCCCTGCCCGCCCGCGGGGGCCGTTTCTACGATTGGGAGAACAACGGGATGCCCGAAGCAGTGGCTTCCCTGCTGAGCAGCGGCAAACTCCAGCTCTTTACCGCCGACGGCATCGACGCCGAGAGCCTGCTGGCCGGGGATGCTGCGCCCCGCCGCCGGGCCGAGATGCAGGAAAAGTATTTCAACTACCTGTCCACCGAGCTGGCCGCCCGCATCCGGGAACTGAACCAGACCGAGAAAGGCCAGCTCATCTGGTGCGTCGGCGTGGACACCGGTGCCTGTCAGGCCGTCAACTGCCGCCTGCGCCGCCCGGAGGTGTTCGGCGGTGCCATCGGTCTGTCCGGCCTGTACGACATGAGCCGCTTTCTGGGCAGCGCCGAGGACGACCTCGTGCTCCGCAATGCACCCCTCGCCTACCTGACCGAGACCGGCCTCGTGGACAAAAAGGCCTTTGCCAAGGCGGAGGAGAACGACCTCATCCTCTGCGCCGGGCAGGGCAGCTACGAGGAAGAGGCACAGGCCGACACCCGCGCCCTCTCCGAGGCCCTGACCGCCGCCGGTCTGCCCGCCCACTGCGAGTTCTGGGGCAGTGATGTCTCCCACGACTGGTACTGGTGGGGCAAGGAGCTGCACCTGTTCGCAGAACGCATCTTTGGAGAAGGAGGAAGTCATGCCTGAATTTGTGATCGGTGCCCGCGGGCACGATTTCGGCCGTCACACCCCGGATGAGCTGTTCACTTCCATCGGCAAGGCGGGCTTTGCCTGCACCCAGCTGGCCTACACCAAGGCCATTGAGGGCGTGAAGAGCTATGCCGATGTCACCCCGGAACTGGCCGAGGCCACCCGCGCCGCTGCCGCCGCTGCCGGTGTTTCCATCGCGGTGAACGGCACCTATGTCGAACTGAGCTATGCCGACGAGGACAAGCGCCGCGCCGAGGTCGCCAAGGTGCTGAGCCAGATCCCGGTCGCCAAAGTGCTGCACGCCGGCTGCATGGGCAGCGAGACCACCAACATGGCCAAGCAGCCCGGTGTCACCCGCAAGGAAGCGCAGGAAGCCCTTCTCCGCAGCCTGGGCGAGATCCTGCCCGTCTGTGAGGAGCAGGGGGTGCTGTTCGCCGTGGAGTGCGTCTACTACCACGCCATGAACACCCCGGAGGCCGTCAAGATGGTGCTGGACACCATCGCCAGCCCCAATCTGCGCGTCCTCTGCGATTTCGCCAACTACGTCGGCCCGGAGGACGCTTCGCTGGACGCGCAGCGCCGCATCTGGGACAAGGTGGGCAGCTGGTACGGCGACAAGATCGCCGCCGTCCACTTCAAAGGCCAGAACTTCCGGCCGGATGGCACCCTGTACTCCACCAGCCTGGAGGATTCCTGCGTGGACTATGCAGGCGGCTTCGCCATGCTGAAGCAGATGCCGCAGGCCGCCTTCCCGGTCCTGCGCGAGGAAGCCGTCCCCGCCCGCGCTGCCAGCGACATCGCCTTTATGCGGAAGTTCTGCGAATAAGCGCTTGCCTTTCAGGAGTTGTTGATGCTCCCCCAGTCACCTACGGTGACAGCCCCCTCTGAGAGGGGGCCTTTTACAGCTGACCCTTGCGCCAGGGCTCCCTCCATGAGGGAGCTGGCACAGCGACGCTGTGACGGAGGGAGTTTGCAGCAGCTCCTTCTTTTTTGTCTTCTGTGTTCACGAAAAATTCACAATTGAATTTTCATTTCCTACTTGTTCTGTAGGACAAGCTGTGCTACAATGCCCTTGTACGAAATATACCCCCAAGGGGTAATTTGAAAGGAGTGGTTCCCATGAGCAGCGAGATGGAACCCTGCCCCCGCTGTGCCCTGCACGAAGCGTCCCCTGCCCCCTGCTGCGAAGATGCAGCTGCCGAAACAGCGCAGGCCGAAGCAGAGACCCTGCACGCCTGCTGCTGCCGCCACAAAAAGCGGAGCGAGGAGGAGTACAAGAGCCTCATCCACCGGCTGAACCGCATCGAGGGCCAGATCCGGGGCATCCGCGGCATGGTCGAAAAAGACGTCTACTGTGCCGACATCCTCGTGCAGGTGGCGGCGGCAAACTCTGCGCTGAACGCCTTTTCCAGAGAGCTGCTCAGCCAGCATGTGCGCACCTGCGTCGCGGACGACCTGCGCGCGGGCAGCGACGAAAAGTTGGATGAGCTGCTGAAATTGCTGCCCAAACTCATGAAATGACCCTTTTTCGGACAAGCTGACCCATCGCAAGGAGTGAGACTATGGAACAATACAACGTTACCGGCATGAGCTGCGCGGCCTGCTCTGCACGGGTGGAAAAGGCCGTAAACGCCGTGCCCGGCGTCACGAGCTGCTCGGTGAGCCTGCTCACCAACTCCATGGGCGTGGAGGGCACCGCGAGTGCTGCCGCCATCGTCAAGGCGGTGCAGGATGCAGGCTATGGCGCCAGCCCCAAGGCGGGCGGGCCCACCGCCGCCACGGACCCCAGCGCCGACCTCGATGCCCTGGCCGACCACGAGACCCCCAAACTGAAAAAGCGGCTCATCGCCTCCCTGCTCTTCCTGGCGGTGCTGATGTACTTTTCCATGGGGCACATGATGTGGGGCTGGCCGCTCCCCCACTGGTTCGACGGCAACCACGTCGCGATGGGCCTCGTTCAGCTGCTTCTGGCGGGCATCGTGATGGTCATCAACCAGAAGTTCTTCATCAACGGCTTCAAAGGCCTCCTCCACCGCGCCCCCAACATGGATACGCTGGTGGCGCTTGGTTCCTCTGCCAGCTTTCTCTGGAGCACCTACGCCCTCTTCGCCATGACCCGCGCGCAGGTGGATGGCAACGACGCCCTCGTCATGCACTATATGATGGAGTTCTACTTTGAGTCGGCCGCCATGATTCTGACCCTCATCACGGTGGGCAAGATGCTGGAAGCCCGCTCCAAGGGCAAGACCACCGACGCGCTCAAGAGCCTGATGAAGCTGGCCCCCAAAACGGCCACCCTCCTGCGGGGCGGCACCGAAGTCAGCGTCCCCATCGCCGAAGTGCGCAAGGGCGATATCTTCGTCGTCCGCCCCGGTGAGAACATCCCGGTGGACGGCATCGTGCTGGAAGGCAGCAGCGCCGTGAACGAGAGCGCACTGACCGGCGAGAGCATCCCGGTGGACAAGGCCGAGGGCGACAAGGTCTCAGCCGCCACCACCAACCAGTCGGGCTTCCTGCGGTGCGAGGCCACCCGCGTGGGCGAAGATACCACTCTGGCGCAGATCATCCGGATGGTCAGCGACGCCGCCGCCACCAAGGCCCCCATCGCCAAGATCGCCGACACCGTGTCGGGCTTCTTCGTCCCGGCGGTCATCTCCATCGCCGTGGTCACCACCATCGTCTGGCTGCTGCTGGGCCGGGAGTTCGGCTATGCGCTGGCCCGCGGCATCTCGGTGCTGGTCATCAGCTGCCCCTGTGCGCTGGGTCTGGCCACACCGGTGGCCATCATGGTCGGCAACGGTCTGGGGGCCAAGAACGGCATCCTGTTCAAGACGGCCGCTTCGCTGGAAGCCGCAGGCCGCACCCAGATCGTGGCGCTGGACAAGACCGGCACCATCACCAGCGGCGAACCCAAAGTCACCGACATCCTGCCCGCCGAGGGCGTGAGCGAGACGGAGCTGCTGACCCTTGCCGCCGCGCTGGAACGCAGGAGCGAGCATCCGCTGGCCAAGGCCATCCTCGCTTACACCGAAGCCAACGCCATCGAAGCCCCGGAAGTCTCCGACTTTGCAGCCCTGCCCGGCAACGGCCTGACTGCAACGCTGGACGGCAAAGAAGTTTACGCAGGCCATGCGTCCTTCCTTGCGACAAAGGCCGCTGTGCCCGCCAGCCTGAAGGCAAAAGCCGCCGCGCTGGCAAGCGAGGGCAAAACGCCGCTCTACTTCGGCGGCGCCGGCCGTCTGCTGGGCGTAGTGGCCGTGGCCGATACCATCAAGGAGGACAGCCCCCGCGCCATCCGTGAATTGCAGAACATGGGCATCCGGGTCGTGATGCTCACCGGCGACAACCAGCGCACCGCCGACGCCATCGGCCGTCAGGCAGGCGTGGATGAGGTCATCGCTGGCGTCCTGCCCGACGGCAAGGAAGCCGTCATCCGCAAGCTGCAAGCCTCCGGCAAGGTCGCCATGGTCGGCGACGGCATCAACGATGCCCCGGCCCTGACCCGCGCCGACACCGGCATCGCCATCGGTGCTGGAACGGACGTCGCCATTGATGCGGCGGACGTGGTGCTGATGAACTCCCGGCTCTCCGATGTGCCCGCCGCCATCCGCCTGAGCCGCGCCACCCTGCGCAACATCCACGAGAATCTGTTCTGGGCCTTCATCTACAACATCATCGGCATCCCGCTGGCCGCCGGTGTGTTCATCCCCTTCGGCCTGACGCTGAACCCCATGTTCGGTGCCGCCGCGATGAGCCTGTCCAGCTTCTGTGTCGTCAGCAACGCGCTGCGCCTGAACCTGTTCGACCTGCACAGCACCAAACACGACCACAAGATCAAGACTTCCGCCCTGCCCGCTGCCGCGCAGCCGCAGGCTGAAGATACGACCGAACCCGTTTCGGAATCCACTGTCAAGGAGGAACGTTTTATGAAAAAGACCCTGCACGTTGAAGGCATGATGTGCTGCCACTGCGAGGCCCGCGTGAAGAAGGCACTGGAAGCTCTGCCCGAAGTCCACGAGGCCGTGGTCAGCCACGAGACCGGCACCGCCGTCGTCACCCTGAGCGCCGATGTCGCCAACGAGACCCTGAAGAAGGCCGTTGAAGACCAGGACTACAAAGTGACCGGCATCGAATAAGCCGCATCCGCCAAAAAGACCCTCTCCGTCCTTGCTCTGCTGCAATGCCCGGAGAGGGTCTTTTTATAATGCCTGTAATTTTTTTGCGCCCTTCGTCTTCAGCCAGCGGAGCGCAGCCCCATCGGCCAAGGCAAGGATGCCCAATGCTGCCATCCATGCGGCCTCGACCGACACGAACTGCGCCAGCACCAGCACCTCCACGCCCAGCACAAAGCCAGCGGCCCAGTTGACAAGCAGTGCCAGCAGAACACTGGGGTTCTGCTTGATGACGGCCATCTCGCTCGTCCAGTGAAAGCGCGGCATCGCCACGCCGAGCATCAGCCCGGCGGCGGCCATGAAAACAACATCCAATGCCACCAGCAGACCCGCCAGCAGGGCCGAAGTCCACGGCGCGCGCAGAAGCACCAGCCCGCAAGCCAGGCAGAGCAGCGCGGGCGGCAGGGTGACCAACAGATGCAGGTCCAGTTTCGCCCGCAGCACCTGCCATGGTGTCACCGGCAGACTTTGCAGCTGCCACAGCTGTTCCCCTTCCAGTGAGACGGACGGCACGGTGAGGAGGTTCATCCCGGCCACCAGCACCACCGTGAAGGTCAGCAGCACCACGCCAAGCTCCCGCGCGGGCAGCCGCGCCGCCAACGCCCGCAGTGCGTCCGCCTTGTATCCCATTGTGCCGCTGAGAAGCAGCAGCGCCAGCGAACCCATGGCGCAGTTGAGCAGATAGGACGCGCTGCTGCCCAGATGGAGCAGTTCCCGGCGCAGCAGCGTCCGCCGCAGCGAGGAACGGCGGGCCAGCCGCGCCCGCGTCCGTTTCACAGCCCCGCGCCGGGTCGTCATCAAGGTCAGATACGGCCCGGAAAGCGCCTTGCCCAGCGCCGCGCAGAGCAGCACGATGCCAACGGCCAGCACCAGCAGCAAAAGCGGTTCCCCGCAGGCGGCACCTCCCAAAAAGCGCCCCGCACCCGTTAAGGCCGTGTTGTTTTCTCCCAGCGCCACCTGCCCCAGCACCTGTTCAAGGAGAGCCATTCCCCGCTGGTAGACGAGAGCATACACCACCGCAAGCCCCAGGGTTGCTGCGACCGTGACCAGCGTTTTGTGTGCGGCCCGCGCAGTGCAGAGAGCGACCGCCCACCCCAGCAGCGCCGCCAGAAGGGACGCTGCCCCGGCCAGCACCAGCGCCATGGGGACTGCACTCAGCAGCCCGCCCAGCGGAGAAGCTGCATACAGCCCATACACCACTTCTGCCGGGACCCAGAGCAGCAGCAGATAGAACAGACACATCGCGTACAGCCCGCTCATCCGGACGGCAAAGATCATCCACGGCGGGATGGGCATCGCCAGCAGCAGGTCGTTGTCCCTGGCCTGAAACAGGCTCCCATAGCTGGAAAACGCCCCGGCAAACACGCCAACAGCCAGCGCCAGCAGCTCCATCGTCAGAAAGTACAGCGCCTCCTGCCCGGCGGGCAGCAGCAGCTCTCCCAGCGGCCACGCCAGCGAGAAGAAGCTGCCCATCACCAGCAGCACAATGCCCCCATACAGCGCTCCGAACGCAAACCGGCCCGCTCTGGTGCGGTGTCTGCCGGTGCTGGCGCTCCGGACAAGGAAGGCCCCCTGCTCCCGCAGCTGTTTCCGGAACAGGGCGCGGAACAGACGTCTGGTCTCAGTGTCCATCCTGCACCCCTTCCAGCTCCAGAAAGACCGATTCCAGCGAAGCATCGCCCCGCACCTCGGCCATGGAGCCAGCCCGCACGAGCCGCCCCTGCCGGAGGATGGCCACCTGGTCGCAGAGCTTTTCGGCCACTTCCAGCACATGGGTGGAAAAGAAGATGGCCCCGCCTGCATCGCAGAAGGCCCGCATGGTCTGCTTGAGCTGGTGGGAGGCCAGCGGGTCCAGCCCCACGAACGGCTCATCCATCAGGATGAGTTTGGGCGCGTGGAGCAGCGCCGCCAGAATGGCCAGCTTCTGCTTCATGCCGTGGGAGTAGGAACTGATGGGCTGGCCCAGCGCTTCGGTCAGCGCAAAGCGCTCGCCGTACACCCGCACCCGCTCGGCGCGGGCAGCCTCACGGACGCCGAACACGTCCGCAATGAAATCCAGATACTGGATGCCGGTCATGTAGCCATAAAGGGCCGGATCATCCGGCAGATAGGCCAGCTGACGCTTGGCCGCAAGCGGGTCGTCCCGCATGGAACAGCCGTTCACCCGCACCTCGCCGCGATCCGGCTGCAAGATGCCGCAGCAGCATTTCAGGGTGGTGGTCTTGCCCGCCCCGTTCGGCCCGATGAAGCCGAAGATCTCTCCCGGCCGGATGGTCAGTGTGAGGTCATCCACCGCCGTTTTCTCGCCGTACTGTTTGGTCAGATGCCGGATCTCCAGCATTCAGCTCTCTCCTTTCGGTCTTGACGTGCTCCTGTTTGATAGCCAAATCGTATCATCCGCGGAAGTGCCTGTCAAGCATTTCGGCGCAAGTCGGGATGCAAAAGCGGCACCAGCCCGCAAAGTCGTTTTGCTTTACAGACCGGTGCCGCCATGTTTTCATTTCAGGACTGCGACATTTTTGATGCCGTATCGTACAAAAAGTTTCAGTGCTGCCGGGCCGATGCGTTCTCCGCTCACCACGATGGGGATCGCCGGCGGACAGGAGACGGTGGGCATCGCGCAGATGCGGCCCAGCGCCGTTTCGGCGGGAACCCCCTCCTGCGGTGCGAACACTGCCTGCCGCACGGTGCAGACCGGCGCAGCCTCCGCCGCCAGTTCCGTGAAGACATCCGCTTCCGGTTCCGGCAGAGCCGGGGCCGACAGCAGAGCCGCGCAGAGCCGTGCCACTGCCGCTTCCAGCCGCTCATAATCCTGCGCCGGGTTTTCGGGGGTGAACATCAGCACCACATACCGGGGGTCGGCATATTCGCACTCGATGCGGTCCTGCCGCAGAGCCTCGGCCAGTGCGGTGCCGGTCATGCCCAGTGCCGCCGCATCCAGCGTGAGTTTGAGCGGCTCACGGGCGGGGTCGTCCACCGCCAGCGGGAACGGACAGCCTGCCGCAGCGGCCTGCTCGTTCAGCACCCGGCGCATTCTGGTCAGCTGCCCGCAGCAGGAGTAGAGCCGCAGCGGATACCCCTCCGAAAGATACCGGTTGCACCGGTCGAGGGATTGCAGGATCAGATAAGACGGGCTTGTGGAGCCGAACAGCGCCAGCGCATTGCGGACTGCCGTTTCCTCCTGCACGGGCGCTTTCGGCCCCAGATGCAGGTAGGCGCCGCCGGTGAGGACAGGCAGGGTCTTGTGCCCGGAATCGCAGCACATCGCCGCCCCCAGTGCAATGGGGTGGCGGCTGCCGCCCACCAGAAAGTTCAGGTAGGCACCGTGGGCGTTGTCCACCAGCAGCGGCACACCGTGCGCATCGCAGACCTTTGCAAGGGCCGCGATGTCCTGCATCCCGCCGAGGTAGTCCGGGCTGGTGAGGTAGACGCCGAAGGGGGGCTTCCCCTGCCCGGCCAGCCGGTCCAGCGCGGCGGCAAGCTGAGCTTCGGTCACGGGGCAGCTGCACAGCGCCCCGGCAGCATCCGGCGCGGGCCAGAGCCACTGGATGTCAAGATCCAGCAGCGCGGCGGCATAGAGCAGCGCTTTGTGGGCGTTGCGGGCCGCCAGCAGCACCGGGCGCTGCCCGGCGGGGGCCGCCTGCATCGCCAGGCAGAGCATGGCCCGGATGCACTGGGACGAGCCCTCGGTGCTGTAATATGTGTGGGCCGTGCCGAAGAGCCGGGTCGCGTTGGCCTCGCTCTGGGCGATGATGCCATCGGCCTCGTACAACTCATCCGCGCCCCGGATCTCGGTGATGTCCAGCCCTTCAAACCCCAGCAGGGCCTGCCCTTTATGGCCGGGCATGTGAAGGCGGGACGTCCCGGACTTTGCGTAGTTCTGCACAAAGTCCACGATGGGCGTGGTCATGCTCATTCGCAGGCTTCGCCGTCCGCGCAGGCGTTGCAGGTGCTGCCCAGTTCGATGGGCACCTCGATGCCCTGTGCGGCCAGCTCCTGGTTCTTGGCCACCTGGATCATGATGGCGCACTCCATCCGCTTGCGGAACAGCTCACAGCCGTACTCGTACACACCGGTGATGCTGCCGGTGGCGTGGTATGCGTTGGCCGCGCAGCCGCCGGAGCAGTAGAGCTTGGCCCAGCAGTCCTTGCACTCCGGGCGGGCGTAGGCGTTGCAGTGCTTGAACTCATCCCGCACGGCGGTGTTGGTGA
>OGIL01001115.1_pt1 | contig 14876 bp, 15 predicted proteins | sample 1571751 | NCBI WGS metagenome assembly OGIL01 (sample SAMEA2581964, study PRJEB24529) | metagenome | biome: Human gut stool | place: China | collected 2011 | reverse complement strand
AAACATATCAATTGCTACATTATCCGATACGCGCCCCTTAAACTGAACCTTTATATTTTTACTTTCCGCTTCCAGGACAAATGGAGCTATTACCGCATCCAATTCTCTGTTTCCGGTGTACTCTACCGGTTTTTTAGATGAAACCTCATTAGTCAGCTGCGATAAATATTTTTTTATTTGTGAATTATCTTCGCTGGTACACATACTATTTAACGCAAGCATATGATTTTTTACATCATGACGGAATTTCCGCAGTTCTTCATATTGCAGAAGCATATGCTCATAGTGCTGCTTTTGTAAAGCCATATGCTCCTTATACATGTCATTTGACTTTTTTATATGTGCATTCTGGCTTAAAACAACAATCTGCATAAGTGTTACTACAACAAGTGTACAGCAAGCCATTACTGCAAACACTCCATAAATTTGCAAATCTTCATACTCTTCCAATTCTGAAAAAATCTGAATTGATCCTACTAATATCAATGAACTGATGGTAACTAAATACAAAATTATGTAATGTTTTAGATCTAAAACCACTTCTTCCTGATCATTTTTTCTTCGTTTTATTACATATATTAGCGCCCAGACACCTATACTCAATATTTGACATAAAATCGTTAAAGCCGGAGATTCCTTAACATAGTATTGAGAAATTCCAATTTTTATAGATATAATAAAGGAAAACAAAATTCCAAATATGGAGCTTGCTATAACTACAAACGGGTACAAAATCAGATTTTGAATTTCAAATGGCTCTATTATAAAAACAGGCAGCATGACCATTATAAATATGGATGCTCCCATTACATACTGTAGATTATTATTTACATATACAATACTACCTGTAATTACCACCGCAATAATATATATCATCCATCTGACAGCTTTATTGGTAATTCCTCTGCTCAGTACAGTACGATATGCTAATGAATAAAGTACAGTCTCTGTTATAAAATATACTATCAAATACAATATATCCCTTATCACATTCTTCGCCTCGCCATTCTTTCACCATACTCATGATATAACCTTTTTACGGTTTCTTTATAGCTTCTACCAATCGGAATTTCAATATCCATATCTCTTATAGATAATTTTCCATTTCTAAGTGTGGCATATTCAAGATTAACCATATATGATTTATGAACACGTATCACAGAACTGTCCTCAAGCCGTTTCTCAATCTCAGATATATTTATTCCTACAAAGTTCTGCCCATTTGTATAAATATAAGAGTATTTTCGTAGTGCCTCTATATATCTTATATCCTCAGCATAGATTACTATGTTTTGACCGCTTTCTGACAAATACGAAATGCCTATATTCTCACATTTCTCTATCAATACCTTTTCCAGCACTGCTTTCACATCCATATACCCGGCCGGCTTCCTGATAAAATCTATAGTCTTGATTCCAAAGGAATCTATCATCTTCTCATCATGACTCGACACAAATGCTATCCGCCAGATTTTGTCTAGTTTCAGTACTCGATCCTTTAGTTTAATTCCGCTGAGACCATCCATCTCTATATCCAGAAAAAGTATATCTATTTTTGGGTTTTCCTCATCATCACAATATTCGAGAACCTCTTCTGCGTTTTTATACATTTTATATTCAAATGCATCCGTATTGTTTTCATAATATTTCTGACATAATTGCAGCATATGCTGCCTTGCTTCCGCTGAGTCATCACATATTCCTATTCGTAACATATACTTTACCCTCTTTTATCTTATTGTGCACCGTTTCTTTATCCCAACAGCCACCGGCGAAGCTCGTATATATCCCTTACAATGTCATATATTTATGTAATTGTCGCGGTCTACCTCTATCACGGTATAGTAATTCTTTCCAAGCTTTTTCCTGACATTTTCCTGTATTGCATTGCATATATCATCATCTGAGGTGATATAGCCGAATGGAACTGCAATGTCAAAAACCAGATTCGTATGTGTATCACCTCTGATAATACGAAAATCGTGCATATTTATGTGTGAATCAAGCCCTTTTATCACGGAGAGCACCTCGGCCTTCAGTCCGGCTACCTCCTCGTCCTCTATCGCTACCGGGTCCATGTGGATTGTCACTATACAGCCCAGCTCCCTTCGTATCCTGCGCTCCAGATTATCGATTATATCGTGCAGCTCGACCATATCTCCGTCCTCCGGCACCTCTGCATGAAACGATACTATCCTGTGTCCCGGTCCATAATCATGCACCATAAGGTCATGCATGCCGAGTATGTCTTTGTCAAAGTCCAGTACCATCTCCTTAAGTCTATCGACAAACTCCGGCTCCGGCTTTGCTCCAAGCAGCGGGTCTATTGCCTCTCTGGCTGATGATATTCCTGAATAGAATATAAACAATGACACAAATACACCGCCTATTCCATCCAGATTGAGTCCTGAAAAGTGCGCTATGAGTGTGGCTGCAAGTACTACAGATGTAGCGATACAGTCTGACAGACTGTCCCTGCCTGTCGCTTCGAGTGTTGAGGAATCAAGCTTTTTTGAAAAATAGAAATTGTATACCGCCATGATGCATTTTACGGCTATTGATGCCAGTAGTATCGCGACTATAAGCCATGAAAACTCTATGTCCTGCGGCTTTATGATTTTGCCAAAGGAATCCCTGAACAGCTCAAAGCCCATGATGAGTATGATTGCTGCAACTGCCAGTGTAGACACATACTCCATCCTCGCATGTCCGTATGGGTGCTCCTCATCAGCTCTCTGCGCCGCCATCTTGAAGCCCGCTATCGTGATGATTGATGAGCCTGCATCTGACAGGTTATTGAATGCGTCCGCAGTGATTGAGATTGCACCACTAAGCATTCCTGCAAAGAGCTTGCCGGCAAAGAGTATGAGGTTTAAAAATATACCGACTATACCGCACAGCATGCCATATTTATTTCGTTTTTCAATGTCTGTTTCTGTCTTTGGCATTTACTTTACCTCTATTTTTATTTTATATCCTGATTTACAGCTTATTTCACCGCTCCGAATCTGTCGAACGGGTAATATCTGAATATCGCTTTTGCAAGTATATCGTCCTTGGACACATATGTGTGCTCCCAGACTCTTGCGTCTGATGAGCCATTTCTGTTGTCACCGAGCAGCAGATATGAGTCCTGTGGCACCTTAAACTCGTAAGGTCCCGCATTTACTGTCCACGGATCCTCACCGCTCTGGTTTGACTTGAGATAATCCTCCTCAAGCGCCTCACCGTCTATATACACCTGGCCGTCCTCTATGGTGACTGTCTCTCCCGGCAGACCTATTACACGCTTGATGTATTTCTCAGAAGGCGAATCCGGTGCATTGAATATGACTATATCCCCTCTCTTTGGGTCTGAAAATGTATATGCGAGCCTGAAGCCAAATATGTCATCTCCAATCTGTATGGTATTCTCCATCGAGCCTGATGGGATATTTGCATTTATAATGACATAGTTCTTTATGAGTATTGCCGCTACAATGGCGAATGCGATTGTTAACACCCAGCTTAAGATTTCCTTGACAGGTGATGTTTTTTCCTCCGGCTTTTTTGGCTCCATCTCATCGGTTGTTTTTGTGTCTTCTTCGTTGTTTAAGTCTAATATCTCCATTTTCATGTTCTCCTTATTTATGCTTCAATAAGTGTTTGATAATATATGTCATGGCGGTACAGCCTATGGTGCCATCCACCACTTTATAAAGTCCTTCCTTGTAAAATAAAGACTTGTAAGCCCGTAATCTGCGATTTCCCTGTCTGTAAAGGTCTTTGCTATATACGCATTGATTTCATCCGGGAAGTCTCTCTCCAGGCACCACTGCGCCTGTAGGCTCATTGGCTTTTCCAGCTCATATCGGTGCACGAGCTCGCCTCCAAAATCTATGATACTGTTCCATCTGGATGCATTGCCCAGTATCCTCTGCTTGATATTTTCTATGATCACAGCTCTCGCAATCCTTACCTTTTTGTACTTTTCGGCGCGCTGCAAAAGCATTGCATTGCGGTTGTGGGTATTTATCACCAGCTCCATCGGGTCTGTCAGCTCATTTGACACCAGGCAAAATACAGGGTCCAGATCATAATACTCCGGTCTTAGCACGTAGTCGTTTCGAAACGTTGCTGCTGTCTTTGCCACAGTTAGGTCTGCCGATACATCAGTGTATATGATGCCCGGCATGTCACCCATAACATACTCCATTGATGTGATGTAAGGTGTCATAAACTGCCAGAAGGCTCTGATATTCTGCTCAAATACTATGATATCGTATTTGTCAATAAACTGACCATAATCATAAGGGTAGTTCTCCCTATAGTGGGCAAAAAGTGCTCTCTGCATGAAAGCTATCTTTATTTTCCGCCCGATAAAGCCGTTTATTACTGTCCTCACCGGAACCTCTACCTCGCGCTCCTTTATATATACAAGCACCTGTACAGCTCTGCTTACCAGCTCATTTTCCGCCTCGTATTCACATACCAGCCGTTTTCTGCCATCTGACAGGTACTGTCCAAGTGTAAGCGGGCTCTGCCCAAAGGCATCTATGATAATCTGTCCTATATACTGGCGGAGTTCTATAAGCTTTTCATCGAAGGCTGCTCCGTCTCTTGATATGCTTATATTTAAAAACCTCTTTTTGATATTGAGCTGATACGAGAAATTGTCTATCCATGATGGTGCAAGCCCCAGTATGTCTGTAGCATCTGACACAAGGACTCCCTGCTGGTACAGCGTGGACTTATGAAAATACCCCTTGTGCTTTGGATGATATATGGCAACATAGCCCTCAAGCAGGCTGTTGTCCACTCGTATGATATTCATGCCAACAAGCTCATTCATCGGATAGTTCCACTTTGCCTTTGGCTGTGACAGGCATACCTCCCTCGTATCACACCTGATATTTACAGGTATAGGGAGTGTAAGCATATAGTGCTTTATGGTTTCTACTATAAAGTCCAGATCTATATACGGCGCATATAATGGCTTTACGGGGATAGAGATGCGCGTGCCCGGTGTCTTTTTCTGCGATATGACATACTCTATCTGGCCGCTCTCTCCAAACCACTTTGCCATGACCGGTGCGGTATCCTGCGGATTGCTTATGTTCCAGGCAGTGTTTATGACCTTATCCTTTTTCGACTCGATGAGCACAGCCTTTGAGACTGTAAAGCACGAGCATATCCCGATGCCATAATGAGAATACGGCTCATACTTCAGCTGCTGATTGAAGAAATCTGTGCTTGTATAATAGCTTGCCCCTATCTGTGCGATAAAGTGCTCCAGGTCATATTCATTTATGCCTATTCCATTATCCTCTATCGTAAACAGTCTTGTATCACTGCTGTACGTGATGTCTATGCGTGGCTCATATATGGCCCTGACATCGCGCATCTGGCTTGCCTGCTCCATCTCAAGGAACTCCGTGCCCCAGCTCCACTCAAGTGCCTGCCGCACATTGCAGGCATCCATGGCATTGAGCAAAAGCTCCCTGATAAAGACCTTCCACGAAGCATAAAACTGCTGGCTTGCAATAAGCGGAAGCATATTTGATTTTCCTAACTCTACATCGATGCTTTTCATGCTTTATCCGACCGCCCGTAATAGCTGCCGTAGTAATTGCCATAGTACCCACTGACATGGCTGTTTTTCTTGTTATTTACCTTGTTGAGCACAGCTCCCAGTATCCTCACTCCCGATGCCTCGAGCTGTTTCTTCACGCTCTGTATCATCCTGGCGCTCGCCATGCCCTGTCCTATCACTATTATAGCTCCGTCACAATACTTTGCTACAACTGCCGCATCTATGGCAGCTCCTATCGGTGCACAGTCTATAATTATGTAGTTAAAGTGCTCCTTGCCGAAATTAAGAAGCTCCTGAAAGTATTTTTTCTCAAGAATCTCTGTCGGATTCGGCACAGACGGCCCTGCAAATATCATAAAAAGGCCCGGTATTTCCGTGCCATACATCACTTCCTCAAGACGTCTCTGACCGGAAAGATAGTGTGACAATCCGCATATCTCCCCTCCACTTGCCGCTGTGGCACGCAGACGCCCTGCAAGAACCGATTTACGCATATCAGTATCTATGAAAAGCACTCTATTTCCTGACTCTGTAAGCGACCGCGCCAGATCTAGTGCCACGGTGCTTTTGCCTTCATTTGGTACAGAGCTTGTCACAAGAAGCGTGCGTATATCATCCCCGCAAAACTGTATATTTGTCTTCAAGGCTCGAAGTGATTCCTTCATCGTATAGCTTTGTTCTTTTAGCTTGCCAAATTTTACTAATTCCATCTGCCCATCTCCTGATACAGGCTTCCTTATACTGAAGCCGATTTCTTTTTTCTTTTCTTTCTGTGGCTGCCTCTGCCATGCTTTCTGCCATTTCCATGCTCGCCATCATCCTCCGCCTCATCGAGCGGAAGTGTACCAAGCACGTTCATGCCAAGCTTCTTCTCCACATCCTCTGTATCTATGATTGTATCATTAAACAGATAAGAAACCACTATAACCGCAATCGACAGAAATGCTCCCGCAAAGGCTCCTATCACTGTGTTTTTGCCGATATTAGGGCTTACCGCGCCTCCATCATCATATCCGCTCTGGATGATGGTCGGCGGATCCTGCTTCATCTTCTCCGCTATATATGCCGATGCGACCTTTGCTATCTCATCTGCTATGGTCTTTGCCATCTGCGGATCGGGATCCGTTACTGTGATATTGAGTACTCGCGAGTTGGACGGATTATCAAGCGTCACCCTGCTGCCAAGTGTCTTGTAGCTCTCATTCAGATTCAGATTTTCTATGACCTGATCCAGCACCGGACGTCCCTTTACTACAACTATGTAATCATTTGTCAGACTGGTGCCTGTCTGGATATCCGCAAGGCTTGTGATGGATGTGCTCTTTGAAAGTACATAGAGCTCAGATGTAGATTCATACATAGGTGTAATCATAAATCTGCTTATCGCAAATGCCACTGCACCTGTCGCTATCGTAACAAGAATTATCCACTGCCAATATGAAATTATCTCAAGAAACAGATCCTTTAAGTCTATCTCTATCTCGTTGTCAAAATCCTGTTCTCTCTCCATTACTTATCCCCGTATTTAAACTTATTATCTTCCGTTTATTATATTTTCCGGTGTGGTCTGCATGATTTCATGCGCGTAGTCATCACCGAACTTCTTTGCCACGTACTCATAGCATTTTTTCATATTGCAGACGCGCTCCTTTGTGCCATGGCTGTCGCTTGCTATTACATCAACAAGCCCTGCCTTCAAAAGCTTCTTTGTATATCTCTTGAAGTGTCTGCCATCTATGCCGAGCACTGAGTCTGCATTGACCTGTATGAGTGCTCCAAGCTCCTGCAAATCCTCTATACGGCTTATATCACTGAGGCATTCATATCTCTCCACATGTGCTATCACCGGTATATATCCTGCAAATATTGCTTCGCGCGTCATCTTGTATACAAATGAGTATTCACTGGAATGTGAATACTCTGTGAGTATATACTGTGTATCTGCCAGTGTATGGCACAGCCCACCATGAAAGGCATCTATCATATCGGTTGCCACATGATACTCTGTGCCGAGCTTTATTTCTATTCCAAGCTTCTTTGCATATGGCATCAGCTTTTTATAGTGTCGCTCTATCTTTTCAAGCGGATGCTTAAACATTCCATGGCGCAGGTGCGGTGTGAGGATAATGCCTGTGATGCCCTGCTTTTTGGCTATCTTGAGCATCTCTACTGATTCCTCGAGCGACTTTGAGCCGTCATCCACTCCGTATAATAAATGGCAATGTATATCTATCAAAATTCATGGTCCTCCGTTTTGTTTTCCTGAACTATCATTATACTATATACAGATTTTTCGTGCAATTCTTTAGGTATTAAATTTTTCTTCTTTTTTGTGGGGGAGGGCGTGTCCATTTTTGAAAATTCCGATTCATTGCGATTTCAAGTTTATCGCTTTATATACCTTTGATTCTTGCTATTAGGCTTATCTGGAATAGTACGTTCCACCTCCCCAATATTTAATGCAGGATCCATATAATTCTTTCTAAATGTCTCACGTGATTTAAGCCCTAGCTGTTCCATCAAAGAAACAGCTGTATATGGCACATCGAATTCCATTATCTCAAGCAAACGTTTTACATATTCTGATTCATCATTAATGGATTTACGAATTTGTTCATTCACTTCATCAAGAATATCATCTATACGCTCCAACATAAATTCAATAAAAACATTCGAGTTTCCATTTACGTGGCACTCTGAAATTGCATTGTAATAATCATTTTGAAATTTTTCTATCTGGCTTTCTAATGGTATATAGGCAAATACTGGATTCCATTCATTTAATAACATGGTATGCCATAGTCTTGCAGTTCTTCCATTGCCATCTGAAAATGGATGAATAAATACAAATTCATAATGAAAAATCGCTCCCATTATCAATGGATGTACCTCTTTTCTATTTGTACTCATCCAACCGAATAAATCTTGCATTAGTGAAGGTACAAACTGCGGTGGCGGAGCCATAAAAATACAGGTATCACCATTAAAAACACCTTCATCACCATCGCGAAACCTTCCTGCGTCATCTTTTAATAGGTATTCCATAATTCCTTGAACTTTTTTCAGATCATCTAAACTATATGGATTGACCTTTCCAATCATTTCATACGCTTTGTACGCATTTTTAACCTCTTGAATCTCCTGCTCTGGTCCAAGAACCATACGACCATTTATGACATCTTTTGTTTGTCCTATAGTCAACGAATTGGCTTCAATTTTCAATGATGAATGCACCGATTTAATTCGATTATTTCTCCTTAAATGTGGCTTATTATCCAAATTGTGGTATATCTCTATTCTCCCTAGCTTAGTCGAAATAGATGAAACCAGATTAAGCATTTTTTCAGTTATAGTATATGGTGGTTTATATTCTTCCATAAAATCGCCTCATCTTGCTTATTATCTTGCTTATTATCTTACCATAATTATATATCTTTATACAATATCCATCTACAAATATCCACAATTTTAATACCCTCATACTGATAATTTTTATTACCATTTTTTGAAAATAATTCTTTTTTTGGTAATAGATTCTTTTTCCCAAAGAATCCTAAAAAGGTGGACTGCTACACATAGCAATCCACCCTCTGCCTTATTACAATTAATTTGTAACTATCCAATTTGTCTGACAAGATTTATCATTTCGATTGCACCGAGTGCACAATCATATCCTTTGTTTCCGGCTTTTGTTCCGGCTCTTTCTATTGCCTGCTCGATATTTTCGGTGGTGACTACTCCAAACATTACCGGGATTTCTGACTCAAGTGATACGGATGCGATTCCCTTTGATACTTCGTTGCACACATAGTCATAGTGGCTTGTTGCTCCTCTGATTACTGCTCCGAGGCAGATGACTGCATCGTATTTTCCACTTTTTGCCATCTTCTTTGCGATGAGTGGTATCTCGAATGCTCCCGGCACCCATGCTACGTCTATGTTTTCCTCCGGCACGTCGTGTCTTACGAGTCCGTCCTTTGCTCCTCCTAAGAGCTTTGATGTGATAAATTCATTGAATCTTGCTACTACGATTCCTACCTTGATTCCATCCTGTGTCATTTTTCCTTCGATTACGTTCATTTTTGTTCTCCTTATGTTTTTTATTTTTACTCAGATGAGTTTCTTTGCAATTTTAGTATGAAAGTATATGTCCCATGCGATTCTGCTTTGTTTTCAGGTAAAACAGGTCATGCGCTGTGGCGCTCATCTGGATTGGCACACGCTCGCTTATTTCCATGCCAAACTCTGAGAGCTGATATACCTTGTCAGGGTTATTTGTGAGAAGGCGCAGACTGTGTACGCCGAGCTCTCTTAATATCTGGGCTCCTATATAGTATTCGCGCTCATCTCCGGCAAAGCCGAGTGCCAGGTTTGCTTCGAGTGTGTCCATTCCCTGCTCCTGAAGCTCATAGGCCTTCAGCTTATTTATCAGGCCGATGCCTCTGCCCTCCTGACGCATGTAGAGCAGTATTCCTCTGCCCTCCTCGTCTATCTGTCTCATGGCCGCCTCAAGCTGCTGGCCACAGTCGCAGCGCTGTGAGCCGAATACATCTCCTGTGAGACACTCAGAGTGTACTCGGCAGAGCACATCTCTTCCATCTGCGATTTCGCCCTTTACAAGTGCTACATGATGCTCTCCGTTTAATCTGTTTACAAAGCCATATGCCTTGAATTCGCCGTATTTGGTAGGAAGCTTTACCTCTGTGACACGGTCAACGAGCTTTTCATGAATCTTTCTGTATTCCTGAAGTGCCGCTATTGTGATGAATTTGATATCCCATTTTTTTGCAAGCTCCATGAGCTCTGTTGTGCGCATCATGGTACCGTCCTCACGCATTATCTCGCAGCACAGTCCACATTCCTTTAGTCCTGCGAGCCTGCACAGATCGACTGTTGCCTCTGTGTGTCCGTTTCTCTCCAGTACGCCGTTTTTCTTTGCAAGAAGCGGAAACATATGGCCCGGGCGTCTGAAATCCTCTGGTTTTGCATCATCAGAGACACATTTCATTGCGGTGATTGAGCGCTCTGCTGCTGAAATGCCTGTGGTTGTTGAGACATGGTCTATTGATACTGTAAATGCTGTCTCATGATTGTCTGTATTTTCCTGCACCATCTGCGGAAAACGAAGCTTCTTTACATATTCCTGCGACATCGGCATGCATATTAGCCCCTTGCCGTGCATCGCCATAAAGTTGATGTTTTCTGTTGTGGCAAATTCTGCCGCACAGATGAAATCGCCCTCATTCTCTCTGTCCTCATCGTCTGTGACAAGTATTATTTTCCCTGCACGAAGCTCATCAAGTGCTTCTTCTACTGTGTTGAATTTCATTTTTTATGTCCTCGTCTTTCTATTATGATTTTGTAGCTATTCAATTGCGTGTTTTGTTAAAAGCCGTATTTTGCCAGAAAATCTCTTGTTATTCCATCCGGTTGTTTTTTATTTTCGCCGGATTTATGTGAAGCATTTTCCTTAATTGTCTGTGCTCCTGTCATTTCTTCTGTTATTCCTTCCAACTGCCCTTTAAACAACAGCTTCTCAACATATTTTCCTATGATATCTGTTTCCAGATTTACGACAGCTCCCACTTTTCTGTCCTTTAGCACAGTCTGACTTACAGTGTGTGGTATCGCTGATATCGAGAAATTATCCTGTGCAACCTTTGCGACGGTGAGACTTATTCCATCGATTGTGACGGAGCCCTTTTCGACTATATAGCGCATGAGCTGTGGTGTGGCCTGTATTGTATACCAGATGGCATTGTCATCCTTTTTGACCTCCACAATCCTGCCTGTTCCGTCAACATGTCCCGACACTATGTGTCCGCCAAATCTGCCATCTGCCGCCATCGCACGCTCCAAATTGACATGTGCTCCTCTTAGCGCATTTGCAAGCGATGAGCGATTTAGCGTCTCGTGCATGACATCCGCTGTAAACGCATGTGGCATGAGCCTTGTGACTGTGAGGCAGATGCCGTTTACTGCTATGCTGTCTCCGACCTTTGTTCCATCGAGCACTTTTTCAGCTCTGATTGTAAGCACTGCTGAGTTTGCTCCACGCGAAATTGTATCTATTGTTCCAACTTCTTCAACTATTCCTGTGAACATTTTGTATTGCCTTTCTTTTTAAGTATTCACAACATCACTCTCAATTAGGAAATCATCCCCAAGCTTTGTTACCTTACTGTTTCCAAGCATCACGGCATGTGCCGGTGAGTCGGTTCCCATTCCCTCTATCGGTGTTTTTGCATTCGCTCCGCCGAAAAGCTTTGGTGCAATGTAAGCGTATACCTTATTCACAATCCCACTCTCCAGGGCTGACCAGTTGAGTATTCCGCCTCCCTCAAGCAAAATGCTGTCTATGCTTCTTTCGCCGAGCTTTTGCATGAGGTCATTTAAATCAATATGACCGTTTTTTTCAGCTACATACAGAATTTCTATTCCGTTTTCTTCAAGCTGTGTTATTTTTCTGTTTTTTTGATAATTATTGTTTTCTTCTATACTATCTTTTTCAGTATCAGGTAAGGCTTCTGACTGTGCGGTTTCACGATATCTCTCACTGACTGCAACTATCGTCGGCACTTCCTTTGCTGTCTTTACTATCTGCGATTCCAGTGGAAGCTTAAGGTGCGTATCACATATTATGCGGATTGAATTTACTCCGCCCTCAATTCTGCATGTAAGCAGTGGATCGTCTGCAAGCACTGTTCCTATTCCTGCCATTATGGCTTTATATCTGTGGCGCAGGTTTTGCACATGTTTCCTCGCTTTTTCTCCTGTTATCCACTTTGATAGTCCTGAATATGTGGCTATCTTTCCATCCATCGTCATGGCATATTTCATAGCGACATATGGACGTCCGGTCTGTATAAAGTAAAAGAATACTTCATTCAGCCGGTCGCACTCTTTTTTGAGCACATTCTTGATAACCTCTATCCCATGCTCTTTAAGAATTTTGATACCGCCTCCGGCGACAAGCGGATTCGGGTCGTCCGAGCCTACATATACTCTTTTTATACCGGCTTCTATCACTGCATCCACACACGGTGGCTGCTTGCCATGATGACAGCAGGGCTCGAGAGTCACATACATATCCGCTCCCTGTGGCGATTCCTTGCAATGCTTTAACGCATTTCTTTCCGCGTGCAGCTCTCCGTATCTCTCATGCCAGCCCTCTCCGATTATCCTGCCGTCCTTTACTATCACAGCTCCGACCATCGGGTTTGGCGAGGTATATCCCATGCCGCGCTTTGCAAGCTCAATCGCCCTTCTCATATATTGTTCATCAGTCATTTGGTTTCCTTTCTGCATATTCTTTATATGCCCACTAAAAAAGCCCCAAACTATTAATGTTCAGGGCCTAGTAATTTCAAATATCATAATCTCAAAAAAACATGCACTAGCTGCATTTCATCATAAATGAATTTTGAAATAAAAAACTCTGGAATGTATCAAAACACTCCAGAGTAGATATCTGTTATAACTATGATATGTGCTGTATCTATATCTGAAACTGAATCTGAAACCCAGCTATCTATACTCTGCATATATCATATTCACATCTTCTTTCATCCAGACTTTACTGTCGGCCTCGGAATCTCACCGAATCATGCCTTGCGGCTCGTGGGCTATACCACCGGTAGGGAATTGCACCCTGCCCTGAAGAATAATTATTTAATTAGCTTACGCTAACTATAGTAAACCTTTGCGGTTTGGATGTCAAGATTATTTTCATTTTTGATAAAATTTATGCTATAATCATACATCGATTAAAAAATCTTAAAATTTTTTGTAACAAAACAATCCTTTCTACGTCTAACCTATGAACAAAGGAGGTGACAGTTCTGGATTATGAGAAATTGTACAATTCTTATTACTTGCAAGTATACTCATACGTAATGACAATTGTAAAAAATCAACATCAGGCTGAGGAAATTACCCAGAATACTTTTTATAAGGCCATGACCGCAAAGAAGGCATATGCCGGCAAATCAAGCGAACAGACCTGGCTTTGCAGCATAGCAAGAAATCTGGCAATGGACGAATGCCGAAAAAACACAAAATTTACAGAACTTGACGAAGAGCAGCTCGAACAACCCGATAATATGGTAAAAAGCCTAGAAAATAAAGATACAGCTCTTCAGATTCATCTTATACTGCACGAGCTTGATGAGCCCTACAAGGAGGTCTTTCAGCTTAGAATATTTGGTGAATTGCCATTCTCCCAAATAGGCATGATATTTGGAAAAACAGAGAACTGGGCACGGGTAACTTACCATAGAGCCAGACTGAAAATCAAAGAAAGGATGGATAGAAATGAATAATCCAATTACACAATCAACCGATGAAACCTGCAATATAGTTCAGGATTTACTCCCACTATATTATGACGATGTATGCAGTCCCTCAAGCAAAAGGCTTGTTGAAAAACACCTTAAGACTTGTGAAAAATGTCAAAATACATACAATGAGCTAAAAAACGATTCTATTGATTCAATGATAAAAAAAGAGGCCGACAGTGTATTAAAGCAGCATGAGAAAAAGGAAAAATCTGCCGCCTATAAGGCCGGAGTCATAATAGCCGGATTACTGCTTATCCCAATACTCATTACATTCATAGTGTGCCTGTCAAATGGCGGTGGTTTAAATACCTTTGCGGTGGTAACAGCATCTATGCTTCTTGTAGCTGCAATGACAGTTGTTCCGCTTATGGCACAGCAGAAAAAACTGACCAAATGCATAATCTGCGGTGTTTTTGCTCTGCTTTTGATATTCTTTTTTGTTGACAGAATGTATAGTTCAAATGAATTTATGCTTTGGTCTGTTCCAACTATATTTGGATTATCAATTGTTCTTTTTCCGTTTGTCATCAGAGAAATTGAGCTTCCACCTGTTTTATCAGACAAAAAAGCTCTTATCACTATGCTGTGGGATACCTTATGGCTTTTCCTCACAATCATTGAGGTGTGTGGTCATACAAACGATGTTGCCGGAATGAAGGCAGGCTGTATTATAGCATTTGTCTTTGTACTTGCAGCCTGGCTCATATTCTTTGATGCACGATATTTAAACGCAAACGGATTTATAAAATCCGCAATTATAGTTTTGATAGCTTCAGTTTGGACAGCTTTTGCCGATGACATATGCGAGTTTTTAATTTTTGGCACCAGACAACTCACTATAAAGTCTGTGAATTTTTCTGACTGGACTTCTAATATTTGCGTGAATGCCAATGTTTACACTATTGTACTTGTGTCCGGGATTATTATCGCCTCTATACTTTTCGTAGCAGGCGGTATCAGAGCAT
>OGIL01001112.1_pt1 | contig 14884 bp, 10 predicted proteins | sample 1571751 | NCBI WGS metagenome assembly OGIL01 (sample SAMEA2581964, study PRJEB24529) | metagenome | biome: Human gut stool | place: China | collected 2011 | reverse complement strand
CTTGTATGGATACTCTCCTGCTCCAAAATACGCCGATCGGATGCCTGTCAAAACCTCGAATTCCGAATTTGCGGTACCTGCACCAAGTGCAGGCATCGTCAGATATCCGGACGGGAATTTTTCTTTCAATCTTGTAAAATTCGGAACAGGATCTTCCGAGAGCGTCAATCCCTTCACAACCTTAGGATCAAAGAACGATTCTAACTGTACACAGATAATATTGGGTGTCTTTTTCTTCGATGTATCTGCTTCCAGTTCCTCACTGTTCAGCTTATTCCGCAAATGGAGCATCGTCGTTTCATCGTAATCATCCGGCTTTGAAATACCATTGTCAATAATACTGTTCGTGAAGCAATAAGCAAATCCATAATCCTGATATGCCATACCGAGATTTGCAAAATCGTCCGAGATGATGTTATGGCTCACATTAAAGTTCGTAAAGAGCATAATGCCTATCCACATAACAATACAAACAACCATCGTCCGCATGACATGCTTTTTCCCCTCAAACTTCGGAGATTTCCGGAACAAAATCACGATTCCGGCAATCACCGCCACCGCTGCCACGACCAAAAGCACCTGCTGTACCTTAGAGAAATATACGTCCAGCATGGATATCACGTCCTTCACCATCAGAAGGTCAATCGCCGCAAATGGTGTGATACGATAGCCAAGTACCACAAAATTTGCAAAACCGCAGATCAGCCAGACAATACTGATCAGCACGATACCGAATACCCGCTTTCTTAAGAACAACGCAAACAATAAAGTAAAGAATATAATGGAGGTATTATATAAAAATACGATTGGCGAAGACACCATAAACTTCACACCAAGTACAAGCGACCGCCTTCCCAATATCTCCATGAGAAGCTCCAGACCAAATGCAATCAGAAAACACCGTACAATCCATGTCTGAATCGAATACCTCAAAAAATACTTTACCTTTGACCAGAACGATGGATTTGCATCCACTTTCTCAGGTACTTCTTTTCCTTCATTCTTGACAATCCCTTCAGACCCGGTTTTCATTTCTTCTTTTGTTTCTTCCTGATTCTTTATTATCTTCTCAGACATTTTACCGCCCCTTCAATAATAATCTTTATAATGATACTCAATTATAGGAGAAATACCTGTATAAAGCAAGCTACAATTTTAAAATTTTTTACAAAAAATTATTGACACATATATAACTACTATGCTAATATATAACACGTCGTCGGTACGAAGTACGAAACGACAAAATGCGCGAGTGGCTCAGCGGTGGAGCACCTCCTTGCCAAGGAGGGGGTCGCGGGTTCGATCCCCGTCTCGCGCTCTTTTTTATTCTCCGTAAAGCATTGATAATACTATCTTTACGGATTTTTTATTTTATGCAATTTGAGTCCGTTTGAGTCCGCGTTTGGAGTATTTTCTTCTTTTTTCATGTACTTGCTCCAAACAGAAAATTTGCTACTGATTAAAATTGGAGTAAATTCCTAATTATGCAGCAATCTACTCAAATAAAATTTTTCGTTGTTTTTGCAAATTTGGAGCAAATCACTCTAATTAAGAAAATAGCTCCAAAACCTACCTACTTCTACTCCCTCTGCATTGGAGCAATATGAATGTAATCGAGCTTTTTACTCCAAGTCAAATTTTCCGGCAATCATCCTATTGGAGCAAGCACTGCAAAAATCATACATTTACTCCAATCCGGTAAAATTTCAGCCCGCCAGCAGGAATTCATAAAGCGAAAACAGGAATGCCTTTCATAAACCGCATTCCTGTCTCCGCCATAATTTCTAAAAACTCTATATAACCATATCTAATAATTATATCCACAATCAAAACTATAATTATCAGAATGTTCAATTATTATTTCTACAAAATTTCTACAAAGAATCCACAAACCGCATAAACGCAGCCTGCCCCTCTTCCGTCCGCTTATATACGCCCGCACATTCAAGTACCTTTACGAATACCTTGCTGATCTCGTCATGCAGGATCTCTGTGATATTCTCCGCGGTAATCTCATAGTTGCCAATCCATGCATCTACCCAGTCTGCATGCTTCTCAATCAGTGGATTCTTGCGGATATCCTCTCCGGCTAAGATAGCCTTGGATAATTCTGCCATCTCGCCCTTCAGACGTGCCGGAAGTACCGCAAGTCCCATAACCTCGATCAGACCGATATTCTCTTTCTTGATATGATGCAGGTCTGCCGATGGATGATAGACGCCCCACGGACATTCTTCCGTTGTGATATTGTTCCGGAGCACAAGATCCAATTCGAGCTTATCGCCGTGCATCCGCGCAATCGGTGTGATTGTATTGTGTGGGACACCGTCCGTCTCACTGAAGATAAATGCATCCGCATCCGTGTATGCTCTCCAGCTTGTAAGGATATGGTCGGCAGCTTTCGCCATCACTTCCATATCATCCCCCTGCAGACGGATGACTGACATCGGCCATTTCACGATACCGGCTGTGATACTCTCAAATCCCGGAATCACAAACTTACGCTCATAATCTGCCTTTGCCATTGCGAACACATAGCCACCACCCTGAAAATGGTCATGGCTCAGGATCGAACCACCGACGATTGGAAGGTCTGCATTGGAACCAGCCATATAATGTGGGTACTGTCTGACAAAATCCAAAAGTTTGCGGAACACCGCATAATCAATCTTCATTGGGATATGCTGCTCATTGAAGATGATGCAATGCTCGTTGTAATATACATATGGCGAATACTGTAAATAATAGTTCTGTCCATCCAGCTTGATTGGAATCACACGGTGATTCTGTCTTGCCGGGTGTGAGAAATGTCCTGCGTAGCCTTCATTCTCCTTGCAAAGCAGGCAAGCCGGATATCCGGATTTCTTCGCCTGTCCGGCCTTCGCGATATCGCGCGGATCCTTCTCCGGTTTGGACAGATTGATCGTGATGTCGATCGGACCATATTCAGTGTCAGTCACCCATTTCTCATCTTTTGCGATACGGTCTTTCCGGATATAGTTCGTCGCCTGACTAAACTGGTAATAATAATTGGTTGCTTCCTTCGGGCTTTCCGCATAACGCTTCGCGAATTCTGCCCGTACCACACTTGGCGGTGGCGTAATACAGCCCATAATCTTCGTATCGAACAAATCCTTTGCTGTTATGGTATCTTCTTTCATGATGCCATTTTCATGCGCATATGTCATCATGTCCTCTAAAATCTCACAGACAGCTCTTGACTCTGTAATCTCCGGGTTCTCCTCATACTCCATTACATCAAACAACTCCAGCAGACGGTTCGTCGCATACACCTCATCTGCCTCGCAGATCAGACCATTGTTCTTACCATATATCACTAATTCACGAATCAGATCTGTAATCATAGTGATTCCTCCATTCTTTATCTTCCATCTTATTTTACAATCAAAATTTCCGTTTCATCTAAACCGGCAATTTTATATATGTGATGTCTCATGCTTTTCAAATCATCATGCTTCTATATCAACATTCTTTCCTGTCACATCACTACCATCGCAAAAACTATGCCAGCACCTTCATACCGCCATACTTACGGATCTTGAGCACCTTGCACGCATCTGCACCGAACAACCGGTCCATCTCTGCACGATATCCGGATACAGCCTCGTTTTTCACAAATGCCTGAATCGTACCTGCGAATCCACCGCCATGCACACGGGCAACGCCAGCCCCACCCGCAAGCGCGATTTCACTGACCGCCAGCGCCAGTGACACATTCTGATGCATCACATCATGGCTTGTGTAGACATTCTGCAGATATTTAAACGAAGAATCGCCGGATTCCTTTACCTTCTGCAGGAATGCATCGATATTACCTGCCTTTAACGCATCTATTTCCTCTTCTACACGCACATCCTCACATAAGAAATGCAGGGCACGCAGTACGGCACGATCGCCAAGCTTCTCGCGCAACTCCTGTGCGTGGCTTAAGATATCCTCGATTGTAAGTCCAAGCAGAACTTCCTTGCCAAAATACGATGCTACTGCTTTCATCTCTGTCGGAATGGCTGCATAATCGGCGGTCAGATCTGCATGGGAGCCCTTCGTATCTGTGATGCAAAGGCTGTATCCATATGCGTTCATATCGAACTCTACTTTTTCTACCTTCGGATTCTTCACATCTGCAAAATCAATATGCACAAGATTTCCGACGGAGCATGCCATCTGATCCATCAGTCCGCAAGGCTTTCCGAAATACACATTCTCTGCATACTGTCCGATGATTGCGATTGTGATTGCATCAATGCCGCCATCGTTATACAGATAAGAAAGAATCGTTCCGATTACCGTCTCAAAGGCTGCCGATGAAGAAAGTCCAGCACCAATCAATACATCACTTGTGATATATGCCTGGAATCCACCAACTGCGTAGCCGCGTTCCTTCGCTCCCGCAAGCACACCCTTAATCAGAGCGGTTGTCGTTTCCTTCTCCTCTTCCTTCAAAGAAAGATCATTTCCATCAATTACAATCTCATCATAGCCATCCGATACAAGGCGAATCTGCATATCCGGAAGCTTCTTCACGATTGCGATTGCATCTAAGTTGATGGATGTCGCAAGTACCTCACCATGCTGATGATCGGTGTGGTTTCCGCCAACCTCACTTCTGCCCGGTGCACTGTAGATTTCCACTGCATCTGTTCCATATAACTTCTCGTATGTTTCAATCGCTGCCACATAACGATCCTTCTGATATGGAAGCACATCTGCATCCACATAGATATCAAGCAATACATCATCATATGCACCTGCCTGTAGATTCTTCTTTAATTCTGTTGTCTGTATCATATCGTTCCTCCTTTAATCACATGTATAACTATCTCGTTGCAGTAAGCCGCCGGAACCGGTTCCGAATACAATCATACCGGTTCCTCCTTGTTACACCCAATATATCATGCGTTTAGTAAACGTGTCAACAGTTTTACTAAAGTTTACTATAATATTTTTCAAATTAATATAGACTTTTTCATATTATATGTGGTATATTTTGTTTAGTAAACATATTGAAAGGAGTTTTCTATGGCTACCATTCGTGATATTGCAAAAGAAGCTGGTGTATCGGCAGGTGCCGTATCCAGAATTTTAAATAATGATGCTACCTTAAGTGTCGCTCCGGAAACGCGGGAACATGTGCTTGCGATTGCCAGGAAATTAAACTATACCAAATCCTCCCGCACAAAAGCGATGGCAAAAAATACATTTACAATGGGAATCGTACTCTGGTATACGGCGGAGCAGGAATTAAAGGACAGCTACTATCTCCGAGTCAGACAGGGTGTGGAAGATTTTTGTATGAAAAATGCCATCCGCGTCGTACGTATTTTTCCAAATGAACCGGATGGTCTTAAGCAGCTTGCCTCCGTGAATGGATTAATCTGTCTTGGCAAGTTCTCCAAAAAAGAAATTGATACATTTCTTGGCATCTGCAGCAATATTGTATTTCTGGATATGGTTGTCGATGAATATAACATTACATCCTTAACGCTTGATTTTGAACGTGCCGTCTATGACGTCATGGACTATCTGACCGGACTTGGTCATACGAAGATTGCCCTGCTTGTCGGGTGTGAATATGTCGGAGATGGGGAACGTCTTGTTGACGCAAGAACTGTTGCTTATAAGAAATACATGGAACACCGGGAAATGGATGCCGAGACGTATATGCGGGAAGGCAGTTTCACAGCGCAGTCCGGCTATGAGATGATGATGGATCTGTTTGACAGCAAACATCTTCCAACCGCTGTCTTTGCGGCAAGTGATGCAATTGCACTTGGTGCCATGAAAGCAATCAAAGAAAGAGGTTATAAAATCCCACAGGATATCTCTATCGTTGGTTTCAACGATGAGGAATCCAGTACGTTCATAACCCCTCCGCTTACGACCATTCATGCCCCATCCTATGATATGGGGCAACATGGTGCGAATCTTGTCTATGTTGCATCGAACTTAAGCATCAAGACACCTTTAAAAGCTAAAATTCCATGCCCGCTTGTCATCCGGGAATCCTGTGCCCGGGTCAAAGAGAACTGCTGATAGTTTTACTCAGATAACAAAATTTCTTTTGCCCGGCTGTACTTCTCTCTCCAATGCAAAATCTGCTTTTCAGAGCAGCCGGCCGCTTTCGAGCGGATCTCATCAGAATTATGTGCGAGATCTGCAAGTTTTACTTTCTTTGCTATCACATTCGGTTTCAGATTCCGGACATAATCATAATAATCAACGGATTTGTCATGTGTCAGGAGACATACAGCTTCCGTTACTGCCGGAGGAAACGCCTGTTCTAACTCCGCAAGTGTGACTTCCGTATCTTCCACAACATCATGAAGAAGTGCCACCGTACAGCTTATCTCCTCATCCATCTGTTCTGCCAGATGAATCGGATGAAAGATATACGGCACACCACTTCTGTCCACCTGACCTTCGTGTGCTTTGTAAGCAAGCTTCATTGCTTTGATTGTCATACTCGTATAAATCACAGATTTCCTCCCATATATCTATCCCCGGTAAATCAATACATAATCGTCTGTGGCAAGCCTTCTCATAGAATTAAATTTCTAATCATTTGCACCCGGCATCTCGTAGAAAGCTTCGGTCTCATCGATATCATTCACCGGTGGCTTTAAGCCTTCGATCGTGATGTTGTGCTTCTGTGCATAATCCCAGAGTGCTGCATGAACTGCCTCCTCTGCAAGCAGGGAACAGTGTACCTTGACCGGTGGCAATCCGCCAAGTGCTTCCATAACTGCCTTATTCGTAAGCTTCAATGCTTCCTGGATGGACTTGCCCTTGATCATCTCCGTTGCCATACTGCTTGTTGCAACAGCGGCACCGCAGCCAAATGTCTTGAACTTGCAGTCACGGATGATCTGGTTGTCATCGACATCAAGATAAATACGCATAATATCGCCACATTTCGCATTTCCGACTGTACCGACACCACTGGCGTTCTCGATTTCTCCTACGTTTCTTGGGTTGGTGAAGTGTTCCATAACTTCTTCACTGTAATCTATAATCTGACTCATCGTCATTACCTCCTAAATATAATCAGTATCCCGTGTATGAACTTACTGCTTGTTCTTCTTTACGAAGTCCTCGTAAAGCGGTGACATACTGCGCAGACGCTCTACAACCGTCTTGATTGCCTCTACTGTATAGTCGATTTCTTCCTTTGTTGTCTCATCGGATAATGTCAGGCGAAGTGATCCGTGTGCGATCTCATGTGGCAGACCAATGGCAAGCAATACATGCGATGGATCGAGTGATCCGGATGTACATGCGGAACCACTGGATGCACAGATACCCTTCTGGTCGAGCATGATCAGAAGTGACTCACCCTCGATGAACCGGAAGCTGAAGTTTACGTTGTTTGGCAGACGCTTTACCTTGTCGCCATTTAACTTCGTATATGGAACCTCATCTAAGACACGCTTGATCAGGTAATCACGCAACTCGACTTCCTTCTTTGTACGCTCTTCCATCTTCTCTTTTGCAAGTGTTGTCGCACGGCCAAAGCCTACGATACCCGGTGTATTGTGTGTACCGGCACGCTTTCCACGCTCCTGTGCACCACCATGGACAAAGGACTCAATCTGCACACCATTTCTAAGGTACATGATACCGATTCCTTTTGGTCCGTTGATCTTATGACCGCTGGCAGAAAGCATATCAATATGGCATTCATCCACATTGATTGGCACATGTCCATATGCCTGTACCGCATCTGTATGGAAGAGAACCTTATGCTTCTTCGCGATCTCGCCAATCTCCTTGATTGGCTGGATGCTTCCGATCTCGTTATTTGCAAACATCACCGAAATCAGAATTGTATCCTCGCGGATTGATTTTTCAAGCTCATCTAATTTGATGATACCATTTTCATCCACGCCGACATACGTAATCTCATAACCAAGCTTCTCTAGATACTCGCATGTATGCAGGATTGCATGATGTTCGATGGCAGACGTGATGATATGTTTTCCTTTCTTTCTCTGGGAAAATGCGATTCCTTTCAAAGCCCAGTTATCTGACTCGCTTCCGCCACCCGTGAAATAAATCTCATTTGGCTTTGCGCCAAGAAAATCCGCAACTTCCTTTCTGGCATCTTCCACCGCTTTCTTGCTCTCGCCGGCAAAGCGGTATACACTTGCCGCATTTCCATAGTACTCTTCGAAATACGGATTCATTGCTTCATATACTTCCGGTGCAACTTTCGTTGTCGCCGCATTATCTAAATAAATTAACTCACTCATTGCTATGAATGCCTCCTTAATTCTTTACTTTTGTCCATGAAAAATTATAATCAGACATGTTTCAAAAGTCAACGAAACCACCCTCATTTATAATGAGAATAAATTTCATTTGCAGTGCTTTTCATACTGCTTCAAGATCTCAATATAGCGGCTTCCAAGATGGCTGAGCGGGATTCCCTTCCGTTTCAAATACCCAATCGTCATCGTCTCCTCGGCTGCAAACGGTACTGCCGTATACCCATCGCCGTTTAACTCCTCACAGATAATACCGGAACATAAGGTGTAGCCGTTTAACCCTGTCATCAGATTTAACATCGTCGCACGGTCGTCCGCCTTGATCGTCTGCTTATATTCGAGGTTACTTAATACCTCCTCCGCAAAATAAAAGGAATTCTTATTGCCCTGCTCAAATGACAGGCACGGATACGGTTCTAAATCCGAGAAGGAAATGGACTCCTTCCCCGCAAGTGGATGTCCACTTGCGAGATACACATAAACCGCACAGTCAAACAACGGTTTAAACTCCAGTTCATTTGCATCAAATACCTTCTGCATGGCTTTCTGGTTGAAGCTGTTCAGATACAGGATGCCAAGCTCACTCCGGAAATTCTTGACATTCTCGATAACCTCACCGGTCTTCGTCTCATGGACAGCAAGCTCATACTCGTCCAGTGAGAAATTCCGCGCCAGCTTGATGAACGCCTCCACTGCGAAGGAATAATGCTGCATGGATACGCTGAACTTCCGCTTGTGTTCTGCAGCACCCATATATTTTTCTTCCATCATCTGCTGCAGCTCCACCATCTGTCTGGCATAGCTTAAGAACTCTTCGCCCTCGGTTGTCACAACGATACCGCGGTTCGTCCGCAGAAAGATCTCTATCTGTAATTCTTCCTCTAAATCATGAATTGTATTCGATAATGCCGGCTGCGATACAAAAAGCTCGCTCGCCGCCTTGTTCATCGACTTCATATCTGCAATTGTCACTGCATACCGTAGCTGTTGTAATGTCATATGCCACTCCTATTCTTTTCTTTTACTCACACACTGAATTCCCATCGCAATACCAAATGTCACGACCTCTGTAACCGGAAATGCCATCCAGACACCAGTTACACCAAAAAGCTTCGACAGCATGAATGCCATCAGGCTGATCACAATGATTCCACGCGATACCGCGATCAGGGAAGATGCAAGTGCCTGTCCGGTCGCACTGAAAAATCCCGCCAGCACAATATTGACCGCCGCCACTAAGAACCCTAAGAAATAAATCCGGAGTCCCGGCACGGCAACCTTCGCTAGCTCCGCCGACTGCGCACTATTGAAGATTCCAACCAGTCCCTGTGCAAACACCCACACTGCAGACACAAGCACGATTGACAGAATGACTGCAATTACGAGTGACTGCCGCAGGATCTTCTTGACATCCTCTTTGTCTCCATGTCCGTACGACGTACTCGCAAGCGGCTGTAAGCCCTGCGATACACCGTTAAAAATCGCCGTTCCGACAAGTGCGATGTTCGCGATCACTCCATATGCGGCAACTGCATTATTTCCGGATAATGCAAGCAGAATAAAATTAAATACAAACGTTGTGATACTGTTCGCGATCTCTCCGACGAACGCCACTACGCCAAGGCTGGCCGCAGAAGCAAGCAGTCGAAAGCTTGGCAGGTGCCACTTAAACACGATTGTGTTTTTCTTTGATAAATAATGGATCATGCAGATACCGATGCTGATGATCGGTGACACGCCAGTTGCAAGTGCCGCGCCACGCATTCCCATATGCATCGGGAACATAAATACATAATCAAATACAATATTGAACAAACTGCTGAGTAACGTTGCCGCCATCGCGATATTCGGTGCATTATCATTTCTTACAAACGCAGTAAAGGTATAGTTTGCAATAAAAAATGGAGAAAAAAGCATCGCAATCTGCAGATATTCCGTTCCGATCGACAGGATATCCGCATCCGCTCCCATCAGCTTCAAAATCTTTGCCGGGAAAAAGTTTCCAAGCAGTGTAAATCCGATTCCGATCAGAACCGCAAACATCAAAGCATTCGAGAAATACAGCTTCGATGTCTCATTATCGGTCATCTTACAAAGCGAATACCGCGTTGCGGAACCAATCCCGATTAACGAACCAATGGCAAATAACACCCCATACACCGGCAGTGTCAGATTCAATGCTGCAATACCAAGGGTTCCATTTGCCACGGAGATAAAAAATGTATCTGCGAGGATGTAGCACGACATGCCCATCATCGCAAATACATTTAAAAATATGAACTTTCTTAGTTTCTTTCCCACGTTCATCTGCTAGTTGCTATTTTCTGTGAAATAACCCTTTCTTCTCATAAGGCTGATGTTCGATGCCAAGCACCTTGTAGCCAAGCTTCTCAACTTCTTCTGTAAATTTTGCATCATCAAAGCCTTCTTCCGCTACGATCACAGTCTCCTTCTTCGCATGGGAAGAAGTGACTTTCTTCACCTTGAAATTATTTCTTACCATGTCGTTCATATGCGACTCGCACATACCACACATCATACCATCGATTTTTGCAATAATCTGTTCCATTTTGTTTTCCTCCTTAAACTACATGAATTTATATAGAATGTCAACCTCTCCTATGCTGTCTCCCGCTGCTTCTTTCCGAATTTGAACAGATTCAGACGAAGTGCATTGGTCACAACACAAAAGCTTGACAGACTCATCGCTGCTGCACCGAACATCGGATTCAATGTCCAGCCAAATAAATGAACCCACGCACCTGCCGCAAGCGGGATTCCTATAATATTGTAAATAAATGCCCAGAAGAGGTTCTCGTGGATATTCCGCAAGGTTGCCCGGCTAAGCCGGATTGCTGCCGGTACATCGGATAACCGGCTCTTCATCAACACGACATCTGCCGCGTCGATGGCAATATCCGTTCCGGCTCCGATTGCGATACCCATATCTGCACGTGTCAGTGCCGGGGCATCGTTCACGCCATCACCGACCATCGCAACCTTTCCTTTCTTCTGCAGATTGGCGATCACAGCCTCTTTACCATCCGGAAGCACGCCTGCGATCACTTCATCGACACCTGCCTGCTTGCCGATTGCCTGAGCCGTCTGCTCGTTATCACCGGTCAGCATGACAACATGGATACCCATATTTTTGAGCTCCGCGATTGCTTCCGGACTGTCCTCCTTCATCACATCGGCAACTGCCACCATACCTAGGATCTTGCCATCCTCCGCGAAGAATAATGGCGTCTTTCCTTCGGTTGCATATACATCTGCCTGCTTTTGAAGCTCTGCTTCTTCCTCTTTTTCTGTCTTGATCTGCCCGGAAATATAGTTCCAGTTTCCGCCCTGCAGATGCTTTCCATTGCGGACGCCCATCAGACCATTTCCGGAAACTGCCTGAAACTCCCCGACACCTGCCTCCGTCTGGTTGTTCGCATCGCCCCATGCGATGATCGCCTTCGCGAGCGGATGCTCACTTTTTTGTTCCAGCGCATATGCGGCATGCATCAGATAGGATTCCTCACAGCCAACCGGATAGATATCTGTCACACGTGGTTCGCCCTTCGTGATCGTACCGGTCTTATCGAGTGCAACGATCTGTACCTTGCCTGTCTCCTCCAGCGAAACGGCCGTCTTAAATAAGATTCCATGCTTTGCACCCACACCATTTCCAACCATGATGGCAACCGGCGTTGCAAGTCCAAGTGCACACGGACAACTGATAACTAAAACGGAAATCGCTCTTGCAAGTGAATATCCTACCGATCTTCCTACAAGCATCCAAATTACAAATGTCACGATTGCAATGCTGATAACGACCGGTACAAATACACCGGACACTTTATCTGCCACCTTCGCGATCGGCGCCTTCGTCGCCGCCGCATCACTGACCATATGGATGATCTGCGACAACGTCGTATCCTCGCCGACACGGGTTGCCTCACAGAGCAGATAACCAGACTGGTTGAGTGTCGCTGCGGATACCGGATCGCCTGGATTCTTGTCTACCGGAATACTCTCACCGGTCAGTGCGGATTCATTGACTGCACTGTTTCCTTCCTTAACAAATCCATCCACCGGAATATTCTCACCCGGACGGACTGCAAACAAATCGCCGATATGGAGCTGTTCGATTGGCACTGTCTGCTCCACGCCATCCTTGACTAAGACTGCGGTCTTCGGTGCCAGCTTCATCAAGCCCTTTAATGCATCGGTCGTCCTGCCCTTTGACTTTGCTTCGAGCATCTTTCCGACTGTGATCAGTGTGAGAATCATCGCTGCGGATTCAAAGTAAAATTCATGCATATAATGCATGACTTGTGTCTCCTGTCCCTTGACAACTGCATCGGTCATTGCAAACAGCGCATACACACTGTAGATAAACGATGCCGCAGAGCCAAGTGCCACGAGCGTATCCATATTTGGCGCCCGGTGTATGAGTCCTTTGAAACCATTTACGAAGAACTTCTGGTTTACGACCATGATCGCAACCGTGAACAGAAGCTGTACAAGTCCCATCGCTACGTGATTGCCCTCGAAAAACGGTGGCAACGGCCAGTTCCACATCATATGTCCCATTGACACATACATGAGCGGGATCAGCAGAACTACCGATGCGATCAGACGTTTCCGCATCAACGGTGTCTCGGTGTCTTTGAGTGCGTCATCCTCATCCGTCGCACCGCCAGCCTGCTTTCCAGCCTTCATCTTCGAGGCTTTATAGCCGGCTTTCTCGACCGCCCGGATAATCGTCGCTGCATCTGCCGTTCCTTCCACACTCATCGAATTGGTGAGCAGGCTCACGGTACAGATTGTCACGCCATCCACCGCTGAAACTGCCTTCTCGACACGCGCGCTGCAGGCGGCGCAGCTCATACCCTTCACTTTATATTGTTCCATATGACATCCTCCTTTTCTTATGAGTTATTTGGAATTACCAATCTACGCAGACACGCTCTCGCTCGGTTCAGCACGCAATGGATACTAAACTCGCAACGTCAAGCCGTTACTCGTTAAGTACCAGCGTGCTTCAACGGTCTGCTTTCGATTTGGTAATTCCAAACAACTCATATATAGTTTGTTCATATTACGCATGAAGTAATTCATATGTTTGTCTGCATAATTTCTCCAAATATATATATGTTTGGAACTTAGAAGTTCTTAATGTTCTGTGAATTTTCAGCAATGTTTGAACACGATGTTCAAACAAGCCGCCACTGAGCCATGGATGGCGAATTGGCGGCGGTTGCGTCCGTAGTCATTTTGTATATTCAGAACATATAGAACTTCTTAGTTACAATACATCATATATTTGAAGAAATTATGCAGACATATATGAATTACTTCATCAGCTTTTGTAAAAGTGTTACTAACTCGTCGATCACTTCGTCGTTTCCTTGGCGGATGTTGTCAGCCACACAGGTTTTTACGTGGTTGGCAAGCAGTACCTTATTAAAGCTGTTGAGTGCGGCATTGATAGCCGCAACCTGCACCAGCACATCCGTGCAGTACGCGTCCTCCTCTATCATATGTTCGACGCCTCTGACCTGTCCCTCTATACGCTTCAGCCGGTTTAACAAATCCTTATATTCCTTCGGTGAACGCTCCTTATGCTTCTCGCAGCAGCACTTGTTCTCTGTCTTTCCGCCGCATGCCGGACAATTATCCTTATTGTTCTCCATAATACCCTCCTGACAGCCTTCTGATTGATACCTAAAAAATCCTGCATAGAATCGTATCTCTGCTCCATAAATGAAATGATATACCTCGCAGCCAGCATACCCCTATCAGGTATCCTGGCATTATATTATACCCTATGAGGGTATTTTGCAAGCACTTTTTTTATTTGATTTTCAAATAAATTTTGACTTTACTCATTGTAATTTATTCCACACTTGTCAATATTGTGGGATATACCCTTGAAATGGAAGCCGTAATCTACACAGAATTAAAAATTGGTACATAAAACAAAAAGCTGACAGAAATTCTGCCACATACATGCGCAGCTTTCATGCCAGCTTTTTTATTTAATCTAATGTAATACCAAATTCTTCCGGAAGGAATCTCGGACACACATTCTCCGATGATGTTATTACCGAGGCAGCGGGACGGCTTCCAATCTCCACCGCTTCGCTGAGCGTCTTTCCATAGGTAAGTCCGCTTGCGACACCTGCACAGAACGCATCTCCTGCTCCGGTTGTATCCTTTACGCGGACGCGCTGAGGCGGACATATTCCCTTTTCCCCGTTGACATCTGCATAGACTGCTCCGTTTCCACCCATCGTGACAATCATCGCTGGTATTTTTCCAAGGATGACACGCTTAGAAAGAATATCGCGAAGCTCCTCCGGGCTCTTATCCGCATAGTCCTCCATGAACAGCATTCCTGCTTCAAGCTGGTTACAGATGAAACAGTCAAAATGTTTAAGAAAATCCCTTCTCCCCACAGCTATACTCATATTGCTGACAACACCGTACAGCTTCTTGTTATACTGCTTTGCAAGTGTAACAACCTTCTTGATTATATCCTTGTCCATGTCGACCTCTACAATAACAGAATCCGCATTTGCGAAAATCTCATCGCCCTTCTTCTCAAG
>OGIL01001096.1_pt1 | contig 14986 bp, 14 predicted proteins | sample 1571751 | NCBI WGS metagenome assembly OGIL01 (sample SAMEA2581964, study PRJEB24529) | metagenome | biome: Human gut stool | place: China | collected 2011 | reverse complement strand
TATGAATTGCCACAGCTTAATGCAAATCTCCGTTACCGATACAATCTCAGCCCGTATGTCACAATCATGGCATAGGGGCTATTGAATTTATCACTTTTTTATGGTATACTAGAATTAAATAATTATATGTATTTGAGCCGACTTTAGAGTACGAAAATCCTTTGCACCGGAATACGTACTCTTTACTTGATATGAACAAGGTCTGCCCGATCATTTTTTCTTATAGCTGTAACTTAATATTTTTCTCGGTCAACAATAACGAATTTTCCGTCGGAACCGGAAAATTCGCAAGAAGTTGCGAATTTTATCTATAAATTTGCTGAAATCTGTTGACTTTTTGAATTGTGCAGTGTATAATACTAAGTGATCAGGCATACCTTTAAAGGTATGTTTTCATGAAAATCAGCTATAAGAAATTATGGATCAGACTAATTGAAAAAGATATATCCCCGGCGACGCTCAGAAAAGATCTCAATATAGCGACAGGTACAATGACCAAGCTCCGCAAAAACGAGGAGGTGGCTTTATCGGTACTGCTCCGTATCTGCGAGTATCTTGACTGCAACATCGGCGATATATGTGATGCAATCCCCGATACCGACAGGTATACGGACTGATTTGTCTTACCCATAATTAAAAAACGGCTTTAGTTCCGATAAAGCCGTGAACTAAAGGGAGAAAAAATATGGCAATATGCAGTAAATGCGGCTCGCAGTTACCGGACGGTGCAAAATTTTGTCTGAACTGCGGTGCACAAAGCTCCGGCTCTCCGGAAAACTCACAATCATATCAGGCAGGCAACTCAAAACGTGAAACTGTTTTTGAAGGCGAAATACATAAATGTCCGTCATGCGGAGAGGTGCTGGGCGCTTTTGTTACCACTTGTCCGTCATGCGGCTATGAAATAAGAGGCGGAAAATCATCGGCATCCTTACATGAATTCTCTATGTCTCTTGCAAACGCAGCATCAGACGAACAGCGCACATCGCTTATCAGAAATTTTCCCGTTCCGAATACAAAGGAAGATATATTTGAATTTCTCATTCTCGCATCCTCAAACATAACAGGCAATACAGAACAGAATATATGTGACGCATGGGCGGTAAAGTTCAGACAGGTCGAGCAAAAAGCTAAGCTTGCTCTTACTGCCGATGCAGACAAAGCAAAATTCAACGAGCTATACGAGCAGGCAAAGAAAAAGCTCACCCGTGACAAATATGTTAAAACAGCTAAAAAAGCAGGAAGTTTTCTTGTAAAGATAAGTAATTCTCTTCCTCAGGTAATCATTACTCTTGCATGGTCGATAAGTATTGCTGTTCTTGTAATAATCTGCTGTCAGAACGTTGACAGTTCAGGATTCAGCCCGTTACAGTTAGTTACTATGCTTGACCTCATTCTCGGTGCGATAATTGTTCCTCCGATGACACGATGCGATTCGGCTATTCCTAAATTCATAGCAACTATCGGCTTGCTCGTCTGCTTCGGACTATTGATTCCGAGATGCGCCGACAAAGACAGCGTCGGATATATTATGATATTGGTCGTTGCCGTTATATGCGCAATCATTATGCTTACACGAATGTTCAAGGCAAAAAAGAAGTAACATATTTTTTACAATCTGTCAAGGAGAAATATTATGGGATTATTCGGTAAACCAAAAGCGGGCGGATTTATGGACGAGATACGTTGCGACGAGCAATCATATCTTATATGGAAATGGCGTCCGGCGGGTGCGGAGCTTAACAATAACAGCCGTGAAAATGCAATACGCTGGGGCTCATCGCTTCGTGTAAAGGACGGCGAGGTAGCCGTATTTGTCTATAATCGTCCCGACGGCGTTATGGAGGACTTTATTGAAGGTCCTTGCGACAGAAAGCTCGACACAGGCAATCTGCCTGTACTTGCAAGCATAGTAGGACTTGCTTACGCAGGCGGAACACCGTTCCAGGCTGAAGTATACTTTATCAATACAGCGAATATCATTCAGACAAAGTTCGGAATACCGTATTTTGACGTATACGATCCGAGATTTATGGACTTCGGCGTACCTGTAGCAGTAAGAGGTACTGTCAGCTTCAGAATAACAAATTATCGGGAATTTGTAAAGCTGCATCGCCTTACACAGTTCTCAACGGATGACTTCAACAAGCAGATAAAAGACGCTATCTGCCGGTATATCAAAGATGCGGTAACAGCCGCTCCTGCTGAAAATAACATTCCTGTTATCCAGATTGAAAGCAAGATTGCTCTTATCAACGACAAGATAGAATACGACATAGGAGAAAGACTTCGTGAAAATTTCGGAGTTACTGTATCCGGCGTAGATATCAACTCTATAGAAATTGATAAGACAAGCGACGGCTATGAACAACTTATGGCGGTAACACGCAAGGTAACAAGCGATACAATTCAGGCTCAGACAGCCGCAAATATCAAAAATATCCACGACAAACAGCGTATAGAAGCCGAGAACTATGAGCAATCGCTCCGTGTTCAGCGTGAGGAAGGACAGTATGCAATGCACAAGCAGACACAGAGTGCAAACCTCGGAGCGTTCCAGTCCGAGTTACAGGCAAATGTCGGCATAGCAGGCGCAGAAGCTCTCGGTCAGATGGGGGCAAACGGTGCCGGCAGTGTAGACCTCGGCGGGCAGGGCGGCGCAGGCTTCAATCCTGCCGCAATGATGGCCGCTATGGCTGTTGGCGGTGTAGTAGGTCAGAATATGGCAGGTTCTATGAACAACGCTATGAGCGGAATTAACGGAATGAATAACGCAAATGCGGCAAATCAGGCAATGCAAAATGCAATGCCTCAGTCTGCGGCAGCCGCACCTCCGCCCATCCCGACAGCAGCTTATCATATAGCCGTAAACGGTCAGACAACAGGACCTTATGATATGAACACTATGGCTCAGCTTGCCGCAAACGGTCAGCTTACCGCCGAAACGCTCGTATGGAAAAACGGTATGGCTTCATGGGCAAGAGCAGACTCGGTTGCAGAGCTTGTTTCTCTTGTAAGCCGACCCGTTCCGCCGCCGATACCGACTATATAAAATAAGGAAGACTGTATCAATGAAATGCAGATACTTCGATTCATTCGTACCCGATTATTATAACAATTGTCCGCATTGCAGTGCACAGCTTATAAAAGATGGGTTTTCCGAACAGCATTCCAAGCCGGCAGTAAATAAAACGCCAACCGTTCATAAAAGGAAAGTGCCGCAGATAATAATTGCAATAAAGAAGATATAAGCGGCAACGAATTAAAAGCAATCGGAATGACATTTTTGTTTATGATTATATTAATTCTGATCATGCTGGTTTTTGCATTGTTGTATAAATAAGCAAAACGCCCTTGTCTGTGGATTGTATTCACAGACAAGGGCAATTTTTATATAATACTGCTCTGTTATCAATCTATCATTATCTTATTTCTTCCTGCCGCCTTAGCCGTATAAAGTCGCTTGTCAGCAGTTGTGAATATCTCGGTTATCATATCCCGCATTCATGCCTGAGCATCTTTTCACGGACAGACAGCGAAAATTTACGGCTTACAGGAATTATTACACCGCTGTCAAGCTCAATCTGTTTTGTTGTATACGAAACGATATGATGGATATTCACCGCATAGCTTTTATGGCACTGTATGAAATACGGCGGAAAAGCCTCAAGCACATCGGACAGTTTGCTTCTGACAGACTTGTTTTCGCCCGATGTAACTATAATAAGGGTGTGGGCATTGCTCTCAAGATATAAAGTCTGCATAGGCTCTACGAAAAACGTTTCCGAATTAACCGTTACGGCGATCCTGCTTTTCTCCTTATCGGAATCAAGCGCCGTTCTCAGCTTATCCATTGCTCTTTTCAGATTCACATCAAGATTCTGTTTGTCAACCAATGCAAACGGAACTAGATTCTTCCCTGCAAGAAAAATCTCCTCGCAGTATTTGAGCGAATATGCCGTCAGGAATATTATTCTTATATCCGGATACAGATTGCTTATCTGCTCGGCAACCACAATTCCGTTTTCCGAATTGTCAAGTTCAATATCCATAAAAACAGCCGCTATATCCTCAGTGCCTGCGCTGAGCCTTTTTAAAAGCTCCTTACCGCCGAGAAAGCATTCGGGTACTGCTTCGGTATTATCCCTTATGTATTTTTCTTCATTTGAGAGGCAGTTTTTATCATCGTCACATATTAATACTATCATTCTTGATCTTTCCCTTTTATTCTTATCGAAAGAGCCGTGCTGAATTTTCTATCCTTACAGGTAAACAGCACATCGCCGTCATATTTCTGCACTATGTTCCGTATTATCTCAGTGCCGTAGCCGTGATTATTGTTTGCCTTTGTGCTGGGCAGTTTCTCTGTGCTTTCAAAGTCAGGCATATCGGCATAATTTGAAACAGAAATATATATTCTCCCGTTCTCCTCTTTTATCTTTATGCCGATGCTCTTATCGCTTTCCGCCGCTTTCGCTCCCCTTATCGCATTGTCAAGCATATTGACAATAAGACAGCAAAGGTCAACGTCATCTATCAGAATGTCATTGCTAAGGCTCGCATCGCAGTCAAGCGTAACACCCGATTCCTTTGCGGTATTTGATTTATCCCACAGAATCGCATTAACGATATTGTTAGCACAGTAGAACGGCATTTTGTTGCTCTGATTTTTACGGCTCAGCTCATCAAGCATTTCCTTTCCCTTTTCGGCTGTATCGGGATAGGTGTACAGGTTCATCGCCGTTGTGAGAACGTTGTTGAAATCGTGGCGGTACTTCATTATTTCGTGCTGAAGCTCGTTGATTTTTTCGTAATAGCGGTACTGCGTGCTACGCTCGTATTCAAGCTGTTCGTTTCTCATTTTCGTTTCGTACAGCTGCGAATTCTGGATAAGGCCTCTGTAGCACAACACATCGCTGATTACGCAGATTACAACGCAAATCAGTGTGAAATACATAATTTCCGGTGTTGCATTATCGGTGTTAGCCATAATCAGCTTCATTATCACACATAAAATCAACACCTGACTTTCCGGAAAAAACATAAAAATCACTGCACGCTTGTTGATAGATTTTCTGTCATGTATTCTTTTGATAATACAATGTTCAAAATACATCAGAATGCCGTATATAATCAGATCAATATCCGCAAAAAGCAGTGCGGGATATGTTAAGTGTCCGATGTCAAACGAAAATTCCGGAAATATGACAAATATTACAGCAGTTGTGATGGTATCAAATATAATCAGCGAAAGGTAGACCAGCGTTCCTATGAAAATACGGTATCCGACCGCATCGGTATGAAAAAATATACTGTAAATAAGAACCAGTGCTACTGCAAGCACAAAATCGAAAAATTCAAGCTTGTACTTTTCTCTCATATATTGCCCAAACAGACCCGCAAACAAATACACCGTATTTATTGCGATAAACTGAATATACTTGTTATACTTAGCTGTAAGATTGATTTCGATAAATCCGAACACAAGCAAAGCAGATGGTATGAACCTGAAAATTATTTCTACTATCAGCGGTACTGTCATAATATCTCCCATTTATTTTTATATAGTAACAATTTAATGTGCTGAATTTATAATACAATTTTCTTGATGCTTTGTCAAGTCAAAATAGCAATATAGTCTTATCAAATCTTAAAATCAATATATAATTAATCTTTTTTGAAAATATCATGTTAATATTTTCCTGTTATTTTTTCAGGCATATATTCAGCCTCACGCACTTCACTAAATATAAAATACCCTGCCGTCATAAAACGGTAGGGTACCAAAGTTCTCAATCTATCATTATCTTATTTCTTCCTGCCGCCTTAGCCTTATAAAGTCGCTTGTCGGCAGTTGTGAATATCTCGGTTATCGAATTACTGCTTCCGTACACAGCCACGCCTGCACTGAAAGTAAATTCTTTTCCTTTTTCTTTCTCGGAAAACTCCGAATAGCTTTTGCGTATCCGCTTCATAACCGTCATAACAGTTTCGATATTATCCGTATCAAAGAGAATCATGAATTCCTCTCCGCCGAATCGTGCTATAAGGTCATTTTCCCCGATATTCGTTTTGACCGCATTTGCAAAATGCTTAAGCACATTATCACCGAAAACGTGTCCGTATGTATCGTTTACCGACTTGAACAGATCGAGGTCAATAAGCGCCGCACAGTGTTTCTTTTTCTCGTCCTGCGAAAGCTGATTTTCAAGATATTCTATAAGATAACGGCGGTTTCTTATCTCAGTCAGCGGATCGGTATTTACAGCAAGCGTAAGCTCCTCGCCCATTTTGCTGAGCTGTTTTGCCTGACGTTCAAATTGTACTATCACTATTGCGACCTCACCCATTATGCCTATAAACGCTATTATAAATGAAAACAGCGTGTCAAGCTCCTTATTATCATTAACCATATTCAGCTGAGGAAATTTGCTTCTGACAATAAATGCGGCTATATCTGCAATGAACACCGCCGCTCCCATTATAACTCTGTGCACCGGCTTCATAAAAGTAATAATACCGATTTCCGCAACAAGCATATACACTGCCGTGCTTGCGCCGTATGAAATATACAACATCGGAAACTCGACAAACCCAAGCACAAGAAGTATTATAAACGTAGCGACATAGGTCCTTCCGGTAAAGAAACCGACCAGTGACGATACTATAATTACAAGTGCGCAAGCCGCACAGAAGAAGGTCTGCGGGGTAAATCCGAATATCACCGCATTTGCGGTAAATCCCGCTATATTCGATATACAGCCGGTTAATGCCAATACTATGAACAGCTTGTCACGAAGCTCTGAATTCACAGTATCTGATTTTTTATTCATTGTTAGTGCTCTCTTTCGTTCTTACTTTTCTTTCTGTTTTCTGCCCGTCAATGATGCCGTTTTTCTATATCGGCAAGAATATCATCTATATCATATCTCTTGTCCTCGTCATCTCTGAATACAAGCGATATATCAGGCTCGGAGCCGCCGTGCGTTACTTCAGCCGTACCCGTTTTTTCCGTCATTTCGGGCAAGGCTTTTTCGTTTTTAACATTTCCGGCTTCAGTTTTCTTTTCCTTTTGCTGCTCTGCTCTGTCCGATTCCATCCTTTTTCTTGCTCCGGCGGAAAAATCCGCTCGGTCTTTTATGTTATCGGCACTTGCCGCTATATTCTTTTTACTGCGCAGATGCTCCGTGAAATCATCCGTTTTACCGTGAGAGCTGTCGGGGACACGATTATGCGGCACTTTTACGTTATCGGATAAAGACGGCATAGCGACCTTTTTCGCATCGGCCTTGCTTGCTTTTGGCAGCTTGTGTTCCTCGCTTTCAGGAGGAACATACACAGGAGCTTCTTCCTGCAACTTGACCGTTTCCACCTGCGGTACCGGACGCTTTGACATAATGAACTTCACTATCTCAAATGCTACTATTGCGATACACGGCAGTATGGCGATAGCCATAACGCCAAACGGCGACATTGCAAAACCGATAACAGCACCCCAGAAATCACTGCAATAGTTAACTCTTGCAACAAGCTGGCTTTGTGATATTGTGATATTTTCTCCGCCTTGAGTTTCAACATCAAAGCTCATAACGCCTTCCTTAAGCGTGGAGGAATTTACCTTCGCAAGCTGTGCTCCGCCGTTTTCATACCGATTATATATTATAAGCTCTCCGTTGTTTACCTCGTCGGGCCACACCTTCTGCGCTATAGCGGCTGTGCCTGCCTTAAGCTGATAGAAATCGTTGTCACGCACTATGTAAACATTATATCCGAAAATATCCGGCGCAGCAGAGCCGCCGAATGAAAACAGCATTGATGTAACTACGAGAAATACTGCAAAAACAATAAGCAGTACGCCGATAACTACACCGATACACCTTGCCACAGATGTTTTTTTTATCAAATTTTCCTCGTTTCCGTCAAAAAAGCTATTGACAACAAATCAAAAATACGATATAATAATATAGTCATTTTGGAACTGTATTCCGAAATATGACCATATATATTTTACCACATCGCCTCGCTCTTTTCAAGTGTTTATTGTGCATTATGCAATGTTTTGACTTGTGAAGCGGACGCTTTCGGAAAACGGAAAATGTGTGTAAATATATCAGAATATCAGAATAAATATGCTTGTGTAGCACAGTTGGTAGTGCAGCTCATTCGTAATGAGCAGGTCGCAGGTTCGAGTCCCGTCACAAGCTCCATAAAAGTAACCGCCCGGATTTAATGCCCGGGCGGTTTATCTGTTTATAACGCTTGTGTTCCGATTCTTATCATAATCTTTCCGATACGCTTTTTACGGCAGTATGCTTTTTTATTGTTCATAATTTTTCAGCAAATTTGCAATGCTCCTGCCGGCAAGTTCGGCTGAGTATCGAACCTGCTCAATATCATTTGCCAACGCTCCGAATTCTATAACCAGTGAAGCCTCAGCCAGATCCTGATTATAAAACCGATAATCGAAAAGCATAGGCCGTGTTATGCCTTTGTTATCTTTTTCTATCGCATTTTGCAAATATGACGCAAAGCGGAGGTTATCCATATAATCCGGCAATATATCCGTGCCGTCGTCACATCCGCATATTATCATTATCTGCGCCGCTTTTCTGCCGTTGATTTCTGCAACGGGAGCTATTCTCACATCTCCGTCCGCTATTCCGTCACGGTGAATGTCCAGCACTATTTTTATTGACGGATACTCTTTCAGCAGTTCCTCTGTTCGTTCCCTGCTTCTTGAATAAGAGTAGTTGTAAACGGGATCGTCAAAGACCGTTCCGTCGTGCAGCGTACTTATTCCGTTATCAGCAAGCGTCTGCGCAAGCACCGCCCCTACTCCCACAACACTGTTTGCAGGGCAAAGCGATCTGCCGTCATAATCGGTATCGTAATATCCGTCACTGTCACGTTCGTAGCTTTCGGTCGTATGCGTATGTATTATAAGCACCTGAGGTTCGTTGCTGTCCGACAGCGTGACAGAAGGCTTTTTCTCAGCCTCAGCACCTATAAGTTCCGACGGCAGCTTGGTGCAGTTTCTTATCTGACCGTTTTCGAGGTCTATTACATTGTCACCGCCGATCTTCCCGTAGTGCTTTTCCTTGACCGTACCGTCCTTTGCCGTATACTGCGTAAGATCGTCCTTGTCCTTTCTTATGTTGACGGAAATCAGCCGTGTTTTTACATCGGCAGGAGCGTCGACCGGCACCAGCGTTTCACCGGAAATATCCTGCGTACTGCTTGACGGATTATCGTTCGCAGGCGCTTTCTGCTCCTGCTTTTCAGTCTTTGTTTCATTGTCCGGTTTCTCTGTGCAAGGCTCGGATGAAACCGCATCTTCATCCCTGCCGTCAAATTCGTTTACAGGAACAGCAAGCATAACGCTCAGTGCGGTAAGCTGTCTTAGTCCGTCTGAAACGCTTTTGCCGCTTACCGCTCCGGTTACGGCGTTTTCAGCTACGCCCGTCAGGGTAAACGATAATACCGCCGCCGTAAGCCCAATGCCAAGAACCTTTACAATACCTTTGTTTTTATTACCTCTCATAAGCCTTTCCTTTCGCCAAGTGTTTTCACGGTTGGATTTTTCTTGTTACAGCTTATGATTCATTTTCCGCAAATATTCAGGAATAATTCATCAGCATTGATATGTCGCTGTATGACAGTGACGGACACAGACTGCGGTTCAGCGCACAGGATATTATATGTGCGTACCTGCTTATCTCGGCATCTATATCATATCTTGTCACAAAAAATCTGTCGTTATCGCTTTCATACTCCATAGTGGTAGGAACGCCTACAGCGATTACCGGTATGCCTGCCGCCGCTCTGTCAAGACGGTTCCTGTTGCCTGCGGTACTGCCCGGCGTTATGCCGGTATCCGTGACCTGTATGCTCCTGCAAAGACGCTCCGGCTCACTGCACGCAAGGCTGTCTATCGCTACAATATAGTCCGCTTTTATCTTCTCCGCACAGAATATTGCGTGAAAGACGCTGTCTATACCGGAATTTGCCGAAACATCCGTCCTTATTACCGACACATTCCCTATTCCGTCCGCATTGTGCATACTTTCTATAAAATGTGAGGTCGCAAGTCCCCTGCCTGCCGCTCTCCAGCCGAGACTGTCTGACGCTACAGACGGGTTTCCAAGCCCCGTGACAAGACATTTTCCTTCCGGAAGGAGCTTGTTAAGCACCGTACACAGCGCATGGATCTGACCGTCCGCATAAGGAACGTCCGTACTGTCAACGGTAAAATATCTTCCGCAGGGGCGGTTAAAAAGAGCGGTTTCCTTTTCGGAAACGATTATTTCGGTTATCTTTTCTCCGTAAAGCTCATAGCTTTCACATCTTATTCCGTTTTTGCCCTTTACAAACTCCGCCGCCATATCTGTTCTTCCCGTAAGCTGCATAAAATTTCCTCCCGAAGAATTTTTTCAAAAAAATCGTAAAAAAGTATTGCATTTTCGTTTTGGACGTGCTATAATAAAGCGTATTGTGAAATATAACTATGATTATATGTAGATCTGTATAAAGGAGGGGCCGTAAGTGCCTAACATTAAATCTGCCAAGAAGAGAGTTTTAGTATCTGCTACAAAGCAGGCTCGCAATAAGGCTGACAAGACCGCTCTTAAGACTATTCTGAAGAAGGTTGACGCTGATACTAACGCTGACAACGTTAAGGTTGCAGTTAAAGCAGTTGATAAGGCAGCAGCAAAGGGTATTATCCACAAGAATGCTGCAGCTAGAAAGAAATCTCAGCTTGCTAAGAAGTTAAACGCTGTTTCCTGAGAATAACGATTTAACGTAACGCTCCTGCGGGAGCGTTTTCTTTTTTTGTGTTAATTGCGGTGATACAAAAGCATCGGCTTGCATTATTATGTGCCGATGCTCTTTTTTTATCCCGAAATGCTTTTTACCGTATATCCGTTATCAAGCCAGTAGTCGATGACATCGGGCAGTATCGCCGTATTTGTTTCGGATACCGCATGGAGAAGATATACAGCCCCGTTGTGCGTTGCGGACGTTATTCGCCTGTACGCCGTGTCCCTGTCGGGCTGAGCGTCCGTATTCCAGTCGTTGTACGCAAAGGACCACAGCACAGTATCATAACCCATATTTTTGGCAATGCGTAATGTTCTGACCGAAAATTCTCCTCTGGGGGGACGCATCGTAACGGTTTTGTATCCGCCGAAATTATCGGAAATATAAGTTTCAAGTCCGTGGATTTCTTCAAACACCATATCATCGCTTATATCCGGCAGTGACGGGTGGGTACAGCTGTGATTTCCGACCTCGTGACCCTCGTTTATCATACGCTGTACAAGCTCAGGACTGCTTTTTACGTAATCAAGCGTCACATAGAACGTGGCCGTAACCTTCTTTTCCTTCAGAATATCCAGTATTTTTCCGGTACAGCCGTTTTCATAGCCCTCGTCAAACGTCAGGCGGATTGTCTTGTCGTCTTTGCCGAATATGAATCTTCCGCCGTATGACCCGTATTTTTCCTGTGCCTGTACAGCTCCTACAGGACGATTGTCAATATCGGTTTCATAGCCCTGACCGTAGCAGACCTTCTCTTTTCCGTCCGTCAGAAAAGCCGTTTCTGCAGGCGTTACACCTCCTCTGTCATTATGTCCGGCGCTTTGTCCGACAGTATTCTTGTCGGACGTGCATCCACACATGAACATTGCCGTCAATACCGTAAATACTGCGGCAGATATTTTTCTGTGCAAAAAAATCACTCCTTTACAGATATAGTATCCGTAAAGGAGCGGTTGTAATTCATTGAAATAAATGGCGGCTTTCATCAACTGCCGAGATAATTCTTGACCATTGCCTGTAAAAGTTCGTCACGATCAATATGACGGATCAGGCTACGTGCGTTGTTATATGTAGTTATATAGGTAGGGTCTTCGGACAGAATATAGCCGACGAGCTGATTTATAGGATTATAGCCCTTCTCCTTGAGCGCACCGTAAACCGTTGTCAGTATTTCCTTCATCTCGTTTTCTCTTTCATCCTTGAGCGAAAACGGCATAGTTTTGTCGATCATCAATATCAGTCCTTTCGTTAATATCTTTTAAAAACCGAAATTATTTTAAGGTTGTTATACTATTATACACTACCGTTCAATAAAATACAATAGCCGATAGCGAATTTTCGTTAAAATCACCAATAGCGGCTCTCATTTTTGGGTAATTGATAAAACTTTACAATTCGCTATTGAATTAATGAATAATTTTTGGTATAATAACAATAACCAGATTTTTCAGGGGGTACAATAATGGCAGAACAGAAAAAGGCGCCATCTACAAACGGCGAATTCAAAACCTCTCCGCTCGGCTTCGACAAAGCCGAAGTAATGGCATACATAGTACAGCACAACAAAGAGCGTAAAGCCCTTAAGGAATAAAATGAAGAGCTGAAAAGAGCACTCGAAGAAAAACAACAGACGAATGAAGGTCAGAACAATGAGCTTACAGCAGAGCTTGAAAAGAAAAAGGCTGAACTTGACGCACAGATCCTTGAAAGCAGAAAGCAGGTTCTTGACGAAAGACGCAAGCTGGCTCAGACCGAAAAAGAACTGCACGTTATGCAGGACAAATACTCTGCCCTGACAGAAGAATTCGCAGAATTCAAAAAACAGGCGGCAGCAAAAATAGATAAAGCAAAGCACAGCGGCGGAACGATTGACCCCGCTCAGCTTGCAGAAATTTCCGCAAAAGCAAATGCCGATGCAAACGCTGTAATAAATGACGCCCAGAGCAAAGCAAACGAGATTATCACAGCCGCAAAAGCATATTTTGCCGATACGGTAAAGAAAACATACGATTACAAGCAGTCTGTGCTTGAAAAGGCGGACACATTCGCAAATGGAGTTACATCAGGTGCGGCGGTTGCTCCCGCAATAGATATTCAGGCTGTTCTTGCCGGCATAACCGCCTCAGTAAATGAAGCCGTTGAAAAGGCCCTTGCCGGAGCAAATGCCGTAAACGATGCGGTTGCAAAGGCTGTTGAAGATACAAAGGCTGTAAACGATGTACTCGCTAAGGCTGTTGAAGAAGCCTCACAGGCAGAAACAGCCACCGATAACACGGCTGACGTTCCCGAAGAGAAGCTGTCCGATGATGAGGAACTTATCAATGCAAAAAGCGAGCTTGAAAATATCGGCGGACTTGACGAGAGCGAGCTTGACGCCTACGCTCCTATGGAGATCGAGCCGTACAACTTCGAGCTTAAGCTGGATATGCCGGCTCAGACGGACAATGACGATGACGACGATATGCTGACAGACAACAACGGTCTGCTCAGCTCATTTGAGATAGTTTCGGGTGACGATGACATTTCTGCGGATAACGTAGATACCGGCGATCTGCTCGTTGAGGAAACTCCTGCGGCAGATGATATAGCCGATTTGCTTGCAGAGGAGCCTGTTGTAGCATCTGCTCCCAAAGCCGATACTGCTCCTGTTGCGGATGATTTCAGCGACCTTCTCGCAGAAGAGCCTGCCCCTGCTCCCACAGCTAAGGCAGAACCTGCTCCTGTAGCCGATGATTTCAGCGACCTGCTCGCAGAAGAGCCTGCTCCTGCTCCCGCAGCTAAGGCAGAGCCTGCTCCCGTAGCCGATGATTTCAGCGACCTTCTTGCAGATGAGCCTGCTCCCGCAGCTAAGACCGAACGTACTTCCGACCGCAACGGTGACAAACCGAAAGAAAAGCTGAATGAAAGTCGTTCAATGGGTGTTGCCGGCAAGGAAGAAAAGGTGAACGATCCCTGGAAGGATCTCGAAGCACAGATGAACGGCATGACGATTACTCCTCCGCCCTCATCTAAACCGTCTGACGATGACGGAATGACTTCCTCGTTTGACGATCCTACCGCTCCCGCAGCTTCCGCTAAGGAAGAAAAGATTGATATGTCCGATTATTCATCCATGCTCGGCGGAATTAATGACAATATGACCACCAACACGGCACAGTACGATCCTTCGTGGGATCTCAAGATGATGGAAGGTCTTAACGACAATGACGATGACGACGACGAGATGAGCTCGGATAACATGGGATTCTTCGACCTTTAATCAAAAGTAAATATCATATGCCGGAAAGTGTATGCTTTCCGGCATAATAAATTCAATGCGAACAGGAGTATAAACTTGGAACTTAACACAAGCGAACTTAAAGAAAAGGCAAAAACGCTAAGAGCCGGCGACAAGATAGAACTGAGCGGTACTGTATACACCTCCCGTGACGCCGCATACAAGCGTATAACACCCCTTATTGATGAAGGCGGAGAACTGCCCTTTGAAATAGACGGTGCGGCTATTTACTACGCAGGCCCGACCGGCACTAAAGAAGGAATGGCAATAGGCTCATGCGGTCCTACAACATCGGGCAGAATGGACCCCTACGCTCCCCTGCTGCTCGATATGGGGTTATCCGCAATGATAGGAAAGGGAGAACGCAAGCCTGCCGTAGTAGACGCCATAAAACGCAACGGTGCGGTATACTTCTGTGCCATAGGCGGTGCAGGCGCACTCGCCTGTCAGTGCATAACCGAGTGTGAGGTAATAGCCTTTGAGGATCTGGGCTGTGAAAGTGTGAAAAAGCTGACTTTCGATAAATTCCCTCTTATCGTTGCAATCGACGCTGTCGGCGGTAACATTTTTGAAACCGGCAGAAAGCAGTACGCAGAGGTCTGATTTAAGGATTTTTATATAAAATATCACAGCGTTTTTGAAGAACGAAAAAAATCGAAAAAAATTTTAAAAAAGTGTTGACAAACGCAAAGCGCTGTGATATAATATAAAAGTCGCTGATACAGAGTGACAAAAACAGAAAGATATGGCGGTATAGCTCAGTTGGCTAGAGCACTTGGTTCATACCCAGGGTGTCGTTGGTTCAAATCCGACTGCCGCTACCATTTCTACGGCCCGTTGGTCAAGCGGTTAAGACATCGCCCTTTCACGGCGGAATCATGGGTTCGATTC
>OGIL01001080.1_pt1 | contig 15085 bp, 12 predicted proteins | sample 1571751 | NCBI WGS metagenome assembly OGIL01 (sample SAMEA2581964, study PRJEB24529) | metagenome | biome: Human gut stool | place: China | collected 2011 | reverse complement strand
TTTCCCTACACGACGCTCTTCCGATCTCAAATCTCAGGCAACCATTTGCATTCAGCTCATCCATAGCAGCATTTCCATCCAGTCCGCTGAGTACATTTTTGATTCCCCCTAACAGTTTACCATATTTTGGTCCAACTGTCTTTAATTGTGGTTTAAAACTATAAGAAGTAAAGTCTCTTACATCATCTGTAAACTTTACATTTTTTACATTCAGCTCATCAGCTACGATATCCTGATAAAATTCAGGCTACGATCGGTTATTCCGAGGAGCGGGCACATCGTATCTACGCATCCTGCGATGCCTTTCTGATGCCATCCTTATTTGAACCATGTGGATTATCACAGTTGATGAGCTTGAGGTATGGAACCGTGCCAATCGTAAGGGAAACTGGCGGTCTGAAAGACACCGTGGAAGCGTATAACGAATATGAACATACGGGAACCGGTTTTTCTTTTGCAAATTACAATGCCCATGAGATGCTTGGAACAATCCGCTATGCCATCTCTGTTTTCCGTGACAGGAAGAAAGACTGGAATGGATTGATCCAGAGGGGAATGAAGCAGGATTTTTCCTGGAATCGTTCTGCCGGTAAATATGAAGCATTATACGAAAAACTTACCGATTTTGAATAAAGTTACATAGAAGTGATCACATAGAAATCTGACCAGTCCCACGGGAATAAAAGTAGACATGATCGGATAAAATCTCTTCTTTGGATAACTGTGTAGAATTGACTTCTTTTACCATAGAGGTGAGTTCATCATAAGAATCATGGTCGTATGCAGGAATCAGGATTACTTCGTGAATACTGCTTGGCAGAATGATCAGATCCTTTTCAAACAAATCGGACAGTTCTTTTAAGATGTCATCGTAGAGGAGAACGGTTGCACCGTTGGTCCGGTACGTATTGGTCAGAACATACAGTGGCGGGGCTGCTTCCGGGAGTGGAGTTTCCGCGACGAGCTGCATTTCTTTGAGAAGACTGCTCATCGGGGTAAGCTGTGGGGGAAGAAGCTGTGGCGTGTTTTTCTTCGCAAGCCGGTAGAGCGTTTCTTTGTCGGTTTTCCAAAGGTTTAAGTGATGATTGTGGATCAGAATATTTGCCTGGTTTTCGGCACTTGCATGGAGCAGACAGTAAAAGATTACGGCCAGATCCTGATAGCGGAAAAACGGAACCTCTTTTAACAGTTCCTGATTTTTTTCAAAGCTTACAAGACGCATGACGATGTGCTCGCTGGCACGGGAAAAATCGGTAAAGTAGGACGTGTCAAAATTTTCTTCCGGGGCATGCGCCTGATAGGTATGAAGAATATCTTCACAGATTTCTTCAAGGCATATCCCTTCCAGATAGCGATGATAGTATGGCATCAGATAGATCGCAGGTGACACGTTTTTCTTCGGATGGAGAAGTACCAGACCATCGTAATGTGTTCCGTTATTTTTGGTAAAGGAACGAATGTCTAAAGTGACACCTGTCTCGATACGCAGAGAAAGCTGTGTACGGATCGTTGTTAAAAATTCCTGATAGTTCATATGTAATTGAAAACAAATGTATATATGGGAAATTTCGGAATGACCGTTTCCGAAGATGAAAAATCCACGGTGTTAACCAGACACCGTGGATTTACTTTAGCATGTTTTGACTGAAATTGCAATCATTTTTCTCGGTTTTTTAATAAGAGAGAAGTTCCTGCCACAGCTTTGTGTACTTGGCGGAATCATCATCACTTAATGCTTTATAGATTTCACATCTTTTTATCGTGTCACTGGAAGGATTGATAGCTTCGTTATTTTTTACGTCAGCGTCCTGATTTTCTACCACAGATGTAATCGGAGAGGCATACTGCACATATTCGAAATTCTTTTCTGCGATATCATCCTTGCACAGGAAATTTAAGAATTTTAAAGCGTTGGTCTGGTTAGTGCAGGACTTTGGAATGAACCAGGAATCGATCCAGAGGTTGGATCCCTCTTTTGGAACGGAATAATCCAGATTGTCGTTCTCTGCCATGGCCAGTGCAGCCTCGCCGGAGTAGCACAGTGCGATGGAGGCTTCTTCCCCGATCATGGAGTCAGCTGTTTCGTCTACATAATAGGCATATACGATTTTATCATCTTTTTGCTTTTTTAATACGTCGAGGGCTTCCCGCAGATGATTTTCATCGGTATCGTTTAAGGAATACCCTTTGGAGATCAGGGCAGGGGCAAACGTATCACGGACGGAATTTTCCATGATGATTTCATCCTCATAGGTAGGATCCCACAGGCAGTTCCAGCTTGATACGGTTTTGGCATCAATGGTTGTTTTGTTGTAGAGAAGGCCAAGAGTCCCGTAAAAATATGGAACGGAATAGGTGTGATTCTTGTCATAGGAAGCAGACATATCAAGGATCGTTGGATCCAGATTTTTGTAGTTGTCCATGGCATCGTAATCTTCTTCGAGAACTTCGCCCTCGTTGATCAGACGCTCAACCATATATTCGGAAGAGCAGATTACATCATAGTTGATGGAACCGGCTTTGTATTTGGTATACATTTCTTCCGGACTTTCATATTCTTCGTATTTGACGGTGATACCGGTTTCTTTTTCAAACTGTTTGACTACGGACTCATCGATATATTTTCCGTAATTTAAAACGGTTAAGGTCTGTCCGCTTTTTTTCGCAGAGGAAGATCCCCCACAGGCAGTGAGTGCGCTGACTGCCAGAGCAGAAATTAAGAGGGCAGAGAAAATTCTTTTTTTCATAATAGGACTCCTTTCGGCTGGAATAAAATTCCAATGGAAAATTTATTTGGCTGCAACACGCTTCTTCCCCGGATAAACATTTCCGGCAAGAAGAATGAGCAGAACGGCAAAGAACAGAATCGTGGAAAGTGCATACAATTCCGGTTTGATTCCTTTGCGAAGTTCTGTGTAGAGCATGGTGGAGAGGGTATTGACCCCGGCTCCTTTGGTAAAATAGGTGATGGAAAAATCATCCAGTGACATGGTGACTGCCATCATAAATCCGGAGAATACACCGGGACGGATTTCCGGCCAGGTGACTTTGTAAAATGCATACAGCGGCGTTGCTCCGAGATCAAGTGCCGCCTCATAGGTGCTGCGGTTTGTCTGTTTCATTTTCGGAAGCACATTTAAAATAACATAAGGAATACTAAAGGTAATGTGCGCTAAAAGAACCGTCACAAATCCGAGGTCGATAAATTTCACAAACAAAAGCATCATGGAGATACCGGTTACGATATCCGCATTCAGAAGCGGAATATTGGTCGCGCCGAGATAAATGGTCTGGTGCCGTTTTTTCATGGCGGCTATGCCGAGCGCGGCAAGTGTTCCAATCAGTGTGGAAATCATTGCGGACAGGAAAGTGACCTGCAAAGTTGTGATAAATGCAGTCATGATCTTTTCGTCCTGAAAACAGCCGGTATACCACCGGAGCGTGAAGCCTCCCCATTTTACCTTGGAACGGGAATCGTTGAAAGACAAAGCAATCAACACAACAATCGGAAGGTAAAGGAAGGCAAAGATCAGGATCATATAGATCCGGGATGCACATTTTTTTAACATATGGATGTTCCCTCCCCTTCTTTATCAAATATATTTACAATTGTCATACTTACGATTACAAAGATCATCAGGACAAAGGAAAGACCGCTTCCGGCATTCCACTGCATTCCCTGCATAAAATCCTGCTCGATCACATTTCCGATTAAAAGAACGTGACCACCGCCTAATACCTGCGAGATTGCAAACGAGGTAAGTGACGGGACAAATACCATGACGATTCCGCTGATGATTCCGGATACGGTAAGCGGAAGGATAATCTTTAAAAAGATGGTTACATTTCCGGCACCCAGATCACGGGCCGCCTCAATCCAGTCTTTACGGATTCGTGTCATGGAGTTGTAGATAGGCAGCAGCATAAATGGCAGGAAGTCGTATACCATGCCAAGGACAACTGCTGTTGGTGTATTTATGATATTGATGCGGGAAAGCCCGAAACCTGTGAGAATGGAGTTGATTACACCATTTTTGGAAAGCAGAAGTTTCCATGCCAGGATACGGAGCATAAAGTTCATCCACATCGGAAGCATAAAGATAAAAACAACCAGTCCCTGATTTTTGATTTTCCTATTATTTAAAATCATTGCCAGCGGATAGGAGAGAACCAGGCACACGATGGTGCATATAATTCCAAGTCTCAGGGAAAGTCCCATGGCTTTGCGGTTGGTTTCATCTGCTATCGCTGTGATATAGGATAACGTAAAACTGCCATCGCCGTTTGTAAATGCATAGTAAAGAATCATGATAAGCGGCAGGAGGATAAAACCGATGATCCATATGAGGTATGGACCGGCAAGAAATTGCTGTTTAAATTTACGCATCGATCTCCACCGCCTTTTCATCGGAAGATTCCGGCTTATGCATAATCTGGATATTGAACGGGATTACTTTGATGCCGACTTTGGTGCCGACCGGAACAAATCTGGTGGTGTGAACCAGCCATTCATAGCCGCCGGCCATGACATCGAGTTCATAGTGAACGCCTTTAAAAATCAGGGAGTTTACTTCACCCTTCAATGTTCCCTCCGAAGGATCGACAAGTTCTACATCTTCCGGACGGATGACAACGTCGACCGGCTTATTGTTGCCGAATCCTTTGTCGACACATGCCCACCGGGCACCGAGAATCTCTACAAGTTCATCTTTTATCATGATTCCGTCAATGATATTGCTGTGTCCGATAAAATCGGCAACAAATGCGTTTTCCGGTTCGTTGTAAATGTTTTCCGGAGTACCGATCTGCTGGATATATCCCTGATTCATGACAACGATGGTATCGGACATGGTCAGAGCCTCTTCCTGGTCATGGGTGACGTATACAAAAGTAATTCCCAGTTCTTCCTTCAGACGGATGAGCTCATACTGCATGTTCTGACGCAGTTTTAAATCAAGTGCACCGAGAGGTTCATCTAAAAGAAGGACTTTTGGCTCGTTTACAATCGCACGGGCGATGGCGATACGCTGCTGCTGACCGCCGCTTAAGGAATCCGGCATACGGTTCTCGAAACCGTCCAGATTGACTAACTTCAGGGCATATTTAATTTTATCATTAATATAAGATTTACTTTTACCACTGATCTTTAATCCAAATGCGATGTTTTCTGCAATGGTCATATGCGGGAACAGGGCATACTTTTGGAATACAGTATTCAGATTGCGCTTATTGGGGGGAAGGTTAGTGATATCCCGGCCTTCGAAAATGACCTGACCTTTGTCGGGAGTCTCGAAACCGCCCAGAATACGGAGGGTTGTAGTCTTTCCGCAGCCACTGGGTCCCAACAGTGTCAGAAACTCATTTTCGCGGATGTACAGATTGAGATCATCCAGAACCATCTGATTGTCAAATGATTTTGAGATGTTCACTAAATTGACTAAAGCATTTTTCATCAATTTTTTCCTTCCTGATGTAAAAAATCCTGCAAAAAATTATCGAAAAACCTAAATGAAAATTTTTTGCAAGTCGAATTAATATTATACGTAAATACACGGAAAGTCAATGTGAAGTTTTGCAATTTCTGGCCTAATTTACATAAACTTTACCCTGTGGAAAAAACAGGAGTATTTTTCGGGAATTTTGCAGAAAAAATGTTTCACAATTTTCAGAATTGTGCTATATTTATAAACATAAAAAAAGACATAGAACGCTAAGGAGGATCCGGTCATGAGCAAGGGAAAATATGTTGCCTACATTTCCAGTTACACACAGGGGGACAGTCATGGCATCAGAATATATGATGTGGATATGAAAAACGGCCGTTTCAAGGAGAAAGATAAGGTAGAGATCACGAACTCTTCCTATCTGACCATTTCCCACAACGGAAAGTTTCTTTATTCTATAACGGATTTTGGTGTGGAGGCTTATACCATCCAGCCGGACGGAGATCTGGAGCTGATCAACTTTGCACCAATCAATGGTATGAGAGGCTGCTATGTTTCTACGGATTATACGGATCAGTATCTGTTTGTAGCCGGTTATCATGACGGTAAGCTGACAGTACTCAGACTGAAAGAGGACGGTTCCATCGGCGAAATCACTGATGAAATCTACCACAAGGGTCTGGGCAGTATGGCAGAGCGGAATTTCCGTCCCCATATCAACTGTGCCCGCATGACACATGATAATAAGTATCTTCTGGTGGCAGATCAGGGTATGGATCATGTCAATGTATATCGTTTTGATGTGGAGAAGGGCAAGGTAAAGCTGGAGGATATCATCCGCAGTGAGATGGAATCTGCACCCCGTCATATCAAGATTTCCGAGGATGGCAAGTATATTTACATTCTCCATGAATTAAAGTGTTATATTGATGTATACGAATATGCGGACAATAATAACGACCCTACCTTTGAGAAGATCCAGACGGTAGAGCTGATCAAGCTGACCAGAGGCAACACCAACAGTGCCAGCGCCTTCAGTTTTTCATTGGATTACAATTATCTGCTCAGTTCCATTGCAGGGGATAATTCTGTTATCGTATTTGATGTAGACAAGAAGACAGGACTTTTGAAGAAGAACTTCCTGCTACCGATCAGCGGTGAGTATCCCAAGGATGCAGAGTTCTTCCCGGACAATAAGTTTCTGGTGTCTTTGAATCATGAAAGTAATACGATGACCTTCTTCCATATTGATCTGGAGCATGGAACGATGATCATGAATGGACCGGCAATGAAGGTCAATATGCCCAACTGTATTTTGTTCCATAAGTTGGGGTAGGTATTATTTTAGTAATAACCCCCCGCAGCCTCGGCTGGGGTAAGAAACGCGGCACGCTCTCGCTCTGTCGCAGAGCGTAACGGCACATAAGCGGTCAGAATACGCCCGCTAAGTGCTGACGTCTGCTTACGGCCTGCTTATTCTTACACCCATCCGGGGCTGCTTGCTTATTTTAATAACCTTGTGATATGAGATGGGATTTGGTAAAATAGGATTATATAGTAATTGGGAGGTAGGAGTATGGCACAGATCAGACCATTTAGGGCATATCGGCCCTGCAAGGGGATGGAGGAGAGGATTGCGGCGCTTCCTTATGATGTATATAACAGGGCGGAAGCGTGTGAAGTGGTGAAGAAGAATCCGGAATCTTTTCTGGCGGTTGACCGGGCAGAGACGCAGTTTGGCGAGGAAGTAGACACATATGCGGACTGTGTGTATGAGAAAGCGGATCAGATGCTTCGTGAGAAAATTCTGGAAGGAAAATTTGTACAGGATCCGACGCCATGTTTCTATCTGTATGAACTGACGATGGATGGACACAGTCAGACCGGGGTGGTAGGCTGTGCATCGATTGATGATTATCGGAACAATGTGATCAAAAAGCATGAGAATACCAGGGCAGACAAAGAGGAAGACCGTATTCGTCATGTGGATACATGCAGTATGCAGACGGGACCGATTTTCCTGGCGTATCGGGCGAAGGAGGATCTGAAGGAGAAAATCAGAGAGCTGAAAAAACAGGCGCCGGTCTATGATTTTGTCAGTGAGGATGGAATCGGGCATCGTGTGTGGGTGATCGATAACGATTCGGATGTGGCGATGATCGAGGAGGCTTTTGGGAAGATCCCGGCAATCTATATCGCGGATGGGCATCATCGATGTGCTTCCGCAGTGAAGGTGGGGTTGAAGCGGAGAGAGCAGTACCCGGATTATACAGGAGAAGAGGAATTTAATTATTTTCTTTCCGTGATTTTCCCAGATGAGGAGTTACGGATCCTGGATTATAATCGTGTAGTGAAGGATCTGAACGGAATGGATGCAGCAACTTTCCTGACCCGTATTGAAGAGTACTTCGTAGTGGAGAAAAAGGGACAGAGTCCTTACAGACCCACGGAGAAAGGCACGTTTGGCATGTATCTGGAGAATGAATGGTACAGTCTTTCTGCAAAAGAGGAAATAAAAAGTGAGGATGCCGTAGAGGGACTGGATGTATCGCTTTTGCAAAATGATCTGTTAGATCCCATTTTGGGGATTATGGATCCGAAGACAGATAAGAGAATTGATTTTGTCGGAGGCATCCGGGGACTGGGAGAACTGGAGCGGAGAGTACATACGGACATGAAAGTGGCGTTCTCGATGTATCCCACATCCATTGCAGAGCTTTTTGCGGTGGCGGATGCGGGGAGACTGATGCCTCCAAAGTCCACATGGTTCGAGCCCAAGCTGCGAAGCGGGCTGTTCCTGCATGAGATAGAGCGGTAATCCTCAGGGTTTTTAAAGGCAAAAATGACAGAATAGAATGCAGCAATCGCGCCGCAGAAAAGAGGGAATATGACAAACAAACTTTATAAATTGATGAACTGGCCCCAAATAGAAGAAATCACGTATTCCGAATGTGATAATCCCCATAAGCTGTTGGGCCCCCATAAGCAGGGAAGCAAAATGCTGGTTCAGGCATACTTCCCAGGAGCGGAGAAAGTAACGATCCACTGGAAGAAGACCGGCCAGGTGGGAGAAGCATTTCTTACGGATGTTCCCATGGAACTGGCAGATGAAGAGGGATATTTTGCCGCATTGGTAAATGCAGGGAAAATGTCACCTTATGAATATGTGGTGGAATACGGTAAGACGAAAGAACATGCAGCCTACAGAAAAATCTGTGGAGATGCATACCGCCATGTTCCGCAGATCACGAAGGAAGACATGGATCGTTTTGCCGCAGGCATTCATTATACAATCTATGAAAAGCTGGGGGCACACCCTATGGAACTGGATGGGGATAACGGCACGTATTTTGCTGTGTGGGCGCCGAATGCCATGCGTGTCAGCGTAGTAGGTGATTTCAATGAATGGGACGGGCGGATCCATCAGATGAGACGACTGGGTGATTCCGGCATTTTTGAACTGTTTGTTCCGGGGGCGGAGGTCGGAGACTGCTATAAATATGAACTGAAGATCAAAGGCGGATTGACCTATCTCAAAGCAGACCCTTACGGTAATGCCGCACAGAAGAGACCGGAGACGGCTTCTGTTATCACTGACCTGCGAGACTTTTCATGGGATGACAGTGAGTTCTTGAAAAAAAGGGAAAGCTACCAGTGTGGAAATGCTCCGGTCAGTGTGTATGAAATGTATCTGGGAAGTTTTGTGACGCCGGACGAGGGACAGGATTATGCGAACTATCGTGAGATCGCTCCGAAGGTCATTGATTATGTAAAAAAAATGGGATACACCCATGTAGAACTGATGCCGGTCATGGAGCATCCCTTAGATGCTTCCTGGGGATATCAGGTCATCGGTTATTATGCACCGACTGCCAGATACGGTACACCGGAGGACTTTATGTTCTTCGTGAATGAACTGCATAAGGCGGGAATCGGTGTGATCCTTGACTGGGTGCCTGCGCATTTCCCAAGGGATTCTTACGGTTTGTCCGCATTTGACGGCACCTGTCTTTATGAGCATCAGGATCCCAGACAGGGCAGTCATCCGCACTGGGGCACCCTGATCTACAATTACGGTCGTCCCCAGGTATCGAACTATCTGATCGCCAATGCATTGTTCTGGGTGGAGAAATATCATGCGGACGGTATCCGTATGGATGCGGTAGCCAGCATGCTTTATCTGGATTACGGCAGACAGGACGGAGAATGGATTCCCAATATGTACGGTGGCAACGAGAATCTGGAAGCCATTGAACTGATCAAACACTTAAATTCTATCCTGAAAAAGAGAGATCCCGGGGTATTATCCATCGCAGAGGAGAGTACGGCATTTCCCATGATAACCGGTTCTCTGGAAGAGGGGGGACTTGGTTTTGATCTCAAATGGAATATGGGCTTCATGAACGATTATCTGGATTATATCAAATACGATCCGTACTTTAGAAGCCACCATCACGGAGAACTTACCTTCAGCATGATCTATGCCTACAGCGAGAAATTCATGCTGGTATTTTCGCATGATGAAGTGGTACATGGGAAAGGAACCTTACTTGGCAAGATGCCCGGAGACAGAGCACAGAAGCTTGCCAACTTACGTCTGACCTACGGCTATATGATGACTCAACCCGGGAAAAAGCTCCTTTTCATGGGACAGGATCTGGCGGAAGAAAAAGAATGGAATGAAATGCGTCAGGTGGAATGGGCACTGCAAGAGCAGAAGGAAAATGCCGGAGTTCAGAGGCTGGTGAAGGATCTGAATGCATTATACAGAGAGAATAAGGCGTTGTACGAATGTGACGATCAGGCGAAGGGATTCCAGTGGATGAACGAGATCTCTGCCAATGAATGTTATGTAAGCTTTGTGCGTAAAGGCGAAGCTGCGGAGGAGATGCTTTTGGTCGTAGCAAACTTCTCCGGTGTGCCCAGAGAGATCACTACAGGAGTTCCTTACGAGGGAAAATACAAGGAGATCCTGAACACGGATGCTGTCTGCTACGGTGGTACAGGTGTGGTCAATGACCGCATGAAACGGGCAGAGGATTTGGAATGGGATGATAAGAAGCAGTCCGTCACCGTGAAACTTGCACCGTTGTCCTTAAGTATTCTGCAATTTATCCCTTACACAGAGGCGGAACTGGAAAAGGTGATCGAGAAGCGTATCCGTAAAAATACACCCATTCGTAAGACAACAAACAAGACTGCAAAAAAGAAACAGGAGAAATAAGACAACATGGATCTGACAGATAACGTAATCCAAGAGGTACAGCAAAAGGAAGGACTGATCGCTTCTTTTCTGGATACTCTTCCGGAGAAAGCATTGAACTTAGGCATCCGTATCGGACTGGCACTGATATTTTTCTTCATCGGTGTAGAACTGATCAAGCTGATCCGCAAAATCATCCGCAAGTCCATGAACAGGGCGGGAGCGGAAACGGGAGTGATCCAGTTTGTGGATTCTTTTGTGAAAGCTTCTTTATATATTATACTGATCCTGACCCTGGCATCCTCCTTTGGCGTTGATGCTGCCAGTATCGTGGCACTGCTTGGCTCAGCCGGAGTGGCAGTGGGGCTGGCTGTGCAGGGAAGTCTGTCTAATTTGGCGGGCGGTGTGCTGATTTTATTATTGAAGCCGTTTAAGGTGGGAGATTACATTGTGGAAGGCTCCTCCGGTAAGGAAGGTACAGTAAAAGAGATCCAGATCTTCTATACAAAGCTGTTAACCTATGATAATCAGACGATTATTCTTCCAAACGGCAATCTGGCAAATAACACCATTGTGAATGTCACTGTTGCCGAATCCAGGCGATGTGATGTGAAGGTGTCTATTGCTTACAGCGCAGATATTAAGAAGGCAAAGGAAGTTCTGACAAAGGTTCTCTCTGAAGATCCCGATACTATAAAGGAAAGAGAGCATTTTGTATTTGTAGATGAACTGGCAGACTCCGGAATCAACCTATGTGTACGCTGCTGGTTCAAAAATGAGGATTTCTGGCAGGGAAAATGGCGTATTACCGAACAGTGTAAGTATGCACTTGATAAAGCAGAAATTGAAATACCGTTCCCGCAGATGGATGTGCATATGCGTTAATTAAAAATAGATATTGAATTTTACAGACTATAATGATAATATTACCGTTGTGATTCATTGTTTTAATATTTACATTTTAGGAGGAAAAAATTATGAAAAAGTTTCTGGCACTTGCACTTGCATCTGTCATGGCTGTTTCTCTGGTAGCATGTGGCAGCACCAATAATGCTGCAACCGATGCAGAATCCAGCGCAGCAGCTACCACCACTGCAGCAGCTACGGAGAGCGGCAGTGAAGAACCCGGTCTGAAGATCGCTATCGTATCCAGCCCCTCCGGCGTGGATGACGGTTCCTTCAACCAGGACAACTACAACGGTGTTCTGAAGTTCATCGAGGAGAATCCGAATGCAACCGTAACCCCCATTCGTGAGGAGACCGGTGACAGTGCAGCAGCTGTTCAGGCAGTAGCTGACGTAGTAGCTGACTATGATGTTATTGTATGCTGTGGTTTCCAGTTCGCCGGTATCGGCAATCTGGCACAGGAGAATCCGGATACCAAGTTCATCCTGATCGATTCCTGGCCTACCGTTGATGGTACCGAAGTAACCGCAGATCAGGTGATCGACAACGTATACGCTGCTTACTATGCTGAGCAGGAGAGTGGTTTCTATGCAGGTATGGCTGCAGCTCTGTCTACCACCACAGGTAAGGTAGCAGTAGTAAACGGTATTGCATATCCTTCCAACGTGAACTACCAGTATGGCTTCGAGTGCGGTGTTAAGTATGTGAACGGTACCGAAGGCATGAATGTAGAAGTAGTAGAGCTTCCTTCTTACGCAGGTACCGATGTTACCGGCGCTAACGTAGGCGGTAACTATGTTGGTAACTTCTCCGATGAAGCTACCGGTAAGGTACTGGGTAATGCTCTGATCGCTGAAGGCGTGGACATCCTGTTCGTAGCAGCAGGTGGTTCCGGTAACGGTGTATTCACCGCTGCAAAGGAAGCTGAAGGCGTTAAGGTGATCGGTTGTGATGTTGACCAGTATGATGACGGTGCAAACGGTGACAGCAATATCGTTCTGACCAGTGGCCTGAAGGTAATGCATGATACTGTTTACAACGTACTGAACGAAGTAAAAGACGGTTCCTTCAAAGGTGCTAATGTGACTCTGACCGCAGCAGATGATGCTACCGGTTTTGTAAGTGAGGAAGGCAGATGTCAGCTCACCGCAGAGGCTATTGAGAAGATCAATGCAGCACAGGCTCTGTTAAAGGAAGGCAAGATCGTTCCTGCGGCAAACTTTAACGGTGTAACTCCGGAGACCTTTACCTGGTAGGAAGAATGGATTCACAAGAAGGTGATGGTGAGGAACTGTCACCTTCTTCTTGTTTTAACTGCTGTTTAAGCAGGAAAATGTACAGAAATGAGGATGAACATGTCGGAATATATTGTTGAGATGAAACACATCACCAAACGTTTTCCCGGGATCGTAGCCAATGACGATGTGACGATCCAGATCAAAAAGGGAGAGATCTTTGCCCTTCTGGGAGAAAATGGTGCAGGAAAATCCACCTTGATGAGTATGCTGTTTGGAATGTACGAGCCGGATGAAGGAGAGATCTATATCCGGGGAGAAAAGGTGAAACTGGAATCTCCCAACCATGCCACCAAATTAAACATCGGTATGGTACACCAGCATTTTAAACTGGTATCCAACTATACCATTGCAGAGAATATTGTGATGGGTATGGAACCGGTGAAGAAGGTATTGGGATGTATTCCGGTAGTGGATATGAAGAAAGCCAATCAGGATATCCGCGAACTTTCGGAGAAATACGGACTGGCAGTGAATCCTACCGACGTGATCAGTGATATTAATGTCTCTACACAGCAGAGAGTAGAGATCTTAAAAATGCTTTACAGAGAAGCAGAGATCCTTATTTTCGATGAACCCACAGCGGTTCTGACTCCTCAGGAGATCGACTTTTTATTAGACATTATCAAATCTCTGCGGGATGACGGCAAGACCATCATCTTAATCACACATAAACTGGAAGAGATCAAACGTATTGCAGACAGATGCGCGATCCTGAACCGCGGACGTCTGATGGATGTTATGGACGTGGCAACCACATCCACCAAAGTCATGGCAAACAAAATGGTAGGCCGTGAAGTGAATTTTGAGACAGAAAAAGAACCCGCGAAACCGGGTAAGACGATCCTCGATATACAGCATCTGAACGTCTATAACAAGCAGGATTTTCAGGTGGTAAAGGATGTATCCCTTGAGGTGCATTCCGGTGAGATCGTAGCCATTGCAGGCGTAGCCGGCAACGGTCAGGTAGAGATTGCCGATGCTATTGCAGGATTGATCCCGGCACGTTCCGGTAAGATTCTGTTAAACGGCAGAGATATTACGGATCTGTCCATCAGGGAACGTACCACAGAAGGAATTTCCTATATTCCCGAGGACAGACAGAATTATGGACTGGTCATGGATTTTACCCTTTCGGAGAATCTGGCACTGCGTAACTACTACAAAGAGCCTTTCTGTCATAAGGGAGTGCTGGACCAGAAGATTTTTGAAGATAACAGTGAAAAACTGATAGAAAAATACGATATCCGAAGCGGCCAGGGCAGCAAGACAGTGGTACGTTCCATGAGTGGTGGTAATCAGCAGAAAGCCATTATTGCCAGAGAAGTGGAACAGGATTCCTCCCTGATGATCTTTGTGCAGCCCACCCGTGGACTGGATATCGGTGCCATAGAGAATATCCACAAGCAGATCATTGCAGAGAGAGACAAGGGCAAGGCAATCCTTCTGATCTCTCTGGAATTGGATGAGATCATGAATTGTGCGGATACCATCGCAGTTATTTATAACGGAAGCATACAGAAGATCGCCAAAGCCAGTGAGCTGACCACCAATGAAGTGGGCGAGTTCATGATGGGCGTTAAGAACAAGGAGAAGGAGGCATAAGACCATGAAAAAGATGACAAAATTCTGGAATGCAGTAAAGATCCCTCTTCTTGCAATCCTTTGCAGCATGGTAGTGGGTGGTGTGATCATCGCCGTGACCGGTTCAAATCCTTTCAAGGCTTACTACGCTTTGCTGCAGGGCAGCGGACTGTCACCCAAGTCTTCTTATGCAAGCTATAAGAGCATGCTGACAGACTTTATGAGTTATGTGAACTATTTTACCCCTATGATCTTCGCGGCATTGGCAGTAGCGGTAGCTCTGCGTGCGGGTTTGTTCAATATCGGTGTCTCCGGACAGATGCTGGCAGCCGGGTTCACTGCAAGTATTATTGTGGGCTACAGCAGTTTAAATGCTGTACTGGCAAAGCCACTGGTAGTGATCATCGGTCTGATCGTCGGCGGACTGGTGGGTGCACTGATCGGCTTTTTGAAGTATCGTTTTAATATTAATGAAGTTGTTTCGTCCATTATGTTAAACTATACGTTCCAATACGTGATCAGCTTCTTTATCAATACCTTTTTCGTGGATCCGGTCTCCAGACAGTCAAAGGAGATCTCTGCGGCTTCCAGACTGACGCTGATGGATACCATGGTGGGCAATCTGAAAATGGATATTCCGCTGGGAATTATTC
>OGIL01001060.1_pt1 | contig 15183 bp, 15 predicted proteins | sample 1571751 | NCBI WGS metagenome assembly OGIL01 (sample SAMEA2581964, study PRJEB24529) | metagenome | biome: Human gut stool | place: China | collected 2011 | reverse complement strand
AATGCGTCCGGCGTAAAAGACGTATTGTTACAGTTATTCAATAAGATTATTGGAGCGTAAAGCCTATGGAAGAATGTAGCGTATTGATTGAAACGACCAAATCAGCAGAGGATAAAACCTCTCGCTGGTTTGATTTACCCATTGATTATGAGCTGTTCCGTGACCTGCTCGGTGTGGAAGCTGACAGTGGCGATTATCAGATTATAGATATGAAACTCCCTTTTGCTGGCGATATTGTAAGAACAACCAGCGTCAGACGATTGAATAAGCTGTACTTTGCTTACATGGAGTTACCGCCAGAAGTTCAACAGGCATACAATGACTTGATTTCCTATTGTGGCGGTGTTGAGGATTTATTGCAGAAATCAGAAGAATTTCGGTTTTATCCAGAGTGTCACAGTATCATGGACGTTGCCCGTTACCGACTGGAACATAACATTGAATTTTCTGCTCTTTCCGAAAAAGGAAAGAAATATTTTAATCTGGAAGCCTACGTCCATGAACCGGAAGAAAAAGGACGTTATGCTTTCTGCAACAATGGTATGTTCAAGCTCTAATGGTGGTATTGCTTATGGCAGAAATGAAAGTATTTGTTATCAATCTTGATGAACAGGAAAAAGATACAGGCTGTGCATGGTTTACACTGCCCTGCAACATAGAAACATTAAAACAATCCATTGGCTTACCGCCGGACAGTGACCGTTATCTTATCAGTGATTATGATTTCCCTTTTGAAATCCTGCAAGATACAGACCTTGACCTGTTAAACAATATCTGCCTTGCAATTTCGGAGAGTGAAATCCCACCCGAAGATATACTATAAATGCTAAGATATAAATGTACATAAATGATCATATAAAAATGTACAAATTCCAGATATAATGGATCCCGTTGGAGGGATCGCATTATGATATATACACAAAAAATACATACAGATCTTCAGATTAATACCCTTGAAGATTTAGCAAAACTAAAACCTTTTCTGGAGGACGGTACATTGAAAGTAAATAAAAGTCAGATTGCCCGTGAGTTGGGAAAAGACCGGCGTACAGTGGATAAATATTTAAAAGGTTATAAAAAACCAACCACCCGGCACAAAGGATCTCCTATTGATGATTATTACGACATCATCAAGGAACTTCTATCAGATGAAAATCAGCAGATTTTCTATTATAAACGTGTTTTGTGGCAGTTTCTAAAAGACAACCATCAGCTTCATTGTGCACAATCAAGTTTTCGGCGTTATATTAGCCATCATCCGGAATTTCAGGAATATTTTGACCGCAGGCAGAAAAATTTCAGTCACAATAAGTCAACGATGCGTTTTGAAACTCCTCTCGGACAACAGGCTCAGCTGGATTGGAAAGAATCCATCAAATTCACTCTGAAATCCGGTGAAATGATCAATGTAAATATTTTTGTCCTGATACTGGCAGCTTCCAGGTTTCGAAAATATCATTTATCACTGACCAGATCGCAGGATGTCCTGTTTTCGTTTATTGATGATGCATTTGAAACTTTTGGCGGAGTACCTGAGGAACTGCTTACAGATAACATGAAAACGGTTATGGATGAACCGCGGACAGAGTACTCAAAAGGAAAAGTAAATGGACGTTTCCAACACTTTGCTTCTGATTACGGATTTGCAGTAAAACCCTGTATTGCCGGGCGTCCACAAACAAAAGCGAAAGTAGAAGCTCCGATGAAGCTTTTAGATGAAATCTATGCGTATAATGGTCTGCTTGATTATCAGGAACTGAATGAGCTGGTTCAGCGACTGAATGAACGGATCAATCATCAGGTACATCCGGGAACCGGGCGGATCCCGGTCATGTATCTGCAAAAAGAAAGGGCTCACTTATTACCCTTGCCCAAGGATACAATAAGAAAGCCCTACCAGCTTGTTACCATTACATCCAAAGTAAATACTTCAAGTATGATCACATATCATTCCAATCAGTATTCAGTACCACCTGAATACATCGGAAAAACATTGAATTTACAGGTGTATGATAACCATTTGCATGTGTATTATAACACCACTTTGGTTGCTGTGCACGCGATAAGTTCAAAAAAATTGAATTATCTGGAGCAGCATTATATAGCGATCAGTGAAATCACTTTAAAAAACAGGAACTGCGATATAAACGCTGTTGCCAGAGAAAACTTAAAACAGATAGGAGCATTATTTCAAAATGAATAGTACATATATACAATTAAAACAAAACCTTGAGTATCTGAAAATGAAACAGATGCTTCTCCATCTTGATGAAGTGCTGGATTTCATCACGGCTAATAATCTATCTTTTACGGAAGGTCTTGTGAAGCTGACATCACATGAGATCGACTTTAAAGAAGCAAACATGATACGTTCCATGGTCAAAGTAGGAGCATTTCCACATCACAAGGAACTGAATGATTTTGACTTTGAATTTCAATCATCAATTAACGAACAGGAAATCAGAGATTTTGAAACACTGCGTTTTTTAGAGGCGGCAGAAAATATCGTTTTTCTTGGTTCGAGCGGTGTGGGGAAAACACATCTTGCTACTTCAATCGGCATAGCAGCCGCAAAAAAACGATACAGCACTTACTTTATAAAGTGCCATGATCTGATACAGCAACTTAAGAAAGCCAAACTGGAAAACCGTCTGGAAGCCAGACTGCGACACTTTTTTAAATATAAGCTGTTGATCATTGATGAACTGGGTTATCTGCCAATTGAAAAAAATGATGCAAAACTGTTTTTCCAACTGATAGATCTAAGATATGAAAAACGAAGCACCATTTTGACAACAAATATAAATTTTAATTCGTGGGATGATGTATTTTATGATCCGGTCATTGCAAATGCAATTCTGGATCGGATCCTGCATCATGCACATGTCATAAACATCACTGGGAAATCGTACCGCTTAAGGGAATATATGATACAGGACGATGAATGAGCAAACTTGTACATTCTTAAATGATCAAAAATGTACATTTTGATATTGACATTTATAATATACCTTTAATTCAAAGAGAATGGTTTTCAAACCTGCAAGAGCTGGAAGCCGGACTTTGCAATATTACATACCATCGGAACTGTTCAGATATGGAAGAAACATCAGAACATTTCCTGTGTGTGCATGGCAGATTTTATGAATACAATGAGTGAAAGGAAGTGAACCGCTTATGATTGATGATATGCAAGTCTATATAGCCAATCTTGGCAAGTACAATGAGGGAGAACTGGTCGGGGACTGGTTCTCTTTTCCGTTGGACGAAGAAGTGATTGCAGAACGTATCGGCTTAAATGCAGAGTATGAGGAATACGCAATCCATGATACGGACAACTTTCCGATGGAGATTAGCGAATACACTTCCATTGAGGAATTGAACCGTATCTATGAACAGTTGGAAGAATTACCCGATTACATGCTGGACGACTTGGACAGTTTCGTATCCTATTATGGAAGTCTGGAAGAACTGGTGGAGCATAAAGATGACATCATTCTGTATTCCGGCTGTGAAACGATGACCGATTTAGCCTACTATCTGATTGATGAAGAACAGGCACTCGGAGAAATCCCGTCCTCTTTACAGAACTATATCGACTATGAAGCCTACGGGCGTGACCTCGATATAGAGGGGACATTTATTGCAACAAACGCTGGTATCTGTGAGGTACTGCGTTAAAGGCTGGCAGATCAGCACCGCCACTGGTGCTACTGTCAGCTTTTCTCTTGGGGCAGTCTGGGAAATCCGGCTGTCCCTGTTGTTAGGAAAATGAAGAAAGGAGCATTTACAAGTGAAGAAAATCCGAAGTTATACAAGTATCTGGAACGTGGAAAAGGTACTGTATGCCATCAATGATGTAAACCTGCCATTCCCTGTGACCTTTACCCAGATTACATGGTTTGTGCTGACGGAATTTATCATCATTCTGTTTGCAGACGTACCGCCACTTTCCATGATTGAGGGTGCATTTTTAAAATATTTCGGGATTCCCGTTGCCCTTACATGGTTTATGTCACAGAAAACCTTTGACGGGAAAAAGCCATACAGTTACATCAAGACGATGGTTCTGTATGCCCTGCGTCCCAAAGTGACTTATGCCGGAAAAGTCGTGAACCTGCATAAGCAGAAATTTGAGGAAACTATCACGGCAGTAAGGAGTGTGACCTATGTTCCCGATTAAATATATCGACAATAACCTTGTCTGGAATAAGGACAATGAGGTGTTCGCCTACTATGAGCTGATACCGTACAATTATTCATTCTTATCCCCAGAACAGAAATACCTTGTGCATGACAGCTTCCGTCAGCTTATCGCACAGTCCCGTGAGGGAAAGATTCATGCGTTGCAGATTGCAACCGAAAGTTCAATCCGAAGCATACAGGAACAGTCAAAGAAGCTGGTAACTGGAAAGCTCCGTGAGGTAGCAATCCAAAAGATAGACGACCAGACCGAAGCCCTTGTATCCATGATAGGCGACAATCAAGTTGATTACCGTTTCTTTCTGGGATTCAAGCTCATGGTCACAGAGGACGAAGTCAATCTGAAGAACATCAAAAAATCGGTATTTCTGACATTCCGTGAGTTTTTGAATGAGGTAAGACACACGCTGATGAATGACTTTGTTTCTATGAGCAATGATGAAATCAACCGTTATGTGAAGATGGAGAAGTTATTGGAAAATAAAATCTCCCGTAGGTTCAAAATCCGCCGACTGGAAGCCAAAGACTTTGCGTATCTGATGGAACACCTCTACGGCAGGGACGGGATAGCCTATGAAGATTATGTGTATCCTCTGCCAAAAAGAAAATTAAAAAGAGAAACACTGATTAAGTATTATGACCTTATCCGTCCTACCCGTTGTGTGGTGGAAGAAAGCCAGCGATATTTGCGTCTGGAACATGAGGACAGCGAAAGCTATGTATCCTACTTTACGGTCAATGCCATTGTCGGAGAACTGGACTTCCCATCATCGGAAATCTTTTATTTCCAGCAACAGCAGTTCACATTCCCTGTGGATACGTCCATGAATGTTGAGATTGTGGGGAATAAGAAAGCCTTAACCACTGTCCGTAACAAGAAAAAGGAATTAAAGGACTTGGACAATCACGCCTATCAAGCCGGAAATGAAACAAGTTCAAATGTGGTGGAAGCCTTAGACAGTGTCGATGAACTGGAAACAGATTTAGACCAGAGCAAGGAAAGTATGTACAAGTTAAGTTACGTCATACGGGTATCTGCACCCGATCTTGACGAACTGAAACGCCGTTGTGATGAAGTCAAGGACTTTTACGATGATTTGAATGTGAAGCTGGTTCGCCCTGCCGGAGATATGATGGGACTGCATGGAGAGTTTCTTCCAGCCAGCAAGCGTTATATCAATGATTATATCCAGTATGTGAAATCCGACTTTTTAGCCGGACTTGGTTTCGGTGCTACCCAGATGTTGGGAGAAAATACAGGAATCTATATCGGATATTCCGTGGATACAGGAAGAAATGTCTACCTGCAACCGTCCCTTGCCAGTCAAGGGGTAAAAGGTACGGTCACAAATGCGTTGGCTTCTGCTTTTGTAGGTTCGCTTGGCGGTGGAAAATCATTCTGTAATAATCTGCTGGTGTATTATTCCGTCCTGTTCGGTGGACAGGCAGTTATCCTAGACCCGAAAAGTGAGCGTGGAAACTGGAAAGAAACACTGCCGGAGATTGCAGAAGAAATCAACATTGTAAACATTACCAGTGATTCCAGCAATCAAGGGCTGTTAGACCCATATGTGATTATGAAAGATGTCAAGGACGCTGAAAGTCTTGCCATCGACATTCTGACATTCCTTACAGGAATTTCTTCAAGGGACGGCGAAAAGTTCCCTGTCCTTAGAAAAGCTGTCCGCACGGTATCCCAGAATCAGAATCACGGGCTGTTGCAGGTCATTGAGGAACTGCGGAAAGAGGATACCGCCGTATCCCGTAACATTGCAGACCATATCGAAAGTTTTACTGACTATGATTTTGCACAGCTCCTGTTCTCGAACGGTTCGGTGGAAAATGCAATCAGTCTGGATAACCAGCTCAACATCATACAGGTTGCAGATTTGGTTCTGCCGGATAAGGATACTACCTTTGAGGAATACACGACCATTGAACTGTTGTCGGTATCCATCTTAATTGTTATCAGTACCTTTGCCCTTGACTTTATTCACAGTGACCGAAGAATTTTTAAAATCGTGGATTTGGACGAAGCATGGGCGTTCTTAAATGTGGCACAGGGCGAAACACTCTCCAATAAACTGGTGCGTGCTGGTAGAGCCATGAACGCCGGAGTCTATTTCGTGACACAATCCTCTGGGGACGTATCGAAAGAAAGTCTGAAAAATAACATCGGCTTAAAGTTTGCGTTCCGCTCCACAGATACCAATGAAATCAAACAGACCTTAGAGTTTTTCGGGCTGGACAGTGGGGACGAAAATAACCAGAAACGGTTGAGGGATTTGGAGAACGGACAATGCTTAATGCAGGATTTATACGGGCGTGTCGGTGTGGTACAGATACACCCTGTCTTTGTAGAACTGCTCCATGCCTTTGATACCAGACCACCGATAAAAAGTGAGGTGGATTTGGAATGATGAAATCTATCACAAGAGAAAAGGTATTCCATGTACTGAAACTGGTACTGCTTGCCGTGACCGTTACGCTGGTACTGCTGTCCCTGCTTGGGACGGTAGCTCATGCGTCTGGACTGGTCGATGATACGGTTAATGCAGACAACCTGTATTCAAAGTATCCGCTTTCCAACTATCAGCTTGATTTCTATGTGGACAATAGCTGGTCTTGGCTACCGTGGAACTGGCTGGACGGCATTGGAAAATCGGTGCAGTACGGGCTTTACTGTATCACAAATTTTGTCTGGACAATCAGCCTGTATCTTAGCAATGCCACAGGATATGTGGTGCAACAGGCATATAAGCTGGACTTCATCAATGATATGGCAGACAGTATCGGGAAAAGTATCCAGACACTTGCCGGAGTGACCGAAAACGGATTTTCCAGCAGTGGATTCTATGTGGGATTCCTGCTTATTATCATTCTGATTGTAGGTGTTTATACCGCCTATACAGGGCTTCTCAAACGGGAAACAAGCAAGGCACTTCACGCCGTTATCAACTTTGTAGTGGTGTTCATCGTGTCTGCGTCCTTTATTGCTTATGCTCCCAATTATATCCAGAAAATCAATGATTTCAGTTCGGACATCAGCACCGCTTCTCTGGATTTGGGGACAAAAATCATGCTCCCCGATTCACAAAGCAAAGGCAAGGACAGTGTAGACCTTATCCGTGACAGCCTGTTTGCGATACAGGTAGAAAAACCGTGGCTGTTATTACAGTTCGGGAACAGCGATACCGAAGAAATCGGGGCTGACCGTGTGGAAGCTCTGGTATCTGCCAGCCCATCAGATGAAGATGGGGAAACAAGGGAAAATGTTGTGAAAACAGAGATTGAGGATAACGACAATGACAACCTTACCATTCCACAGGTCGTCAACCGTCTTGGCATGGTGTTCTTCCTGCTCATTTTCAATCTCGGTATCACAATCTTTATCTTCCTGCTTACCGGCATAATGTTATTTTCCCAGATACTTTTTATCATATATGCCATGTTTTTGCCTGTCAGCTTTTTACTGTCCATGATACCGACTTATGAGAACATGGCGAAGCAGGCAGTTGTCCGTGTGTTCAATGCCATTATGACAAGAGCCGGAATCACACTGATTGTGACCGTGGCGTTTTCGATTTCCAGTATGTTCTACAACATCTCCACGGACTACCCGTTCTTCATGATGGCATTTTTGCAGATAATCTGTTTTGCCGGAATCTACATGAAGCTCGGAGAACTAATGAGTATGTTCAGTCTTAATGCCAATGACAGCCAGCAGATAGGTCGCCGGATTTTCCGTAGACCGATGGTGTTCATGCGACACAGGGCAAGACGTATGGAACACGGGATTGCAAGGGCTGTCGGTGCTGGAAGTGTTGCAGGTGCGGTGGCTGGTGCAAGTGTTGCCAGAGCCGGAAAGCCAGCAACGAACCAACCGCCAAAGAAACGGGAAAATACCTCTGCCAGCATGGGAAGCCGTGTCGGTTCTGCGGTAGGTGCTGTGATGGATACGAAAAATAAAGTCCGTGACAGTGCTTCCTCTCTGAAAGAAAATGTGAAAGACTTGCCGACACAGGCTGGTTATGCTGTCCACTCTGCAAAACAGAAAGCAAAGGATAATGTATCAGACTTTAAGCGTGGCGTTGTGGAAGAAAGGGAAAACCGACAGGAACAGCGTACACAGAAACGCAACCTGCACAGGGAAAATATCTCACAGAAAAAACAGGAATTACAGAAAGCACAGGAAGCAAGGCAGACAGTTCATGCGAATGGATCAGCGACAGCCGGAGCTACCAGAAGCCATGAACGCCCTGTTGCCACACCTGTTCCAAAACCTGCGCAGACCGATACAGTCACAAAGCCGGATATAAAACGTCCTGCTACTTCTCCTGTGATAAAAAATGCAGAAGTCAAGGCTGGAAAAGAAACTGTCCGAACCAATATCAGACAGGAACAGCAGGTCAAATCTGTTGCCAGAACAAACCAGCCAAACGTAGCGGAATCCAGAAATAATCGAAAGAAAACAACCGTACAGAAACAGGTCAACCAAAAACAAAATCGTAAGACTGTTACGAAGCAACCAGAGAAAGGACGGAAGAAATGAGATTAAAGCGTATCCTTATCATAGGTACGATATTTCCTGTCCTTTTCTCCATTGTCCTCTTTTTCGGGATATTGATTTCCGGCGAAGATGACGACAGTTCAAACAGCTATTCGCCTGTCTATTCTGGCATGAACCTGTCAGCCGATGTCCTCAAACATCAGCCGATGGTAGAAAGATACGCCAGAGAAAACGGTATCTCGGAGTATGTGAACGTCCTGCTTGCCATCATACAGGTGGAAAGTGGCGGTACGGCTACCGATGTCATGCAGTCCAGTGAAAGTCTGGGACTACCGACAAACTCATTAAGCACAGAAGAATCCATTAAGCAGGGGTGTAAATATTTTGCGTCCCTGCTTTCTTCCTGTAAAGCCAAAGGCATGAATGACATTAACGTGGTCATTCAGTCTTATAACTATGGTGGTGGCTATGCAGACTATGTGGCGAAGAACGGGAAAAAGCACAGCTTCAACCTTGCAGAGAATTTCGCAAAGAATAAATCCGGCGGTACAAAAGTGACCTATACGAACCCAATAGCAGTCAGTAAAAATGGTGGCTGGCGTTATAACTACGGGAATATGTTCTATGTGGAGCTGGTCAACCAATATCTGACCGTGAAGCAGTTCAGCAACGCAACGGTACAGGCGGTTATGAATGAAGCGTTGAAGTATCAAGGCTGGAAATATGTCTATGGTGGCAGTAATCCAAACACTTCTTTTGACTGTTCTGGTCTTACTCAATGGTGCTACGGAAAAGCCGGAATCAGCCTGCCACGAACCGCACAGGCACAGTATGACGCAACCCAGCATATCCCATTGTCACAGGCACAGGCTGGCGATTTGGTCTTTTTCCATTCCACTTACAATACCAGTGACTATGTTACCCATGTAGGAATCTATGTGGGAAACAATCAGATGTATCATGCCGGAAATCCAATCGGCTATACCGATTTGACCTCTGCCTACTGGCAACAGCACATCATTTGTGCCGGAAGAATCAAACAATAGAAAGGACTTGAAATATGTTTAAGAAGAAAGAAAAAACAGAGAAAGCACCTAAGAATAAGAAAGTGCGTACCATGAAAGTCGGGACACATAAGAAATCTGTCCTGCTGTTGTGGGCGGTGCTTTTAGCAAGCACCAGTTTTGGTGTGTATAAGAACTTTACTGCCATTGACACCCACACGGTACATGAAAAAGAAATCATTCAGCTAAGATTGAACGATACCAACGGTATTGAGAATTTCGTCAAGAACTTTGCGAAAGCCTACTACTCATGGGATACCAGCAAGGAAGCCATTGAAGCAAGGACAACGGAAATCAGTAAATACCTTACCAAAGAATTACAGGACTTGAACGCTGATACCATCAGAACGGACATACCAACCAGTGTTACGGTTACAAATGTGCTGGTCTGGAATGTAGAACAGTCTGGAACGGACGATTTTACCGTTGCCTACGAAGTAGATCAGCAGGTAAAAGAGGGAGAACAGACACAGGCAGTCACAGAAAACTATACCGTGACCGTTCATGTGGATAAGGACGGTGCAATGGTCATTACCCAAAATCCTACCCTTGCTCCGGCAGTACAAAAATCAAAGTATGAACCGAAAGCACAGGAAGCCGATGTCAGTGTCAGTTCCGACACAGTCAAGGACGCTACCGCTTTCTTGGAAACATTCTTTAAGCTCTACCCGACAGCTACGGAAAAGGAACTTGCCTATTATGTCAAAGACGGAGTGCTTGCTCCTGTATCCGGCGACTATGTATTTTCGGAACTGGTAAACCCTGTCTTTACCAAAGACGGCGACAACCTCAAAGTCAGCGTGTCCGTAAAGTATCTGGATAACAAGTCGAAAATGACGCAAATCTCACAGTATGAGCTTGTGCTTCATAAGGACGATAACTGGAAGATTGTAGAATAAATGTTACAGCAGAATAGTATGGTAATTGTTTATCCAATCTATACTATTCTGCTTACAATTAGATTGACAAAATAAGAATCCCTCTCATATAATTGGTTGCAATGGTATTGAGGAAATACAACCTTAAATGTATAATGGGAAAGTAGCATTGCAGGAATGAGGTAGGCTAATGAATAAAATATTGATTATTGAAGATGATTTAGAAATAAATGCGTTATTGGCTGATTTTCTAAAAGAAAAAGGATATGCTGTGCATTGCCAATATGATGGACTTCATGTTCTGGATTTTTTGAATAAAGAAAAAATTGATTTGATTATACTTGATATTATGCTTCCTTATCGGAGTGGTGATATTATTTTATCTGATGTACGCAAGAAATTTACGATACCTGTTATTATTATTTCAGCGAAAGAAACTACACAAAATAAAATCGACTTGCTTCGTCTGGGAGCAGACGATTATATCACAAAACCTTTTGATATGGAAGAAGTGCTTGCCAGAATTGAAAGTAATCTGCGAAGAGTACAATTTCAAAATAGCCAGACAGAATGTTTGCAATATAACAATCTGACTTTAGACCTAGAGAAAAATACAGCATTTTTGAATGGAATAGAATTATCCTTAACCGCTAAAGAATTTGGCATTTTAGAATTGTTGATGAAATATCCAGATAAAGTATTTTCAAAATCGAATCTTTTTCAAAGTGTTTGGGATACAGAATATATTGCTGAAGATAATACACTTAATGTTCATATCAGTAATTTACGCAATAAATTAAAAGCGATATGCTCTGATACAGAATTTATTGATACTGTTTGGGGCATTGGCTACCGCCTACATAAAGCTAAGGATTAAACGTTCCTTAGCTTTATTATTTTTTTAACTTTTCTCATTACGATTTAAGAAATTCTTTAAAATTGCCCGTTATACTGGTTTAAGTAAAGGAGGTTTGGGATATGAGTTCAATTATTTTAGAAGCAAAGTCTTTAACCAAAGAATATAAACAAACATTAGCATTAGACCACATAAATTTACAAATAAAAAAAGGAAAAATTTATGGATTTATTGGTCAAAACGGAGCAGGTAAGACTACTTTTTTAAGATTAGTCACAGGGCTTGCGTTTCCAACAAGTGGTACACTTTCTTTATGGGGAAATTCTGGAACAGAAGAATTGCAGAAACAGCGTAAACGAATTGGAAGTATGATTGAAACGCCTGCTCTATTCCCGTCAATGACTGCCTATCAAAATATGGAAGTACAGCGTATTCAACGAGGCATACCAGATAAATCAGTTATTAAAAGGACATTAGATATGGTTGGATTGCAAGATACAGGTAAAAAGAGTGTCCGCAATTTTTCATTAGGTATGCGTCAACGATTGGGGATAGCGATTGCACTTTTAAATACACCAGAACTATTGATTTTAGACGAGCCTATCAATGGTCTTGACCCTGCTGGAATTGTAGAAATCAGAAATTTATTGAAAATTTTGAATAAAGAATATGGTATGACCATTTTGGTTTCAAGCCATATCTTAGAAGAATTGTATCAAACAGCATCAGAATTTATTCTGATTGACCATGGAAAAATTATAGAAGAGATTTCTGATTATGAATTAAATGAACGGTGTAAACGACATATAGCAATTAAAACAACAGATGTTCAGAAAACGGTTCTGGTTTTGGAAGAGAATCTTCATACAGATAACTTTAAACTAATGCCAGATGGCATAATTCGTTTGTATGATTATTTGAATGATTTAGAGACAGTTGCGTCTGCTTTGGCAGAATCGCACATTCTTGTAACAGGACTTTCTGTATCTGGCGATACTTTGGAGGACTATTTTTTGAGCAAAATAGGAGGAACAAAAGATGTCAAATCTCCTAAAAACTGAGTTATATAAGTTGTTTCACAGTTGGTATTTTTGGGGAATTGGAATATTCAATCTCCTTTTAAGTAGCATATTGCTGTTAGATAGTAAAGAATGCTCTTCAAACTTAATTATGGCATCATTATACAATATTCCGTTACTCTATTTTTTGATTATAGTGTTTATAGCATTGTTCATTGGAAGTGATTTTAGTGGAAGAACTTTAAATACTTATATTACTGCCGGACATAAAAGAAGTTCTATATTTAGAGTAAAGTTAATTGTATCTCAAATAGGTTGTATTATCATTCTGGTATTTCCATTATTTGTACATGGAATTATTAGTCAATTTTATATTGGAGAAAAACTTTTTTGGAATGATAGCACATATACTATGGTTTTACTAACTCTGTTTGCCATGATAACACTATGTGCATTACCGATGTTTTTTGCTTTTATTTTTCGTGATATGGGGAAAACACTGACAGTTTCAATGGTTTTATTTTTTGTTATGATTTTTTTGCTGAACAGTGAATCTGCACAAATAATCAGCAGAATAATACCAATGGGACAACTTAGGTTAATTTCATTGCAAAAGGTCTATTCGACAAACTTTTGCTTGTTTGTAGATTTTTTATGGAATTTTATTTTATATTTCATTGCAGGTAGTGCTTTTTTACATACAGACTTGAAATAACCGGAGGTGTTTTTTATGGATAAATTATTAAAACTGGAAAAATATCAGTTGTTACATAATTCTATTTACTGGTGTGGTATGATTGGAATATTTATTTTAGGATTTTTTACAGCAGATACTTATGTTACAGAGGTCATGGGACCGACAGAAGAAATTGTTTCTTCTCTTGCTGATATTTTTAATGGAATGGTGTATGATTCTACGTTTCTTCTTATCATCATGTCGGCTATACTTGCATTGATTTTAGGACAGGAATTTTCTAAGAGAACAATAAACTTAGAGGTCAGTGCTGGACATTCCAGAAAACAAATTTTTACAAGTAAAATAATATCGTATTTAATTGCTTTTAATCTTATGGCTCTTGTCTATCCAGTTTCAGGGTGCATAAGGGAATTTGGACGCTTTGGTGTTGCAGACGTGGGAATGTTTTTTTACAATATTATAAAAGCAATCATTTATTCTTGTCTGCTTAATAGTGCGATATTTCTAATTGCAATACTTATTTGTTGCTATTTACAGGATGCTGTAAAAGCAACTTCGGTTACAGCAATTATTATTTTTGGTCTTAGCTTATATCTTGGCTATGGAATGATGTTGAGATTACCAGTCGGTTTTTTACCTACTTATCAAATCAGAATCGTTGTCAGCATGAAAACCTTTTTTCAACCGATAGCTATTTTAGTAGGATGTATATGGTCTGGTATATTGGTATTGCTTTCGTGGATAAAATTTTGTAAATGTGATTTTAAATAGGTGGAGAAAATGTCTAACATAGAATGGATTTTAATTATCATAACAATATTTTTAGTAATACTGCTATTTCGATATATTCAATTAAAAAAACAAATCCGTAATCTTGCGGATCAAGTTAATGAATTGAATTCTGGAAATTCACAGCAGATGTTAGACATTTCGTTGATTGATAAAGATTTAGAAAGACTGGCTGGTATATTGAATCAATATAATATCAGACAACGACAGGCTGTTGCAGGCGTATTACGCAATGAAGAGTATTTAAAAGAATCTGTTGCTAATATATCACATGATTTGCGTACACCTCTTACAGTCATTCTTGGTCATTTACAATTATTGCAAAAAGAAAATTTGGAATCCAGTCAAGCACAGCGTGTAAAAGTGATTTTTAGCAAAGCCGAAAAAATGAAAGAATTGGTAGAAACATTCTATGACCTTTCTATTTTGGAGGAACAACAGACAGTTCCAGAAAAAGAAAAGTTTAATATATCTAATATGTTAATAAATTTAATTACGGAAAATGCCGTTGCATTAGAAAAGGAGAATATTTTACCCGAAATAAATCTCCCAGATTATTCAATATACGTATATTCTGATAAAAATATGGTAGAACGAATTTTACAAAATCTGTTGACAAATGCAATTAAGTATTCTGTTGGAACGATAAAAATAACACTTATGGAGAAAGAAAATAATAATATTATATTTACCATTGAAAATCCAATGAGTGACAGTTCAGAAATTGATTGCAATCGACTTTTTGACCGTTTTTATACAGGCGATAAATCAAGACATAATGGAAGTACAGGATTGGGACTTGCGGTAGTAAAAACACTTGTTGCCATTCTTGGCGGAAATATTGTTGCAAAAGTACATGCCAATAGCCTTATTATTACTCTTGAATTATAAAGTATTGAAGATATATTCGTATGATAATTCATTGAAGAGTGGACATCAAAATGTAAAGTCAATAGTTTGTAAAGTTCAGTTACAAACTATTGGCTTTTTTCATTACTGTGTAACAAGTAAATTTACGATAAAGAAATAAGGATAGTCGGCTCTTATTTGTTGCCTGCGGAGCAGATCAACAAATAAATGTTGAAGAATCTGTATAGGAAAACAGAGAAAACAAGAAGCAAATCACTTCTTATTCTCTCTGCTGTTCAAGATACCGTCAATCGTACC
>OGIL01001053.1_pt1 | contig 15247 bp, 16 predicted proteins | sample 1571751 | NCBI WGS metagenome assembly OGIL01 (sample SAMEA2581964, study PRJEB24529) | metagenome | biome: Human gut stool | place: China | collected 2011 | reverse complement strand
GTATGAGATTCCACGACTGATTGTGTAATCGTTTGCATGGCAGATGGTGTTTTCCTTATTTTTCCAGTAAAAAGAGCTGCTTTTCTTCTGTCCTTCCCTGTTTGAGTTTATTGTTTTTCAGTTTTCGCGAAAACGTATACACTGTCATTTTTCCACTGTTTGTTTCGTTTTTTTATGTATGTTTTTATTCGTAATTTTGCAATTATCTTTATTTTCCTGCAAACGTTTACAAGCTTTAAATAAAAAAGAACTCCTCCTGACGGTTTTAAACCATACAGAAAGAGTTCTCTGTGTTTTGTTACATCTGCCTCGCTCCACACATCTTGCGGTATACAAGCACACCTGCCTGCATGGAATCGATCCACACGACATCCCACTGTAGATTTTCTCCTTTTGAAGCCTTAACTTACCTTTTTATCCGGCTCCTTTTTACCTTTCCTTTTGTTTGTTCAATGGCTATTTTATCTTTCTCCTGTTGTTACTGAAATCTCCTTATGGTAAATGTCTGGTAAATTTATTGTAATTTTTTTCGCTACACATATAGTTTTAGGTAACATAAAAAAACAGGCTCGTGACCTGTTTTCTCTCAGATATAATATTCCATCCGGTTTGCATTCTCCACTAACGTACAGTTCTCCCGGATCATCAGTTTTCCTTCTAACCCCGTCCGGACGATTCCCTTATGTCCGCCGCCCAGGCGGTCGATCAGAAGATAAAGAGCAAACTTTCCCATCTCTTCCTTTGGAAGGCGCACTGTGGTGAGCATCGGTTTGGTATACTGTGCCTCCTCAATATCGTCACTGGAAATAATGGATGGAACGTAATAGCGGTTTTTATATTTATTCAGGCATTTTAAATTGCGGTTGACGGAGACGATGCTCCGGTATTTTGCCGATAATTTTTTCAACACATTGTCATTGCATTTTCCAATGATGATCAGTCCATCACTGCGGATCTCCCCATCCGGCTCCATCTGCGCAATGACCTTATCAATATTTTCCGTCCGGCATTTTCTGTCATTCGAAAACAACGGCTGATGAAAAATATGCATCAGTATGCATCCCTGCCTGTGGATTTCACTCTCAATGACACGCAGCAGCTCACTGAAAAACGGATCTGTCTCAAGATTGCCCGTTCTTGTCATCAGCACATCAAGATACCACACTTTCTGACTGGTATTCGTAATTCCCTTTTTTAGATTTCTCGCTGCCTCATTTGGCATATAATTGAGTTCTCTGGCAATCTTCCAGATCCGCTCCCGCAAGTCCTCCGAAGAACATTTATACCCGGGATTGTTCAACACCCGCGAGACTGTCGCTGTGGAAACTCCCGCTTCCTTTGCAATTTTCTTAATAGACAAAACCTCACCCCGTTTTATTTCCTACTATTTCAATCTGTTTAATTATATATAAGAAATCTGAAATGTCAAGAAAGAAAGTGTGTAGATTTTGTTAATTATTGCTTAATTATTTTCTTCAAAAAATGCGCCTTTACACAGGCTTTTAAGTTCATATACGCCTGCTTTTTCTCCATAGCAAGCCGCTTTTCTTCCTCTGTGCTGGTTACGCTTGCCGCATAGCACCCGGCAAATACACCACTGTCGATACACGCTTGTACATCTGCACCGAAACACCCGGCAAATGCATATACAGGAACGGAATATAACTTTGCGATCCGCGCTACACCGATCGGTGTCTTCCCCATCAGCGTCTGCGCATCGAATCTGCCCTCTCCGGTGATAACTGCGTCTGCTGTTTTGATTGCCTGCGCGATCTGTATCTCATCTAATACGATGTCAATGCCCGGCTTTAAGGCTGCATGTAAGAACATCAGACACGCATACCCTAATCCACCAGCCGCACCTGCACCGGGTGTCATGCGGTTTTTGACTTGACTCTGCCTGTCGTTTTTTTCAACGTTCTTGTCTGCTTCATCATAACCGGTCAGCTGATTTTCCATCAGAGTAGGATTTTTCCGGTACATATCTTCCACAATATCTGCATACCGGTTCATCGCCGCATCCATTGCCTGTACCATCTTCGCGTCCGCGCCCTTTTGTGGCGCAAAGACGGCACTGCATCCCTGTGCACCGACCAGTGGATTCGTCACATCGCACGCAATCTGAAATGTACACGAAGCAAGCTCCGGCATTACATCCTCTGTTGTAATCGACCGCACCTGCGCCAGTCCCTCCGCGCCATAGTCAACTTCTCTTCCTATCGCATCCAAGAAATGATATCCAAGCGCCTGCAGCATTCCGATCCCTGCATCATTTGTTGCACTTCCACCGATTCCAAGGATAAATTTCCGACAGCCACATGTAATGGCATCGCGAATCATCTCGCCAACCCCATAGGTCGTCGTATGCATCGGATTTCTTCTTTCTTCCGGGACAAACGGTAATCCGGCTGCCTGCGCCATCTCCAAAACTGCCGTCTTTTCTCCTGCCTGCTCGTAGATTGTGTACCCCGCCAAAACTTCCGTTCCGACCGGTCCGGTCACAGAGATTGTCCGCGTCTGCACATGCTCCTTTCCGAAGGTAAGTGCTTCCACCGTGCCTTCCCCACCGTCAGCAACCGGAAAGATCTGCACATCAACGTCCGGGTACTGCTCTAAGATTCCGTCTCTGACTGCATTCCCTGCTTCCATTGAAGTAAGACTTCCCTTGAACGAATCCATCGCAACGACGATTTTTTTCTGACTATTATTTTTGTTAAAATGATTTACCATATTTATTTTCCTCTCTGTCAACTGCAATTACCTACTTCACATTTTATCACATATCTGCTATGATGAACTACAGATTTATTGGATGTATTTGTGAGATTGAATGGGGCGTAAATGAACTGCAAAAAATCATATCGAGGATTGCTTAATTTCATCATTTCCATCGTAATTCTGTTCTCTGGTCTGTACTTTAACCAGACGGAAGCGGATGCTTTTTTTGATGCGGCAAAACCTACCGCCCAGTCGACGGTCAGCGGTGTTGAGCTTCCAATCTCAGCAAATACACAGATCAATACAAGCGAGCTTCTCCTTGCTTCGAGAACCTCTTATATAAAAGAAGTAAAACAGGGACCTGCACAGGCAGAAACATCTGTCCGGTTTATCGCAGCACTGCCAGATACACGGGAGCTTTCTTCCTCCCGCTATGCTATTTTTTCAGAGCCAATTCTGTCGAAAACAATTATCAGTCAACAGAAGATCCTATGCTATATCCATGCACAGGATGGGAAAAAATCCAACTATTTTTCAGTTTAATCAGGACTAAACGTGGGACTATGAATGCACATAGTTTTCTTTGCGTACTTAAAAATTGAAAAATGGAGGACAAAATCTATGTTTATGAATATTCTTGTTGGTATTATGGCTGCAATTGCAATTCTTGCCGGAGTCTGGGGCTTCTGGGTGGATCACAGAAAGGATAAGGATCTAACAGATGAAACATCTGCTGCAGGCAACGCAGATACGAGCAGTAAAAACTAAACAAAGTAACACGAAATGCCGGGACAGACATCCCGGCATTTTCTTAACTGTTGTAGTGTCATCGTTTACTCCCCTTTCTCTTCCTCCACTGCCTGCAATATCATGTTCTTAAGCTGTCTTGCGGCAGCGCTGAGTGGATGTTGGTTATCCAATACCATACAGATCTCACGTTTCGGAATTTCTTCTTTTAACGGAATCTGCACGATTTCTCTTTCCATTATAGATTCTCTTGCCATCGCTTTTGGAACAAATGCAAGTCCAAGTTCATGCCGTACCAGCGGCAGGATCTGATCGGTCGTTGCAACCTCCGTATCCGGGGACAGTTCCAGTCCATATGATAAAAACAACTGATTATAAAATTGAAATGTCATCGTCTCACGCCCAAGACATATCAGCGGATAATTTTTTAATTCCCACAGCGATATCTCCTGACTTCCAAGCGCCATGAACGTTCTTCCTCCGACTAATACCTCCTGAAAAGACTCCAATACAATTTCCTTGAGCGGGGCTTCCACCGCCGCCGGGGTTGACACGACCGCAAAATCAATCATTCCACTTTTCACTGCCTCGATTGCCTGTGGAGTTGAGTGATTATAGATTTTCAGACGTATACCCGGATATTTCATATGAAACTCTTTCAGCTTATCCAGCAGATAGATATTCAAGGCGGTTTCACTCGCGCCGATTGCAATACTTCCATGTGTCAGTCCCGTACTGTCGGTCAGCTCCTCCTCTGCCGCCCATAACTGCAGCATTGCCGCAGATACATGCGTATACAGACGCTGTCCCTCCGGCGTCAACTGCACACCACGGTTCGTTCTCACAAACAGTGTACTATGAATCTGCTGTTCTAAGCTATTCATCGCACGTGTAATATTCGGCTGGCTGTTTCCCAATACACGGGCCGCTTTTGTAAAATTCTCATATTTTGCCACATAATAAAAGATTTTGTAATATTCAAAATTTACGTTCATGCCTCTCCTCATCCTGATATATCAAAGTAATATTTTTGATATATCAATTATACTTTTTACTTATTTCTGTATGCATAGTATAATCTGTCCGAAAAGAAAAAGCAAGAAGGGATGTGCATATTATGAAAAATACAACGATGTTTCCAAGAGAAGAACATGCAGATGTTTTGTTCCAGAAAATATTAAATGATCCATGGGCATGTGAAAAACTGCAGGAGACCTTTTGTAATTCTCTCGCGCTGAATGACGATACAGATAATTCCCCTTCTGCATCCACATTTGCCAATGTCCTGTTTGATGCATACCACAACCGGGATTTGTCTGCATTTCTGATGGTAATCTGTCAGAATACACTGTTTGATCTGCTGCGGAATTCTTATCTGATTCCATACCGGTTCAATGCAGATGGGAAGCAAAACCCGATTATCATGACAGATACAGAAGGAAATCTGTTATCCGAATATAAAAAAACAGTTCATGAGAAAGAATATCATCATTTTCAGAACGTATGCAAAGAAATCGGTTCAACACAAAATATGTTCTTAGCACAGGCTTATCGGTACAGCCACGCATATACATCTGATTCTATGGACATCAAGCAGAAAAATCTGGAATCCTGCACCGGCGTTCTCCTGATTCGCGAGCTTCCAGACACGATCAAGCAAAAAGAAACCGAAGCAGAAGCCTATTCCGCAGTCTGGGATCTGATGGTAAAGCTGGAGAAGGAACTCCCGATGGCATTTGTATTTTACGGACAGGATACTCTGCTCGAACACAATGAGCATTTTGACGAGCTTGGAATCTTCCTGCCAAATTCCGTTTTTTTGAATAATCTAAAACGGCATATTACAAAAGCAGAGGCGATATTATATGAAGAAGAACACTGATCCGATCTCAACTTCCTATGTTGATATTATGGAAAAAAATCATATGGAAATCCCCTGGCATGATTATACCGGTGATGACAGCAACGTGCTTATCTCCGATGCGGGATTGATTGAAAAAGCTTCCGTTATCGGTCGTGTCGGTCTGATCCTGCTTTCCTGTGGAACCGGAGCATGGCGTGTCCGTACATCCATGAATAAGCTTTCCAAAGAACTCGGTGTAACATGCACGGTCGATGTCGGTCTGATGTCCATTGAGTTTAACTGTTTTGATGGAAATGATTGTGTGTCCCAATCCTTAAGTATTGCAAATACAGGCGTAAACACATCCAAGCTTTACCGAATGGAGCGTTTCGTCGACAGCTTTCCGAATATCGAAGCCCATCTGACCGGTGAAGAAATCCATAAAAGGCTTGATGAAATCGAGAGAATCCATGCGCTTTACTCTCCTGTCAAATTAGGACTGGCGGCAGCACTCGCCTGCTGTGCATTTACATTTCTGCTCGGCGGCGGTCCCGTGGAAATGATTCTTGCATTTATTGCTGCAGGTGTTGGCAATATCATACGAACAAAACTGATCAAGCATCATTTTACCTTATTTCTAAACATTGCTGCTTCTATCTCGGCTGCCTGTCTGATCTACACGATCTGTCTAAAGCTTGCCGAAATGCTGTTCCATGTAGCCGCGGTGAACGAAGCGGGTTATATATGCTCTATCCTGTTTATCATCCCAGGATTTCCATTTATTACAAGCGGCATTGACCTTGCAAAGCTGGATCTCCGTTCCGGACTGGAACGACTGACTTATTCCATTATTATCGTTTTGGTTGCAACCATGTCTGCATGGATCATGGCTTTGTTGTTACATTTACAGCCACTGTCTTTCGCAGACATGCATATCAATGTATGGGTACATTTTATACTCCGGATAATTACAAGCTTCTGTGGTGTATTCGGATTTTCCCTGATGTTCAACAGTTCTGTTTCAATGGCATGTACGGCTGCAATGATTGGTGCTGTCGCAAATACACTCCGTCTGGAGCTCGTAGACCATTGTGGAATTCCTGCCGCTGTAGCTGCATTTCTTGGGGCACTGACAGCAGGACTGCTTGCATCCTTTATAAAGCAGAATCATGGATATCCAAGGATTTCACTTACAGTTCCTTCCATCGTTATTATGGTTCCGGGACTTTACTTATATCGTGCAATTTATAACTTTGGCATTATGTCTCTTACCGAAGCGGTCTCGTGGTTTACATCTGCAATTATGATCATCATTGCACTTCCACTCGGTCTGATCTTTGCAAGAATTCTGACTGACCGTACATTCCGGTACTGCACATAACATAAATTACCTTACCAAACAAAGGAGGACAAACAAATGCTTACAGCCGTAACAGGTATCAACTGGGGTGACGAAGGAAAAGGGCGTGTCATCGATCTATTAGCAGAGCAGGCGGATATCGTTGTCCGCTATCAAGGCGGAAATAACGCCGGTCACACCGTCGTTGTTGGTCGTGATAAATATGTATTAAATCTGCTTCCATCCGGGATTCTGCATCCGGATGTCACATGTGTTTTAGGGGATGGAATGGTCATTGACTTAGAGCATCTCACGAAGGAAATCGAGGCGCTGCGAGGAAAAGGTATTCCTATCACACCAGAAAATCTAAAGCTTTCCAAGCGTGCCACAATCTCTATGCCTTGGCACCGGGTGCAGGATGAACTAGAAGAAGCCCGGCTGGAAAAGGATGGTTCCGCCTTTGGTTCCACACGTCGCGGTATCGCCTATGCTTACAGCGACAAATATAGAAAGAAAGCGCTCCGGCTTGGTGATCTGCTTCATCTGAACGATGGCTATATACACAACCGGCTGCACATGATGCTGGATGCCAAAAACATGGAGCTTTCCGGCTGTTATCATCAGGAGCCAATGTCCTATCCGGCACTGCTCTCCTGGTGTGAGAACCAGGTGGCAGCATTCTCCGCATATATCTGCGATACCGGCGCATTCTTAAGAAATGCCCTTGCAGACCATAAAAAGGTGCTTTTGGAGGCACAGCTTGGTGCCATGCGTGATATTGACTATGGCATATTCCCATATACATCCAGCTCATCCACGATCTCCGCCTATGGTCCGATTGGTGCCGGAATCCCCGGTGCTCCGCTCTCCCATGTCGTCGGTGTTCTGAAAGCATACTCGACCTGTGTCGGTGCTGGTCCATTTACCGCAGAGAAAGCAATGTCCGAATCATGGAAAGATGATCTTCGCCGTGCCGGCAATGAATACGGTGCTGCAACCGGACGTCCAAGACGTGTCGGTCCTTTTGATGCCGTTGCCAGCCGTTACGGACTCCAATGTCAGAACGCAGACCGGATTGCCCTGACAAAACTGGATGTATTAAGCTCCATGAAGGAAATTCCGATTATCACAGAATACCTGCAGCACACGAAACATATTAAGGATTTTGACCCAACAGATAATATGGATAATCTCCTGCCCGTTATCGATATCGTTCCTGGCTGGCAGCAGGATATCTCGCATTGCCGTTCTTATGATGAACTACCGGACAATGCAAAACGATATATAGAAACGATTGAAAAACTGCTTGATCACGAGATACAATTTATCTCAGTCGGTGCGGAACGAAATCAATACCTGACAAAAGGGGAATGGCTGTAAAGCCACTCCCCTTTGTTATGTGTACATCTTCACTCTTCTCTGATACTCTGCATACGTGAGCGGTTCTTTCTCACTCAGTATCTTTGATTTGGTCACAGTTCCGATAAATAACGTATGGGAACCACAAGATATCTTCTCTGTCACCGTCGCTCCAAGCATCGCCACGCTCTGCCATCCGAGATACGGGATTCCCTGTTCATTGACCGGAAGCTCCAGTGTTTTCATTTTGTCAACATCTCTTCCAGACTGATATCCAAAATGCTTAATTGTCTCGAAAGTGCATGTCTCATCTAAGATGCTGACTGCAAATATCCCGCTCTTTTTGAGTAATTCACATGTATAACTCTGATTGGAAACCGCGATTGCAATCTGTACCGGCTCGTGGCTGATCTGCATACATGTATCAATGATACAGCCATTTGCTTTTTTCTCCCACACCGTCGATAACATGTATAATCCATAGGTAATACACTGTGTTGCTATCCGTTCCATCTTCCACATCTCCTATCTGATTTTGTTTCCGATAGTATGTGCAAAATGAGATTTTCTATAGATAAAATATTATCAATTTAAGCAAAAATGGTACAAAACAGATCATATATTGTCTATTTTGTACCATCATCAAAGGACAGGAAATAAGATTTAAAATCTGTATTTGGATTGTTCTAGCTCCACATTGCCTCGATCTCAGTCTTGGATACCACACCGACACTTTTCTTCACGATCTCGCCATCTTTGAACAAAATCAAAGTCGGGATGCTTGCCACGCCATAAGACATCGCAATATCCATCGCCTGATCGACATCGAGCTTGCAGACCTTGACCTTTCCTTCATACTCGTCCGCAAGCTCAGAAACCGTTGGTGCCAGCATCTTACACGGGCCACACCATGTTGCCCAGAAATCTACGAGCACGAGTCCCTTTGCATCGAGTACTTCTGCCTTAAAATTATCGTTATTTAAAATTACTTCTGCCATTTTCATTCACTCCTTATCTTTTGATTTATGTTACCCTTTGCTGCTTCCTTTTAATCACGCTACCACGCTTCACCCGGATATTTCATGCCCCAGTCTTTCCGAAGCTTCGTCATGATCTCCATCACATCTTTGGAATATGCAAGCTGCATCGCGGATGCATCCCCGCTTTTTACTGCCTGCTCCATATCCTGCATCTCATAATACAGCGCATCCGCAGTATCTCCGGCTGTAATCTCCGTCTGCACGCCACTTTCGGCATCGACAATAACTGCCTTATCCGCACGCGGATACTCCATAATCTCGATATATCCTTTTTCCAGACTGATCATCGCACGCTTTGGCTGTTTCGAATGCATCGAAAGTGCAACCGTCGCCATCTGCCCCTGGGCATTCTTGAGCAGAATTGTTGCCTGCTCATCAGAACCGGTCGGAGAAGGCTTCCACTGGCTCACGATCTCATCCGGCTGTTCATCCAGGAAACTCCGGACGATTGAAAGCGCATACACACCGATATCAAGCATCGCGCCACCGGCAAGATTCATATTAAAGAATCGGTTTGACATATCGTATTCCTTGAAGCTTCCGAAATTCATCGTGATGATCTGCACCTTTCCAAGCTCACCGCTTTGCACGATATCCCACAGCTTCTTGTAGATTGGCATATGCCAGATCGTCATTGCTTCTGCAAGCACAAGCTTCTTTTCTTTCGCAAGCGCGATCATATCATCCAATTCTCTGCTGTTAAGCGTAATTGATTTTTCTACAAGAAGATGCTTTCCATGCATCAGCGCCTGTTTCATAAATGCATAATGTGTATTATGCGGACTCGTAATATAGATGATATCTACATCCGCATCCAAAAACATATCGTCGATCGTATCATATACTTTGGAAACACCGTATTTTTCAGCGAATGCAACCGCCTTCTCATGTGTCCGGTTTCCAACTGCATATAACGATTTTCCCATCTTCTGCAATGCCTGTGCCATCTCATTTGCGATCACACCGGTACCAAGCACTGCCCAATTCAACGTATCCTGCATCTGCTTTGCCACCTCATCTTTCATTAATATGTTTCAATACCATTAAAATAATCCTTTACCATCTTCACCACGACACCCGACAACAGGAATACCGCAATCAAGTTCGGGATTACCATCAAACCGTTAAATGTCTCCGCGATACTCCAGAGGAGTCCGAGATTCATCGTTGCACCAACGATTGCAACCAGTGAATACACAAGCATGAACGGTTTATTTACCCGTGTACCAAACAAAAATTCAATACATCGGACGCCGTAAAGTCCCCAGCCGATGATTGTTGAAAATGCAAAACAACACATTGCAATCGCTGTGAAGATGGATACCCAGCCACCATAAGTCGCTGTGAAACCACTGATTGTAAGCTCTGCGCCTGCCGCCTGACCATATCCAATCGGAACTTTGCTGCATAAGATTACAAGTGCGGTCAATGTACAGATTACAATCGTATCAACAAATACTTCAAAGATTCCGAAGAATCCCTGCTTTACCGGTTTTCTGGTATCTGCACATGCATGGGCGATAGAGCCGGTACCAAGACCTGCCTCATTGGAGAAGATACCTCTGGAAACGCCTTTTTTTATACTCATAAACAGGCTTCCCACTGCTCCGCCTGTTACAGCTGCAGGTTTAAAAGCACCTTCAAAAATGGCCTGGATCACAGATGGAAGTGCCTGGATCCTAAAGAGGATGATACCTACAGATAACACAATATAAAGGAGCGCCATAAAAGGAACCAGCTTCTCTGTTACCTGACCAATACGCTTTACACCGCCTAACAGGATCAGGGCTACCAAAGCGGCAATGATGATACCCTGGATCAGGTTGGAAGTCTTTACTGCCCCTTCTGAGATCAGTCCGCAGCTTAAGAGAGCAGAGTTCACAGCCGTTGTGATCGTATTGACCTGGGTTGCATTTCCTGTACCAAATACAGTAAGCACACCGAAAGCGGAAAACAGGTTAGCTAAAAACTGCCCGTTCTTTCCAAGTCAATTTTTAATATAGTACATAGGGCCGCCTACCAGTTCGCCTTCTTTGTTTGTCTCACGGTAGTAGACAGCCAGAGTTACCTCTGCAAATTTGGTACACATACCAAGAACGGCAGAAACCCACATCCAGAACACAGCGCCTGGTCCTCCAATGGCAATGGCTCCTGCTACACCGGCAATATTTCCCGTTCCAACTGTGGCCGCCAGAGCCGTACACACCGCCTGAAATGGTGTCAGCGCTCCGTCAGAAGCATTTCTCTTGCGGAACATCCTTCCGATGGTAGTCTGGATGGCATAGGAGAACTTGCGGATCTGCAAAAAACCGGTACGGCAGCTTAAATAAAAGCCAACGCCGATGATGCAGACCATTGCAGGAACACCCCAGATAAAATCATTCACAACCTGGTTAATCGTTTCAATGGTGCTGAGCATGGATAAATCCTCATCTTTCTAAATCAAAACTGATCAAAAATTAAAACTTGATTTCTTTTCCTTCCAGACGCCACTGTCTGAATTCTGCAGATGCAGAAAGAAGCAGGTCGGAAGAAGAGTTTAATGCTGTTTCTACAGAGTCCTGGATCACGCCGATGATAAAGCCGATACCTACGATCTGCATGGCAATGTCATTGGAAATACCGAAAAGTGAGCATGCCATAGGGATCAGAAGCAGGGAACCTCCTGCTACACCAGATGCGCCGCAGGCAGATAAAGTTGCCAGGATACTTAAGATAATGGCACTTGGGATATCAACTGCTATACCTAAGGTGTGGGCTGCAGCCAGTGTCATGACTGTGATAGTGATCGCTGCACCGTCCATGTTGATGGTTGCTCCCAGTGGAATGGTAACAGAATATGTATCCTTATCCAGTCCCATTTCTGCGCAGGCTTCCATATTAATAGGAATGTTTGCAGCAGAACTGCGGGTAAAGAATGCAGTAATGGCACTCTTTTTTAAGCACTTGAAGATCAGCGGATATGGGTTCTTACGGATGCACCAGAATACCAGGATCGGGTTGGTGACAAAGTAGATAAACAGCATAGAACCTAAAAGCACTGCTAACAGTTTACCATATTCTGTGAAAGTTGAAAGTCCATTTACAGAAACGGTATTGTATACAAGACCCATAATACCAAATGGAGCACACTGGATGATCCAGGTTACGGTCTTTGAAAGAGCTGCGGAAATATCATTTAAAGACTGCTTGGTGGTATCAGATGCCTTACGAAGTGCGATACCGATAAGAACGGCCCATACAAGGATGCCGATGTAGTTTGCAGATACTAAAGACTGTACCGGGTTTGTTACCACATTCATAAGAAGTGTTCTTAATACTTCTGCTACACCCTGAGGTGCTTCCATATCAGTTGCCGCATCCACCAGTGTCAGTGTTACAGGAAATGCACTGCTTGCAGTAACTGCTACGATAGCTGCAAGGAAGGTACTGAACATATACATAATAATAACTGTACGGATGACGCCTCCGTGGCTTTTTCCTGCGTAGCACAGAGAACTGATAACTAAGAAAAATACTAACAATGGCGCAATGGCTTTTAACGCGCCAACAAATACATCACCTAAAATGGCGATCCCTCCTTCGGACGGAACAAACATTCCTAATAAAGCACCGATCACAAGACCAGCCACAATCCTCTGCACCAGGCTGATGCCGGTCCAGGCCTGAACTATCTTCTTCATACTCTTTTCCTATTCCCTTCTATTTGGTAAAGTGTTAAAAATACGCAACGGAAAACATTATACACAATATGTCTGTAAAATACAAATGTTTTTTTCTGGCGGACACTTTTAGATGATTGTACACGAACCTGCATAAATTTCCCATTGTCCTAATATGATGTAAAAAACGTTCTCAAGGGGATAACCCATGAAAGATTATATTGAAGAACGAGCTGTCGCCATTGCCAATTACATCATAGATCACAACGCTACTGTCCGGCAGACAGCAAAACGCTTTGGGATCAGTAAGAGCACAGTGCACAAGGACTGCACGGAGAGACTGATCTCCATCAATCCGGCTCTCGCCGCCCAGACAAGAGTAGTCCTGGATCTGAACAAATCCGAGCGTCATATCCGGGGTGGGATGGCTACAAAGGAGAAATATCAATACCAGCATCGACTTGCCATCTGCAGTCGGGAAGAGAAGTAACGTTTATTTTTGTAATAAGATAGGGTTCAGCCATCTGCCGCCTGCAGGACCTCTTTCAGCGTATCTTTAAATGCAAGAGCCGCTTTGGAATGGTATCTGCCAGGCGGCAGTGCTATTCCCAGATCAATAAAAGCACTTTCTGCACCCAGAGATAAAAACTCTGCATTTCTGAAATAATGTCTGGAACTGTAATAGGTAAATGCAAGTCCCAGTCCTGCTGCTCCCATAGCTGCTGACATAAGGGCTGACAGCTTGTGATTGCTGGCAATCGGTTGTATTCCATTCTTATTAAATATCTGCCTTGCTTCCCGGCCCAGGATCGTATCATAATCGCTGAGAAGATATTCATAGGAAAGTGTATCTTTTAAATTCACATACTGTGGTATCCTGGAGTCCGGATTATCCTCATTATTTCTTGCAAACTCCATGACCGGGTAGGTATGGCTGGTAATAAGGCATATCTCATCTTTCAAGACCCACTCTATATTCAGTCTGGGATCTGCCTCAGACATAACTAAAAGGGCAATATCGATCTCGCCGGACAACAGCTGCTGCTCTAATACCATGGAATTTTGCTCCACGATCTCCACTTTCACATCCGGATGCTCCAGGCGGAATGCATTTAACACTGGTGGAAGAAGATAAGAACCTCTGAAACTGCTGACCCCCATGATCACACGGCCGCTTTTTAACTGTTTCATATCTTTGATCTCGTTTTGTACAGACCGGTATTCTGCCAGTGTCTTATATGCATACTGGAGCATCAGTTCCCCTTCCTGGGTCAGACGCACTCCCCGGGAAGTACGGATAAACAGCTTACTCCCTACATTATTTTCCAATATGCTTAAAAACTGACTGAGGCTGGACTGGGCCATAAACAGCCGCTCTGCCGCTTTTGAAATACTCTTTTCTTCTGCTATGGCAATAAAATAATCCAGTTCTTTCATTTCCATGATCTGTATTTCCCTCTTTGTTTCGCTGATCCCTGCTGACCAATCTGTGTTTTCTTTATAGTTATCGGTTTTTCCGATATATATTATCGCATATTTTATATTTTTTCGTTGAGAAAAGTAGATTATTATAATTACATAAGCGATAGAAACAGATCAATAAAATATTCTCTCAAATTGGAGGTTTATTATGGGAAAGATTTCCATGAAAGGTGTGTGCGATATGCACGTACATACAAATCCAGACTTAAGGCTGCGTGCTTATGATGACTTTGAACTGGCAGATGCAGCAGTCAGAGTCGGCGCCAGAGCCATTGTCATCAAAACTCATCTGGGCTTTACAGTAAACCGTGCTTATCTCACCAATCAGTACGTGAAAAAAGTATACGGTGAAAATACCGGTTTCACCATGTACGGCGGCGTTGTTATGAACAAGGTCATCGGCGGTATCAACCCGGAAGCCGTAGAAAAAGGCTTAAAGCTGGGTGCAAAAGAGATCTGGCTTACTACCCAGTCTGCAAAACGCCATTTAGAGAAAATGGGCCAGGATCCGGCTAAAGGCATCGAATTAGTGCGGGATGGGAAGGTAGTTCCGGAACTTGTGGATGTATTTAAACTGATCCGTGACTATGACGTAGTCCTTGGAACAGCCCATGTTTCCCCAGAAGAAGCATTTGTAGTGGTAGAAGCTGCAAAAGATGCCGGCGTTAAAAAGATCGTTATCACTCATCCGGAATGGTGGGTAGTGGATATGAGCATAGATGACCAGATCCGCCTGGTAGGCATCATCACCAACCGCGACCTGAAATTTGAAGAGGATTTTTCCAAGAAGATCAAGGAATGCATGACCTCTGAAAACCTGGTCACAGCCAAAGAGGGAATTACTCTTGAAGAGGCAAAGAAGATCCTTGCAAAGGCAAGAAAAGAAAAGCTTCCTATTGTTGATAATGATTTCAAATTAAGAGGTCTTATCACAATTAAGGATATTGAAAAGCAGATTAAGTATCCGGCATCAGCACATGATTCACAGGGAAGACTTCTTGCAGGTGCTGCAGTGGGCATAACATCTAATGTTATGGATAGAGTACAGGCTCTTGTT
>OGIL01001047.1_pt1 | contig 15290 bp, 9 predicted proteins | sample 1571751 | NCBI WGS metagenome assembly OGIL01 (sample SAMEA2581964, study PRJEB24529) | metagenome | biome: Human gut stool | place: China | collected 2011 | reverse complement strand
CCACACCACACTATGTGTGATGCGAGATTTTCTTAACTTAATGCCATTGCGGCTTAGGCTGGGGCGATTTTTTGTGGAAAAAAGCTGTTTTTACATATATAATATAACTTGGATTAATAATGTATTGGAGGGATACATAATGAATAATGATTATCAATTACTATTAGATGAAGTACGTCAAAATTATGCAAGTGTAGTGTGGACACATAAGATACAAGAGAAACAAGCAGATATTTATCATGAACAATATGCAAAATTAGAAACAGCCAATATTTTGGCGGCTTCAGCAACATCTTGCGGAATTGTTAGTACTATATTTTGTGATAGTATTTGGGCAAAAATAATAGCTGCAGTTCTTTCTTTTATTACAATCACAATTACTACATATTTCAAGAGTTTTGATATAAAGGAAATGGAAAAGCACAACAAGGAATATGCTAACAAATTCTTAATTATACGAAATCGGTTGTTGCATATTGTTTGTGACCTTCATATGAAGAAACGTAATATTGCTGAGATTAACACAGAATATATTTCAATCATGGATGAATTGAATGAACTATATGTTTCTGCACCATCAACGACGCAAGAGGCAGTTGATAGAGCAACAGAAGCACTTAAGGTTGATAAAGAGTATACATATACGGAGGAAGAAATAGATAATTTCTTACCACCGGCACTCAGAGGGGAGGTTGAAGAGTAATTGGGATTATTAAATGATTTTGAAACATTTTGTAGTAATATCTTGCTGGACAATCTGGAAGATATGAAAAAGACAGCAGGAGAAATTGCAAAAAAACTTAACAAGAGTTATTACGATTTAGATAACGAGAATGAATTGCATATGTATATAGTAGGGTCAGTTGGAAGAAAGACTGCAATTAGTGGAAGCAGTGATTTGGATGTTTTGTTTGATTTGCCCGCTAATATTTACAGTAAATATAATGCTTATTCTGATAATGGACAGTCTGCACTTATACAAGATGTAAAGAATGTGCTTAAAGAAAAATATCCGAATACAGATATTCGTGGAGATGGGCAGGTAGTTGTTATTGCTTTCAATAAATATACTGTTGAACTTGTTCCTGGATTTAAGCAGGCTGATGATAGGTTTAAGTATCCAGACACGCATGATGGTGGTTCGTGGAAGTATACAGATCCTTTAAGTGAGCAAAGTGCCTGTACTGAATGTGAAAATGAGTCGGACGGAAAGTATTATAACTTTTGTCATATTATCAGGAGTTGGAAGAATCATATAGGTATTAAAATGGGAGGACTGTTAATTGATACTCTAGTATACGATTTTTTTAATGAAAACGGGTGTTTTGTGGATGATTCAGAAAAAAATTATTTGGAAATATTGCAATCATTATTTGAGAACCTAAAGAATCAAGATAAAGACAGAAGCTATTGGTATGCAATGGGAAGCAATCAGTGTGTATATAATTCCGACAATGGAAAGTTTATTAGTAAGGCAAAGAAAGCGTATAACAAAATAAAAGACCTTACAATTGAATCCGATAATGCAAATAAAGTTTTGAGACAAGTATTGGGAAACTCATTTCCTAAAGCGGAAGGAAAAACAGAAAAAAATGCGAAGTATGTTATGTCGAAGCGTTATTATGAAAGAGGCGCTACAACGGAAGAATTTATTGATGAGAAATTTAATGTTGATATTAGGTATGGTGTAAATATTGACTGTAATGTCACTCAAGATGGTTGGAGACCATTTCTATTGCGAAAGTATCTTGGAGATAATTTGACTCCGTTGAGAAAAAACAAAAAATTGGATTTTTTTATAGTAGATACAGATTGCCCCGAACCATATGATGTATATTGGAAAATTAGAAATGTTGGAGCAGAGGCTGTTAACCGTAATATGGTGAGAGGAAATATTGTTAAAGGGAGTGGAATGCATCACAGAGAAAACACAGAGTTCGAAGGGGAACACTATGTTGAATGTTATTTGGTTAAAAATAATATATGTGTTGCTAGGGATAGAATTGAAGTGCCAATAGGAACAATATAGTCATTAGTAGTAAGAATTTCCCTTTTACTACTAACAGGTAGTAACAACTTGCTCAATCTTGCTTTAATTTGCCACAATCTGTAATTTCAGAGCATATCACAATAACCCTGGAAACCCTTGCAAAACAGGGCATTTCCGGGCAAAACAAGGAGAAACAAAACAATGATAAAAGTACTTTTTATCTGCCACGGCAACATCTGCCGCAGCACCATGGCCGAAAGTGTCATGACATATTTAGTTAAACAAGCTGGTTTATCAGACCAGTTTTATATTAATTCAGCGGCAACAAGCCGTGAAGAGATAGGCAATCCCCCACACCATGGGACGGTTGCCAGATTAAAAGCAGAAGGAATACCGGTCATTCCACATAGAGCAGTGCAGATGACACTGGATGATTATGAGGAATATGATTATCTTATAGGCATGGATACAGAGAACATAAGAAATATGCAGCGTATATCAGGTGGAGATCCAGATGAAAAGATATATAAGCTGCTTACATTTGCAGGTTCAGGCCTAGATGTAGCGGATCCGTGGTATACAGGAGATTTTGAAGCAACATATAAAGATGTAAAGGCTGGTTGTGAAGGTTTGCTTCACACGCTTGCTGAAGAAATATAACAAATAAAATAACTAAAATAACAAAACAGAATATTTTTATAATCCCTGCATAAACTGTACAAACAGATATGCAGGGGTTTTTATTTTTGAAAACTTATATTGAAGAAAGGGTAATAGATATTGCTAATTACATAATAGATAACAATACTACAGTCAGAAAGGCGGCAAAACAGTTTGGAGTAAGTAAAAGCACAGCACACAAGGATGTAACAACAAGACTTTTAGAGATTAATCCTGCACTTGCTGCAAAAGTGAGGAAAGTGCTTGATGTCAACAAACAAGAGCGGCATATACGTGGAGGAATGGCAACAAGAGAAAAGTATGCACATCATAAAAATTAAAGATAATGAAGAACAAAGCAAATCTAAACTAAAGTATATTCAGGCATTATAAGAATATTTTCAACAATTCCGTCAATTATATAATATATGAGCAGTGATTATATAAAGCAGAAGTAGTATAAAAGCAGCGATTATATAAAACAGAAGCAATATAAAAGCAGTGATTATATAAAACAGAAGCAATATAAAAGCAGTGATTATATAAAGCAGAAGCAATATAAAAGCAGTGGTTATATAAAGCAGAAGCTGTATAAAGGCAGTGACCATATAAAGCAAATAATTGACAGGAGGAATACACTAATGCAATCTGATTTAACAAGAAATTCTGATAATAAGGATATCCAGCAGAGCAGTACAGTATACACACAATCTGACTTTGCCGGTGGTGTTCCTATGAATGAGCCTATGGCAGAAAGATATTGTTCACCTGAAGCATATGAGTGCAGTGATGGGATAGAAGCAGGCTGTCTTGATAATCCCCATATTCCACCAGATGAAGTTAATAATAGTACCTTGAAGATGATGGGGCATAGACATAGAAAGCTTGAAATAAAGAAGGTTATTGGAAGGGAAATACTGGACTCAAGAGGCAATCCCACAGTAGAGGCGCAGGTTTTGCTTAACGATGGAACTGTTGGACATGGTATGGTTCCAAGTGGAGCGTCAACAGGTGCTTTTGAGGCTGTTGAACTAAGAGATATGGATCAGAAAAGATATTTTGGAAAAGGTACGCTTAAGGCTGTAAAACATATAAATGTTGAACTTAACAATACAGTACTTGCAATGGATGCATCTAATGTATATGCAATAGATAAAGCTATGATAAAAGAAGATGGAACTAAAGATAAGTCCAGATTAGGTGCTAATTCAATTCTTGCAGTATCAATAGCATGCGCCAGGGCAGCGGCGGCATCATTTCACATGCCATTATACAGGTTTATAGGTGGAAATGTGGCTACGACACTTCCAGTTCCTATGATGAATATTATAAATGGGGGTAGGCACGCAGTTGGAAGTGATTTTCAGGAGTATATGATAGTTCCGGCGGGTGCACCAAGTTTTCGAGAGGCACTTCGTATGGGAACAGAGGTGTTTCATTCATTAAAGGAAATACTTACTAAGAAAGGATTCGCAGTTACTGTTGGTGATGAGGGAGGTTTTGCACCAGATGTGGCTGATGCATTTGAAGTGTTTGAACTTCTTATGGAGGCGGTGATTACAGCAGGATATAAGCCAGGCGAAGATATTTATTTCGCGATGGATGCCGCAGCTTCCGAATTATACAATACTGAAAGCGGATTGTATGAGTTCCCAAGAGAATATGCAACAAGACAATCAAAAGTTCATGAAAATGTAGACATGAAACAACAAAAAATGACTTATGATTTACTTGATACAAACAATGAAATGCTTGCAATTAAGCGGGATAGCAAACAACTTGTCGATTATTACTCTAAAATTATCGACAAATTCCCAGTGATATCAATAGAAGACCCGCTTAACGAAGAAGATTGGGACGGATGGAGAGATATAACTGATAAACTGGGCAATCGTGTACAGCTTGTGGGTGATGATTTATTTGTTACTAATACAGAAAGATTAAAAAAAGGTATAGCTTCAGGCTGTGCGAATTCAATTCTTATAAAATTCAATCAGATAGGAACGTTGTCAGAAACAATAGAGGCAGTTAAGATGGCGCATAAAGCTGGATATACTGCTATATCAAGCCATCGTTCAGGTGAAACAGAAGATACGACGATTGCAGACATGGCGGTTGCTTTGAATATGGGACAGATAAAAACCGGGGCACCATCAAGAGGTGAGAGAATAGCAAAATATAACAGATTACTGCGTATAGAAGATGAGCTTGGAAGTTCCGCAGTGTATCCGGGGATAAAGGCATTTAATATAAAAACTGAGAAATAAAGTAAGATTAAGAACACACCAAGAATTAATAAAAACAAAGTAAAAATTAACAATACATCAAGAAACAATAATAAGAAACTTCAGTATTTTGCGTGTCAACAGGTCCACAATTCCCATTTGCACTAATGCAGCCGTATTGGACCTGCTGACACCTGTATAATATAATTACATCAGCGAAACAATACTTAATCCGCTGTTTTTAGAAAGATTTACATAATCATTTCCACACTGTACGATAGGTTTGTCAAGAGCGTTGTCATTTATAAGAACTACCTTTCCAGTACGTCCATCTGAAAGCTTTACGTTTGTTCCAATGTATGAAGCAACTACATTTTTAAGAAATGGAATAGCATATATAGGATCAAACTTGGTAAATGCATCCTGATACATCATTTTAACAACTTCAAAAGGACATATAGGTGCACGATATATACGTGATGCGGTCATTGCATCATATACATCTGCGATAGTGATAATCTTGGCAACAGCCGGGATATCAGGGCTTTTAAGACCAAATGGATATCCGCTTCCGTCACATTTTTCATGATGCAGCAGTATAGCTTCTTTAACAGGGAGAGGAAGCTTTTTATTTTTTATCTGTTCATATCCAAGATTAACATGATGCTTCATTATCTCATATTCATTGTCAGTCAATGTACCTGGTTTATTTAGTATATTATCAGGTACAAGCAGCTTGCCAATATCATGTAAGAGACCTGCAAGAGTAAGTGTTTTAATCTGTTCATCATTAAAGTTCAGCCATTTACCTATAATAGATGCGATAAGTGCAACATTGACAGAATGAACGAAAGTAATGTCATCTTTGTTTCGCATGGCATGCAGCATATCAAACATCTGAAGCGAATTACGCGCTTCAGACAGAATATTTATAGTTTCAGATACCATGGTGTCTGTGTCTATATTGTTTTCGGCAGTAAGGAATGAGTTGAGATTATCTTTTACGGAATCTACATTAACATTATATTCTGATTCAAAATGCTTGAATTCATCAGAGTTACGGACACGCTCATAATAGTTGATATTGTCAGCATCAGTTCTGGCTAAAGCAGCATTTCTTTCAGCCTGTGATGCAGAGTCTTCATCCTCATTATAAATGTTTATTTCAAGGACATGCAGACTTGAAATTTTAGCGATAAGCGAAGGCGTAAGAACAGTATCTTTAGGTGCAAGCAGAGAGCCATCGCTTAATATAATATCACGTGAAAGCTTCATTCCGGCATGTGCATCAAATATAAATATAGTATTGTCATTCATATATAACATTCTCCTTAAATTTCAAATGTAATAGAACTGTTTGTATATATCATATGATATCAGGGTCAAAAGGTCTGAATTTACACGAGTTCACTCATAGTCAGTTTAGATAAAAAATAACGAATATCTGCTAAATCCGGTCTGAATTTACATGAGTTTACTCATAGTTGGGGAAAGACTTTGAATTCGCCCATATATGAGCACAAAATACTTTATAAACCCTACATTTAAATATGAAATAATTATAAATTTAATAGTTTAAAAAGTCAATTATACTTGACGTGTAACAATATATTGTGTAATATTTTTATGGATTACAGATGGTGCGTGCAGCGCAGCATAATGTAATCATAATTAAATATATGATTATATCCCTTATTTAGAGCGGTGGAGATACATAGGATCTGAGAAGCCCGGCAACCCCTTGCATTTGAACAGCATAAGGAAGGTGCCAACCTGAGCGAGATTATTCGAACAATGAGAGGATTTCGAAGCAGATTTCGGGTCCCTTTAAGGGACCTTTTTCTATGCATAGATATATCAGATATGTATGTTATGTATGTAAAAATGGACGTACAATTTAAAGACATACAATTTAAAGTATAAGTATGCATCCATACGAAATTAGGATATAAGCATGTCGAATTATGCTTTAAGCCAGGCTGTACAAGGCATAATCGGAGATACTTAATAACAAGGAAGTTTATTTTAGAAGGAGAAAGATTAGTACGATGGAAAAAAGATTATTTACATCAGAATCAGTAACAGAAGGACATCCAGATAAAATCTGTGATCAGATATCAGATGCAGTGCTTGATGCACTTTATGAGCAGGATCCATATTCAAGAGTGGCATGTGAAACACTTACTAATACAGGTTTTGTTATGGTTATGGGTGAAATCACAACTAAGGCTTCTATAGATATCCCACAAATTGTACGTGATACAGTTGTAGAGATAGGTTATGACAGCTCAGAAAAGGGCTTTGATGGTAACACATGTGCAGTTATGGTTGCACTTGATAAGCAGTCAGCAGATATAGCTATGGGAGTTGATAAGGCTCTTGAAGCAAAGGAAGGTGTTGATAAGGACGATGAAGACCTTGGAGCCGGCGATCAGGGTATGATGTTTGGTTATGCTACAAACGAAACAGAAGAATATATGCCATATTCAGCAGCACTTGCACAGAAGCTTTCAAAGCAGCTTACAAAGGTTCGTAAGGATGGCACATTAAGCTACTTAAGACCAGATGGCAAGACACAGGTAACAGTTGAATATGATGAGAACAATAAACCTATACGTCTTGATGCAATTGTTGTATCTTCACAGCATGCACCAGAAGTATCACAGGAACAGATTCATGAAGATATCAAGAAGTACGTTATAGATGCAATTGTTGACCCAGCTATGGTAGATGCTGATACTAAGATATTTATCAATCCAACAGGCCGTTTTGTTATAGGTGGTCCTAACGGAGATTCAGGCCTTACAGGTAGAAAGATTATTGTAGATACTTATGGTGGAGCAGCTAGACATGGTGGTGGAGCATTTTCTGGTAAGGATTGCACAAAGGTAGACCGTTCAGCAGCTTATGCAGCACGTTATGTAGCTAAGAATATAGTTGCAGCAGGTATTGCAGACAGATGCGAGATTCAGCTCTCATATGCAATCGGTGTTGCACATCCAACATCAATCTGTGTAGATACATTTGGAACAGGTAAGTTAAGCGATGAAAAGATTGTTGAAATAATCAGAGAAAACTTTGATTTAAGACCAAATGGAATTATAAATATGCTTAATTTAAGAAGACCAATATATAAGCAGACAGCAAGCTATGGACATTTTGGACGTACAGACCTTAACCTCCCATGGGAGCAGACAGATAAGGCTGATATACTTAAGAAGTATCTTTAAAATGTTGTTGTTTAGCACATATTATTAATATACGGACGACAGCATATATGAGGAAAGCAGGTGTGCATACATCAACGATGCCAGAAGCTTCAATTTACGCGAGCAACGAGCCAAAGTCATATTCCTGATATGACCTTGGCGACTGCCGCGATAGCCATAATAAACACGCTTTGCGAGTTTATTATGGCTGGATATTTCTAAGACTTTTCATATACGTAATGGTAGTTTCCGCTACCGTTCGATACGGGACATCCATGTCCCATATCTCACTTCCACAGACATCCGTGTCTGTGGATAGCTGGGTAGTTAAGGAAAAGTCTAAGAACTATCACAATTGGACTTCAAGTGCATCTTATGATGTATGCGCACCTGCTTTCCTCATATATGCTGTCTGACTTTGACTTAATTTACGAAAAATGAATGATTCAATCAAACTATTGTTTGCAATTGTTATTGTGTATTATTGCCATTTATATTTCTGTTATCGTTCATATTTCTGCCGCCATTCATGTTACCTCCACGGCCACCACCATTAAAACCGCCAGGATTGCTGCCAAAGCCGCTGGCATTGGATGCACCCATGGTTCCTGCAGATTGTGTCCAGTTTGTTAATGATGAACCATCGCAGTAAAGAGTGTATTCAGTGTTTGTTGTAAGAGCAGATGTGCATATCCAGCCATTTGAGTAACTGTTGTTTAATGTAAAGCTTATTATTTCATTACCGCTGGAATCTTTTACTGAGTAGCTTCCTGCGTTAAAGGATACAGAACTGAACACGTAAGCATTAACTGAATTTACAGGAGTTTCACATATACCGCCTAAAGCTACACATGTTCCACCAGTTATAGTAATATTTCCATCAACATCAATAGAACCAGATACCTGACCTGATGAACTGCCGCCTTTTACAAGAACCATACCGCCAGACTGTGTGTAGCTGCCGTTAGAATCTATACCATCTGTATCGCCAGAACCGGTTGTTACATCAACGTATCCACCAGTTATATTAATAAGAGGAGTAGATGTGCCATCTCCGGTACATGCATTAATGCCATCATCAGCTGCATATACAAAGCTTTGTCCACCACTGATGTTGATTGTTATAGCCTCAAGACCCTCGTAGGATGTTAAAACATTTATATATCCATCAGTTATATTAAGCTCTTTATCTGCATGTATTCCATCATCACCTGTAGAGATTGTGATAGTTCCACCTGATATAGATATTATACCCTTGCCATCTTCGCCGGTTTCAAGAACACCAGAATCTGAGTTGGCATGAATACCATCATCAGTTGAACTTATGTTGATGGCTGCACCAGATATATTTATCTCGCTCTCGGCTTTGATTCCCTTTGTAGAGTAAGACTTTTTAGATGAATTTCCTGAGCTGTTATTGCCAGGTATACCATTAGCAGCTCTGTTTCCACCGTCGAAGTTACCTTTCATGTCAGAATTATTGCCTGAATTGCTGCTACTGTTATTCATATCAGGAGGATTGCCCATGTTACCATTGTTCTGAGTATTGTTCATATCGGGTGGAGTTCCCACGCTGCTGGCTGAAGAACCGGAGTTGTCGGCAGCCACGGCTTCACTATAATCAGAATAAGTATCTGTATATATATTCAGATTTCCATCACCTGAAACATCTACACCATATGCAGCATCTATGCCGTCACAGGCAGCATATATATCAATATTTCCACCAGATATTATTACATTTCCTTTCTGTTTTCCTTTGGATGAAAGACTGATGTTTGATGTTTTGATGCCATCGCCTTTTCTGGATATAGCTATTATTTCACCAGATTCTATAGCTACCTCATCGTTTCCTTTTATAGCATTATTTACAGCATTAACCTTGATGGTAACATTTTTAATAGAAATGTCATCTTTGCTCTGGATACCGTTGTTATGGTTGCCAGTTACTGATAATGCCCCTTTTCCAACCAATTTAAGGTCACATGCTGCATAGATGGCAGCATTACCATTTTCACTGGAAGAATTGTCTGAATTGTCGTCAGCTTCAGTTCTTGCATCAACTATACAGTTATAAGTGTTTTCCTCAGATTTGATTTTTACATTATCAGCATTTTTAATATAAATAGGTGAACCGTTAGAACATGTGATGGATGTACCATTCAATACAATGGTGATTTCGGCATTATCGTCAGCATTAACTACAATCTGTCCTTCTGATAAGAGTCCGGTAACGGTATATTCGCCAGCCTGTGTTATGGTATATATGGAATCATTCTGTGTTATTGTAGAACCATCAGTTGATGTAATGCTGAATTCACCTGTTATTTCCGTTTTGTAGTTATCGGCATCATCTGCGTGTGTTACATTAGTATCCTGGGCGGTAATGCTGGAAGCTATGGTGGTATCAGTATTTTTGTTGTTGCTTGTATAGTTTTGTGAACCACAGCCCGATGTCATAAGACACATGGCAAGAATAACTGCAGCTACGCAGGATTTATTTATTCTTTTAAAATTAATCATATACATTCATCCTTACATTCATACTTTCATTCATTATTTCATTCATTATTTCTATAGTTGATATAGAGATTGTTACTTTTGCCCCTTACATCTTATCTATAGTGTAGGTGGGAATAGTGAAGAAAATATGATGAGAATGAGGATATTTTGTGTCCTGGAGAATGACAAAAGAAAAAGCCGAGGCAGGGTTTTTATTCCTGTATCGGCTTTATTGGTGTTATGGAGTGTTTATCAGCGCTTTGATGTCTTCTTCTGGTGTGGTGATAGGTGCTATGCCATATTTTTCCACAAGAAAGTTCAGAATATTAGGAGACAAAAACGCTCGGAGATGATAGTTTGTTTACGCTCATCTCCATCTTCGTATGTTTTAAAGAATTTCCATGTCATTTTATAACCTCCCCAGCCACCATCAAATCTTCCGGCATCGGATGCCTTGAGGTTACTTGGCATAACATGGGGATACCATAAATGAACCTGATAACCTGTAAGACAGTTTACAGACCAGATTGTTTCCGAGTTCTTTTCATTGGCGTATGTAAAGATATTGGCATAAGCTGACCTCTCGGCCCCTTTGTCTGTCACCAATGCGTATTTATATTCGGGCTTCTGCAATTCACGAGCTTCGGTGATAGCTTTATCCCACTGTTTCGTTTGCATATAGAATTTAAGTAATACCATGTGGCATAACCCTTTTGTAAATCTTCCGTAATCCGAACTACTTTTATCGTAACTATATGGTAAAACTTTTGCAGCTTCGGTCAGCTCGGTGACGATGAAATTGTGTGTTTCCTCTTCACTTAAACGTGGAAGGATTATTTCATCTTCTGCATTCTTGAGCGTCTCTAGATCGGCTACAATAATAGGACCGTACAGGTCGTATAATAAAAAGGCCAGAAAACCGCGGGCACAACGTAACTCTGCTATATATTGGTTCAAAAGGTCTTTATTCATGTTTACGTTTGTTATTCGGTCGATGGTAAGTGTCATTTTACTTATCCCTTTCAGGTAGTTTGTCCAAGGATAAGCAATGCGATCTTCGTCACTGGGGGTCCAACGAGCAAATTCCAGAGGTTCCCAAATCCATCCGCCCCATGAGCAGAAACCATATTCGGTAGCCATGTCCGAAATAAGCATAACTCCATTAGCTACATTATACAAACCTCCGTAATCGTAATTCTGGAATGGAGAATAAGCATTTCCCGTAACCAAGTCGCGGACATCACGTTCTGTTTGGGGGTATATCGAGGGGGTGATCTCATCGAATACCTCTGATTCTAACGCACAACTTTGTATCCCACACAACATGAGAGTCAAAAGTCCAATGATATATATATTTAATTTTTTCATTTTCATGTTTTTTCAGTTATTAGAATGAAATATCTATACCGAAACTAAAAGAAGTTACGTTTGGATAAGAGAAATTTCCTGTGTCAGTTTCGGGATCAACGCCGTTCCAGTTTGTAAATACAAACGGATTGCTGACGTTTGCAGAGATACGTACGCTGTTAGCTATTGATTTGGAAACAGGAATCGTATATCCGAGGGTGATGTTTCTACATCTCAGGTAATTAATCTTTTTGTGATAATAGTCTCCGAAATCGTATGCACTCTCAATGAGGTTCGGAACCGTTGTATTTTGATTTGCATTGGTGTATGAGTGCAATGATTGTTGTGATACATTTGTCAGACTGTTTCCAAGACCTACTATCCAGGCATCATAATAGCTGGCTCCGCGTAAGCGGCCAATTTCGCCATAGAAGTAAATATTAAAGTCGAGGTTTTTGTATCTAAGCGTATTGTTAAGACCTAAAGTGCATTTAGGATCTTGCGATCCAAGATTGACTTTATCATATTGATCTAATACATTAGGTGAGGTTCCCGTATCGTATAGATTCTTCAGTTTAATTTGGCCGGGTACTAAAGTGGGTTGCCATGCCGGTGCTTTTTCACCTACTTGTAACAAGCCATCAGATACATATGAGTAGTAAGAACGGATCGGATCTTTTTTTGATTCGTATGCGGCTGGCTTCCAATTAGGATCTCGTTCATACCAGTTGTCTTTAAAAGTATAGAACGTAAAATCAGTACTCCATGTCCAGTCTTTATTCATGATATTTATGGTACTCAGTGTTAGCTCAAACCCGCGTCCCTGGGTTTTACCGATGTTGGCTGCTATGGTATTAATTTCATTATAGGCGGGCAGACTTTTATTACTTACCAACAAATCAGAAATAATTCGGTTGTAATATTCCATGGATAGTGAAATCCGGTTATCAAAGAAACCCAGATCCAGACCGATGTTGAATTCACTTGTAGTTTCCCAAGTTAACTTTTTGTTTCCTCTTTTGGTTATTGCAGTACCCATATAACCGTCATTGCCGAATACCCAGCCGGAAACTACTCCGTAAGAGTCGGTCATATAGTTCCCTATGTTTGAATTACCGGTTTGTCCGTAACTGGCTCTCAATTTGCCATTAGAAAGAATGCTTGACAAAGGTTTCATGAATTCTTCATCACTGAACCTCCAGCCGGCAGACACTGAAGGGAAATATCCCCAACGGTAGTCCGGGTGGAAGTTTGATTCACCATCGGCACGAACGGTAACTGTCAGCAGATACTTTCCTAAATAAGAATAGTTTGCTCTGGCAAAGTATGAGCCTAAAGCACTTTTCCTGGCTGAGGAGTTTACATAAGGCTTAGTTCCGGCTCCGGCCTGTAGATTGTTGTAAAGAAATCCATCTGTAGAGAAGTCTTCGTTGCCGGCATATACGCTTTCTTGATTAAACTGTTGATAAGAATAACCGACTAGCGCTGTCAGGCTATGATTCCCGAAGTCTTTAGTATAGTTTGCCGTCAGTTCCATGAGATAATCTATATTATCACGTTGAAGGATGTTGGCTATCCCGCCTTTTGCAGCTCCGGCTACGGTAGTGTTAGGCACATAGCTTTTGTTTTTATCATATCTGCGGTCAACTCCCAGGTTAGCTTTTAAAGTCAACCCTTTTATTGGCTCTGCTTGTAAATAGCCATTAACCAGAACTCTGTCGCTTGTTGTTTTATCAGTAACTTCGAGCAGCGATATCGGATTGGGGTATTGTGCCATATCCGGGAAGATTGAATAATCGCCATTTTCATCACGGACGGGGACACTGGGGTCGAAGCGCAAAGCTGACGAAATAATACCTGCGTTTTCAAAATCATTGTCTCCCAATGATGAGTTGTCATATTGGTTGCGACTTAAATGAAGGGAGAAACCTGTTTTGATATATTTTGATAGTTCCTGATCCAGATTGACTTTCATTGTGAATCGGTCCATTGCATTGTTTTTTACCACCCCTTTTTGTGTAAAATAGTTTAGAGAGGCTGCATATTGTGTTTTCTCAGAACCGCCTGTCAATGAAACATTGTGAGATTGCTGCATTCCGGTACGGGTTACCTCGTCCAGCCAGTCTGTGGTTTGGGCGGTTGCAATTTCTTCATCTGTATATCTGGGAGTATAAGTTTTCGAAGAAGTGTCGGTTATATAATCGGCATATATGCCTTGTCCGGTCTCTTTCAACCATTTTTCATAAAGGTACATATTTCTATGGATTCTGTATTGTTTCCCATTCAACATTTTATAGTTGTTCTTAATGGTTTGCACAGAGAGATTGCCGGAATAGGTTACTTTGGCTTTTCCGGTTTTACCTCTTTTAGTAGTAATGATAATAACGCCATGTCCTGCACGTGAGCCGTAGATAGCTGTTGCACTGGCGTCTTTCAATACTTCAATCGACTCTATGTCATTGGGGTTGATAGACGATAATGTGTTGTCAATTGTACCTGTTTTATAAAAATTCTTCTCCGAGTCGAGTGTTGAAGAGGCAGAAACCGGAAAACCGTCAATGATGAACAGGGGATCGTTTCCGGCATTGATTGAAGTTTCACCACGAATGCGGAACTTGGCTCCACCACACCCTTGGGCACTGCTTTGAGTTACCTGTAAACCGGCTGCTTTACCTGCTAATGCATGAGCAGTTGTGGAGAATGTACCTATAGGAGTGTCAGACATTTTCACTGAGGATATGGCTCCGGTAAGGTCGCGTTTCTTTTGAACGCCATAACCTACCACAACTACCTCATCCAGACTTTGTGTGTCTTCTTTCAATGTGATTTTAAAATGTGTCTGACCTTTTACTGAGACGTTTTGAGTAACATACCCCAAGTATGATATGATTAGTATGCTATTGTCGGTTACCGACAACGTAAATTTACCCTCGAAATCTGTGATGACTCCGGTTTTGGCTCCTTTCACAAGAACATTTGCTCCGATAATAGGTTCGCCAGTCTGATCAGTTACCGTCCCCGTTATTTTTCTGGTTACTTGTTTGAACAGAGCGATATGTTTATTGGATATACGATAAGATATATCTGTATTTTTAAAGAGTTCATTTAATACAGTTTCGATGTTTTTGTCTTTTATAGTGATAGAGCGTAAACTGTGTTTGTTGATTTCTTGTGTGTTATAAACAAATTTATATCCGGTTTTTTGCTCAATCGTATTAAAGATCTGTTCGTATGACGCGTTGTTGAAATTCAACGAGACAGATTGTGCTATCAGCGGATTAGTTGAAAAGAAAAAGCAGATGCAACTTATTAAGAATACGGAATAACTTTTATTGGTAGAAAGAATAAAGTTATAGC
>OGIL01001022.1_pt1 | contig 15530 bp, 10 predicted proteins | sample 1571751 | NCBI WGS metagenome assembly OGIL01 (sample SAMEA2581964, study PRJEB24529) | metagenome | biome: Human gut stool | place: China | collected 2011 | reverse complement strand
ACTATCGTCCCACTTTTATGCTCATATTGGGGCGGGTCAAAAGGTCTTTCACCCACTTATGAGCAAGCTCATGTGGGCGAAAGACCTTTTGACCCTGGTATCTTACATATTAATTTTGTGCATCAGTTCCAGCTTCATATAGTAGCTGATACCCAGACAGTTGATGATAACACCGGATGCGCCGAGTTCTTCCACAAGATTTACCAGTTCGTCATACTGATAAAGCATATTCTCATGATGTCCTTCGTAGCACTTATCCATTTCAAAACCGTCCGTGAATGCAGGAATGGCAATCACACGCTCGCCTTCTTCCTTATCCTGAATCCGGTCTGTCAAATCAATAAACGGATGTGAAATCTCAACCATGTCTTCTGTTTCCTCTTTGATACAAGGCACCATATATTCTGCGTGTACCATTGTGCGGATCATCGCATCTTCACGCTTCTTCAATATCTCCTCACGGCCTGCATCTGCTGCTGTATTTTTACGGAATTCCTGAAAGAATTCAATCATTGCACGCTGCAGCCCCGGATTGGTCATGTATTCTTCATTGAAGAAATCCTCAAAGCTGTATAAATCTTCCTTGGCAACAACAAACGGTTCGCCCTTTCCGTCTGTAAAGCGGATTTTTTCATAGCCGTTGCGGTACATATGCGCCACTTCATTTCGGAAATCTGTAGGTGTCACACTTTCCAGTGCCACCTGATACCCTGCTGTATTCAGTTTCTTTTCAAGCTCCGCATGATTTGCATAATCATATAATACGAACAAATCACCGTCAATCATGTACGGATAGCCGGTGTTGTCACTGTAAACCACCCATAAATGCTCTGCATTCTTAATTTTATCCAGTATCAGCGGATAATAGTTATGAATCATCTGGCTGAAAAATCCCGCATCATTGATATTGTTATCATTCTGTGCCGTTGCCACACAATCCGGCAGCATCTTGGTCAGCACTTCAATGCTTTCAGTAACTGAAATCTTATCTAACATCGCTGCGCCGTAATCTTCATCATTAATAATATGTCTTAATATATCCTGTGCCCGTCTTGCATCCATTGTTCTTGTTCCTTCCCTGCAAAATGTCGTTTCCTGTATCTGTACAGGAACAAAATACTGTTTAAATTGTATCATATTCACCTTGAAAATGCAACGCCGTTTCACGCATATGACTGCTTGTACGTATATCCTGCGCAAATAAAAAACACCCGGCAAAAGAAATTTTTAAAATCTCCTCTGCCGGGTACTTTATTTTTATGATACCGGGGCAACTACCCCTGGTATCTACTTTCTGTTATCAATCGTTGCAATATCGACAATTGTAAGGTCTTTATTGTTAAACGCATGCTCTAAACTTGAAATCAGCGCGTGCGCTGTATCAAGGCTTGTCAGGCAGTGTACACCTGTTTCAATCGCATAACGTCTGATTAAGAAACCGTCGCCGGCTCTTTCGATACCATTTTCCGGTGTATCGATCACAAGGTCAATCTTATGCTCTAAGATTAAATCTAAGAGTGTCGGTGCTTCCTGACCAATCTTATTGACCTGAATTGCATTGACACCATGCTCCTTTAATACTTTGGCTGTACCGCGGGAAGCGTAAATCTTATAGCCCAGCTTTTCAAAACGTTGTGCAATATCCACACCATCTTCCTTATCTGCATCGCAGAGTGTCATGATAATCTGCTTATGCTTCGGAAGATTGATTCCTGCACCCTGGAATGCCTTATACAATGCTTCATCAAAGTCTTTTGAAATACCAAGGCACTCACCTGTAGACTTCATTTCCGGTCCGAGGCTGATATCTGCGCCTCTGATTTTTTCAAAGGAGAATACCGGCATCTTGATTGCATAGTAATCTGACTTCTTCTGTAAGCCCGGTTCATATCCTAAATCTGTAATTTTACTTCCTGTAATAACCTTTGTTGCAAGCTGTACAATCGGAATACCGGTTACCTTGCTGATATACGGTACAGTACGGCTTGAACGCGGATTGACTTCAATGACATAAACCTGATCATTGTATACGATAAACTGAATGTTAATCATACCCTTTACATGCAGGGAACGTGCCAGCTTTTCTGTATAATCAACAATCATATCCGTAATTCTAGGTGTCAGTGACTTCGCCGGATATACGGAAATACTGTCACCTGAGTGAATACCGGCTCTTTCGATATGTTCCATAATACCCGGAATCAGGATATTTTCACCATCGCATACCGCATCAACTTCAATTTCCTTACCCATAAGGTACTTATCAACAAGAATCGGGTGATCCTGCTTAATTCTGTTGATGATATTCATAAATTCAACAACGTCTTCATCGGATACGGCAATCTGCATGCCCTGTCCGCCGAGCACGTAAGAAGGTCTTACAAGTACCGGATAGCCTAATTCATTGGCTGCCTTTAATGCTTCTTCTACGGTAAATACGGTCTGACCCTTGGCTCTTGGAATACCGCACTGCTCTAAGATTTCGTCGAATAACTCTCTGTCTTCCGCAGCATCGACATCTTCAGCCTTTGTACCAAAAATCGGCACGCCCATCTTCATCAGGCTTTCTGTCAGCTTAATTGCTGTCTGACCGCCAAACTGGACAACAGCGCCGTCCGGCTTTTCAAAATCAACAATATTCTGGACATCTTCCGGTGTCAGCGGCTCAAAATACAGCTTATCGGCAATATCAAAGTCCGTTGAAACTGTTTCAGGGTTGTTGTTTACAATAATCGTTTCATAGCCTTCCTTCTTGAAAGACCATGTACAGTGCACAGAACAGAAGTCAAATTCAATACCCTGACCGATACGGATTGGACCGGAACCTAATACGAGTACCTTCTTCTTATCCTTTGTTTCAACCGCTTCATTTTCACTGCCGAATACTGAATAATAATACGGTGTTTCTGCCGCAAATTCTGCCGCACAGGTATCAACCATCTTAAATGCCGCATGAATTCCATATTCGTCACGCAGTGCCTTAACCTCTGCTTCTGTCTTTCCTGTCAGTTCACCGATAACGTTATCCGGGAATTCGATTCTCTTTGCTTCTGTGAGCAGTTCTTTTGTTAAAGGACCTCTCTTTAAAGCATTTTCCATATCGACAATAATCTGTAATTTATCAATAAACCATAAGTCAATCTTTGAAATCTCATGCATCTTGGCTGCCGGAATATGTCTTCTTAAACCTTCTGCAATCTTCCAGATTCTTCTGTCATCAACAACAGCCAGCTCTTCTAAAAGTTCTTCGTCTGTCAGCTTTGTAAAGTCATACGACATCAGACTGTCAACGTGCTGCTCCAGAGAACGGATTGCCTTCATCAGACCGCCTTCAAAGTTATTGGCAATACTCATAACTTCACCGGTTGCCTTCATCTGAGTTGTCAGTGTTCTCTTTGCAGAGATAAATTTATCAAACGGAAGACGCGGCATCTTTACAACGCAGTAATCCAGTGCCGGCTCAAAGCTTGCGTAAGTCTTTCCTGTAATGGCATTCTTAATTTCATCCAGTGTGTAGCCTAATGCAATCTTAGCTGCTACCTTTGCAATCGGATAACCGGTTGCCTTGGAAGCCAGTGCTGAAGAACGGCTTACACGCGGATTTACTTCGATTACACAGTATTCAAAGCTGTCCGGATTTAAGGCATACTGTACGTTACAACCGCCTGTGATACCCAGTTCGTCAATAATATTTAAAGCAGATGTACGAAGCATCTGATATTCTTTGTCGGAAAGTGTCTGTGACGGTGCAACTACGATACTATCACCGGTATGCACACCGACAGGGTCAATATTTTCCATGTTACATACAGTAATGCAGTTGCCGTTACCATCGCGCATTACTTCGTATTCGATTTCCTTCCAGCCTGCGATACAGCGTTCTACTAAAACTTCACCGACACGTGAAAGTCTTAAACCGTTTTCAAGGATTTCCCTTAATTCCATAACGTTGTGTGCGATACCGCCGCCGCTGCCGCCCAGTGTATATGCCGGACGCAGTACAACCGGATAACCGATTTTAGCTGCAAATGCTTCACCGTCTTCTACATTATTAACAACTAAGGAAGCCGCACAAGGTTCACCGATTTTTTCCATGGTTTCCTTAAACATTAAACGATCTTCCGCTTTCTTAATTGTCAGCGCTGTTGTACCGATTAACTTCACATTGTGTTCTTCCAAAAAGTCCGTTTCAGCAATTTCCATGGCAAGATTTAATCCTGCCTGTCCGCCCAGTGTCGGAAGAATGCTGTCCGGCTTTTCCTTTAAAATAATCTGCTCTAACGCTTTAACAGTCAGTGGTTCGATATAAACTTCATCAGCAATATCCTTGTCTGTCATAATGGTTGCCGGATTGGAGTTTACTAAAACAACCTCGATTCCTTCCTCTTTTAAAGAACGGCAAGCCTGTGTACCTGCGTAGTCAAATTCAGCTGCCTGTCCAATAATAATCGGTCCTGAACCAATTACCAATACTTTTTTAATATTCGGATTCTTTGGCATTTTTTAGTCCTCCTTCTTCATCATCTCAATAAATCTGTCAAAAAGATACGCTGTATCCTGTGGTCCTGCACATGCTTCCGGATGGAACTGTACAGTAAAAATATTCTTTCCGATATATTCAAGACCTTCATTGGTCTTATCGTTGACATTTTCAAAAGCCGGTTTTGCGACTGCCGGATTAAGTGTCGTTTCATCTACGACATAACCGTGATTCTGTGAAGAAATGTAAACCTTTCCTGTCTGTAAATCCTTTACCGGATGATTTGCACCTCTGTGTCCGTATTTTAATTTATGCGTATCTGCACCTGTTGCAAGTGCCATCAGCTGATGTCCCAGACAGATTGCAAAAATCGGGACATTGCTGTCATAGAGTTTTTTAATTTCCGCAATTTCAAATTCACATTCCTTTGGATCGCCAGGGCCGTTAGAAAGCATGATTCCATCCGGATTCGTGCTTAAGATTTCCTCTGCCGTTGTACGTGCCGGATAAATTGTAACTTCGCAGCCTCTTGAATTTAAGGACTTTGCGATATTGTTCTTTGCACCAAAATCCATTAATGCAACCTTATATCCCTTGCCCGGCAAAACCTTCTTTTCTGTACATGTCACCTTATCAACGACGCCCTTTACTGAATATGCCTTAATCTTTGGCAGAACTTCATCAAGATTATAATTCTCATTTGTCGTAATCATACCGTTCATTGTACCTTTTTCACGCAAAATCTTTGTCAGCGCTCTGGTATCGATCCCACTGATACCCGGTATATCATTGTCTGCAAGGAATTTCTGGATAGGGTCTTCACATCGGAAGTTACTCGGCATTCTGGAAAGTTCTCGGACAATATATCCATCCGGCCATGCTTTTAAAGACTCCATATCTTTATAACATACGCCATAGTTTCCAATTAAAGGATATGTCATGGTTACTGCCTGTCCTGCATAAGAAGGGTCTGTCAGTACCTCCAGATATCCTGTCATTGATGTGTTGAAGACAATCTCGCTGATTACTTCGCGGGTAGAACCAATACTCGTTCCATTAAACACTGTTCCATCTTCAAGAATTAAAAATGCTTTCATGAATGCCACCTAATTTCCTTTCGTATTATTAAATTTTGCTACTTTTGCGCAAAAAAAAAGACACAAAAATGTCTTTTTTTCTCAAATTTAATAAATTTTATCACACTATAACCTTTATTTCAAGAGGTAATTTCCAGTTGCCCGATATATTTCCATGTTTCACCGCCGTCCGATGACTGATATTTCGCCGCTGTTTTACCACTGTTATACACACCGTTGCTGCCCTGTGTCAGATAAACGGTAATCATGCCCTGATCATCTACCACCGGCACCAGTGCCTCTTTATAAACGTCACTCCACGAAAGCTTTGATGCCGTTGTTTCTTCCTCGGCTTTTGTTTCCTGCTGCGTGCTGTCACTTTCCGTTGTCTGCGCATTTGCCGCCGTGCTGTCTAACTCCTGCGGGTCCAGTGTCACTTTTGAAAACGTCTTTCCGAGGTCTTTTGTCATATACAGGTTACTGTCCATGCCATCTACATAGTTATAGCAGAAAAATCCTGTATCTGCATCTGCAAAGACCACGCCCTTTAATACATTTAATGCCGGTCCGCTGCCTATCATTATCCAGCTTTCACCGCCGTTTGTTGTTGTATAAATACGCGATGCCTGCTGACTGCCATTCTTACCGTAACCGATAACGATTACGCCTGTCATTTCATCAAAAAACTTTACATAGTAATAATTGGCATCATAAATCGTATCAATTTCACTCGTAACCCAGTTACTGCCTTTATCATTGGAAAACAACAACGTCAGGGGTACCCTACCGTTTTCTGCATTTTTGCCGCCGTAAAGAAACGCTGCTTTATTCGTGTCTAACTGCCAGCTTCCATCCATAAGCTGTGTGGATGAATTTTCCACAAGCGGCAGATTCGTACAGTCTACCGGAACATTGACATATTTTGCACCACCGTCATATGTAATCTGTAACGTATTTTCTTTAATTTCATACTTTGTAAGCGTATTGGAAGAAGCCGCCGTTGCCGATTCCGAGCCACCGGTTACGCTGTCTTTTAAGCTTTCATTATACTGTGAAATACCGTATTCTTCCGGTGTCACAATATTCTCCACATAAATCGTTGCCGTACCGTCATAGTGGTTGTCCAGTGCAAATGTCACAACCCATTCAAATTCCATTCTGCCGTTGTCAAGCACGCCGTCCCACGACTGGAAATACTCCGACGTACTATCCTTTAAAACTGCCGAAAAGCTGATAAGCACCGTGCCGGTTTCACGGTCAAGCACTTTGGAATCCTTACATGAAACCTTTCGCAGTGCCTTTGACCACGGCAGATACTTCTGGGTAAACTGTCCCGTAAACTGTGTCAGCCAGATGTCTGCCATTTTACTTAACTGCGGCGTTTCAAATTCCTGATATTCGCTTTTCTCACCTTCATTATACGCTTCATCCAGTACATTTCCGTCACTGTCTATCCGAACAGAAAATGTATAACGGGATTTTAACTCAATCCGGCTTCCCTGTCTGCTCTTATAATTGGAATGAACAATGAACACAATAACAAGACACAACAGTCCCGCAAGTGCAAGCTTTGCCAGCATCATTACCGGTGATTTACTAAATTTAATTTTCATCCTGTCCACTCCTATCCTAATGACTGATTCACTCCGATACATTTCTTAATTTTTACAATATACATGCCATCTCTGCCACTTGTCCGGGCTTTCTTATACTTCTCTTTTAATATGCAGCGCCTCCTGCATAATTTTTCTGTAGGATGGATAATCCCATAAATAATACACTGAAAACACACCGATAAACAGTGCTGCCACTACAAAAACCGGATGAATACAAAACAGCCAGTCTGAACTGATCTGCCGCTTTAACAGCGGCATACCGTATGCCACAAAAACACTGAGTGCAATCACCGTTCCGTTAAAAGCATTTCTATTGTTATACATCGACTGCATCTGGTCAAAACAAAGCACCGCTATCATCTCACCTGCCGGACGGATACACATCGTCACAAGGCTTAACAGAAGGCCGTGTACAAACGATACACCAAATAAATTTAAAATAATCGTGAAATACACAAAATCTGTGACCATTTTAACTGCCAGCCTGCCAAGGAAATTCATATACGGACTTACCAGCACCACGCGCACCATCAGATAATCCCTGTCACCCATTGCAAGCAGTGTATTGTTGGCAAGGCTTCCGCAAATCGTAGACAGCATAAAAAACATAAACAATACCGCAGATTCTTTGTGATCACGGATTAATGGATTAAACTGTGCCATAAACAGATACGGCAAATAAATAAAAACTGCCACGTATAAATATTTCTTAATAAACTGCACAATCATTCTCACAAACACTGCCATGACACCAATGGTCATGCGCATCTTTGAATTTCTCTTATGAATCACCTGATTGCTGATATATTCTCCCACCAGCGGCATTTTTGTCAGAATTTCAAGACTTCTGTTCGTGCCTTCGTGAAAACTCAAAATTTTTTCTGCAAACATTTTTTTAAAGATTTCCATGATCTGCCTCCCCGATAATATCCAGTACCGCTCTGCGCAGTTCCTGTACCTGTAAGGTTTCTGACGGCACAACCTCAAATCTGCCATTATGCAGCAGCAGAATCTCATTTGAAATCTGTTTGGCAATTTCAAGCAGTCCCGTGGATATTAATATAATATGGTTTTCTTTTACCGTCTGCAATACCTGCAAAAAGGTACGGATATAATTCTCACTGCAATAGTCAAACGGCTCATCAAATAATATAACATAGGGCTTCTGCACTAAAAATGCGGCAAGCTGCACACGTTTTTTATCTTCAAAACTCAGTTCACAAATCAGCGTATCCTTGGCATTTTCTTCCATGCCGACTTTATCAAGAAATTCGTCTGCCGGAACGGGTACATTTTTTAAATCACACAAAAAATGAATATATTCATATGCCGTTATGTACATCGGCAGGATGCTCTGTTTTGCTGCATGGAAAATGGTTGTCTTTTCCTTTGTTGCAATTTCTCCCGCATCGACCGGCAAATCCCCTGACAGGCAGTCAAACAATGTTGTCCTGCCGGAACCGATACCACCCAGGACCGGATACACCCTTCCTTCTTCAAATGTATAATCAATATCAGAAAGTACTTCTGTTTTTTTATTATAGGATTTTTTCAGATGATGAATCTGTAACATATCATTTCTCCAATCCTGCCAGCTTTTTTACAGTCTGGCATATGTACTTTATTATATTACATATTTATGGCATTTGTAAATTGGTATTTATAAATCTGTGAATCGCCCGTGCAAAGATTTCTGTTAAGATTTTTTTTAGAATTGTCTGCTTGTTTTGATAAGATTTATATTTTACAATTGTTTTACTGCCTGCAACATGGTATAATTTATTAATCTATGGATTAAAATAATACTACACGATGAGTAAAATACGATTCTGTGTCAATGCGCACCTGACACGTTTTCGTTTTCTGCCATTTTAGAATCCGGTATGTGCTTTTTGCCTGCACAAAAACCACTCCTCTTTATATGGCAGGATTTGTGCGCAGAAATGAGGATTCTTATGAATTTTTTGAAAAAAAACTGGCGGCTGTGTTTCGGCTGTTATATCTTTATATACCTGCCGTGGTTTTTCTACCTTGAAAAAAAGATTACCATGGAAACACCGAACCTGCACATTATCAACAATGCCATTGATGACATGATCCCGTTTTGTGTGTATTTTATCATTCCGTATATGCTGTGGTTTATCTATGTCATCGGTGCCTGTATTTATATGCTGTTTAAAGCATCCGATACGGAATTTTTTCGTTTCGCATTATGTCTGACAATCGGCATGTCCGTATCCTTACTGATTTGCATGATTTATCCGAGCGGTCTGACACTGCGCCCGGATGACGTACCGGACAACTTTTTCGGCATGCTGCTGAATACGATTTATACCAGTGATACTCCGACCAATGTATTCCCAAGTATCCACGTATACAACTCCCTTGCCGTCCACATTGCACTGCACCGGAGCGAATGGTTTCAAAAGCATAAGGCATTTGACATTGCTTCATTGATTCTTTGTGTATCCATCTGCATGTCAACTGTGCTTTTAAAACAGCACTCCATTACAGATGTTATCGGCGCTTCAATTTTAATGGCAGTGATGTACACCCTCGTGTACGCCACCGACTACAGCCGCCTTTTAAAAAAAAGCCGCGACAAGGAAATTGAAATGCAGTAAATTTAAAAAACAGCCACTTGAACCCGACTATCGGAAGGTGGTTTCAATACAGGAAAAACGCCTCAACGTGTTACTTAACTTCGGCTTATTTTCCTGTATTGAAACCTCTCAGACGGTAGGTTTCTTGTGGCTGTTTCTTTTTATACAATAATTCCTTTGACCGGAAAGTTTCTTGACTTTGGCTTTTTCATCTTATTCGTCAAAAATGCTTACAATTTCGCCGTCTAAGATTCTATTCATGTTCTTTACGGCGCAGAAGTTACCGCACATGGAGCAGGTATCTTCCTTTTCCGGTCTTGCGGATTCTCTGTATCTTCTTGCTTTTTCAGGGTCAATTGCCAGATCAAACATTTCTTCCCAATCCAGCTTCTTTCTTGCCGTACTCATCTTTTTATCCCAGTCGGATGCCCCCGGAATACCTTTGGCAATATCGGCTGCATGGGCTGCGATTTTAGCAGCAATAATCCCTTCCTTTACATCATTTAAGTCCGGTAAGCGCAAATGCTCTGCCGGTGTTACATAGCATAAAAAGGATGCGCCGTAAGTTGCCGCAACCGCACCACCGATAGCCGATGTAATATGGTCATAGCCAGGTGCAATATCTGTTACAAGCGGGCCTAATACGTAAAACGGCGCGCCCTTGCAGATGGTCTTCTGGATTTCCATGTTTGCCTGAATCTGGTTCAGCGGCATATGTCCCGGTCCTTCAATCATAACCTGGACATCCTTTTCCCATGCACGTTTGGTCAGTTCTCCCAGACGGACAAGTTCTTCAATCTGACAGACATCCGAAGCATCTGCAAGACATCCCGGACGACAGGCATCTCCCAGTGAGATTGTCACATCATATTCCCGGCAGATGTCAAGAATTTCATCATAATATTCATAAAACGGATTTTCTTCCCCGGTCATTGTCATCCACGCAAATACTAAAGAACCGCCACGGGATACAATGTTCATCTTCCGCTTGTGGTTTTTGATCTGATCGATGGTTTTTCTGGTAATGCCACAGTGCAGGGTAACAAAATCCACACCATCCTCTGCATGCAGACGTACAACATCAATAAAATCTTTTGCCGTGAGTGTTGCCAGGTCTCTCTGATAGTGTATCACAGAATCGTATACCGGTACAGTTCCAATCATCGCCGGACATTCCGAAGTCAGTTTTCTCCGGAATCCGGTAGTATCTCCATGGGAAGACAGATCCATGATTGCGTCCGCTCCCATATCCACCGCTGCCATAACTTTCTGCATTTCAATATCATAATCTTTCCAGTCTCTGGATACTCCGAGATTGACATTGATTTTGGTCCGGAGCATGGAGCCCACCCCCTGCGGGTCCAGACATTTATGGTTTTTATTTGCGCAGATGGCAACCTTTCCGGCTGCCACCAGAGGCATCAGTTCTTCTACACGCATATGTTCCTTCTGTGCAACTTTCTTTAATTCTTCTGTTACGATTCCTTTTCTTGCAGCTTCCATCTGCGTTTTGTATTCTCTCATTGGTTTCTCCCTTCCTTGTATAAAATAAAAAAACACACGTATAATGCTTATACGTGTGTGGTAACTTTCATTTTTCCCTACGTTGGCATTATCCAAATCAGGTTACAGGTCAAAGCAATACAGCTTACTCTCAGCCTTCTTTTTGAAAGCTCCCTTTTTCTTATTTTAAATATAGTTCATTATTATACAATCCATGGATGCTGTCAAGATTTTTCCTGTAAGTTCCGATAAAAATACATAAATTTGCCAGGAAGTAGATTGTCATTTTCTGTGTTTTACGATATGATAAAATTATTAGGCAAATTTACAGGAACCTCTTATTACGGAGAATACATGTCATGAAAAAACCTGATTTAACCAAATACAAAACTACAAGCACGCTTTATCTGCTTATTCTTATTATTGCAGCTGTTGCCCTGATCTTCGGATGGCGGTGTACCTCAAGCAGTCTCAGCAACCGCAGTGCGGATCTGCACATCCGGACGCTCCCGTCCCGGTGTGTTAAGGTATCCAAAACAACTACTGTTTACCGGATTTCCGATGTCCGATGGACCAAAAAGGCTTCTACCCTGATGTTTTACAGCCAGCATCAGACCGTGGTTGTGGAAGCAGACGGAAAGCTGCTTTATACGCGCAGCCTCAAACCGGACAGTATTCTGCATACAACCGGACGTAATTGTGAAATGGTCTCTGTCCCGGAAAATACACGCAGCATCCTCGTCACACTCACCAACTGCAACCCGGACAAACAGGTGTCTGATCCGGTTTTCTATCAGGGCGATGGTGTCCATATGTTTCGCCATGAACTTTTAAAAGCAGGGATCCCCATGCTCCTCGGCATTATGAATGTGGCACTTGGTATTCTGATGCTCACCTACTGGCTGTTCGTACATCATTGGGCATATGTAAGCAAATCCCTGCTGTATCTTGGAATTCTTACAACGGATCTCGGTGCATGGTTCTGTCTGGAAACAGGCTCTTCCATTCTTCTGTCACAGAACCCGGTGTTCCGTTCCTATGCTTCCCGCATTCTTCTTCTGCTGCTGCCCATTCCTTTTATGATGTTCGTCCGGCATTATTTAAAAGCAAAGGATCAGTATCTTTGCCGGATTTTTGTCTGGCTGGATGTGGCAGAGATTGCAGTTGTTTTATTCCTGCAGCTTATGGATATCCGTGACCTGACGCAGACACTCTGGATGACCCATGTCATGATCGGTCTTGCAGTTTTATATTTTATCTATACCATCTGCAACAAATTTTATCACCACACGACGACACATGCGCTGTGGATCTGTACCATAGGGTCCATTATTCTGATCGGTGCTCTTTTTTCCGACATGTTCAATTATTATCAGGGGGCACAGGACATCGGACCTGCCGGACGCATCGCCATGCTGCTGTTTATTGTAACCCTTGCCTGCGACACTGCATTCGTATCCCTAAAGGAAATCGATGCCGGCCGCCGCGCGGCTCTCTACCGCGAACTTGCGGAAAAGGATCTCCTGACCGGCTGCTACAACCGGAATGCTTACCACGAAGATACCAGCCGGTGCAAAAAACTGACAAATCTTCTGTTGTTTGCATTTGACCTGAACAACCTGAAATACTACAATGATAAATTCGGACATGACTGTGGGGATCAGTATATTACGGATGCCTCACATATTCTCCGGAAAATTTTCTCCCGTTACGGAAAACTGTACCGCATCGGCGGGGATGAATTCTGTGTTTTGATTGACGACCATAACACCTGCGACATCAGCCATCTGATCTCCTGTCTGCGAAAAGAGGAGGACGTTTACAACGCCTCCTCCCGAAACATCCATCTGCAGATTGCCTGTGGATATGCTGTCTTTGATTCACGGACAGATGCGGATCTGGATGCCCTTCAAAAGCGGGCAGATCAGAATATGTACGAAAACAAAAAACAGTTAAAAACATTTTCTTACCGCTGAGGCTTAAGCCTGCAGCGGTATTTTTGCGACATCTTTTTTACGGAGTTTCTTTACCTCATACAACTGCTCGTCCGCAAGCGAAAGTGCATCCGCAAGACTGTGCTCATCGCCCGGCTCTAACGCACAGGCACCGATGGAAACCGTTACGTTATACGGTTTGTCACTCTGTTCATTCCGAACGGTGAATGCATCGTATAACTCCTGTAATAACAGTTCTTTTTTCTTTTCCGTCATCAGTGCACATGCATACTCATCCCCGCCGATTCTCGCAACAACCCCATCCCCTGTCTGCTCCTTTTGGACAATCTCTGCAAGAATTTCCGCGATGGTGTGCAGGGAATAATCCCCTTCCTCATGTCCGTACCGGTCATTGATGATTTTAAGATTGTTCATATCCGCATAAAGCACCAGAAATGTTTTTTCCGCTGCTCTTGCTTTGTTTAGCATAGGCTCCGCATATTCGAAAAATCCCCTCCGGTTACAGATCCCGGTCAGTGGATCTTTCTTTGAAAGTGTTTCCAGTTCCAGATTGTTTTCCTTTAAGACATACAGAGATTCCTCTAACTGTTTCTGAATATCCTCATTGTTTTTCAGAAGATTCAGCATCTTGACTGCTGCCGAAATCTGATTACTTAAAAATTCTCCATATTCCAGCACTTCATCTGTCAGATCACACACTAAAATTCCATACAGCATTTCATTGGCATACAGAGGAAGCGTTACCATCCATGCCCGGTCAGACATTCCCAGCCTGGAAAACTGGAAAATATTTTTTGCCTTTTTTTTCTGATGAATGGCGGGTATATTTTCTACATTTCCATGAAGTTCCCTGGCTTTCAGCAACAGCTGCTCCGGCATCTGAAATAATTCATGATTCAGATGAATGACCGGCTCCTCATAGATGTACAAAAATGCATTATGTATCTTTAACCATTCCATTGTTGCAAGAATTTCCCCAAAACTCTGATCGGTTCCTTTTTCAAAACAAAGCAGTTTCAAAATAAAGTTTTTCATTTCGAAATTTACCCGTTTCTGCTTTCCGAACAGTTCATCGGCCCAGTGATTCATGGACTCGTACTTTTCCAGCACATCATTGCGCGCATCCACTTCTTCCTGATTTCCCCGGCAAAACGAATTCCGGATCACCAGATCGGTCGGAAGGCGCACAGAAGAGACTTTTTCTCCCTGCATCATCCGGCATAACAGTTCACATGCTTTGCTGCCAAGTTTTGACACATCCGCACGTACCGAAGAAAGTGTCGGATAAATCTGGGAACACCACTCCGTATCATCATACCCGAAAACCGAGATATCCCTTCCCGGCATAAGCCCCCGCGCCTTCAGTTCTTCATAAAATCCGGCTGCAGTTTCATCATTGACGCAAAAAACGGCTTCCAGATCCGGATTGTCATCCAGAAGTCTGGCATAGGCGCTATGCGCATTTCCCGTCAGATCCCCTTCCACATACCGTTTTTCCTGCGGTAAGATACCGTTCTTCCAGAGTGCACTCTCAAACGTAGCTTTGCGCTCCATTGCATCGGAATTTTCCTTCGGTCCGCCTACCATTCCGATTTTTGTGTAATGCAGATCCTGCACGAGATAATCGATTCCCTGCCGGATTCCACGGTCATTGTCATAACTGACATTTACATATCCTTCCAGATCAGAGGAAACCAGAACGCATGGAATTCCATCATAGTGATGCATAAATTCAACCATACGTTCTTTCGTCGTGTAACAGCCAATACAGTTTGCCGCTACGATAATCCCGTCCAGACGGCCTTTTTGTACACTCGAAAACAGGGTATCATACTGATATTCATACATAATATCCGTGTTCTGCGCGTAATCACGGTTTAAAAATTTTCCCGGAAGCACTACCATGTTGACATCCTGCTCTTTTGCTGCCTCCCTCAGACCTTTACACAAAAAACGTGTAAAATCGTCTGTGATGCCTCCGACCATCACGCCTATGGTTTTCCTTGTTTTTGTCATATCTATCCGCCCCTTAGCTCATTTCAATTAAAGTTAGCTCATTTTCTATTCTTAATAAAATTATTTTAATATAATTTTATGTTTATATCAATTATATTTTTAGCTAATTTTAGTCGGATAAATTTGTGGAATGTGATCTAAATCTCTTCACATTCTCCGGAATCCTCGATAATCCGAAGTCCGGCTGTGCTGGTAACCGGAAGAGAAAACGCAATGGTTCCCGCTTTTGTCCCGATTCCGGCTTTTTCCATGATGGATTTCATAATCGCATTTTTCTGTTC
>OGIL01000994.1_pt1 | contig 15724 bp, 10 predicted proteins | sample 1571751 | NCBI WGS metagenome assembly OGIL01 (sample SAMEA2581964, study PRJEB24529) | metagenome | biome: Human gut stool | place: China | collected 2011 | reverse complement strand
GGGGATACTTTCAAGGATTTGGGTAAGGAATTTGATATCAGCTGGAAGAAGTTGGTGAAGTATAACGACTTGCAGCGTGATTATACTTTAGTAGCCGGAGATATCATCTATCTGAAGAGCAAAAAGAAGAAAGCATCCAAGCCTCATACTGTATATATTGTGAAAGATGGCGATTCTATGCATGCCATCTCGCAGAAATATGGTATCCGTCTCAAGAATCTGTACAAGATGAATCGTAAGGACGGAGAATATATTCCGGAGGTAGGAGATCGTTTGCGTCTGCGTTAGAAAACTTTATGCCATACTCATGTGTTATTATGTATGATAAAACATGATTAATATATGAGTCTAAATATTGCAAAGGACAGTAAGAAACGGGTCGTCATTGTAGGCGGTGGTTTCGGTGGCTTGAAACTGGCTAACAAGCTGAAAAAGTCAGGCTTTCAAGTCGTATTGATAGATAAAAACAACTATCATCAGTTTCCTCCTTTGATTTATCAGGTGGCTTCGGCTGGTATGGAGCCAACTTCCATATCCTTCCCCTTCCGTAAAATATTCCAGCATCGGAAAGATTTCTATTTCCGTATGGCGGAAGTACGTGCCATTTTCCCGGAAAAGAATATGATACAGACTTCCATCGGAAAAGCAGAATATGACTATCTGGTGTTAGCAGCAGGTACTACAACCAACTATTTCGGTAATAAACATATTGAAGAGGAAGCCATGCCGATGAAAAATGTGTCAGAAGCGATGGGATTGCGAAACGCTCTTCTGGCTAATCTGGAACGAGCGCTGACCTGTTCAACGAAGCAGGAACAACAAGAGTTATTGAATATTGTAATTGTGGGAGGTGGAGCTACCGGGATAGAAGTAGCCGGAATACTTTCCGAGATGAAGAAATTTGTCTTGCCGAATGATTATCCTGATATGTCCAGCAGTCTGATGCACATCTATTTGATTGAAGCCGGGCCGCGATTGCTTGCCGGAATGTCGGAAGAATCATCTGCACATGCTGAACAGTTTCTCCGTGAAATGGGAGTAAATATCCTGTTGAATAAACGCGTTGTGGATTATCGTGACCATAAAGTAGTACTCGAAGATGGTACAGAGATTGCCACGCGTACTTTTATCTGGGTGAGTGGTGTCACCGGTGTGACTATCGGCAATCTGGATGCCTCTCTGATTGGGCGTGGAGGACGTATTAAAGTCGATTCATTTAACCGTGTAGAAGGGATGAATAATGTGTTTGCTATTGGCGACCAATGTATTCAGTTAGCTGATGAAAATTACCCGAACGGGCATCCTCAACTGGCACAAGTGGCGATCCAGCAAGGAGAACTATTGGCAAAGAATCTGATTCGTATGGAGAAAGGACAGGAAATGAAACCTTTCCATTACCGCAATTTAGGTTCGATGGCGACTGTCGGGCGCAATCGTGCCGTAGCAGAGTTTAGTAAAGTAAAGATGCAGGGATGGTTTGCCTGGGTGATGTGGCTCGTTGTTCATCTGCGTTCTATCCTTGGAGTACGCAATAAGGTTATTGTACTCTTGAATTGGGTATGGAATTATTTCACTTACGATCAGTCTATGCGTATGATTGTCTATGCCCGTAAAGCAAAAGAGATTCGTGATCGTGAAAAGGTGGAGGAAACTACCCATTGGGGAAAAGAACTGATACAGGAACCGAAGCAACACTCTCCGCAGGAGATTCAGCAAGCTTCCGAACAAGAGAAAAAATAGTCAATGAGAAGTCATTATACCGTAGTTGACAATCCGGCATTATCCAGGTATACTGACCTTCCGCCGACAGGTGGATAGATTCATATTCTGAACAGTAAATTCGTACAGGGTGTCCGATATCGGACACCCTTTGTTTTTTGTTACATTCTATTTATCAATTACTTATGATTTTGGCATAGATTTGGTATATGAAATGCTAAATTGATACATGATAAAATCGTAAACGATCAGATATGGACAGAGAAATTCCTAAAGAAATACGTCAGAAAGAACGTAACAAGAAGATCATTCGTTATTCATCCATCGGGGTGGCAAGTATTGTTGTCATTGGTGTACTTATATCTGTACTAAGGGCAGGAGTGGAGGCAAAAGATCTTGTCTTTTCCACAGTCGATACAGGAGTTATTGAGGTAAGTGTCAGTGCTTCCGGCAAGGTGGTTCCTGCATTTGAAGAAATAATCAATTCTCCAATCAACAGTCGTATTCTTGAAGTTTATAAAAAAGGAGGAGATAGCGTAGATGTAGGTACTCCGATTCTGAAACTAGATCTTCAGAGTACGGAAACCGAATATAAAAAGTTGCTGGACGAAGAGCAGATGCGTCGGTATAAGCTCGATCAGCTTCGTGTCAATAATCAGACGAAGCTTTCCGATATGGCGATGCAGATTAAAGTTTCGGCAATGAAATTGAGTCGTATGAAAGTGGAGTTGAGAAATGAACACTATCTGGACAGTCTCGGTGCAGGAACAACGGATAAGGTACGCCAGGCTGAATTGAGCTATAATGTGGCTCAATTAGAGTACGAACAACTTCAGCAACAATATAAAAATGAGAAGGAAGTAGCTGCTGCCGAACTAAAAGTTCAGGAGCTTGATTTTAATATCTTCCGCAAGAGCCTTTCCGAAAAGAAACGTACTTTGGATGATGCGCAATGCCGTTCTCCGCGCAAAGCTATTCTTACGTATATTAATAACCAGATTGGTGCGCAGGTTTCCGAAGGCGGACAAGTCGCTATCATTTCCGATTTAAGTCATTTTAAGGTAGAAGGCGAGATTGCTGATACGTATGGCGACCGTGTGGCAGCTGGAGGAAAAGCAATTGTTAAGATAGGAAGCGATAAACTGGAAGGAACGGTCAGCAGTGTAACACCGTTATCCAAGAATGGCGTCATATCATTCACGGTTCAGTTGAAGGAAGATAATCACCGTCGTCTGCGCTCCGGATTGAAGACAGATGTTTATGTGATGAATGCCGTGAAGGAAGATGTGATGCGTGTTGCCAATGGCTCTTTCTATGTGGGGCGTGGTGAATACGAATTGTTTGTCTGCAACTCTGACAATGAACTGGTCAAACGTAAGATACAGTTGGGTGATTCAAACTTTGAATATGTAGAAGTTTTGAGTGGATTGCAACCGGGTGACAGGGTAGTGGTAAGCGATATGAGTGCATATAAGAACAAGAATAAGCTGAAGATTAAATAATTTAAATACTAGAAGTTATGATAACATTGAACTCTCTTTCCAAAATTTATCGTACTGATGAGATTGAAACGGTAGCGTTGGAAAATGTGAATCTGACGGTAGAACGTGGAGAATTCCTAAGTATAATGGGACCTTCCGGGTGCGGAAAATCTACATTGTTGAATATAATGGGATTACTTGACGCACCTACCATGGGAATAGTGGAAATCAATGGAATACGTACCGAAGGAATGAAAGACAAAGAATTGGCAATTTTCCGTAATAAAACGCTTGGTTTTGTGTTTCAGTCTTTTCATTTGATTAATTCGTTGAATGTGATGGATAATGTAGAACTCCCCTTGCTTTATCGACGTATGGCTGGTAGTGAACGAAAGCGGTTGGCACAAGAAGTATTGGAAAAAGTAGGATTAAGCCATCGTATGAGACATTTTCCTACACAACTTTCCGGTGGTCAGTGCCAACGTGTAGCTATTGCCCGTGCTATTATCGGTAATCCTGAAATAATCCTTGCCGATGAGCCCACCGGTAACTTGGATTCAAGGATGGGAGCCGAAGTCATGGAACTGCTTCACCGACTGAATAAAGAAGACGGACGCACCATCGTCATGGTTACCCATAATGAAGAACAGGCAAAGCAGACTTCGCGTACCATTCGTTTCTTTGACGGACGACAGGTGCAGTAGAACCTGCGTTTTATACATGAAACTAAATAGAAAAACAGATTAATATTTCTCTAAATTAAAAACCACCATGACAAAGAATATTTTCATCGTTGCGATAGCTGTCCTGTTAAGTGTTGCTTTCTGTTCGCTATCGGCACAAAATGTGAGTAAAGATTATAATGTAGGCGACTTTTCTGCCATCAACCTGCAATCTGTCGGAAATATTATTTTCGCTCAATCGGCAGAATGTACCTGCCGTTTGGAAGGGCCTTCTGAATTTGTAGAGAAAACCCGGGTAACGGTGAAGAACGGTACACTGGTTATCGATTATAAAGAGAAGAATGCAAAGAATGTCAAGAATCTGACTTTTTACATCACTGCTCCCGATTTGAGTAAAGTGAAAATCGACGGGGTAGGGAACTTTGATGCAAAGGAAAAATTGAATCTTAAAAATATAGCTTTCGAACTTGACGGAGTGGGAAATTGCAACGTGAAAAATCTTCATTGCGATGAACTGAAACTCGATGTCGACGGAGTAGGCAATATGAAAATGAATGTTGACTGTGGCCTTATCAAGGCTAAAGTGGATGGAGTAGGTAATATCACTTTATCGGGTAAGACTGATACTGCATTCTTTAAAAAGGATGGTGTTGGTAAAATCAATTACAAAAACCTGAAATGTAAGGATATAACAAAGAAGGGATGGAATTTCTAATATGGAACGTTCTTTGACGAACTTCTGTGGAACCTAATCGAAGAAGAATAAAAAAGACGAGTAAGAAATATACTGAACTCTATACTGGTAACGATCATGATAAAACTCTATTTTAAACAAGCATTCCATCTGTTGGGAGAAAATAAACTGCTTTCATCTATTTCCATTATTGGTACAGCTTTGGCTATTGCTATGATAATGGTAATTGTGATTACTTTACGTGCGACTATTGCTCCCTTTGCACCGGAAACCCATCGTGACCGGATGCTTATTTTCCGGTTTGCCGGACTTCAAAGTAAGTCCAACGTGAATTGGCAAAGCAATGGCCCTATCGGATACAATACGGCAAAGGCTTGTTTCAAAGCAATGACAATTCCCGAAGTTGTTTCCATAACCAATATCTGGCAGGAAACAATGCTGGCTGCTAAACCGGCAGGTGAGATGGAAAGTTGTAGTGTGTTGCAAACAGACGATGCTTTCTGGAAAATATTTGAATTTGAGTTTCTATCTGGTAAACCGTATGATAATGCCGATTTTGATGCCGGAGCAGCAAAAGCTGTGATTTCCGAAGATATGGCTCGCCGTTTGTTCGGAACATCAGAAGTGGTTGGAAAAACATTCCTTCTGAATCATTCGGCTTATATTGTTTGCGGAGTGGTACGTCCGGTCTCTAAACTGGCGAAGTACGCCTATGCGCAAGTTTGGATTCCTTTGAGTTCAACAAGTGCCTTCACAGCCACTTGGGGCGATGACAATATCATGGGTATGACTGCCGTCTATATACTGGCTAAATCGAGAGACGATTTTCCGGCTATTCGTCAGGAGGCAGACCGCTTGCGGGCTATCTTTATGGCAGGGCATCCCAATTTCGATTTACTCTATCGCGGACAGCCTGATACTTATTTCGTAGCCGCGCAACGCTATTCCGCCAACAATCCTCCTGCTGTGAAAGAAGCAGTACGGCAATACATACTGACATTACTTGTCTTATTGATTGTTCCTGCCGTCAACTTGTCCGGACTTACTTTGTCACGCATGCGTAAGCGTATCTCCGAAATAGGAGTGCGAAAAGCCTTTGGTGCCCCCAGACGGGAGCTTATGATGCAGGTACTATCCGAAAATATGCTTTATTCCCTGTTCGGAGGAATTCTCGGACTGGTATTAAGTTATGTCGCCGCTTTCCTTTTGGGAGGAATGCTTTTCTCCGTAGACTTTGTATCCAATGGGGTGGAAGATTTGCGGACCATGTGTGTCGACTTACTGTTCGATCCTACCGTATTCCTGCTGGCATTTCTGGCTTGCTTCCTACTCAATTTATTAAGTGCCGCCATTCCGGCATGGAGAGTAACTCGCACCAATATTGTGGATGCCATCAACGAAAGATAATTCTTCAACTCATCTAAATTCTAAAGAAAATGCAACTATTAAAACAAATATGGAACGAGCGCCGGTCAAACGGATGGTTATGGTCAGAACTATTAATTGTTTTTGTGGTCCTGTGGTATGTGGTCGACTGGACGTATGTGACAGCGCGTACTTATTACGAACCGGTAGGATTTGATATTACCGATACGTATTATTTGGAGCTAAGCCTGAAAAACGACAAGAGTAATTCTTATCTTTCGAAAGAGCAAAAGAGTACATCTTTAGGACAAGATATTATCGAGTTGACCAATCGTCTCCGGAGATTGCCGGAAGTGGAGGCCGTTTCAATATCCAATAATGCGCGTCCCTATATCGGGAGTAACTCCGGTAGTATGTTGCGTATCGATACATTGGTTAGTAATCCGCTACGGCGTTCGGTAACCCCTGACTTTTTTCAGGTCTTCCGTTATCAAAGTGCTGATGGGCGTGGTTATCAGCCGTTGGTGCAAGCTTTAAGGAATGGCAATGTCGTTGTTGGTGAAAATTTCTTGCCCAAAGATTATAAAGGCGATCGTACGCTGTTGGGTAAAGAAATGGTCGATGTGGATGATTCTACGAAAGTGTACAAGATAGGGGGAGTTTCGAAGAAAGTGCGTTACAATGACTTTTGGCCTAACTACAGTGACCGGTATGTAGCCATTGAACTTACTGAAAAGATAATGGTCGAACTTGACGATGAACTTTATCCTTCGAGTGTAGAAGTTTGTCTGCGGGTGAAGCCGGGGACTTCCAGAGACTTTGCGGAACATTTGATGAAATTGTCCGCCAACCAGTTGAGTGTCGGTAACTTATTCATCCTGAAAGTGCATGATTATGAAGATCTGCGGAATGACTTCCAGCAAGGAAGTTATAATCAGGTACAGGTACGTTTCTGGATGATGGGCTTCTTATTGCTTAATATCCTGTTGGGCATTGTCGGCACCTTCTGGTTCCGTACGCAGCACCGTCGTGCCGAGTCTGCGCTTCGTATAGCAGTCGGGGCCAGCCGGATGCAGCTTTGGCAACGTTTAAATAAAGAAGGATTGCTATTGTTGACTCTGGCTGCTTTGCCTGCCGCCGTCATCTGTTATAATATCGGCCATCTGGAGTTGACTGAAGGGTATATGGAGTGGGGAGTAGTGCGTTTTCTTATTACATTTGTCATAACCTACTTCCTGATGTCTTTAATGATTCTTATAGGTATTTGGTTTCCTGCCCGTCAGGTAATCCGCATACAGCCTGCCGAAGCGCTGCGCGAAGAATAAAAAACTTGGGCTATCTATTTGTTTTCAATAGATTTAACGTATCTTTGTCGGCATAATATTGAAAACACCGCAGGTTTTAATTATATGAATCGACGCTATTATTGTATGTTTATAGTTCTGTTCTTTGCTGTTCTTACTCAGGCGGCGGCAGCGGAACGTACATTCAATATCCTTTTTATACAGTCTTACACCTCGCAGACTCCTTGGCACAGTGACCTTAATCAGGGCTTGGCTAAAGGGGTTAAAGAGAGCGGTTTGAAGGTGAACATAACAACGGAATATCTTGATGCAGATTTTTGGGCATTCAATTCCGAGAAGGTAATCATGCGTCGTTTTTGTCAGCGTGCCCGCGACAGGCAGACAGATTTGATTGTAACTGCGAGTGATGAAGCTTTTTATACCCTTTTTGCATGTGGAGATTCGTTGCCTTTGCAGATTCCGGTGGTGTTTTTCGGTATTAAGTATCCCGATACGAAGTTGATTACCACTCATCCTAATGTTTGCGGATTCACAGCCAATCCGGATTTCGATGTCATATTACGTCAGGCACAAAAGATATTTCCCCGACGGAAAGAAGTGGTTTGTGTGATAGATAATAGCTTTTTAAGTAACAAAGGGCTTGAAGATTTTGAAGAAGAGTGGAAAATCTTTCAGAAAGATAACCCGGATTATAGAATGAAAATCTATAATACCCAAAATCATACGACTAGTCATATCATTGCGGCAATTTGTTACCCTCGTAACAGCTACGAACGTTTAGTTGTTGCTCCTAAATGGTCGCCTTTCCTTTCATTTGTAGGTAAAAACTCAAAAGCTCCCGTATTTTCGAGTCAAAATGTAGGATTGACTAACGGTGTGTTTAGCGCTTATGATGCCGACAGCTATACTTCTGCATCATTGGCTGCTCAAAGGGCTGCTTCGGTCTTAAAAGGTACCTCTCCCCGGGATATAGGAGTGACGGAAATTACACAGGGATTCATCTTTGACTACAAACAATTGGATTTTTTCCATATCGATCCTGATAAAGTATCTTCTAGCGGAACGATAGTCAATGAACCATATTGGGAGAAATATAAATACCTTTTTATACTTCTCTATCCGTCTATCCTCGCATTGTTGATAGCCTCTATCGTGTGGCTGATGCGTGCCAACCGGCGTGAATCCAAACGACGGATTCAGGCACAGACCCGTCTGCTGGTACAGAATAAACTGGTGGAACAGCGTAATGAGTTTGATAATGTATTTCATTCCATCCGTGATGGTGTGATAACGTATGATACCGATTTGCACATTCATTTCACAAACCGTTCCTTATTACAAATGCTTCATTTGCCGTATGAGTCAGGTGGGCGTTTTTATGAAGGAATGATGGCAGGCAGTATCTTCAAGGTATATTATAACGGTCAGGACATTCTTCATAAAATGCTGAAGCAGGTAGCTTCAAAAGGTGAAAGTGTGAAGATACCGCAGGGAGCTTTCATGAAAGAAGTGCATAGTGATAAATACTTCCCTGTGTCGGGGGAAATAGTTCCGATTCATTCAAAGGACGCAATTACCGGTATGGCACTTTCTGCGCGGAATATTTCGGATGAGGAAATGCAGAAACGTTTCTTTGATATGGCGGTAGACGAAAGCTCCATATATCCGTGGCAGTTTGATATGGAAACGAACTGTTTTATTTTCCCGCAAGGTTTCTTGAAACGTCTTGGATACGATGAGTCGGTTACTACCATCCCTCGTGACGAAATGGATCGCACTATCCATCCTGACGATTTGAAAGAAATAAGACCGTTGTTTGACAGAGCATTGACCGGGGAAGATTCCAATACCCGTCTGAACTTCCGTCAGCGGAATGTCAACGGAGAGTATGAATGGTGGGAATATCGTTCTTCCGTAATCACGGGATTGACACAAGATTCATTGTACAATATATTAGGTGTTTGTCAGAGTATCCAGCGATATAAGACTGCCGAGCAGGAGATGAGAGAGGCCCGTGATAAAGCCCTCCAGGCTGACAAACTGAAATCGGCGTTCCTTGCCAACATGAGTCACGAGATTCGGACTCCGCTGAATGCGATTGTAGGTTTCTCCGATTTGCTAAGCGATACGAGTGGTTTTACAAGCGAAGAGATTGCCCAGTTTATCGGAACCATTAATAAGAATTGCGGCCTGTTGCTAGCTTTGATTAATGATATTCTTGATTTGTCACGTATCGAATCGGGAACCATGGAATTTATGTTCGCCGAGCATAACCTGCCACTGTTATTAAAGACCGTCCATGACTCTCAACGCTTGAATATGCCACCGGGAGTAGAACTGGTGTTGCGTATGCCCGAAAGTGATAAGAAATATCTCACGACAGATAATGTACGCTTGCAGCAAGTCGTGAATAATCTGATAAATAACGCTGCTAAATTTACGAGTAGCGGTTTCATTACTTTCGGCTATGAAGATGATGAGGTTCCCGGCTACACCCGCATCTTTGTGGAGGATACCGGAGTCGGTATTTCTGAAGAAGGTATCCGTCATATATTCGAACGATTCTATAAAGTCGATAATTTCACCCAAGGAGCAGGTTTGGGATTAAGTATTTGTCAGACCATCATCGAACGTCTGAATGGTACCATCTCCGTCACCTCCGAAGTAGGTAAAGGCACTCGTTTCACTGTGCGCCTTCCTAACTACTGCGAATAATCGAACGTTCACTTTTGGGCATAGTGTCCGAAAATGGACACTTTTCTTATTTTCTAATCTGTTGATAATAAAAACTTTACTTTTTTGGCACATCGTTTGATTCTCTCATAGTGGAAAATACTGTGCATAATGAAAAAGAAAAGTATATTGTTTGCTCTTGCTGCCGTTTGCCTGCCGTTGGCATTGTCGGCACAGAAGGAAAGGGAAATAACCTTGAATGAAGCCATTGCTATGGCGCGTATTCAATCTGTTGACGCTGCTGTTGCCTTGAATGAATTGAAAACGGCCTATTGGGAGTTTCGTACCTTTCGTGCCGATCTTCTGCCGGAAGTCAACTTGACCGGAACCCTGCCCAATTATAACAAATCATATAGTTCCTATCAAAATTCGGACGGTTCTTACGGTTTCGTCCGTAATAACACATTGGGGCTTACCGGTGATCTTTCTATCGATCAAAATATCTGGCTTACCGGTGGTAAACTCTCGTTGACTTCTTCTCTCGACTATATCAAGCAATTGGGAGCCGGAGGAGACCGGCATTTTATGTCGGTTCCTGTCACATTACAACTTACACAACCCATCTTTGGAGTCAATAATATAAAGTGGAACAGACGCATCGAACCGGTTCGTTATGCCGAAGCGAAAGCAGCTTTTATCACTGCTACCGAAGAAGTGACGATGCGTGCCATCACTTATTACTTTAATCTTTTGTTGGCAAAAGAAAATCTTGGCACGGCGAAACAGAACCAGACAAATGCCGACCACCTTTATGAAGTAGCCCTTGCCAAACGCAAAATGGGGCAAATTTCCGAGAATGAACTCTTGCAGTTGAAGCTCTCCGCTTTGAATGCAAAGGCTGCATTGACGGAAGCAGAGAGTGATCTCAATGCCAAGATGTTCCAGCTCCGTGCCTTTTTGGGAGTAGGAGAGGATGAAGTACTAAACCCGGTTCTTCCCGAAGCTGTGGATGGCCCGAGGATGGAGTACAATCAGGTGTTAAATAAAGCATTGGAACGTAATTCTTTTGCACAGAATATCCGTCGCCGCCAGTTGGAAGCCGATTATGAAGTAGCTACTGCACGCGGAAATTTGCGTAGTGTCGATTTGTTTGCAAGCGTAGGATATACGGGTGAGAACCGGAATTTTCCGGCCGTTTACAGGAACCTGCAGGATAATCAGATTGTTCAGGTAGGCGTTAAGATTCCGATTCTCGATTGGGGAAAACGCCGTGGGAAAGTCCGGGTAGCCAAGAGCAACCGGGATGTAGTGCTTTCAAAAATTCGTCAGGAACAGATAAACTTCAACCAGGACATTTTTCTGTTGGTGGAGCATTTCAATAATCAGGCACAACAATTGGACATAGCGAAGGAAGCCGATGCGATAGCCCAGCAACGATATAAAACAAGTATTGAAACTTTCCTGATAGGTAAAATCAATACCTTGGATTTGAATGATGCGCAGAACTCTAAAGATGATGCGAGACAGAAACATATTTCCGAACTCTATTATTATTGGTATTACTATTATCAGATTCGCAGTCTGACGCTATGGGATTTTCGTACCAATACCGAACTTGAAGCTGATTTTGATGAAATCATCCGGCAATAGAAAGGGTAGGAAAAAGCTTTTGAATCTTATGGAGGAACTTGCAGTAAATAGTATTATTTTCTATTCCGTTCTTGCTTTTTACAAATTAATTTCGTATCTTAAGAGTTTTAATCCTTTCGGAGAAAGGTGGTCATCTTATAGAATGACAATAGTCACCTTATAAGATGATATTTATCACTCTATAAGGTGACTATTGTCCCGTTATAACGGGATAATTACTCGACTGCATAAACAATTATAAATTACTGTACTGAAAATCTTTATTTAGTGCAGTGGAAAATCTTAAATACAATAATAAGAAAACAGCTTTATTGCGTAACTTGTATTATTGAAGCGTGCATTCCGTGATTTATATATCAATCATTTGGTAGCAAACTATTTATTAGTACCTTTGGAGTGTGAGAAAAGGTTGTTAATTGACTGGGTAAAACTCAAATATAACTATGATTCTGATAATTGATGACGACAGCGCAGTGCGTTCTTCGCTTAGCTTCATGTTGAAGCGGGCAGGATATGAAGTACAGACCGTTCCCGGTCCACGGGAAGCTATGGAAGTGGTACGTTCCGTAGCTCCGGATTTAATCCTGATGGATATGAACTTCACTCTTTCTACAACGGGTGAGGAGGGTTTGACCCTACTCAAACAAGTAAAAATATTCCGTCCCGAAACACCGGTGATATTGATGACTGCTTGGGGAAGTATCCAACTTGCCGTGCAAGGAATGCAGGCGGGAGCTTTTGATTTCATAACGAAGCCCTGGAATAATGCCGCCTTGTTGCAACGCATTGAAACGGCACTCCAACTTTCGGGCACTCCACAGGAACCAACGCAGGAACAGAGCGATTCTTTCGACCGCAGCCACATCATCGGGCGTAGCCAGGGATTGATGGATGTGTTGAATACGATTGCCCGCATAGCAAAGACCAATGCCTCTGTCCTCATTACAGGGGAAAGCGGAACAGGTAAGGAATTGATAGCCGAGGCCATTCATATCAACAGTCAGCGAGCCAAACATCCCTTTGTGAAAGTGAATCTTGGAGGTATCTCCCAAAGCCTGTTCGAAAGTGAAATGTTCGGGCACAAGAAAGGAGCTTTTACCGATGCTTCCGCAGACCGTATCGGACGTTTTGAAATAGCAAATAAAGGGACGATTTTCCTGGATGAAATAGGTGATCTCGACCCTTCGTGCCAGGTGAAGTTACTGCGTGTATTGCAGGATCAGACATTTGAAGTGCTCGGCGACAGCCGTCCGCGCAAGACGGATATCCGGGTAGTATCAGCCACCAATGCCGATTTGCGCAAAATGGTAGGCGAACGTACTTTTCGTGAAGACCTCTTCTATCGTATCAATCTGATAACAGTGAAACTGCCGGCCCTGCGCGAACGTCGTGAAGATATTCCTTTGCTGGCACGTCATTTTGCCGACCGTCAGGCGGTAACCAACGGATTGCCCCGTACGGAGTTCTCTGCCGATGCCCTGCAATTCTTGAGCCGATTGCCCTATCCGGGGAATATTCGTGAATTGAAGAACTTGGTGGAACGTACCATTCTGGTAAGTGGTAAACCGCTGCTTGATGCTTCCGATTTTGATGCGCAGTATATTCGCCACGATGACGCAAGAGTGACCGAAGGCGCAGCTCTGGCTGGTATGACTTTGGATGAAATAGAACGCCAGACCATTCTTCAGGCGTTGGACCGTTACAAAGGAAATTTGAGTCAGGTAGCTACGGCATTGGGTATCAGCCGTGCAGCACTCTATCGTCGTCTCGAAAAATATAATATAACAATGTGATAAATTTAGGCACGTGCCTAATAATATTAAGATTAACCGTTAACCACAGATAACGTGCGTATAAAAGGATTCTTTTACATACTAGTCTTTCTGCTGCTGGCATTAGGTAGTGTATTGCTGTTCCTTTCCAGTCAACTGAATACAATCTTTTTCTACATAGGGGAGGGGCTGATACTTTTCATCCTCATTTATCTGACCTTTTTCTATCGTAAGATTGTGAAGCCGTTGAATACAATCGGAAGCGGTATGGAACTGTTGCGTGAGCAAGATTTCAGTAGCCGTCTTAGTCCCGTAGGCCAATATGAGGCCGATCGTGTGGTGAATATCTTCAACCGCATGATGGAACAACTCAAGAATGAACGTCTCCGCCTGCGTGAACAGAATAATTTTCTTGATTTGCTGATTAAAGCTTCTCCGATGGGAGTGATTATAACTTCCCTTGATGAAGACCTTTCGGAATTGAATCCGATGGCTCTGAAAATGCTGGGTGTTCGTTTGGAAGACGTACAAGGCAAGAAGATGAAAGAGATTGATTCTCCGTTAGCGGTGGAATTAGCCAACCTCCCGAAAGGAGAGAAGGTAACCGTCCGTCTGAACGACTCGAATATCTACCGGTGTACTCATTCTTCTTTCATTGATCGTGGATTTCAGCATCCCTTCTACTTGGTAGAAACCCTCACCGACGAAGTGATGAAAGCGGAAAAGAAAGCATACGAGAAAGTGATCCGCATGATTGCCCACGAAGTGAACAACACGACTGCCGGTATTACTTCCACACTGGATACGGTAGAACAAGCCCTTTCCAGCGAAGAAGGAATGGAAGACATCTGCGACGTGATGCGTGTATGTACCGACCGTTGTTTCTCGATGAGTCGTTTCATCACCCGTTTTGCCGATGTGGTGAAAATCCCCGAACCGACACTTTCTTCTGTCAATCTGAATGATTTGGTTTTCACCTGCAAGCGGTTTATGGAAGGAATGTGTAATGACCGTCGCATTACACTCCGCATGGAAATAGACGAAAGTCTGAAAGATGTGATGCTGGATGCCGCTTTGTTTGAGCAAGTACTCGTAAACATCATCAAAAATGCAGCGGAAAGCATTGAAACCGATGGGGAAATAATAGTCCGCACCCTCGCTCCGGCCACTGTTGAAGTGATAGATAACGGTCAGGGAATCAGCAAAGAAACAGAAGCTAAACTGTTCAGTCCTTTCTTCTCTACCAAACCGAACGGTCAGGGAATCGGACTTATCTTTATTCGCGAAGTACTGATGCGTCATGGGTGCACATTCTCTTTGCGAACCTATGCCGACGGACTGACCCGATTCCGTATTACTTTCCCCTAATTGTGTCAAATAAGAACATTTCTTCCGTCAAATAGACCTTTTTTTGTCTTGAAATCACTCCTACCTTTGCCCCGCTCAATTCAATAGGATTTAAGGTATGAGATTAATGAAAAAAGGCACATTGACGCTCTTTCTTTTATTGGCTATCAGTATTCCGCTTTGTGCGCAGTATGTGGTACAAGGGGTGGTGACTGATTCTCTGACCAAAGAACCTTTGCCTTATGCATCTGTACGCTTAAAAGACACGACCGAAGGAACTACTACCGGAAGCGACGGACGCTTTTACTTCAAAACCCATCGCTCGGAAGCAGTGCTTGTAATCTCTGTAATCGGATATAATGACTATGTCCGCACCATTCGCCCTGCCCGTAATGCATCCTATAAAGTAGCACTTGCGCCTACCGAATACGCGCTTGGTGAAGTGGTAGTCAAACCCAAACGTGAGCACTACCGAAAGAAAGATAATCCTGCCGTAGAATTTGTCCGCCGTATGATTGAAAGCCGTGACAACTACTCTCCCTACGAGAAAGACTTCTGGCAACGCGAACGTTATGAAAAGACCACCTTTGCGTTGAATAACTTCGATGAAGAGAAACAGAAAAAATGGCTATATCGTAAATTTGATTTCCTGACGGAATATGTAGATACTTCTGCCGTTACCGGTAAACCGATTCTGACGGTATCAGCCCGTGAACTGCTTGCCACAGACTATTACCGGAAATCTCCCCGTTCCGAGAAGCAATGGGTGAAAGGGCGCAAACAGGCCGGTGTCGATGAGTTTCTCTCTAAACAAGGGATGCAGGCAGCCATCAATGAAGTCTTTAAAGACGTCGACATTTACGAAAACAACATTTCCCTGTTTACAAATAAGTTTGTCAGTCCCTTGTCCCGTATCGGTACAGGCTTTTATAAATATTACCTGATGGACACGTTGCAGATTGCCGGAGAGCCTTGTGCAGACCTTGCTTTCACGCCTTTTAATTCCGAGTCTTTAGGTTTCAACGGACCCCTGTAT
>OGIL01000982.1_pt1 | contig 15927 bp, 15 predicted proteins | sample 1571751 | NCBI WGS metagenome assembly OGIL01 (sample SAMEA2581964, study PRJEB24529) | metagenome | biome: Human gut stool | place: China | collected 2011 | reverse complement strand
GCACAGCAGGCTTTTGCCTGCACCGCTCATGGTGCCCTGCACCATAATGCAGGTTGCTTTGTTCATGCCAGTACCTCCGCAAGGGTCTTTAACAGTTCATCGTTTTCCGGCCCGGTACGCACGGCGGTGCGGTACCAGCTGCCGTCCAGCCCGGGGTAGTTGCTGCAGCTGCGCAGCACCACGCCCCGCTGCCGCAGAGCATCGCCCAGCGTTTCCGGCCCCTGGAACAGCAGGTAGTTTGCGCGTCCGTCCAGTACCCGCAGGCCCAGTGCCCGCAGCCCGGCCGTGAGCCGGGGACGCTGCTGCGCAATGAGTGCCCGCACCTGTGCCACATAGGCCGTTTCGTCCAGTGCGGCAAGCCCGGCGGCCTGCGCCAGACTGGACACCGCCCACGGCTGCCCGGCGGCCTGCATGGCTTCCAGCAGGGCCGTGTTGGCACACAGGCAGTACCCCAGCCGCACCCCGGCCATGCCGTACAGCTTGGTAAAGGCCTTGAGGATCAGCAGATTTTTGCTGTCCAGCAGGGCTTTGGTGGTCAGGGTGTCGCAGTCGGGCAGAAAATCCAGAAAACATTCGTCCACCACCAGCAGTGCCCCGCAGGCTTCGCACCGGCGCAGGATGCGCTCCACAAGGGGCAGCGGCGTGAGCTGCCCGGTGGGGTTGTTGGGCTGGCAGAGAAATACCATGTCCACCTCCGGCGTGATGGAGGAGAGGATGGAATCCGTCACGGCAAAATCGACCTCTGCCTGCAGAAAATGTCGCCGCACCGCACAGCCCGCACTTTCCAGCGCGGCGGCGTACTCGGCAAAAGTGGGGGCGGTCACCAGCGCGGTGCGGGGTTTTGCCGCCCACGCCAGCCGGAAGATCAGGTCTGCCGCGCCGTTGCCGCAGAGGATAGATTCTGCCGGGATCCCCTCGTGCGGGGCCAGCTTTGCCCGCAGTGCCCGGCACAGGGGGTCGGGGTAGCGGTCGGCGTGAGACAGGGCGGCAGCAATGGCGTTCGCCACGCCCTGCGGCAGGCCCAGCGGGCTCACGTTGGCCGAAAAGTCCAGCGCGTCCCGCCCGAACTGCGCCCGGTATCCGGCCCAGTCGCCGCCGTGTACCAAGTTTTCCATGGGTCGTCTCCTTACATGAATCTACAGACCGCCAGCCGGATTGCCAGCCCGATGGCCAGTGCCAGCAGGCTTTCGGCATACATCATCCGGTTGGCGCGGCGGATGTCCTCCGGCTCAATGGGCCGCAGAGGGTCGCCGATGGTGGGTTTGTCATAATATTCGCCAAAGTAGCAGGCGGGCCCCGCCAGCTGGACGCCCAAAGCCCCGGCGCAGGCGCTTTCAGTCTGGGCGCTGTTGGGGCTGGCATGGTTCCGACGGTCCCGCCGCCAGATCTTCCACGCGCCCGAAGCGCTGTTCCCGGTAAGCGCCGCCGCAGCGGCCCAGAGCAGCCCGGCGATCCGGCTGGGCAGATAGTTCGCCGCATCGTCCAGTTTGGCGGCGGCGCGGCCGAAATAAAGATATTTCTCGTTTTTGTAGCCGAGCATGCTGTCCATCGTGTTGATGGCCTTGTAGGTCAGGGCCAGCGGGGCACCGCCCAGCAGCATATAGAGCAGCGGCGCGATGACGCCGTCGCTGGCGTTTTCGGCCACGGTCTCCACGGCGGCTTTGGTCACGCCCTCCAGTGTCAGGTTCTGGGTGTCCCGCCCCACGATGCGGCTCACGGCTCGGCGGGCGGCGGGCAGGTCCGGCTTGATGAGCTCCCGGTAGACGCGGGTACTTTCCTGTGCCAGCCCCTTTGCGGCCAGCGCCTGCCCGCACCAGAACATCTGTACGGCCAGCCCCAGCCAGGGGTTGAGCGCTGCGGCCCCCAGGCAGACGAGGCTCGTCAGCAGGAAGGTGCCCACCGGCAGGCAGAACGCCAGAATGGCACCGCCCAGCAGTTCGCCCTGCGGCGTCCGGGGCAGGCGGGCCCGCAGCCGCCGTTCCAGCGCGGAGATGGCCCTGCCCATGTACACCACGGGGTGGGGGAGCCACGCCGGGTCGCCAAAGAGAAGATCCAGCACGAACCCGCCCAAAACGGCTGCTCCGATCATTCTGCCGCCTCCTTTGTGTATTGCACGGTGCGCACGAGGTGGAGCACCCGCTGTTCGGCCCAGTCGCAGGCATCCAGCAGATAGCCGCCTGCATTCGGAGCGCACCAGTGGTAGTAATCTGCATGGGGCAGGGCATAGCGCTCCATGGCGGCCATCTGGGTGCCGCCGTGGGCCAGGATGACGAGGGACTCCTCGCCGTCGGCAAGGGCCTGGTCCACCAGTGCGGAGAACGCCTTGCAGACCCGCTCGGAGAAGACCGCCTTCGTCTCACCGTCGGGGCAGGGGCTTTCGCAGTTGGCGTTCACCCAGGCGAGGTAATCCGGGTCGTGCTCCATCTCGATGAAATTCCGCCCCTCAAAGCTGCCAAAGCACATCTCCTGCAGGTCGCGCACCTCCACGAGGTCGGCGTCCGGGAAGAGCACCTCGGCGGTCTGGCGGGTGCGGCAGAGCGGGGTGATGTAGACCGTCCGGGGCCGGAGGTCGGCCTGGCGGAGCTGGGCCCGCCCTTCGGGCGAGAGCGGGATGTCCCGCTGGCCCTGATAGCGCTTTTCGGCATTGTAGGCGGTCAGGCCGTGGCGCAGAAGATAGATCAGCATGGGGGAAGTTCTCCTTTCAGGACGGTGGGCAGGCCGCAGAACATCTGGACCACGCAGTCGGCCCGCGCGGCCAGCAGGCAGGCCAGCCGCCCGGCGGCTTCCCGCGCGGCGCGTTCGGCTGCGTCCATGGGCACGACGCCGCCGCCCACCTCGGTGGCGAGGACGAGGTCATATGCGGCGAGGCGGTCTGCAAGGCGTTCCAGATCCTCCGCCGCTGCGGCCAGCTCCTGCACATCGGTGATGCGGGTGCCGGGGAAGTTCTGCGCAAAGGTGCGTTTGCCGCTGTACAGCGGCCCGGTGATGAAGATCATAACAGCCCTCCCCATTGGCAGGCGGCCAGTGCCGCCAGCATCCAAAGCTCCGCTTTTTGCAGGAACCATCCGGCCAGATCGCCGGTGATGCCGCCGAATTGCCGATCCGAAACAACACGATAGCGCCAGAAAACAAGAAGCGCCGCAAGAACGAGCGCCCCGCCGCCCAGCAGCACCAGCGCAGCGCAGAGCAGGCCCGCCAGCACCAGCAGGACGCTGCAAACGGCCTGGCGGTCTGCGGCCGAAGCGAACGTGTGGGCAAGGCCGGTGTTCCTGGCCAGCGGGAAGGAGGCAATAGCCAGGCCCGAAAGCGCCCGTTCCAGCACCAGTGCCAGCGTCCAGCAGAGGCCGATGCGCGGCGTGAACTGCACGGCCGTGCACAGCGCGAAATAAGCCAGAAAATAACTGCACAGCCGGATGACGGCAAAGGCCCCGCAGTGGGGGTCTTTCAGGATCTCCAATTTCTTTTCCCTGCCGCCGTAGCTGGAAAGGGCGTCGCAGGTGTCGGCGTAGCCGTCCAGATGGATGCCGCCTGTGACCCAGACGGGGATGAGGCAGAACCCGCCCGCCCGGACGAGTGCCGGGAGCGGCAGTGCCCCGCACAGGCACCACAGGGCCCCGCACACTGCGCCGATGAGCGGGAACGCGCACATCGCGTAGCGCATGTTCTTTTCGTTCCAGTCGAACTGCGGCACCGGGATGGCCGAAAACATGGCAAATGCCACGGCAATGGTCTGCAAAATGATCATGATGGGCCTCCTTTATGATAGACCGGGATGCCGCACACCACCCGCACCACTGCATCGGCGCGGGCCGCAAGGGCGTTGTTGACCTGCGCCAGAGCCTTCAGATACCGGTCGGTGTCGCCCGCGTAGTTTGCCCCGCCGCTGAACACTTCGTTCGAAACGACGACGAGGTGTTCACATTGCGCGGCCAATTTGTCCAGACCGTCCAGAATGGCCGAAGCGGCGGCTTCGCCCGCCCCGGCGGGGTCGTAAAGCTCGTTGGCGGTCAGGTTGCCGAGGTCTTCCAACAGGGCGGTGCCCCGCGCGGGCAGGCGCACCGTGCCCAGATGCAGGGGGCACTCCAGCGTCTCGAACTGCTTTTCCGCCCGCATCCGGCGGTGCTTTTCCACCCGTGCGGCGCACTCGGCGTCCCATACCTGCATCGTGGCAAGGTAATAGCGCGGGAGCGCGGTCTGCAGCACAAGGCGTTCGGCGTACGCGCTTTTTCCGCTGGCTGCGCCGCCGACCACCAGCGTCAGCATTGGGGGGTATACGGCGGGATGCCGCCCTCCGTGAAGGAATAGCAGTGGTCGTAGACCGCCAGTGCCAGATCCCACAGCGGGAGCGAGGCCACAGCCCCGGTGCCCTCGCCGAGGTGGAGCCCCGCCGTCAGGAGCGGGGCCTTGCCCAGCGCTTCCAGCACCAGCCGGGCCGCAGGCTCGGTGGAACAGTGGCTGGCGAACACGGCCTTGGCGGCGGCGGGGCAGAGCCGCACCGCGCACAGGGCTGCCACCCCGCTGATGAAACCATCCATCAGGATGGGCAGGTCTTCCAGTGCGCCGCCAAGGAAGACCCCGCACAGCCCGGCGATGTCAAAGCCGCCCAGTTTGGACAGCACGTCCAGCGGGTCGGCGGCGTCGGGCTGGTTGCGGGCGATGCCGCGCCGGATGGCGTCCAGCTTGCGGGCCAGCCCGGCGTCGGAAAGGCCCGCGCCCCGCCCGGTCATGACCTCGACGGGCTGGTCGAGCAGGACTGCCGCCACAGCGCTGGACGTGGTGGTGTTGCCGATGCCCATCTCGCCGGTGGCGAGCAGCTGGCACCCCTGCGCCTTCTGCGCCCGCACCAGTTCGATGCCCGCCGCGATGGCCTCCACAGCCTGGGTGCGTGTCATGGCGGGGCCTTGGGTGAAGTCTGCCGTTCCGGCGGCGATGCGGCGGGGGACGACGCCCGGCACCGGGGCGCCTGCCATGCCCATATCCACCGGCACGACCTCGCAGCGGGCCGTTTTTGCCATCTGGCAGACGCTCGTCCGCCGCGCCGCTAGGTTTTCGGCTACGGCGCGGGTCACGCTCTGGTCGGTCTGGCTCACGCCCTGGGCCACGACGCCGTTGTCCGCGCAGAGTACGAGGACGGCCCGGCGGTCAAAGGCAAGCTGCGCCGTGCCGGTCAGGGCGGCGGCATCTTCCAGCAGGGTCTCCAGTGCGCCCAGCCCGCCCAGCGGCTTGGCCAGGCTGGCCCAGTGGGCGTGTGCGGCCGCGCGGGCGGTCTCGCTGGGCGGGGTGATGGTGGTGAGAAGCTGTTTCAGTTCCGGTTCGGTCATGGGGTCTGCTCCTTCTGGCGATTGAGTACGGCGGCTTCCACGAACCGCCGGGGCAGGGGGCTGCCTGCCCAGTACAGATGCGGAAAACCCGCATAGAGATGTTCATTGGCAAAGCTGCAGGCCCAGCTGCGGCCATTGGCTTTTGCGGCGGTCAATGCTGTGCCGTTCGCGGTCGAGTCCCAGTGGTGGAACTCGTGGGCGGGGAATGCCTCTCCGGCGCGGAACAGCAGGCTGTCGGCGTGGGCGGTCAGCTCCGTGTACCCGAACCGCACCAGCCGCCCGACCGGGAAGCCGCTGCCCGGCAGGACGCCCGCCATGGGCCAGACGGCACCGTCGGTGTCTTCGAGCGTCTGCCCCAGATAGAGGAAGCCGCCGCACTCGGCCACAGTGGGCAGACCGTGCTCCACGGCCTGCTGCACAGAAGCCCGCATCGAGCGGTTCCCACTCAGCGGCCCTGCGTACAGTTCCGGGTAGCCGCCCGGCAGATACAGCCCGCCAAGCTCCGGCGGAAGGGCCGCATCGTGCAGGGGGCTGAATGGGACAAGCTCGGCCCCGGCGGCGGTCAGGGCTTCCAGCGTTTCGGCGTAGGCAAAGCAAAAGGCTTCGTCCTGCGCAACGGCGATGCGGGTGCGCGCCGGGGCGCGGGCGGCAGGCTGAGCCAGCGGTGCAGGCCGGTCGGTCAGGGCCTGGAACTGCACCCAGTCCAGCACCAGCGCATCCGCAAGAAGGGCGATCTTTTGCTGAAGCCCGGCGATCTCCCCGGCGGTCTTCAGCCCCAGATGGCGGCTCTCGATGGACGCCTCCGGCAGGCGGGGCAGGTGCCCCAGCACCGGCAGGCCGGTTTCGCGTTCCAGCATCGGTTTGAGCATCTTGTACAAAGCCGAGGTGCAGTCGTTGAGCAGAACGCCGACGATGCGGCTGGGGGTGCGGAACGTTTTCAGCCCGTTGATCTGCGCGGCCAGGGTCAAACTGGCCCCTTTGGCCGGGACGACCAGCAGCACCGGCAGGCCCAGCGTGTCGGCCAGATGCCAGGCGCTGGCCGTGTCGGTCACGCCGCCCAGACCATCGTAAAAGCCCATGGCCCCCTCACACACCGCCGCCTCGTGCCCGGCGGCACCCTGTGCATAAAGGGCGCGCACGGTATCCGGTGCGGAGAAAAAGAGGTCGAGGTTGTGGCTCTCGACCCCCAGCACGGCTCGGTGGAACATGGGGTCGATGTAGTCCGGCCCGCTCTTGAACGCGCAGGGGTCGGCCCCGCGCCGCTTGAGCGCGGCCAGCAGGGCACAGGTCAGGGTGGTCTTGCCGCTGCCGGAACAAGGCGCTGCGACGAGAAATTGTATCATTTGCGTTCACCTGTGATGAGGAAGATGGGGTTGTTGGCCATCAGCAGATGCAGCCGGCCCGCCGGTTTTGTGCGGCTGACGGCGATCTGGGTGACTTCGGCGGTGAGCCCCCGCGCCGTCAGGGCCGCAACGGCGGCGCTCAGCGTTTCCAGCGCGATGGCGGAGATGCAGAGGCGGGCCTGCGGGTTTTTGGTCAGCACAGCGTCCACCACGGCCTCCATGCTGCCCTTGGTGCCGCCGAGGAAAACGGCGTCCGGGGCGGGCAGAGCTTCCAGCGCCTGGGGGGCTTTCCCCTCGATGAGGGTCAGATTCCAGGCTGCGAAACGCTCCCGGTTCTTCCGGATAAGAGCGCAGGCCTCCGGGTCGCATTCCACGGCATAGACCCGCCCGCGCGGGGCTGCAAGGGCCAGTTCCACACTGACACTGCCGGTGCCGGCCCCCACATCCCACAGCGTGTCCGTGGGGCGGACGGCCAGCTTTGCCAGCGCGGCAGCGCGGACTTCCTGCTTCGTCATGGGAACATCTCCCCGGAGAAAGGCTTCGTCCGGGAACCCGGCACAGCGCCGGGGCGGCTGGGGCAGATGTTCGATGAGCAGAACGCTCAGGGATGCCGTGCTTTTTTGCGAAACTTCCTGCGCGGTGCCGAAGAAGATCTTCTCCTCCGGTGTGCCGAGTTGTTCGCCGACCAGCGCATGGGCCTGCCCCAGCCCGGCGGCGGTCAGGGTGCGGCAGAGGGTGGCAGGGGTCTCGGAGCCGCCGGTCAGGAAAAAGACCGGTCGGCCATCCGCCGTCAGGCACTCGGCCACCGGGTCGCAGGCACAGCCGTGGGCGGAGACGAGCTTCCAGTCCTGCCAGGGGCGGCCGACCGCCGCCGCGAGCAGCTGGACGCTGGAGATGCCGGGCAGCACGCGGCAGGAGATGCCGCAGGCCCGCAGCATGGGCAGAAGCCCGGAAGCCCCGGAATAAAATCCGGTGTCGCCGCTGTACAGCAGGGCCGCGTCTCCCTCCGGATGCTCCGCAAGGCAGGTCAGGATCTCCTCCGGTTTGTACAGGGCTTTCCGGTGTTCGGTGCAGCCGTCCGGCAGGTGCTCCAGCAGTCGCCGGGCTCCTACGATAAGGTCGGCCTGTTGCAGAGCCGCAAGCCCTTCGGCGGTCAGGGAGCCGGGCAGCCCGGCCCCCATTCCGATCAGTGTGACCATGCCAGCACCTCCTTGCAGCGGGTCAGGATCTGCTCCGCCGTTTCGCCCTGCTCTGCGGGGCGGCGGAGGACGATGAGCTGTGCGCCGGTGTCCTGCGCGGCCTGTGCCTTCTCGGCAAAGCCGCCTGCTGCACCGCCGTCCTTCGTGACGAGGAAGCGGATGTGGAACTGCTCCAGCAGGGCCCGGTTCAGCGCATAGGAGAAGGGACCCTGCATCGCGATGATGTTTTTGTGGGGGATGTGCGCGGCCTCACAGGCTGCGATGCCCTCCGGGGTGGGCAGCACACGGGGAAACAGGCGGGCAGGCTCGATGCCGGAAAAGGCCGAAAGCTCCTTGGCCCCGGTGGCCAGCAGGAGATTGCCGCAGGTGTTCGCAAGAAACGCTGCCGCGTGTGCGGCCGACGGAAAGACCATACTCCCCGCCGGGAGCGGGCTTTCGGCCCGGAGCAGGCGGTGGTATTCGATGCAGGCGGTTTTACACGCAGACCGGATGTTTTTGGTGGCGTCCACCGCATAGGGATGGGTGGCGTCCACGCAGAGGGCGGCCCCCTGCAGCAGGGTGGTCATTTCCTCCGGCGTCAGCCGCCCGCAGTGGACGGTGACACCCTGCAAACGGCCCTGCTCTTCGGCTCCCAGCGGGGTCGCTACGCTGACGAGGACTTCGGCCCCCTGCGCGGCCAGCTGGCGGGAGAACAGACGGCCCTCGGTGGTGCCGCTGAACACCACTGCCCTCATACGCGGTACCCCCGCGGCGTGACCATGCGGCCCTGCAGCACCCGGGTGTTGCGGTTGCCGATGTACACGGTGGTGAACATATCCACGGGCGTTTGCTCCAGCTGGGCCAGCGTCAGCACCTGAGCGCTCTGGCCCTCCCGGCCGATGTTGCGCACCAGTCCACAGACGGTGTCCGGGGCCTTGCCGTTTTGCAGCAGGATGCGCACGGCCCGGGCCAGATAGTCCGGCCGCCCCTTGGAAGAAGGGTTGTACACCGCCATGCAGAAATCGCCCATGGCCGCTGCGGCCAGCCGCTTTTCGATGACCTCCCACGGGGTGAGCCGGTCGGAAAGAGAGAGCACACAGAAATCATGGGCCAGCGGGGCACCCAGCACCGCGCCGCCGCTCAGGGCGGCAGTCAGGCCGGGCACCACCTCCACGGTCACGTCCGGGCAGCCTTCGGCCAGCTCCAGCAGGGGGCTGGCCATGCCGTACACTCCGGCGTCACCGCTGCACACCAGAGCCACGGTCCGGCCGCTGTGGGCAGTTTCCAGTGCCCAGCGGCAGCGGTCCAGTTCTTTGGTCATGCCGGTGGCGTAATATTCTTTTTCCGGGTAATAGGGGCGTACCAGATCCAGATAGACCGAATAGCCGCACAGCACCTCGGCTTCTTCCAGGGCGCTCTGCGCCTGTGCGGTCAAAAACTGCGGGTCGCCGGGGCCAAGCCCGACCACATATACGATATCAGCCATTCTGCCACCTCCAGTCCGGGGCATAGGGGCACAGCGCCAGCGCAAAGGTCACGCCGCCGCCCGCCTGTTTGGGGATGCGGATGCTCCCGCCGGACGCCAAAACGGCTGCCCGCTCGCAGACATTGTCCACACCGGTGACGTTCCGGACAAAGGCAGAAGAGGTAAAGCTGCCGGGGGCGGTCTGCAGCGCTTCGGCAGAGAAGAACGAGAGGCCCCACCGGTGCGCCGCGCAGAACGCAAGAAGCCCGGCCTCGTTCTGCTTCAGGTCGATGCTGGCGGCGGCTGCGATGCACTGCGGGGCCAGCGTGTGGGCGGCACAGAAGGCGGAAAAGGCGGCTTCCAGCTGCTCTGCCGTCGTCCCGCGCCGGCACCCGATGCCCAGCACCCCGATGCGCGGGGTCAGATGCAGGGCATTTCCGGCAGGGGAGAGGGTCAGAGCAAAGTCGGCAGCTTCCGGCGCTGGTGCTGCATTCACCCCGGCCGGAGCCGGGCCTGCGATGGAAAACTCCGACCAGAATAAGACCGGCTCCCCGGCCAGCAGTTTCCCGCTGACGGTCTTGATGCGTTCGGGTTCCAGCACCCGGCAGTTGTGATGCCTTGCCCACTCGTCCACGGCAAAGAGGCCGTGGGCATCGGTGGCCGTGGTGATGACCGGGACGGCCCCGCAGAGGGCCGCGATGGCTCGCGCCAGATCGTTGGCACCGCCCAGATGGCCGGACAACAGCGGCACCGCAAAGTGTCCGCATTCGTCCACGACCACGACCGCCGGGTCGCTGGCCTTGCTGCGGCAAAACGGCGCGACGGCCCGCACCGCGATGCCCACGGCCCCCACAAAGATCAGGGCCTCGTTTTGGGCAAACGCAGCGGCGGTCCACTCTGCCAGCGAAGGCCCGCCGTGCCCGCAGCGGGTCACAGGGCCGGGCAGAGCGCGCGCCAGTGTTTCTGCCAGCGCCAGCCCGGTCTCGGTAAAGGCGGCATAGGCGCGGCTCATGCGTCGGCTCCTTTGCGGAACTCGGTCGTGAAGGCGGGGTCGTAGAGCCGGCTGCGCTCATACCGGGTGCCGAGGAAGTCGCCCACCACGATGAGCGCAGTCTTGGTGATGCCCGCCGCATGGACGCTTTCGGCCAGCGTTCCAACGCTGCACCGCACGATTTTTTCTTCCGGCCAGGTGGCTTTGTAGACCACGGCGGCAGGCGTTCCGGGGGTGTAGGCCCCTTGCAGCAGAGCCTCCTGCACCTTGTCAACGAGGCCGATGGAGAGGAAGATGACCATCGTGGCCCCGTGGGAAGCGAGGCGGGCCAGCGTTTCCCGTTCGGGCACCGGGGTGCGGCCCTCCATCCGGGTGATGATGACCGTCTGGCTGACGGTGGGCAGGGTGTACTCGGCGTTCAGCGCGGCCGCCGCGCCGCAGAAGCTGGAAACGCCGGGCGTGTCATCGTAGGCGATCCCGTCGGCATCCAGCGCATCCATCTGCTCCCGGATGGCCCCGAACAGGCAGGGGTCGCCGGTGTGGAGCCGCACGGTGGTCTTGCCGGCGGCTTCCATCTGCCGCAGCACGCCGAGCACCTGCTCCAGCGTCATCTCGGCGCTGTTGTAGATGGCGCAGCCCGGCTTTGCCAACCCCAGCAGGGCCGGGTTGACAAGGCTGCCTGCATAAATGATGCAGTCGGCCCTCTGCAACAGGGCCGCGCCGCGCTGGGTGATGAGGTCCGGCGCGCCGGGCCCGGCACCAACAAAATGTACCATATTATCGCTCCTTCCAATCGTTCAGGATCTGTGCCGCCGTTGCGGTCTGGCCCAGCGGGCCGTGCTGGTTCGAAAAGAGGATGGCACCCACCCGGAACGCCCCGGCGGCGCGGCGGTCCAGATGGAGCTGCACCGCCGCCAGCAGGCTTTCCAGCACCGGGGCGCGGAGGCCTGCCGCATCCAGAAGGTCGAGGCAGGCGTCGGTGGTGGCGGCTTCGAACAGGGCGCGGCAGGTCTCCCGGCTGGCCCCGCAGAGGGCGGCATGGGTGCAGAACAGCTCGGTGCGGCAGTCCGCCGTGTGGGAGTGGGTGTTCATGATGCCGCCCGCCAGCTTGCAGAGCTTGCCCACATGACCCACGAGCAGCACGTCCTCAAACCCGGCAGAAGCGGCCATATCCAGCGTGTCGCCGATGAAATTGGAGGTCTTGACGACCGGGATGGAAGCAAACTCCGGGTAGGCCGTGCCAAGGTAGTCCAGCCCATAGTTGCCGGGGGCCAGGATGAGCTGCCGTGGCCCGGCTTCGGTTTGGACGCGCAGCGCCGCCTGGTTCATCTCCAGCTGGATGGTGTCCAGAATGGCCTGCTGGCTCATGGGCTCCACGATGCCGCTGGTGCCGAGGATGGACAGCCCGCCCGCGACCCCGATATGGGGGTTGAAGGTGCGCCGGGCCACCTCTTCGCCGCCCGGAATGGAGAGGGTCACGGCAAAGCCGCCGGTGTAGCAGGCCGTTTCGGCCTCCCGCTGCAGGGCTTCGGCGATCATCCGGCGGGGGACGTGGTTGATGGCGGCTTCGCCTACAGGCTGGTCCAGCCCCGGCCGGGTGACCCGGCCTACGCCCGGCCCGCCCGCGATGCGGACTTCCGTGGTGCCGGGCAGCAGCTCCACCGTGGCGACGATGGGCAGGCCGGTGGTCACATCCACATCGTCGCCGCCGTCCTTTTCAATGGCGCATTCGGCCCCAGTGTCGGTGCGGCGGCAGAACAGGGGTGCTACCTCCACCACGATGCCCTTTGGGGTGCGCAGCGCCACCGTCTCCGGGGCCTTTCCGGTCAGCAGCAGTCGGGCCGCGCCCGCCGCACCCAGCGCCGCACAGGTGCCGGTGGTGTAGCCGCAGCGCAGCAGTTTCTGCCCGCTGCGGACGTAGTGCTCGAATCTTGGCTTCGCAGGTTTCGGGGGGCCGAACAGCGCTTCGTACTGCTCCCGGCTCAGGCGGTAGAGGGTCTGGATGTTCTCCGGCGCAAAAGCCTCCTGGGGCGTCAGAACGCCGGAGACACCCTGGGGGGAGACGCAGACCACGGCGTCTGCGATCTTCTGCGCCATGTCCAGCTCGTGCAGGCTGACGAGGACGGCAAGGTGCTGCGTGTGGGCCAGTGTTTGCAGGATGCTCAGCAGCTCGATCTTGCCCTTGATGTCCAGAAAAGAGGTGGGCTCGTCCAGCAATAGCACCTGCGGCTGCTGACAGACCGCCCGCGCCAGCAAAATGCGCTGCCGCTGCCCATCGCTGACGCAGTTGAAGTCCCGGTCGGCCAGATGTGCCGCGCCCACCAGTTCCAGCGCATTCTGCACCTGTTTTTTGTCCTCGGCAGAAAGGATGCCCAGCCGCCCGGTGTAGGGAATGCGCCCCGCCGCCGCAAACTCAAAACAGGTGGTCAATTCCGTGCGGCGGGTGTGGGGCAGCATCAGCGCCAGCTTTTGCGCACGGGCGTTGCCGGGGATGCGGGCAAGCTCCTGCCCGTCCAGCAGCACTGCGCCGCCTAAGGGGGTAAGCTGCCCCGCCAAGGTTTTGAGCAGGGTGGATTTGCCCGCGCCGTTCGGGCCGATGAGCGCCAGCACCTGCCCCTTGGCAGCACCCAGCGCGATATCCCGTGCAAGGGCAGCTTTGCCGTAGCCGATGGCAAGGGCTTTGGTTTCAACGGAGTTTTTCATCGCACATCCTCCCGGTTGCGGCGCAGCAGCAGCCCAATGACCACCGGTGCACCGAATACAGCGGTGACCGCGCTGATGGAAAGCTCCATGGGCGCAAACAGGCTGCGGGCAATTAAATCACACAGCAGGCAGAACACCGCCCCGCCCAGACAGCAACCCGGCAGCACATACAGCGGGCGGGCGCTGCCCAGCAGCTGCTTGACAAGGTGCGGCACCGCGATGCCCACAAAGGAGATGGGCCCCGCAAAGGCGGTAACACAGGCGGCCAGCAAACTGGAAAGCAGCACCAGCAGGCGGGAGAAACGCCGCACATCCACGCCCACGCTGCGGGCGTAGGCTTCACCCATCTGGTAAGCGGCCATGGGCTTTGCAAGGCAGAAAGCCGCTGCCAGCGCGGGCAGCACCACCAGCGCCGCCGTGCGCACATTGCTCCACGTCATGCCGGAAAAGCTGCCCTGCGACCAGTTGTGCAGGTTGACGATGCTGCTGTCCTGCGCAAAAGCCACCACAAACTCGGTGATGGCAGAGCAGATGTAACCGATCATTACGCCGCATATTACAAGGATGCTCATGCGCTGCACCCGGCGGGCAGCGGCCAGCACAAAGGGCATAGCCGCCATAGCGCCCGCAAAGGCCGCCAGAATGAGCACGGCAGAGCTGGTCAGCAGACCGTAGTTCAAAAACAGCACCATCACCAGCGCCACCGCCAGCTTAGCCCCGCTGGAAATGCCCATGACGAACGGGCCGGCAATGGGGTTTGCAAAAAAGGTCTGCAGCAGGTAGCCCGCCGCCGAGAGCGCTGCGCCCAGCAATGCGGCCATCACCGCGCGGGGCAGGCGCAGCTGGGTAATGATGCCCACGCTCAGCGCGTCCTGCCCGCGTCCGGTCAAAGCGGCAAGCACGGCCTGCGGGGTAAGCGCAACGCTGCCCCAGAACAGGCTCACGGCAAACAGCACCGCCAGCAGCAGGGCAAGGCAGCAGTAAGATAAAACAAGGCGTTTGCGGCTGGTCATAAGCGGCTCCTCAGGTGATCCTGGTCAAAAAATGCAGGGTGTCGGGGTCGGCAGTTGCCCCGGTAAAAACGGCATGGAGATCCAGCATAAAATCTGCCAGCGCCATGCTCTGCTGGAAAAAGCTGGGCGTCGTGCACCAGATGTTGCCGCTTTGCACCGCCTTGCACTCTGCCAGCAATGCGCAGCGGGCAAGCAGCTCTTCTTTTGTGGAGATGGTGCCTTCGATGGTGCCGTTGTAGATGAGCACATCGGCGTCCTTGACTCCGGCGTAAAGATCCTCCAGCGGGATATTCATGGTAGAAAGGCTGTTGCCGCTGTCGGCAAGGTCTGCAAAAACATATTCGCCCCCGGCCATGCCGATCATCTGTGCCACATAGTCTCCACTTTTGCGCACAGTGGCAAGGCCGCTTGATGTAATAGAGAAAAACGCACAGCGTTTGCCGGTGGAGGGCTGTTCCAGCAGCGGCGCAATGCGCTGCGCCTGCCGGGCGAACACCTCCTCGGCAAGGGCTTCTTTGCCCAGCAAAATGCCGTACAGCTTGATCCATTCCATCCGCGCCAGCGGGCTGCTCTCGTAGCTGGAACGCTCCACCAGCACCGGGATGCCGAACCGCTCCAGCTGCTCCTTCACTTCCGGGGTGTGGTAGATCATGGTATTTTCCACCGCAAGGCCGCATTCGGCGGTCAGGATGCGCTCGTAGTCCGGGGCGCTGTACTTGCCCGCGTAGGCAATGCGCCCGGCCTGCATGGCCTGCTTTGCCTCGTCCAGATACCAGCCCTCGGCGCGGGTGCCGCTCAGGGCGATGCAGTCCAGTGCGTCCAGTGCAAGGAACAGGTCCATCACCGAGGTGGACACCAGATAGAGGTTCTGCAGCGGCTGCTGCAAAACGGTCACGCCCTCGGGCACAGTGCGCAGGGTGGCAGCGCCTTCCGGCCGGACAAGGAACTTTGCCTGTGCGTCCGGGATGGTCAGCAGGGTAGAGCCGTCCGCATAGCAGTCGGCGGTAAACTGGGTGGCGTAGTCCAGCGGGTAGGCGTGGTCAAACACCAGCTCGTCCGTATCGGCCGGTGCAGTAGGCGCGGCAGTGCAGCCTGCAAGCGCCAGCACCGCGGCGGGCAGTGCCTTTAAAAATTGTGCGCGGGTCAGCTTCATGGAAGGTTACTCCAAAGTAAAGGTCAGGGTGTATTCGATCTCGTGGGGCTTGCTCATAGCAACAGTGTCGGCTGTAACAGCCAGCGGGGTGCCCAGTGCGGCCACAGGAATTTCAAAGGTGGAGTTGCCCTCGGTGTTGGTGGGCAGATACTTCTCGCCGTCTACGATCATGTAGTCGTAGTTGGGGCTGCTCCACACGATGGTAGCAGTCATCTTGCCCTCTGCCACGGTCAGGGCAGCGGGGCTTTCCACGGTGGCGCGGCCGGAGCCGCCCTCCAGCACCACGGCGGCGGTGTATGCACCGTCTGCGGGGGTCTCAGCAGCCTGCTCCGTCTTAGGCTCGGCGTTGCGCACGCTTACGATGTGGTCGTACCACTTGCCCTTGGTGCCCAGCAAAGCCAGCTGAAAGTCGGTGTCCAGTGCTTCCACCGGGATGTCGTAACCGTACACCTCCTCGGTGGTGCCATCCGCGTAGGTAACGGTGTCTACGGTGGGGATGAGCCATGCAGTCTTGTTGGCCTCGGCATCGGCGGCAAGGCCAGGGTAGAGGTTTACGATCTTTTTGGAAGCCAGACTGACGTGGAAGGTCATCACGCCGTTTTCCACGGTCAGGGTGCCCTTGCCGTTGCAGGCTTCGCTTGTGTGGAACATACTGCTGTCGGTCTCAAAGTCAGCGGTGTATACGCCGTCCGGCAGGGCAGCTTCGGCAGCGGCAGAGGAAACCACCACGGAAGAAGCAGCCACAGAGCTTGCCGCAGCG
>OGIL01000968.1_pt1 | contig 16061 bp, 16 predicted proteins | sample 1571751 | NCBI WGS metagenome assembly OGIL01 (sample SAMEA2581964, study PRJEB24529) | metagenome | biome: Human gut stool | place: China | collected 2011 | reverse complement strand
CGTTCCGGTATTGGTGCCGAAGAACGCATTATACAGCATCAGTACAACGATCACTGTCATCAGTCCCGACAGGATCAGCATCAGGATGCTGGGGCGCTTCGGTGAACCATTGCCGTTGCCTCCGTTACTGTTATTGCCGTTCCCGCCATTGTTACCGCTGCCGGGAGCTCCGTTGCCATTGCCTCCGTTGCCGGGGCCATAGCCGTTATTATATGACTCAATTAATTTTCTCATGTCATCTCCATTTTCTATTTTATACGCTATTGCACTTCCGTTATTTCAACTGCACAGTTGAAATCTGAGCAATCATATCTATTATAGAGATAACCTGTGGATAAATCAATAGCTCAAATATGAAAAAACTCTGAACTATTCCCGGAAATAACGAATACCCGGAAACCATGTTTTTCTACAGTTTCCGGGCATTCGCCAGCAACAAACAACTCACAACAACCAATTATATACTAACGCCCTTCAAACATAACGTTGATCTCCGATTGATACAAAGTCCAGGTATTGATCAGGGTATTCATACCTTCGTTGGGTGTCTGGATCTGCAGTGCAGCGTATTTCTGTTTCCAGTAGGCTGCCAGATCGGTGTAGACTGCGTCCACTCTTTTCAGATCGCTGTATTTTACCCGGATCCGTCTGCCCTCTTCACGATTGCCCTCGCCCAGCATAATCACAAAACGGGCTTCTTCGCCGGACTGTAATTTGAAGTTCTTCTGTAAGCTGCCGCAGTGATTGCCACCAAGTTCTGTGGAACCTTCCAGAGTTCCTCTCTCCAGGCCTGCCGGATGATCTTCGGTACCATAAACTCCCAGGAATTCCTCTCTGACGCAGTCATAGCCGTCCGGTGTGAAGTTGGCGGTAAGATACTGATACCCTTTTTCTTCGTAGAACAAGACCTCCTCGATGATGCCGTCTTCATAGGAAGAACCGGCACAATACAGACTCATCTGAAAATTCTGGTTGTCTATCATAATGTGATGGAACGAAAATTCCATGTAAAAAAATAAGGAAAGATTTCTGACTGCATCGGTGGTATTTTTCACCTTTACATCCTACAACAGTACATTTTCCCCGCGGGGAATAACCATGGTCTGTGAGGATGCCAGTCCGTCATATTCGCTCTCGTAGACGGTGTAAGACAGTCCGTGGCGGCAACGGTATTTTGCCTTGGATAAATCCTTGGCTACCGGCTGCCAGGAGATGGAATGGTAATCCTTCTTTTCATTATCCCTGATATATACATAGAATCCCGGGCGGTCCATGGGTACCCCATTCCCACGGAACCGGCTGATCCTGTGATACTCCGGTGTTTTGTAAAACAGATAACCTCCCGCCGTATGGTTGATGAACGCCGCCATGTCCTCGACACCCAAATAGTTCGTCCAGGAACAGGGCAGAGCCACGTTGTCGATGACGTATTCTCTTTTTTCATTATCGAAATAGCCGTATTGCAAAACGCGTCCCTCCCGTATATAGTTTTTTGCTTTTTCAGAACTTTTTTGTTCTGTATTTATTGTAATTTCATGTAACTATTCAGAGCCATGCAAAACTGCGTTCTGCGAATGCTTGCATTCAGGCAGATAAGCAATTTTATATGGCGAAGTAACCACATGAGCAAAAGGAAGCTACGAAGTAGCGGTTTTGCGAATGGGGTTCTGAATAGTTACAATTTCATTATAAAAAAGGATCTCTTTGTTGAAAATTGCTCATTATGTGATTATTTGCTTAAAATTGTTAGATATAATAATGATTTCCAAAAAAAATTTTACTTTCCAGTAGATTTTTGGGAAACACTAAACTATAATAGAACATCATGGGATTTTAGTTGCAAAGATCCGCAGAGAAAGGTGTCAGCAATGTACAAGATAGGTTTTGACAATGACAAATACCTCAGTCTGCAGTCTGAGAAGATCAAGGAGCGTATCGCGAAATTCGGCGGCAAGCTGTATCTGGAATTCGGCGGCAAGCTGTTTGATGATTATCACGCTTCCCGCGTTCTGCCCGGTTTCCATCCGGACAGCAAGATCAATATGCTGGCACAGCTGAAGGACGAAGCAGAAATCGTCATCGTCATTAATGCCGCAGATATCGAGAAGAACAAAGTCCGTTCCGATCTTGGCATTACCTATGATCTGGATGTGTTACGTCTGATCGATGCTTTCCGTGGCTATGGTCTGTATGTCGGCAGTGTATGTCTGACCCGCTTTGCCGGGCAGCCCAGTGCCATTGCTTATCAGAAAAAACTGGAGTCCCTGGGAATGAAGGTGTATCGTCATTATTCCATTCCCGGATATCCTTCCAATATTCCGTTCATCGTAAGTGATGAAGGTTACGGTAAGAACGATTATATTGAAACCACCCGTTCTCTGGTGGTGGTGACTGCTCCCGGACCCGGAAGCGGCAAGATGGCTACCTGTCTCTCCCAGCTATATCATGAATACAAGAGAGGCATCAAGGCCGGTTATGCCAAATATGAGACCTTTCCAATCTGGAATATTCCGTTAAAGCATCCGGTAAACCTGGCTTATGAAGCCGCTACCGCAGACTTGAACGATGTCAATATGATCGATCCGTTCCATCTGGAGGCTTACGGTGAGACCACGATCAATTACAATCGTGACGTGGAGATCTTCCCCGTAGTCAGCGCTATGTTCGAAAAGATCATGGGCAGCTGTCCTTACAAGTCTCCTACTGACATGGGTGTCAATATGGCAGGCTTCGGTATTGTCGATGACGAAGCTGTCCGCGACGCCGCCAAACAGGAAATCATCCGCCGCTACTACCACACTCTGTGCCAAAAGCGCCAGGGTACCGCCGGTGACGACCAGATCTTAAAGCTTGAGCTTCTGATGAAGCAGGCAGGTGTCACCATCGACGATCGCGCAGTAGTCAGTGCAGCCAATATCAAAGCAGAGACCACCGGGGAACCGGCAGCTGCGATCCAGCTTCCGGACGGCAGAGTCCTCACCGGACGGACCAGTACTCTGCTGGGGGCTTCTTCCGCATTATTATTAAATGCCCTGAAAGCTCTGGCAGGCATTCCGGACGAAGTACAGCTGATCTCACCTACCGCCATCGGTCCCATCCAGGATCTGAAGACGAACTATCTGGGGAACCGCAATCCCAGACTTCATACAGATGAGACGCTGATCGCCCTTTCCATCTGTGCAGCTTCGGATGATACCGCGAAGGCTGCTGTGGAGCAGTTGAAGAACCTGAAAGGTTCCGAAGTGCACTCCAGCGTGATCCTGTCCCAGATTGACATGAATACCTTCCGCAAATTAGGTGTGAATCTGACATGCGAACCTCATTACCAGAACCAGAAGCTTTATCACAACTAAACATTTTGTCATGCTACTATAAATTATGGCAGTTATTGAGCGAAGGCGCTCCCCAAGGGGAGTTCTTCGCTCTTTTTATATGCATAACTATTAAAAAAGCGAAGTAACCACCATGAGCAAATAACATGCAAGCATGTTATTCAGGAAAGCTCTGAAAGAGCGATTTTGCGAATGGAGACTGAATAGTTACTATATCAAAAGGAGGAGAAAATTATGGCAGTAAAGTACGTATTTGTGACCGGAGGAGTCGTATCCGGCCTCGGAAAAGGAATTACCGCAGCTTCCCTGGGAAGACTGTTAAAGGCAAGAGGTTATAAGGTAACCATGCAGAAATTCGATCCTTATATCAATATTGATCCCGGCACCATGAACCCGATCCAGCACGGCGAAGTATTCGTCACAGAGGATGGCACGGAGACTGACCTGGACCTGGGACATTATGAGCGTTTTATTGATGAGAATCTGGATAAAAATTCCAATGTCACCACCGGTAAGGTATACTGGTCCGTATTGCAGAAGGAGCGTCGTGGTGATTACGGCGGAGGTACTGTACAGGTCATCCCTCATATCACCAATGAGATCAAGAGCCGCTTTTACCGCAACTTTACCGATGATGAGACCCGTATCGCCATCATTGAGGTCGGCGGTACCGTAGGTGATATCGAGAGCCAGCCTTTCCTAGAGTCCATTCGTCAGTTCCAGCATGAGGTGGGCCATGATAATGCCATTCTGATCCATGTAACGCTGATTCCTTATCTAAGTGCTTCTCAGGAACTGAAGACCAAGCCTACCCAGGCCAGTGTTAAGGATCTGCAGGGCATGGGCATCCAGCCGGATATCATCGTCTGCAGAAGTGAGCATCCTCTGGATCAGTCCATCAAGGATAAGATTGCTCTGTTCTGTAACGTACCTCAGAGTCATGTATTGCAGAACCTGGATGTGGAATATCTGTATGAGGCTCCGTTAGCTATGGAAAAAGAGCATCTGGCACAGGTAGCCTGTGAATGTCTGCATCTGGATTGTCCGGAACCGGATCTGGCAGACTGGAAGAAGATGGTGGAGGACCTGCGTCATCCTACCGATGAGGTGCAGATCGCTCTGGTCGGAAAATATGTCTCTCTGCACGATGCCTATATCAGTGTCGTAGAGGCGCTGAAGCATGGCGGTATCACCAATCATGCGACCGTACACATCAAATGGATCGACTCCGAGACGGTAACGTCTGAAAATGTGGAAGAACTATTAGGTGACTGCAACGGTGTCCTGGTACCCGGTGGCTTCGGTTCCCGGGGTATCGAAGGCAAGATCCTGGCGATTCAGTATGCAAGAACCCATGGAGTTCCCTTCCTGGGACTGTGTCTGGGAATGCAGCTGACGATCGTAGAATATGCAAGAAATGTCATTGGGTATACGGATGCACACAGTGTGGAACTGGATCCTAACACCACACATCCTGTGATCGCTCTGATGCCGGACCAGAACGGTGTTGAGGATATCGGCGGTACCTTAAGACTGGGTGCATACCCTTGTGTACTGGATAAGGATTCCCGTGCTTATCAGCTCTACGGACAGGAGAATATCTCCGAGAGACATCGTCATCGTTATGAGGTTAACAACGATTATCGTGCCGTCCTCACCGAACACGGTCTTCGTCTGTCCGGTCTGTCCCCTGACGGACGTATCGTGGAGATGTGCGAGCTTACCGAGCATCCCTTCTTCGTAGCCACCCAGGGACACCCCGAGCTCAAGTCCAGACCCAACAGACCCCATCCGTTATTTAAGGGATTCGTGGAAGCAGCTTTGGAGAATAAGCACCGGAAATAAATTGAAAGTTTACGAAAACATAGCCGCAAAGAGAAATACGATTGGCAGCGCCTTTTGCTGACAATCTTATGAATAGCGAGGCTCATTGCGGAGAACTGCCAATAAATGTGGAACGCCCTTTGCAACACATTTATGAATTGAGTGCATGGCTCGTAACGTAGGGTTGCCATAAAACCGACGAACTCCCGGAGCATGCGATACACATGTCTCGATGTAAGGTCTCCGGATGTGAATTTTCTACGAAAAGTGATGAGTAGTTCTCGTCATGACGGGGCCGCCTACAGTCGACATCCATGTCGACAATCGGCTGACGCGGACATCGTGTCCGCTTTCCCCCTGTCTTTCAGCACTTTTCTAGAAAATATCAACATCCTCCGACAAACATCTTCGACATGGCACTGCATATTACGGGAGTTCTGCGTTTTGAAAAGCTTTCAAAAAACCAGTAGCCATCTTTCTATTGCTTTGGTGGAAATCGTATCAAAATAGCAAAATCCGTACAAAAAAACTTCTAAATCAAACATTTTTGTACGGATTTTATGATTTTTTCCATTTCAGCGAAAATAAGCTCTTATAAAAGCCCAAAATCTCCTGTTTTTGTATTTTTTCAGCAAAAAATAGCGATTTTAATACAAAAAAGCTTGCCTCTTTACACACAAATTTAGACTTGACTCGTCGCTCAACCAAACTTACTCTTAATTCTACTAAAACATGCGAAAAAGCCGGGAAAAGTAAAATTTCCGCCTTAGAAACACATTATTTTTACTATAAATGTATCAAAAGATCTATTACGTAAAAAAGCGCTTCCTAAGAAGCCTATTTTTTATCATTTCGCAAATACATCAAAATTCCATGGATCACTCTGCCAAGGCATGCTCCCACCACCGCCCCGGCAATGGTGATTCCCAGTATTTCCACATAACGAAATCTGTTTGCCGAAAATGCCCATACGCATGCTACGATGCCGCACAAAACGATCCATCCGATATAGATATCTTTTGTACTCTTATTCTCCCTCGAACTCCCGGACGGCATCGCGTCATTTCCCACCAATTCATCAATGCTTATATCGAGCTCCTTCGATAAGAGAATTAATTGCTCCGGATTCGGCGCCGTCTCTCCTAATTCCCAATTTGATATGGTCTGCCTTGTAACATTAATTTTTTCTGCCAGCTTCTCCTGCGAAAGCCCCTTCTTTTTTCTTAAGGTCTGAATATTGTTTCCTAACTGCATCCGTCACCTCTCCTTTCGCATGAAGTATAGCATGCAATAGCTATGCAGTACTATCAACATCTCTGGGAAATTGCGCAAAGGAACTTAACATTTCCGCAAACCTCAGAGTTTCTACTGATTTGCCGATTTCTCCGGTATTCGGCATTGTCCACATGTTTCGAGTGTTCCTATATACCATTTCAGGATTGCTGCCACAAAATTGCTACTACCAAAAACATAATTGCAAAACCAAATTCAATCACTGTCGTGAACCTGATTCTTCTCTTCAAAACACATACTCCCGGATGTTTTGAATGAATATAGATGGGATAAGTGTTCCCTTCTGTCATCCTCCGCAGCAGGCGATAGGGTACCGTCAATGTGGTCTGCTCATGGTAAGCCGTGCCGTTACAGACGTATTCAAACACCGGTGCATAGCTGGTAATACCATAGCGTCCAGGGTAGCTGTTATATCCGCAATAGATAGCTTCTATCTTCTGATTGCAGCAAAATACAGCATAGATATCATTCATACCCAGTAAAAGCAGAAACAATCCAAACACGCTCATAATCAGCAGTGCTTCGAGAGCTTCATTCCCTACAAACAAAATAACAAATGATGTGATGGCAAAACCAGCAAATGTCAGGATGATGTCCAGACATATAAAAGGTACAACCTTATATCTCTTATTTTTTATAATGATAACGGTAGATACTCCAAACAATAATGTCAATATGTATACCAGAGCTTCCATTACCATATCCCTCTCCTCCGATCCAATAAGCAAAATTTATGAATTTTTCATTACCCAGGCAAATGCCTTCGCAGTCCGCAGGCCCGGATCTCTGAAATGATTCCCCGGATTCCATTCCAGCGTACTGCCGATCCCACACTGCTGTAGCCACGCATGTGCCTCCCGGATGCAGTCACCCACAGTAGTCATAACAGGATTTCTGGTCTTTTCCTCTTTGTCCCCCAGGCTTAAGTAAACTGCCCGACTCTGATTCTCGTGCTCTTTCATATAGGGCAGAAACCCTGGGAACCACACCGAGGGCGATGCCGCCGCTATCCCCGCAAACCGATCCGTCTGATAAGATGCCCACAGAGAAAACAACCCTGCAAGAGAATATCCTCCAAGATAATAAGTTTTACTTTCATCCGAGCATAAACGCAAAATTTCTTCTAGCAACGAGGCTGCACCCTCGCCAAAATCCTCATTTCCGAATACCGCTGGTGCTTTCCACGGAGACAGATCGAGGTTCCAGTCATCCACTTTCACCGCAATCATTTGAAAATCCAATGCTGTCAGTTTCCGGATCTGTGCCACTTCGCCCTCTATTTCCGGAAGATCATGATCTCCCACGGGCTGGATCAAAACAATGGGAGCCTCCGGATTCCCATATTTATATTTAGTCATGCCGTCCTCTTTCTCTATCAAATATCCTTTTCTATCAAGTATCCATTCTATTTTATCAGTTTCAGAATCCTTTGCCTGTTATATCGCTGCATGATCACAAACATCATATCAAACATGGCCGCAAGGATCGATGTAATGATAAATGCCGGATATCCACCCAGCCAATGACCTGCCACAATCGGTACAAAGCTGAGCACTACGATCGTCTCATGCCCCAGTTCCGCCTGACATGTGACCTGCGCTATTTCCTCCCAGGTGTGTTGTCTCGGATCAAACAGGCTGGGATTATAGGTAGGCATACAATTCTTCCATTTTTTCACACGCAGCTTTTCATATAATTTCATTTCGGATTTACTTACCTGATACCAGTGTTTTCTGTAATCTGCCCTGTTATGCATGATAGAATTGTAGATAAATGCTACCACCCATCGCATGATAAAATGATAAGCAGTGGTTCCAAAGGTAATGGCAATCGTCAGCCAGATTCCTAACAAAGTTTTTTGATATAAAATAGCCGTGACCATGGTTCCGATCAGGAACACGACAGGCGCTGCCTTTAAAAATTTTATCATAGGTCATTCTCCGTTTTTTCCAACTTCATATACCCATTTTCTTAATGAGTTTTGAATAAATATGTTCCACGAACCATGGTTCCGTAGATTTCTCCAAAGCATCTTCCGGAGAGAACCACATCACTCCACTATTCTCATCGGCTTTTACGGATACCTGCTCTTCCGAATCTGCCTCCAGTAAATACGTGATATTCAGGTGCAAATGGCTGGACACATAGTTTCCTTTTTTCACATGTCCATCCACTGTCAGAGATTCCAGAGAGAAAATCTCCTCTGATACCGGTCTCACATTGGAAATTCCCGCCTCCTCTTTCACTTCCCGGATGGCAACGGACAGCAGATCCGTCTCCCCATCCGCATGTCCTCCCAACCAGGACCAGGAATTATAAATATTATGATATACCATAAGCACCTTGCTTCTGTCCTTATTTACCACCCAGGCAGAAGCCGTAATATGCGCAACTGTATTTTCTCTGGAAAATGCGTTCTCATTGTTCCTGATCCATCCCAGAATCAAAGCTTTGTCCTTTTCTTCCTGTTCATTGAATGGGGGATAGTTTTCTATTTGTCTGATGGAATCCTCTCGTGTCATTTGGTTATCTCCCTATTTTCAAACAACCGGTCAATCTCCTGCCAATCCTTACATCTCACAAACCTGTCATTGGGAAGCTCTGCCCGGCTGTTCCATGGCCGGTCGAACACGGCTGTCCTGCAGTTGTCAAAATGTATTACATGCTCAAACGCCGCCGGAGAATCCTCTACCGCAAAATCAAAGGTCATGTTGTAAAGTTCCTCCAATGTCATATTATATTTGTAGTCCTGTTTCGCTGTTTCGCGCCCGTATTTGTCTACGCAGAACAAGGGAACTCTTTCCAAATGATGTTCATCAAGCCATTGCCTCGATGGTTCGTAGGAATTGAACGGTCTTCCGGTAATGATAAAAACCTCGTGACCATGATCCATCCACTTATTAATCACCTCGGAAGCTCCCGGCGTCTCCTCATACTTCAACAGATTTTCCGGCAAATGCCCTGCTTTCATTAATGCTTCATACTGCTCGTCATTTATATCAAACGATTTCTGCAAATTGAAAAATTGAACCTGCCGATAAGGGACCTCAATGCCGAACATTTCTTTCGCAATTTTTGTAAAATATTCTGCGGTTTCACATAGTACATCATCAAAATCTATATAGACTTTCATTACTTCTCTTCTCCTATATCTTCGCATTATTCTTCTAATAGATTTTTAAACACCATTGTGATTTCCGACTCTCCCCCATGGTTCCATTTAAACTTAACATCACTTCCTGCCTTTGGTTTTTCATTAATATCACCCGCCAATTTTGCAGGAATGAGTTTTTCCCAATAACGTACATTATATATATCATTTTCTACAGATTCAACCACACCTAAATGTTGCTCAAAAATCTGCATAAAACCCTCCTTAACTTTTACTTTGCGGTACTCGGGAAACTCTTCACTGATTCTAAGCAACGCTGCTTCATCACCGAGCTTTTCAAAATCAGAACTTTCAATGAGCTTTCCTCTGATTAATGAAAAATCATCATTTAATGGTAATACCATTATTTCATCAAATGATTTTCCCCTGGCATCTGTAATTTTATATTTGGAAGCTCTCTCAAATCCAAAACGCGGATAATAATAGGGTTCTCCAATAATTACAATTCCAGCTATTCCCTGCTTTTGGGCCAGTTTTATTGTTTCACGCATAAGCGCTCCACCGATATCGTTTCCTTCCCATGTTGGTTCAACTGCTAATGGTCCAAATGTAGCAATTTCATGCCTACTATTTCCGTCTACGATCCACGCTTTTGTGTAATATATGGCTCCGACAATCTGGCCATCAATTTCTGCAATTCGGCTTATTTCCGGTATGTAGTCTTGAGAATCACGAATAATGCGAGTCAATAAATGCTCCGTGCATCCGGGCCAATATTTATTCCAAAAGCTTCTCATTATCATTAATTCCGTTTTTTTATAATCTTCTTCGGTCTCTTGTCTAATGATTAAATTATTTATCATTGTATCCTTTTCCACTCCACAGGCCTCAATTTTCCTAACCATTTAAGACTAAAATTTGTCAGTTGAGTTCATTTTCCTCCTCATCATTGAAAATATACTTCGATGTTTCCTTTGCAAGGATTTTAATCTTTCAATTCTGCCTCAATCTCTTCAATTGTAGGCAAGCTTCCCTTAAATTCTTCTGGTATCAACTTAGATAATTCATAGCTGGATATTCCCAAAGGTTGACTTGTTGATTCCAGTGCATACTGTGCCTCGACTTTATCCATATCTTTACAGATTAACAATCCTAAAGTTGGATTATCATTCTCTGTTTTCATTTGGTGATTAATTGCGACAACATACGTTCCAAGCTGTCCGGCATAAGATGAGTCAAATTTACCTGTCTTAATTTCTACAACTACATAGCAATGTCTTTGTGTATTGTAAAACAACATATCGATGAATTTCTCTACTTCCCCCACTGTGATACGGACTTCGCGCCCCATATAAGCGAATCCTGTTCCGAGTTCTATTAGAAAGTTGTTTACTTTATTAATTAATGCATCCTTTAATTCCTTTTCATCATATTGTTCCCGTAATGTCAAAAAATCAAAATTGTACGGATCCTTTGTAATTGCCTGCGCCAAATCACCTTGCACTGAAGGTAATGTATTTGCAAAATTTGTTATAGCTTTTCCTTGTCTTTCAAATAAATCCGTATCTAAAAAATTTACCAGGACATCACGAGACCAATTATTTTCTAGTGTTTTTCTCACATAAAACAATGCCTTATCCACATTGTTTTTACATTTGTCTATTATTGTTCTATTATGTCCCCAAGGAATTCTAAAAACGATAGTCGAATCGTCCACAGCTTGTGGACGATTTCCGGCACAAGGATATAATTCATAGAAATAACGCATATATTTTAAATTGGTTGGTGAAAATGACTTAACATCCGGTAATACCTTTTTTAAGTCATCACTAAGTATCTTATAAAATCCTGATCCATATCCGTATTGCTTGCTCATGGTTGAAATATCTTTTTCCGTTTCACCACAACTTTTATCACCGCATCCACGATGGATTCCCCCGGCTCGATATGATTTCCCGGAAGTGTATATCCCTTCCAGTCATTTTTTATTCTGTCCTGTAACAAGTATCTGCCATTTTTATGTATTAAGCATAAAACGGTAAGTTCGACGCTTTCTGTTCTCATTTACTTTCTCCTGCAATGTTTTCGACAATTTGGGAATTTCCACTCTTCCTACAAAGATTTTCCACGCTGCCATACCATTACATAGTCTTTTTCCCCGGTAACTTCATCCAATCCTTCTCGTTGGATTTCAAAACCTTCTCGTTGATAAAAGTGAATTGCACGTGTATTCTTTTGGTAAACATTTAAGTATAATTTCGTCCTTTTTTCTTTTACAAAATTCAACAGGAGCTTACCTATACCCTGCGACTGCATTTCATCACGGACAAAAATGCCTTCCATATATTCATCATTTAACCCTATAAAGCCTTCTATCTGGCAGTCATTCTCATACACATAGACCTCTGCCTGTGGCAACATTTCTTTCACTAAATCAATATTGTTTTTCCAATATTGACCCGGAATAAAATAATGTGCTTTTAAGTTGGTATCTAACCATATATCAACAACTCGTTCGATATCTGCTTTTTGTAATACTCTGATCATACTTCTTCAAACACCCTGTTCTGCTGCAATTTACAAAACCACCTCGAAGATCGTCCCTCCGGATGGATTGGACTTCACCGTAATACTGCCATCATGCACTCTTACAATTTCACGAACGAGTGCAAGTCCCAGTCCTACTCCACCAAGCTCCCGGCTTCTGGATTTATCCACGCGGAAAAACGGTTCAAACACGCGCTCCTTAAGTTCCTCAGGAATTCCGGCTCCCGTATCCTCTACTGACAGATACACTTGTTTTTCCTTCCGGTCTGCGGTTACTATGACCTGCCCGCCCGAATGATTATATTTTATGGCATTCTCAACAAGATTGTATACCAGCCGGTAAATAAGGATGTCACTTCCGACCATCGTTATATCCTTGCATTTTCCGATCAGTCTTATATTTTTGCCCTCTGCAAGAGGTTCCAGATCCTCCAAAACCTCATCCACCAGAGCATCTAAGATGATTTCATCATCCCGTCCTACCGTCTGAAGCTCACTCATGTCGAGAAGTGTCTTTACCATTTTGTTGAGTCTGTCGTTCTGTTCGGTAACCATCTTTATCATCTGTACCGTGTCTGCATCATTGTCCGGATGTCTGTTGGAATGATACAGATCAAGCTGTACCTGCATCAGGGCTAATGGCGTACGAAGCTCATGGGCTGCATTTGCAGTAAATTGCCTCTGTATCTCAAATGCAGCCGAGAGACGTTCCAGCATCCGGTTATACGAAACGCTAAGCTGGTTCAGTTCCTTCACCTGGTTTTCTTCTATCCGTGAATCTGCCAGATTTTGCGCCTGCACCTTTTCGATCTTGTCAGAAAACTCTCTGATCGGTCTGAGTGCATGCCCACTTATAAAATAGGTAACCACTCCACCCAGAAGAGCTAATACTGCTGAAATGATCAAGCTGTTTTTTCTATAATCCGCCTTATTATGATACACCTGGACAGAAAAGTCATTAGCGAACTCATCCCACTTGTCCTCCGGAATGCTGATATAGATTTCCTCCGCATCGTCCGGTTGATCATCTCCCCGTGTATCCACAGCCTCTTGCAGGGAATCCATATAATATACACCGTTTTTATAGACAAGCATCGTCACGCATCCACATATCACCGCTATATATAATGTAATGATGCAGGTAAGTCTCCACTGCAGCGACATTTTTTTCATCTATCGGACTCCTCTCGTATTTTATACCCTTCTCCCACCTTGTTCAGAATCGGATCATATCCCAGCACAGCCTTAAGCTTTTTTCTAAGGGAAGACATGTGTACTCTGATCGCTCCGCTAAAGCTATCCACAGATGCATCCCAGACATGCTCCATCAATTCCTCCTGGCTTACCGGTCTGCCCATGTTCAGAAGCAGATATTCCAGAATACCATTTTCTTTTCTTGTCAGGGATACCATTTCTCCTTTTGCATAAGCCTCACGCCTTACGGTATCGAACTTTATCTCACCGCTTTCCAGACATACATCCTTCTGTACAAACTTCCTTCTGGTCAGGCTTCTGATACGTGCCTCAAGCTCCTGTAAATGGAATGGTTTTTCCATATAATCATTTGCCCCTGCATCCAGCGCCTCAACCTTATCCGCTATCTGCCCTCTTGCAGATAATATAAGAACCTTCGTCTCCTCATTTTCCTGCCTGAGCTCCTTCAGGATCTCCATTCCATCCATGCCGGGCAGATTCAGATCAAGAACGACCAGATCATAGTTCTCCGTCAGGATACCTGCAAGAGCTTCTTCCCCATCATAGCAGGTATCTACCTCATATCCTGCGTCATACAGACTTTTCGCAACCGTATCACATATTTCTTTTTCATCCTCAACAATGAATAATCTCAAAATTCCTTCCCGCCTTAACAAAGATTTTACAACAATTATTGTATAATAGCGAAGTCAACTGGTCAATAAATACCACGATCGAAAGGAGTAACAATAACTTGAAGTGCAGAAAAATATCTCAGATCGTTCTGCTCGTCACCGGGATCACTATGATCGGCTACGGTGCAGTCAGAGGCGAAGCTGCTGTCGTGCTTGGTAAAGCAATAAAATTATGTCTGGAGTGTGTCGGAATTGGATAAGAGAAAAAAATCACTGTCAGGGCAGACAGCCGGGATACGCGGATGGATACAGGCTGCTGCCACACTGCTTACTAATATTCACATCCCTAATTTTTTTAAGGGCAAAATATATCAGGGAAACGCTAAGACCGTATGTGTACCGGGATTAAACTGCTATTCCTGTCCTGCCGCCACGGGAGCATGCCCCATTGGCGCATTTCAGGCGGTGATCGGATCCTCCCGATTTAAATTTTCATATTACGTCACGGGATTTTTTATTTTACTGGGTGTGACACTTGGAAGATTTATATGTGGTTTTTTGTGTCCGTTTGGATGGTTTCAGGATTTGCTTCACAAAATCCCCGGAAAGAAATTCTCTACGGCCAGACTGAAGCCGCTGCGGTATCTGAAATATATCATCCTTGTTGTTTTTGTGATTCTTCTGCCGATGTTTGCAACGCATTCGATCGGGATGGGAGATCCGTTCTTCTGCAAGTACCTGTGTCCGCAGGGCGTACTGGAGGGCGCAATTCCGCTTTCTCTTACAAACGCGGGCATACGAGCTGCTTTGGGAAAGCTGTTCAGCTGGAAATTCTGCATTCTGCTGGCAGTTGTGGTAGGCAGCGTGGTTTTTTACCGCCCGTTCTGCAAATGGCTGTGCCCCTTGGGAGCGGTCTATGCACTTATGAATCATGTATCCCTGTTTCAGATGCGCGTTGACCGCGATACATGTGTTTCCTGCGGTGCCTGCGCAAGAGCGTGCCCGATGGATGTGGATATTACCAAAACACCAAACCACGCGGAGTGTATCCGCTGCGGTAAGTGTATAAAGTCTTGTCCGACCAAAGCGATCTGCTATCAGTACGGTTTCGGCGACAAGTCAAAAACAGAAATCAAGGAGAATTGACAATGAAACGTTTTTTTGCATGGATCACAGCCCTTCTGATGCTGCTCTCCCTCGCTGCTTGCAGCAGCACACAGACAAGCACTGCGGCAGCTTCCCAGCAAGCATCTACTTCTGAGACGGGCAAGTCTGAAAATGAGCTTATCGCAGAGGAAAACGATATTCTGGCGGCAAATAACGCCCTGTGGGAAAAGGTTTTTGCCTCCATGGACAAGAATGTTACCGACACCACACTAAGCAGCAATTACGGTGATATTCTTATGAATGCGTTGGATCATGCGAAGGACCAGTTCACCGATGAAGAATATGCTGCTTTAAAGGCCGATGCGGACAAAATCCGTGAGATCGAAACACAGATCGCAGCACTGCCGCAGGATGAAGCTGCCAGCCAGTCTATGACGCAGACGACCAGCACATTCCCGCAGTTTGAAGGAAAGGATTTGGACGGCAACAGCGTAAGCAGCAGTCTTTTTGCCGATAATGCGTTCACCGTTGTAAATTTCTGGTTCAGCGGCTGCAAGCCCTGTGTGGACGAGATGGACGACCTTAACGCATTGAATCAGCGCATTCAAGAGCAGGGCGGCGAGGTGATCGGTATCAACACAGAAACTCTTGATGGCAACGCGGACAACATTGCCGCTGCCAAACAGATTCTGGAACAGGCCGGGGCTGCATTCCGCAACATCTATTTTGACTCTGCCAGTGATGCCGGTAAGTTTGCCCTCGGCATTATGGCCTTCCCCACTACCTGCGTTGTGGATCGTCAGGGCAACATCGTTGGGGAACCGATTATGGGCGGTATTGATAAAGAGGATAACGCTGCCACACTGCAAAAGCTGATCGATGAGGCTCTTGCGCAGTCGCAGCAGTAAATAAGAAAATAGCTTAAGGCAACACCGCACAATTCCCGCCTTACGGCTTAAGCGCCGCTCCGGCGGATCTCCGCGCCAAGAGCCGCCGCAAGCGGCGGTTGCGCTCCGA